>Ga0187893_10015677_pt1 | contig 10111 bp, 11 predicted proteins | sample MA1701074metaG_FD_139574 | JGI IMG/M metagenome (GOLD analysis project Ga0187893, IMG submission 139574) | White microbial mat communities from a basaltic lava cave in the Kipuka Kanohina Cave System on the Island of Hawaii, USA - MA170107-4 metaG ... | reverse complement strand
ATGATGAAAAAGGTGATCTTCGTGCCAAACAAGCTCTTAAATATTGTCGTTGGTTAAAACTCGACTTTGCAGCGGGTGATTGGAAAAGCAAAGGCGCGAACATGCTTTTACGCATATCTTTTGGCAACATTTCAGGTGGCTTAAAAGCTACTGCTATAAGACAGGATTCAACGCAAAAACGCAAAGTCGCAAAAGCGCAAAAGTTCATTTTCCATTTTTTGCGTCTTTGGGTTTTTGCGTTGAATCATGCTTTACATCACGACCTCATTCGGCTAAAAAATCGCTCTCGGTCACGAAAAAATTCACTATCTAATCGGATAGAAAATGAGAATAACTTTAATGATGTGCGCTATTTCTATTATTTTGTATAATTTCATTTTATTAATTATTCAAATTGTTTAATTATTATTATGAATTTATCTGATCGTTTGCAAGAAAGTTTTCCCCGGGCGCTTCCGAGCTGTTACTGGCATTTTCTCATGAAAAACAGGCATCAAGCCGAAACGTACGAGATCGGCAAGGTGCAGGAGAAAATTGGGGCAATTAGTAGGAGTACTGGAAAGCCCCATTCATTTCAGGAAAAGGGTGAGCATGGTTGGACGCCCGCTCACGTGGCCGTGCTGGCAGGCAATAAAGCAGGACTCATTTTTTTACGTACCATGGATGCCTCATCTGTCGAACAAGATGACTCTGGAAGGCGGCCTGAAGACTATTGCCTTGCGCTTAATCGATTTGACCTACTCGCCATATTGCAGGCTTCAAACCTGGAGCTTGCTCTTTTGCCACTATTTGAAAAGTGGCATGCAGCACTACCAAAGGCGCCTTTTTGCTACCGCGAACATACCAGTGATTTTGGAGTTGTAATTGAGGAGCTGCTTTTTCCAGGCAGTCGCTTAAACCCTACGCTTGGCAATCGAGCTGTCAGCTTTGAGCATTATGTAATGAACATGAAAGCCATTGCTGAAAGAGAAGGCTTTGCGATTATCCACACTCATGAAATCAACTTTTGTCGCGATGTGCTCTTCACACTTCCTAACGGAGAGCAGGTAGTCTCTTATGTGTATCGAGAACTGGATCAGTCACTCGATCGAACGGAATCGCTTGCATTGCTTCAACAGAAAAGAGGCTTTTATGCCACAGGCCATATCTACTTTGCTGCCCAACATGGGATGTCAAGGCATACGGCAGACAAAACCATCGATGAGTATAACAGGCTCGTAGGCATTGACCCAAGGCGACTTAATTTTTTTCTCGAAGGAGGCAATGTCTACCTCGTTACAAATGCAAATGGCAAATTAAAGCTCGTGATGGGAGCGGCACACTGGCATACGGAAGTAACGCATCGTCTTCTAACAAACTATTACGAACCGTATCAAGTCGAATTACAAGCCCGCGCGCAAGGCCTCTTTTTCAAGGTGAGCGATGAAGAAGTAGAGCAGCATTTTGCCGAAATGCACGCTCAGGGACATGTGCCTTCCCGAAAGGTCGCGCAAAAAGGCTTGTTATCAATTCCTGAAGTGCAAAAGGTGGTCAATCATTTTTTGCGACAGCCTCCAGGCGATGACAAAAGCACGGCTTGCGACATTGCGGAAAAATTGGGCTACTATCAAAAGCCTCCTAAAATGAATCAAGAGCAGCTTTTACAAGCAAAACCATTGGTGGTTACGTACCTTGCACAAAAAGAGATGAGTCGCAAATTTATGGCCGCTGATTTTTCAATGAAGGAAGAGGATCTTCACTTTATTCCAGAGGTAAGATACCATTTGGACACGTTTATGAGGCCAGGGCCAAAAGGCAGCTTTTTTGTGCAGAGCTTCGAGATGGCGCATGAACTTCTTACAACTCTCCTTCAAAATGCAAACAAATTAGGGATCAATGATAGCGACATAACTATCCTTAAGCGCTATCTGAAAACGTCCGAAGAGTTAGGCCAGCAGCTTAAACCCCTTTTAGAAAAAACGAGAGATGAGTTGAAGAAAGGGGGATTTATCGTCATCGATACTCCCGCTCTTTTTTTCGATCCCTCTCCAAGTTTTCAGGAACATGAAGATACGAGAACAGTGCCCTGCTATAACGTGAACTTTATCAATGCTATCTCGGGATGGTCCAAAAAAAACCAACAGTACTACTACATCACCAATGGCGCTCAGAGTGGAGACAAACTTGGCAAAATTCTGATGGAGGCATTTAAGGCCTTTTTGAACTCTTATGTGCCAGGCATTCAGGTGTACTTTACAGGGTATGATCCAGTCAATCCTGACGACTATTCTCAGGTGTGGCTCTGGACAAGCTCTTTTGAGTTACAAGCAGGCGTGCATTGCTTCAGTAAAGAGCTCAAGACTGCTTCTCATATTGGATAGAATCAGGCTATTCAAGATCCTCGCGGATGAGTTTTTTGAGATCTGTGAGGAGAGATAAGATGAGAGCGGTGTTTTCTTTTTCGCGGATGAATTCGAGCAGGGTTTTGTTTGTTATGGGATCTTTGCATGTCATGATTCTCTCAGGCTTTTCATCGCCTTGGGACACTATATTGCCAATCATTGCTTGGAGGGTTCTGGAGACTGCTCTGCATTGACTGTCTTTATGCATTTCTCCATCGATAAGCTCTTGCCTGACCACTTCGTAGCGATCTGGAGGAACCACTTTTGTGATGCGCGCGTTGATTGCTCTCAGGAACATAAATTGCATGAGATGCAGGCCGGCAAGCGCTTCATCGCCAAATCTTGTGAGCACCCCATTGTAGACGCATTTGTAGAGCCTGAGTAGGTTTGGGGGCAATTTTTTTAGGGAGAGTTTTACCAAGTTTAGGCAATCGAGCGTTTTTTGTCCGGCAAGTCCCACATGCACAACATCTTCTCCCGCTACCTTTTCAACGAGGGTGGATTTGCGGATAGTTTTAATCTCTTTATCGAGATCTTTAAAGACCTCGCTAAGGTAGCCATTGTGCATCACGCGCAACAGTTTTTGCTGCCAGCCACTATCTGAACGAAAGAGGGTGCGATCGCTGGTCTTTTGTATTGCTTCCTGCAGAAATTGCACAAGGTGTCTTACGAGTATCTCCTCGACATGGCGATCTTTGGTGATCTTTTCAAAAAGGAAGGTGTCATTTTCTTCATAGACGTCGTTGGTAAGCACAAGTCCCAGAAGCGAAAAGGCATCTTGATGGCCATCTTTAATTTGCTGCAAAGCTAAACGGAGGAGCTCCTTTGCCTTGTGGTTAAATTGCTCGCTTGCCAGTTTAAGCTCTGTCTTTTGACTCAGCTTTAGGCCATCTCTTTGAGCAACCAGCGCCTTGAGGGTTTCAACCGCTTTTGAAGTGTCGGGCGTTTTTGCCCCCAAAGAGAGAAAGCGTGTGAAGGCGCTTGGTTCTAGGGCTGGAGCGGGTGGCGTTGTTGTCTCAGGGGAATGAGAGAGGCGGCGCAAAAGGACCGCCTGATCTACCTGCTCTGACACGCGGGGTATTTGGGGCGCAGGATGCTTGATGGCATCGCTTCTTACCTCCCTCTTTAAGAGTTCTCTTTCGGGTCGCTGAGAGCGAGAATCGCGCCTTGGCTTTGCAGTCTCGGGCACAGGAGTTCCCTCTGGTGGCTGGGGGAGATTTGGCGGTAAGGTGGGGTCGCCAGCAGGTTGCATAGCAACACTCCTTCTCTCTAGGATAGGGACAATTCTCCTATTATTAATTTTAAATCATATGAATATGATAGTCAATGCTTTACCGCTTGATCCCGTCAATCTTGGCGGCCAGGATAAAATCGCTCTCTGTAAGCCCATTGATCTTATGGGTCCAGATGTGGACTTTTACCTTGCCCCAGCTTAAAGCTATGTCGGGGTGATGGCCCTCAACTTCGGCAATTTGGCCTACTTTGATGGTAAAATCGAGCGCTTTTTTAAAGTCGGGAAAAAGGTACTCTTTTTCGAGATGATGCAGCTGCAACACCTTCCAGTCATTGGGCAGATGGGCCAAGTAGTTGGCAATTTCTTGATGGCTAAAAGGGGGAGTACCCGCTTTGCATGGCACGCATTTTTTTTGAGAAAGTTTCATATCACCCATAATAAAAAATTAAATTGATATCATCGTTTGTCAGTGCTATGGCTAGGGGAAACCGCAATAAGGAGAGTAAGCCATGGCCGTCACTCGTACAAATGTGAATTCCCTCGTAACCCATACCTGCCAGGAGCTGCAAACTTTAAAATCGAAAATAGGCGAAGATGTAAGCAATGTCAATGACGAAGATATAAAAGCAATTCTCTCGAGCTTACAGCACGACACCAACCTTTTAGCCAAAGAGGCCCACCAGCAGCGAGAGATCTCGCACCTCGACCCAAAGCTAAAAAAAGACTTAAAAACGCTCATTTTCCAAATCCAGCACTCTCCAGCATTTTCTCAGGTAATTGGCGCGCATCAATCCCAGCTTCTCGGCGTTTTTCGCAAAATTGAAACAAGCATAGCCAAATTTGAGTCTAAGGTGGAAAAGATCGATCCCATGATGTAAAAAGGTTGCATGGTAAGATCGCCCTCTCATGATTTTTTGACTATTCTTGCCGCGAAAATCGAAGAAAATCCGGCAAATTTGGTCTTTATCGCCATTAGTAGCCCAAAAATGGCCTCATACGAGATCAAGCGCGTGCGCATACGCCCTATCATGATCAAAGAGGAGCTTGTTTTTCAGGTTTCCTCCTACACCAAAACCCAAAGTTTTACGGTAAATATCAAGCCAAATGAGCTTCGTGGAGAACTTTTTGTGGCGCTTGTTCACTATGAACAGCTGGTCATTCGCTTAGTGGCTACTGAGATCCATGCGCGCATTCTTGGAGATGAAGTTTCCTATAAAGAGCTCGAGCATAAAAAAATCTATCTTCAAGACCTCTCTCACAACCGTCCTAAAAAGCATCTTTTGCAAGAAAAAGACCCCTCACTTCTACTCCAAGCCCTTGGCATCCAGACCCAAGAGGGGAGGATCATCAAAGATAAGTACGATAAATTTCGCCAGATCAATCGCTTTTTGGAAATTGTGCATGACCTAATACCAGAACTTGGCTCAGAGCTTCGCATCGTCGATTTTGGCTGTGGCAAGGCCTATCTCACTTTCGCCCTCTATCAAATGCTAAAAACGGCCCATATCGTGGGGATTGACGCGCGAAAAGACCTCATTCAAAAATGCCAAGAGCTTGCCAAGAGACTAGAGTACAACACTATCTTCTTCGAAGAGTCCTCGATTGAGGCCTATACCACAGAGGAGCCGGTCGATCTTGTCATGGCACTACACGCCTGTGACACAGCCACCGACGATGCCATTGTCAAGGCCATAAAACTACAGGCAAAAGCCCTTCTCATCGCTCCCTGTTGCCAGCATGAGATACAGCAGCAAATACAAAAAGAGGCCTTTCCGTTGATCGTAAAGCACGGTCTTTTGAAGGAGCGCTTTTCCGCCCTGGTTACTGACGCATTAAGAGCTGAGTTTTTAGAACAGATGGGCTATTCGGTAGACATTTGCGAATTTGTCGACCCTGAGCACACCCCAAAAAACCTCCTCATCCGCGCCATTCGGAAAAAAACTCCAAAACCCCCCGATTGGACGGCTTACGACACACTTTCTGCTAGAGTAGGCCAATTGCGAAAAATAGATAGCCGAAGAAGGTAAAGTACCCAACGTTGACAAGTACGTCAAAGGAAAGAAAAAGTAGCGTAAAAACGGTCCAATAGCTCGTATGAGGGCTCTGAATGAAACCTAGTTGGAAGGCAGCCACGATCATCACAAGAGAGCTAATTCTGGCAAAAAGTGTTTCGTGATCCTTAAAGAAGGAAGAGCTGGGAATTTGGGCTTGCACTTTTTCGATGCCGTTCGAAATGGCGTTTAATACTAGCTGAAGATCTTTTGAGGGCATAGCCACGCCCTTTAAAAAGTCTGGCATCCAGAGGCGCAGCTCAAAAAAGAAGAGTGAGCCGAGAGAAATAATAAGAAAACTAAAGGGCAAACAGACCCACTGCGTGCTGAAGATGAGGAAAGGCAGCGAGAGAAGAAAAATCAGCGCACCAGATACTTGCGGCCCGTAAAGCTGGGTCATTTCAAATAGCTGGACGGTGTCGTAGCGCTCTGTATAGAGCGCAAGTTCTTTGGTTTTTTCTAGAAAGGTAATTCGTCGCATGTGATTGCCATTTAAAAAGTTTACATCCATCTATCCAATTTCCCCATTTTTGACAAATTTTAAATTATTTTTCTGCTATAATCGTACTGACAGGAGGTGAGGTTTATGGCTATACCACCTAGAGATGACCCTAACCTGATCGCTCTGAGTCAATTTTATACGCGCGAAAAAGAACAGCCCTCGAAACCGCGCCTGCTTTTGCATTTGGTGGGATCAGGTGCTGCGCGCCATATCGAAGTTTTCGATGAAGAAAAAATCACTGGTTTGGCCTTTGCCCTGCATCGCGTGATGCTCTTTTTTCAGCCAACTGATTGGCGCATTGAAGAGGTGCAGCAATTTATCAAGCAACGCGACATTCAAGTGCCCCCTGAAATCAGCGAAGTGATTGAGAACAAGGTGCTGCATGCCAAAAGGCCTTTTTTAAGCAAAATTTGGGATTCCATTTTTGCTCCTCCTAAAAAGAACGTCTCCCGCGCCAAGCTGAATGACCTTCTTGGCAAGCCGGAACTCGTTGAGAAACCCTTGGTGCCCCCAGGAGTAATCCTCACCCACATCCAAAAGCAAGAGGGGGATGGTAACTGCCTGATGCGCTCATTTGCTGTGGCGCGAGGTCTAAAGCCTGAAAATCACCCGAAATTTAGAAAGGAGGCGGTAAACTGGCTGAAAAATCACTGGGAAAGAGATGAAGAGCTCCAGGCGGTAATCCGGGTGGCGATCAATGACAACAATCAAGCCGAACAAAAGCTCTACAATGAAAATAAGCCCTATTTAGAGCTTGTTTCACAAGGGTAAGTAGAAGGGATAGATGAGCTGCAAAGAATGGGGGCAATCGATCTGCTGCGCGAAGTTGAAGCGCGCTATAAAGATCGCTTCGTGCCTCTTGATCTTCCGGATAAAGAGCGCATCGCCTTCTACATCAGGGCATCCGAAAAAGATACATTTTTCTGTGATAACCCTCACATCATTGCCTTAGCACACTGCTACAATGTGAGTGTCGAAGTCTACAATACCGTCAATAAGCCTCCAAAGCCACTAGAGCTCGTGAAAGACACAAACAGTGGCTGCCTTCTTGAAAAGCCAGACGGCGTTGTTCGCCTGCACTATGACGTCTCTGGAGCGCACTACAACGCGATTGTTGCCCCATTGCCCAGCAATGTCGAAGAGATCACAACGAAGCTAGGAGAGCTCAAGTTATGATCTTCTATCCAAACGCCCAGGTAGTCACCCCATCCAGGACATAATGGGTGACTGTGGCGGTGATTGTTCCGATAATATCTCCCAACATAAAGGTGACAGAGGGTGCGGCGAGCATGATCATGGCTGGCGCCATGATTGTCACGGCCAAGTTGGCTCCAAGTACGGGCGCGCCAATAGCTATGGCAAGCTTTAAGACTTGTCCAACAGGCCCCATGCAGTAGTTACAAAAGTAGGTCTTTGCAAAAAAGCCTGCGGCAAAACTTGCCACGCCTATGATGAGATCGCGCAAGAAGGGCGTTGTGGGCTCATTTTTTTCCCCGTAGACTATGGCTCGAAAGAGGTGATTTACTGACTGTATTAGCTCCTTAAGGGATGTGACTAAGAGATCGCCTAGCATCAGCGTTACAGGAATGGCGCACATGGTGCCAATTTGGCTGCCCACAATGGGCCCAAAAAAGCGCCCAAGAGAGGGAACGACCACTTCGGTAATGCTCTTTTGTAGGCTTGTACGCACATTGTCGAGAGCCACAAAGCACAAGCAGTTTTTCACAGCAATGGTGAAGGTGGTATCTAAGGAAAACGTAGCAATGGAGGTAACATTCATAAGCGCCTATCCTAGGTTATTATATGCCGAGTGATAACACGCCCATTTAATTTTTTTGTTAAGAAAATGCTAAAGATGCTAAAATAATTCTTCTATGGAAGAGATTAGAAAGGTTTTATCTTTTTACTCTACAAAGCTTAGCAATCAGATCAAGAAGTTGTCTGAACCATTAGAAAATTTGCAGCTTGATGGGTTTTGGCATTCATTCGTTCGTGAAGATGGTGGTTTTTTTCAGATAGGCAACACACCTGATGTTGCTGAAGTTTACTTTTCAAACCACCTCTACGTCCACAATCCATTTGTTTGCCATCCTAAAAATTACCAGCACAACCAAGTGCTCATAACCGGAAGTTTTCCCGACGATAAATTCCAGCAAGCGCAAAAAGTTGTGGGAGATCGGCTCGGCTTTGAGAACATCCTTTTTATCTATAAGCAGTGTGGAAGTGGGATGCACTGCCTGCACTTTTCAAGTTCGACGCCAAATATCCCCTTAGACTCCATTTTCCTGCAACAGAGCAGCCTCTTGAGTAGCTTTGCAGAGTACTATTTAGCTGAGTGGCAGCAAAACTTTCGCTTCATGGATTCTTTCATGATCGATATTGCAAGCGCCATGGGGCCCAAGTTTTTTGCACTCAACCCCAAAATCCAGCAACTGAAAAACAAAGCTCACACGCTGAAACTCTTGAAGAAAATGGGGATCCTCGATGAATTTGCCTTTGAGGAGCTTACGGAAAGGGAAGAGGAGTGTGCCCAGCACTACCTACTCGGCAAAACGGCTGGCCAAATCGCCGCCGCCTTAAAAATTTCGCGTCGCACTGCTGAGCACCACATAGAAAACATCAAATCCAAGCTTGGCTGCTCAACCAAAGTTGAACTCTTTGCAAAACTCAAAACACTCCAAAGATTCAACCTATTTTTGCACCATTCTCAAGGTTAACATGTCCCTTGCAATTAAGGATGCGCCCATCAATTAAATGGCGCTTAATTCCTGAATTTGTTAGCTCATACAGGTTTGCTAAAACTTTTGAGGTATTATGCAAGCCGCGAAGCCCTGTGCAGGGAGTCAAGATGTTGAAAATGGTACTGGTGTGTACCATGAAACGAGTTTCAGCTCCACGTATACCAATGGCACCGCAGGGCAGCCAAATGGCTTGAATGGCGTAAACTACGATGATTATTTATTGGCACAATTTCATCAGATGCGCCTACAAACGCCTGTTGATATTGCCATTCTTGTGAAAAGACTTAAGGAAGTGGCTACAAAGCCTAAAGCATTGGCTACAGCCTGCTTGTCTAAAGAATTTATGCAATCGGTAATGTTGGAAGCGCCTCTACTTATCCAGCAGGAGGGCGATACTGTTGCGGTCTCCTACGTAAGTGGAAGTAATAAAAAAAATTCGAAAATCTTCCCGTCCTCTTTGAAGCTCTTGCCGGCCAGTTGGCGCGATTACAGCTTTTTTTGCGCCTCCACATCTCTGCTGAGCTTTTGAATTTGCCATCAAGAGAGATTGACGCGGCAATTATTAAACATCTTAGACCGTATCTTCGAGAGCTTAGATACAGTATTGGCCCACAAATCGCTGAACTGCACACGATCACCTCTCACAGTAGGCTGTGTGCGATTGCCGAGAGCTGTGGTAGAGTTATTACCTCACTTTCCTTTGAATATGCAGCAAGCCTTCCGGCAACAAGTATTTTCGAAGTGATCACTCGTTGTCAAAATCTTAGCAAACTCAATCTCTCACACTGTAGAGCCATGACCGCAGATGTCTTACACTATATTACAGACAGCTACCATGCAAAACTTACAGAGCTGCAGCTTGCGGGAGTATCTCAAATTCGAATAGAGACTTTGGCGGGTGAGCTTGCCAGATTTTCGGCGCTGGAAGTGCTTGACCTGACAGCCTGCCAAGTCGATGCAACTGTCATAGAAGCTCTGCAACAAAATCACCATCTCAAATCACTGGCCCTTTCTCGCACGAAGGTGACATCTCGTGACCTTGAATCTCTTGCGGATAGCGCATTCTTCCTTGAACATATTGACCTTTCTGGATGCTACCATATAACGCAAGATGCCCTTTCACATATTCTCAAACGCCATTTTTTTGTAAAAATGGATCTTACTGATACTGACTTTGCCAATCGGGAGAAAGTGGCAGATTT
>Ga0187893_10015676_pt1 | contig 10111 bp, 7 predicted proteins | sample MA1701074metaG_FD_139574 | JGI IMG/M metagenome (GOLD analysis project Ga0187893, IMG submission 139574) | White microbial mat communities from a basaltic lava cave in the Kipuka Kanohina Cave System on the Island of Hawaii, USA - MA170107-4 metaG ... | reverse complement strand
GAAGCTCGGCGTGGAGGGGAATAGTTGGGGTCTCGGTCTTGTGGGAGTGCGTGCAGAAGAAAGTATCGGCACCGGACTCACGGTCACCTCATGCATTTATATTTACAGCCTCAGGAACCGGGAACGGAACTATGCCGCCTCGATGCTCGGCATGACCGCGCTGGCTGCCGGTGTGATCACGGTGATTCCCCCGCTCGTGCACCGATTCGGCTGGCGAGCAATGTTTATGGGCCTTGCTCTGCTCGTGGTTCCATGCCTGATCCTAGCTCGGAGCTTTCCGAGCGGCTACGGGGATGAGGCTCGCCCGCAGTTGATCACAGGTCCCGCTCCACAAGGTGTCCTATGGCTTGGCCTCGTCTCAGTGGCGCTATCTAATCTGGGCATATTGTCGCTTTGGACGTACCTCGAGCGCATCGGCGCCTCGGCGGGTATTGCTGAGGCAACGATCGCAAACAGCTTGTCTATGTGCTCCGTTTTCGGTTTCATAAGCTCGGCGCTCGTGCTAGTGGTCGGCGAACGTGTAACTCGCACCACCACGTTGGTCATCTGCGTCATCCTTAACATCGTCGGTGCACTAGCGAGCGGGTCGTCGATTGCGTGGGTATACACCGCGGGCGTCCTGGTCTTTTACTTTTCTCTGCCCATCTACCTCGCAAGCCAGTTTGGCGCAATCATGCGTAGCGCCCCGTCCAAACTCTTTGCCACGCAATTCTCATTGGCGGCGAAGGTGGGCGCGCTCGGTCCGGCGATAGGAGGACTCTTTGCCGCGCGGTACGGCTTTGGAGCCGTACGATGGATCGATATCATTCTGGTTTTGGGGGCCAGTGCGTTGCTGTGGAGCGGCTTTATCAGACATCGAGCGGCTGGGCATCATGCCGCCAAGCCAAGCGCGTAGATCGGCGGGCAGGCACCCCAAGGTCGCGCCGCCTTGAGGCGGGCGGTTCACTTAGGCTCAATGCTGCCAGGAAAAGTCCGATCGCCTAACTGGCGCATCAAGGCGTTCGGGTAATCTGCGGATGCGAGCCATCGGGCTGGGCAGAAGGGGTACCTTGCGTACACGCGGACTGCAGCAACAGGCGGGTCGCCCGCGACTTGAGCAGCAAAGGCTGTGAAAAAAATGGCGTTCGGCATGGGGTCTAATTACTCGATTTGAGGGTAGGGCGTTTTGCAACCAGCGGAGCTTCCTGCACTCATCGCCCGTCAGCGACCGGGTTGGTCTTTGGAACGACCGTTCTACACCGCTCCCGAGATCTACGAGTTCGAGCGACGCGGGTGGCTGTCTGAGCAGTGGTACATCCTCGGTCACGGCAGTGAGGCTCGCGAGCTCGGCTCGTACATCGTTCGGGATTTGTTGGGTGAGTCGCTAATCATCGTGCGTGACACGGAGGGCGTGTTGCGCGGCTTCTACAACGTGTGCCGGCACCGCGGCACGCGGATATGTGACAAAGATGGACGCGCCGCTGCGATAGTTTGCCCATATCACTCTTGGACCTATCGCTTGGACGGCTCGCTGCGGACCGCAGCGGCCTTACCGGAAAGCATCGATACGGCGGGACTGGGACTGCGCCCGGTACCGATTCGCGAAATCGGCGGCATTATCTTCGGTAGCTTGACCGCTGATCCACAGAGTCTGGATCCGGTGCAGCAGGAGTTGACGCCGATGCTGCATTACCACGGGATTCCGGAGGCACGCATCGGGGCGCGCCGTAGCTACCCAACGCGCGGGAATTGGAAGTTGGTCATCGAGAACTTCATCGAGTGCTATCACTGCTTTCCTTGCCACCCAGAGTTCTGCACTGTTATGAAGTTTGTCGATGTGGCGGCGCGGCAAGCGACGCCTGAGAACGTCGCAGCGTGGCAGCAGACGGTGGAGCGCTGGTTTAGCGAGAAGGCGGATCCGGACTCACCCGTGAAGCGCATGCAGTTGCATCCCCTCGCGGAGACCGGCACTTTTTTGATGTCTCGCGCACCCATCGGCGGCAACCACCAAACCGATTCGCAAGATGGGCTTCCAGTTGCCCCACTCATGGGGCAGCTGCGTCGCTTTGACGGGGGCTCCACCGGGTTTCGTCTCGAGCCATTCGTTTGGTTCAGCTGCCTTAACGATCATGCAAGGATGATGCAATTCCTACCCACCGGCACTGACACTACCGACGTGGTCGTCAGCTGGTTGGTTGACGGATCGGCCCGTGAGACCGACGTGGATGTGGAGCGAATGATCTGGCTATGGGACGTAACTACTGCGCAGGACAAGCTCATTATCGAGCGCAATGCGACCGGTGTACGCTCACACTCGTACATTCCTGGCCCTTACTCGACGCTCGAGTGCTGGACGACTCGATTTGTCAGCCGCTACCTGCGGGAACTCTCAGCGCACAGCCAATCCTGAGCAAGTCGCAGGTCAGCGGGTAAGTGTATGAGGCCAGAAACCCGATAACTTGAATCAGAGGTGCAGCCGCCGCAGTCCTCGGGCACCCGAGCATTTACCGGCGACGCACATCGGGTAGGTCTCAACGGATCGACAGGCGCCGGTGCTTCAATGCGGGGATCGTGGATCCAGACGGCGCCGGTGTGTCAAGCGACACCCAGTCTTGCGCGGTAAGGCGACGGATACCTTTACGCGCCCTGGATTGATCGGTTTTCGTCAGTGGCGTTCGGCGCCGAGTGTTTGTTCCAGGTCTCTGAGTCGGTAGCTCCTCCCTTTGATGTTGAGTACGTGGGCTTTGTGCGGCAGCCGGTCGAGGATGGCGGCGGTGAGTGCCTCGTCGCCGGCCAAAAGTTCGGTCCAGTCGCGCACGCTCTTGTTGGTGGTGATCAGGATCGAGCCGCGGCCGTAGCGGTAGGTGACCAGGCGGAAGAACAGGCTGGCTTCTTCCCGGGTCATCGGCTCGAACCCGAGTTCGTCGATGATCAGGAGACTCGAGTTCAAGTACTTGCGGCGTCGCAGCCGCGCCGGCGGCAGGTGCGCGTCGCCCTTGAGCGCGAGCTTGAGCTCATCGAACCGGTAGAACTGAGCCGAGAAGCCGTGTTCGACGGCTTTGACTTTGACGCCGAGGCCGACGGCGAGGTGGGTCTTGCCGACGCCGGGCGGGCCCTGGATCAGCACGATCTCGTGGGCGCGGATGAAGGCGCCGGTGGCGAGCGTGTCGATGCGCGAGCGCTCGATCGCCGGCTGGAAGGCGAAGTCGAAGTCCGCAAGCGTGAGGCCGGTGGGCAGGCTCGAGAGCCGCAGCGCAGTCTTCACGCGCCGTGCTTCCCGTCCCTGGTGCTCGGCGGTGAGGATCTGGTCGCGGAAGGTGTGCGGCGGGATCTCCTGCTTGACCGCCTCGGTCAGGAGCGTCTCGAGCTGCTCGGCGCCGTTCGCCAGTCCCAAGGCGATCAGCTGTACTAGCTACGATTTGATCTGACATTATCCTAATGGGTAGGAGTACGCAGGAGAAGTCAGATGACGCAAGATCAGAAGATCATCAAGAACAAGCTCGGGCTGCTGAAGCTGGCGCAGACGCTAGGCAGCGTGTCGGAAGCCTGCAAGGTGATGGGCTGCAGCCGTGACAGTTTTTTGCCGGTTCAAGGAATTGCACGAGACCGGCGGCGAAGCGGCGCTGGCGGAGATCTCGCGGCGTAAGCCCAATCTGAAGAACCGGGTCGATCCGGTCACCGAACAGGCGGTGGTGGAGTTTGCCCTGGAGCAGCCGGCCTTTGGCCAGGTGCGGGTGGCCAACGAGCTCCGCAAGCGCGCGATCTCGGTATCGCCGGCGGGGGTGCGCACGATCTGGGTGCGACACGACCTGCAGACCTTTCAGCAGCGGCTCAAGGCCCTGTCGGCCAAGGTGGCCCAGGACGGACTGATCCTGACCGAGGACCAGCTGCGGGCGCTGGAGCGAGCCAAGCAGGAGAAAGAGGCCCACGGCGAGATCGAGACCGAGCATCCGGGTTATCTCGGCTCCCAGGACACGTATTACGTCGGCAATCTCAAGGGCGTTGGCCGGATCTACCAGCAGACCTTCATCGACACTTACAGCAAGGTGGCGGTGGTCAAGCTGTATGACCGCAAGCACGCGATCACCGCGGCCGACCTGCTCAACGACCGGGTGCTGCCGTTCTTCGAGGAAAAGGGCGTGTCACTGCTGCGGATCCTGACCGATCGCGGCAGCGAGTACTGCGGCAACCGCGAGACTCACGAGTACGCGCTGTATCTCGATCTCGAGAACATCGAGCACACGCGCACCAGGGCGAAAAGTCCGCAGACCAACGGCATCTGCGAGCGCTTCCACCAGACCATCCAGAATGAGTTCTACGCGAGTGCCTTCCGGCGCAAGCTGTATCACTCGCTGGACGAGCTGCAGCGCGACGTCGACGCCTGAGTGGAGAGTTACAATGCCGAGCGCTCGCACTCCGGGAAGTACTGCTACGGCAAGACGCCGCTGCAAACTTTCATCGAGAGCGCCAAGCTGGCGTACGATCGGCAACTGGATCGGATCCAGCCGACATCCGAGCCAGTCGCAGCGATGGCGTAGTCGGTATGTTCGTCAGATCAAGTCTTGGTTAGGACACATAAAAAACAGTCGGGAGCACGCAGAAGCCTCATTGCGACCGACCTATCCCGCGATGCACCAGAACCATTCGGAGCTCGGCCGCAATCGTCCTCGCCAAACCGATCGGCGCGTTTCGGATCTAACGCGCTGCTTTCTGCAGCTGCCTGTCGTGCCCCAATACGCTTCGCTCCGCAGTACGCTCGGACCATATCGGCCCGCTCACGGTTTCTTTGCCGTCGAGCCAGCCGAACTCGTGTCTCTACTCTTCTGCACCCGAGCTTCGTAAGACGCTGCGACAACGGTTTTGGTAAAGCAATTGCACCGTTGAAATCGCTCTCTACATCAATCGGCTCACTTTAGACAAGAATACGCGGGATTTTGCGGCTCCAGGTCTTCGCGAATACCTCTTTATCGTGTTCATAGGCCTCAACCGCACCGACGAGCAGAAAATCTTCCTTGGTAAGGCTCAAACGCAAAGTCGCTTTGATATTCACGTTCCAGTCATCGCGCTTGTAGAAATCACTACGCTGGTGCTCGGTTTTCGCGCTCGTCGGGTCGTTGTCGAGAATCTCCGTGACCTCCGTCCACCTCGCCCACCCCCCCGATATTTCAGTGCCGGTGGCGTTGAGCCTGTATCTCCCACCGCCGGCGGTGCTGCGGACGGTAAGTTTTTGGGTGGCGAGATCCCATTCGAACACCTCGGTCGGCGGTGGTACTTCTTGAAGGACCGTGCGCCCCGAGTCGTCCAGTACAAAGACCGGGCCGAAGGGCTTGAGTTGTGCATCCTCCCGACGTGGCGGACGAACGGGAAGGTCAAGCTCAGAGTTCCCGGAATAGAGGGTTAGCGTCACTGCTTCTGGTGAGGGCCAGATTGTCGGCCAGTAGGTAGTTGATACGGCCACACGAATGCGCGCGGCGGTCTTGAATACATGCGAGCAGTCTTGAAGCAGGATGCGAATGCGGTAGCGCTTGCCCGGCTCGAGGGCCTGGGGAAATTCGTGGCCGTCGCGGTGCGTGAGGTTGAGTACACCGTAGGTAATCCTCTTCGACACTCCGTCCGTCTCCACCTCGTTTAGGCGGACATAGAGAAAGGCCACCGGCTTGTCTACCGACAAATCGATAGTCACCGCCGGTGCCCCCAAGATCTCAAAACTCTCTTTCAGCGGTGCCGAGTCGAAAGTGAGTGAACGCGCGTCGTCCACCCGCTGATCCGTAGGCAGGCCCAAATCCATGCTGTAGGGATACCAACGTGGTGCCGTGGTGCCTACGGTCTGCACAGAATGGAGCACCTTTGCCATCTCTGTGCCCGAGCGGCTCTGAAGCCCTGTGTCCGTGAGATAATATTTGCGCTTCTCGATCCGCGCCGAGGGCCAGGTTTCCTCGGCTACCCAGCGTCCTGGGACTTGGTGCATACCACGCATGGCCGGTTCGTCCTGCATCCAGATGCGGTACATGGGCTCGTTCGTGATGCCGGTCTCAACACCTTTTAGCCAGTGATCCCACCACCGCAAGGCCTCCGTCATCCAGTCTATCGGCGGTCCCGGGTCACCCCACGTTGGATAGTTATGGCCCCACGGACCCACAAGGCCCTTACGCGGGCATTTGAGGTTGGCGAGCATACGTGCGACGGTGCACCGGTAAGGATCGGCCCACCCACCCACGGCATAGACAGCGCATGTAATGCTGCTGTAGTCCTCGTTGATTGAGCCATGCTTCCAAAATGCGTCCCGATGTTGATGCGTGATCCAGTTCCCCACGTAGAAGTCAAGGCTGTCCATACGTTGCATCCACATCTCGCGCCAACGCTCGCCCACTACTTCTGGATCAGGTGGTCGGATACCATTGAGCGTGTGAGCTGCACCCCACCAAGTCATGCACTCATTGATACAGCCACCGGTGAAATGTGCATCATCGGTATAACGGTCGTCCGTCGATTCATGAGTAATGATGGCTTTGAGCGCCGGCGGACGCCGCGCAGCCACCTGGAGGGAACTGAACCCGCCCCAGGAATAGCCGAACATGCCGACGTTACCGGTGCACCAGGATTGCTTAGCGAGCCAGGCAATGATCTCCACGCCATCGTCTTGCTCCTGCTTGGCGTACTCATCCTGGGGTAGGCCCTCCGAGTCACCGTAGCCTCGGATATCCGGTCGCACACAGGCATAGCCGTACGAGGCTAGATAACCATGCATCGCTTCGTTTTGCAGCCGAAGGTTGTCGCGCCTGCGGTACGGGATGTATTCCATAATCGCTGGCACCGGATTCTGCTCGGCATCCTCAGGCAGCCAGATACGCGCTGCGATTTTCACGCCGTCGGACATGGGGATCCACACGGTTTCGATCGAACGCACCTTGCGCGGCCCCGTGCGGATATTTCCGGCGACGCTTGACGGTTGCGAGAAACTCCTTCCTGGGAGTGCAGCGGCGGCTCCGAGAGCCACGAGCCCTGCGTTGATTCCGTGAAGGACTTCGCGCCGCGTGACTTGACCTGCCTGGCCGGGATTCTCCGAGGCGGTGTCCAGCTTACTAGGGGTCTTTGTAGGTATCGTGCGGGTGGTACTTGCCATTAGAGTGCCCTCCACGGCCGGAGCTGACAGTTGCAAGACACATTGCCCCGTCACGATCACTTCGCGCCCCCACGCTTGGCCTTGAGGTCCGAGCGACACCGCGCCCGACCATGAACTCTCGCGGAAGGCGTAGAGTCCACCAAGGATGACGCGTGCTTAGATCTTTACACGCTAACAAGTGCCTAATACCATAAATGCGAATAGGCTCACTCGGTGAGGGGAACTCCCCGCCGACTTGCTAAACGGTCAGTAGATCAAACCGCGCGCGAAAACTCTCCAAGGTCTGTTCTCCAATCAGAGAGATAATTTGACCAATTAATAGGAGAGTCGCGCGTTGACGCCGAAAGTGCGCGGTCGACCTAAGCTGAAGAGATCCCCGGGCTGAAAGGGCGCGAAGTGGTTTGTATTGATCGCGGTCACTAGCCGATCATTGGTCAGATTAGTGCCGAACACGCCGATACTCCAACGGTTTGTTTCATACGATAGGGATGCGTTCAAGAACTTGGAGGAGGGTATCTGGCGCGCTTCCGGATTGGCCGCCCCAAAATTATTGAGGCTGCTGCTACGATAAGTGTAGTCGGACGAAAACGTCAGTGTGCCAGACTGCAACGGAATTGCGTAATCAGCGATCACGCTGGCGATCGTCTTGGGGAAAAACGGGGTACGATCACCATCGACCGCCTGGACCTCAGGAATGGCTCCCTGTGCCTTGGCGTCAGTTAGGGAGGCATTCACGCCCAGAGTCAAATGGTCGCCAAAGCGCACTCGACTCTCGAACTCGAGGCCTTGACTTCGCACCCGCCCCTTGTTGATGGCGAAATAGTAGCCACAGGGAATGGGCGCAATATTTTGCACGTCACGCCAATCGACCCAGAAAGCGGTCGTATTGATCGTCACCCGCCCCCCCGCGACGATCGCCTTCTCACCTAGCGAATAGCTCCAGAGACTATCGGGACCGAAGGTAGTTGGGGCTTCAGTCAAGCCTATGGCCGCCAAAGCAGCCGCACAGAACTCCGGCGGAACGGGTTGATTGACTCCACCATAGCGAAAGCCGCGCGCCGCTTCCGCGAAAATCATGAGTGACTCGCTCGGTCGATAGGCCAGCACTGCGCGTGGATTCGTCCCGGTCGCCTTCTCGATCCCGGAGTCAGTCAGTGGTTTATTTAAGTCCAAGGCGCCCGCAACGCCCGTAAACAGCACATCAAACTTTTGCCGGAAATCGAAATAGCGAACGCCTGCGGTCAAGTCGAATTGGGCGCCGAGAGGTATGGTCAACTCTCCGAAGGCAGCAAATTGGCGCTCGTCTACGAATTGTGTTCCGTAGAAGATGTCATCTGGAGTTGGGGTGCCGTAAAGTTCCGCTGAATTGAACCCTGGAATTCCGAAGAGACCAGCCAGAATGGCATCGATGCCCGGGGTCGGCGTTGTCTGGTAAAGATTACGATTGAAGTTCTCGAAGAATAATCCGCCGGTCCATCGGATCTTGGCGTCATTTGAGCTGACCAATCTGAGCTCCTCTGTGAAGCGACTCAAGTTATTGGGGAAATAACTGGTCGACTCCTGCGTCACTCCGGTCAAAAACTTTCCCGTCAGATAGTCCAGCGACGCTACAGGTTCGAATGCTCGATCGATATATGACGAAGATGATATGAGCTGCATCGATCCGAGAGCAGCGGTTACCGTGGTGTTGAAGAGCTTGAAATCGTCGCTTACGCGTTCACGTTTGACACCAGTAAATGCATAGCGGTCCAGAATGGGTAGAGTCCAATCTCTAGCACCGCGATCTAGTTTCGCGAGTGTCGCCGAAACATCGACCATAAGTCTGTCGCCAGCTTTCCAGCGCAATACTGCCCGTCCTTGTGTACTTTCGGCATCATTGATGTCATCTTGACCCGTCGTAAGGTTATGGATATAGCCCGAGTCTTCGCCGCGGAAGACCGCGAAGCGCGCCCCGAGAACATCTGTTTTCAAGGGAAGATCGATTGTCCCGCGAACGGCGTAATTTGTACCACCATGCTTGGTCTGCGACATGAGCAGACGCGAATCCGCCGACAAGGTGGTGAGATTCGGCGGTTTTGTGATGAGTCGAATCGTCCCCGCCATGGAACCGGCCCCGTATAGTGTTCCCTGTGGGCCCCTCAAGATTTCGACACGTTCGAGGTCATAAACCTGCAAATTGGGGTTGCCGCTCTGCAACGTAATGGGCGCGTCGTCTAGATAAATTTGTACCAGCGCTCGATCCTGGACGTTCGAGACTTCTACGTTGGTGGTGACGATGCCGCGCATATCGATACGATTGGTGCCTCCAGAAGGGCTCTGCATTTGCACAGAGGGCAGCAGGCGCAATAAATCGGTTACAGCACCTAAGCCCGCATCATCCACCTTGTCCGCCCGTATGACCGAGATGGCCATCGGGATGGTCTGCAGAGACTGTTCACCCAGTCGGCTCGCGCTCACCACCACCTCACTGAGAACGCCGGAGACGTTTTCGGTAGCGCCTTGCGCAAACGCTACAGCTACTAAGGCAGGCGAAAGGGCCAAGGCTGCAGCTCTGATCAATAAGCTCTTCCATGGAAGCCGTTCAGAAAGACAACTTTGGTTGATCATTTACGCGCCCTCTCCCTTAACATACATCGTCTATTCCATCGTCGTACGGGTGCTGATGCCGGAATCGTGCTCCAGAATGAGGGGAAAAGACTTCGGCAATTCGTTGACTCGTTAAACAAGCCGAAACAGTCTCAATTGTTTTTGTTGCGATTTTGCAACACAGCGCAGACCGACCGAATTGGCCTGATTCAACCCAGAAACTGCGCGCCATTGGCCAATCCGGTTCGCGTGCACGTCGAAACGCTCAGCCAGTTGCGCGAGCGTCTCCGGGCGTGTCAGAAATTCGGGACGGGTAAGGAAATTCTGTTGACGCTGAGCGGCTGAGCGCCGGTCTTTCCGGGGAGAAGGCGATGCGATCTGGGCTAATTCGCATGCATGAACTGGAAGCATGCGAAGTCCCCT
>Ga0187893_10015675_pt1 | contig 10113 bp, 7 predicted proteins | sample MA1701074metaG_FD_139574 | JGI IMG/M metagenome (GOLD analysis project Ga0187893, IMG submission 139574) | White microbial mat communities from a basaltic lava cave in the Kipuka Kanohina Cave System on the Island of Hawaii, USA - MA170107-4 metaG ... | reverse complement strand
GTTTCGAGGGCCGGGCGGGCGGCTACACGCGCTACTTCCGGCTGGGCGGGTCGCGATGGGACGGCGAAGGGCACGGCCGGTTCGCGGCGATCCGGCTCGGGGACGGCGCGGAGCGCGCCATCTGGGAGCTGAGCGAGTCGCGCGACCACGAGCAGGAGCTCTATCTCGCCGGCCGGGGCAAGGGCGCCCGCGATGCCCGCGAACAAAAGGCGGCGCCGGGGAAGAAAAAGGGGACCGAGCCCAAGGCCAAATAGGCGGCGGCGGCCATGACGGACTGCATATTCTGCAAGATCGTCGAGGGCGCGATTCCGTCCGAAAAACTTTCCGAAACCCCTGAAATCGTCGCGATCCTCGACCTCCATCCGATTTCGCCGGGTCACGCCCTCGTCATTCCCAAGGCGCACCACGAGCTGATGACCGATCTGCCGGGCGGCCTGCTGACCGAGGCCATCCGGGAGGCGCAGCGCGTGGCGCGGGCCGTCGTCAAGGCCACGGGGGCCGAGGGGTTCAATCTGCTCAACAACAACCACCGGTGCTCGGGCCAGTCCATCGCCCACGCGCACTTTCACATCATCCCGCGGAAGACCGGGGATGGGATCCGGTACAACTGGAATCCGACCCAGTACGCCGAAGGCGAGATGAGCCGGATGGCGGGAAGCGTCCGGGCGGCGCTGTAACCCGGGGGCCCTACGCGGCCTTGATTTCCGCCAGGAGCTTGACGGCTTCGTCGCGCCGGTCGGTGAACCGCAGGATCTTCGAGAGGCCCAGGATGTCGAAGATCTCTTTGATCTCGGCGGGGGTGCCCGTGAAGATGATGTCGCCGTTGTGCTTCATCGCCGTGTCGATGGACGAGATGAAGCAGCCGAACCCCGCGCTGGAGATGTACTTGGTCTGCGCCAGGTTCACGATGATCTTGTAGACGCCCTTGCCGAAGATGTCTTCGAGCGCCTTTTCCACCTGCTCGGAGCTGGAAAAGTCGAGGAAGCCGTCGATCTTCAGCTCGAACACGTCGGTCGAGACCTTCTCGGAGGCGACCTTGATGTACTGCTCCTGGGAAGGCATCGGTCGAAGCGTACCAAATGCGGCGGGTCGATTGCAAGCGCCGTTTACGCGCCGGGGGTCAGGACGACCTTGCCGAACACCTGCCGCGATTCGATCGCGCGATGCGCGTCCGCCGCCTGCGACATGGGCACGACGCGGTCGATCACCGGCCGAAGCTTTCCCTCGAAGAAGACCTTCATCGCGTCGCGAAAGTCCTTGTCGGAGCCCATGGTCGAGCCCAGGATTTCGATCTGCCGGTAGAAGATGTGCCGGAGGTCCTCGACCGGATCGTAGCCGCTCGTGGCGCCGCAGGTCACGAGCCGCCCGCCGCGGCGCAGTGACAAGATCGATTTTGACCAGGTCTCCTTGCCGGTGTAATCGACGGCCACGTCCACGCCGCGCTTGTCGGTCAGGCGGCGGATCTCCTTCGAAAAATCCTGCGTCGCGTGGTTGATGACGATGTCGGCGCCGAGCGCCTTGAGCTTCTCGCATTTGGCGTCGCCGCCCGCCGTGGCGAAAACGCGGCACCCCGCGAGTTTCGCGAGCTGGACGCAGACCGTGCCCACGCCGGCGCCGGCCGAGACGATCAGGACGTCGTCGGCGGGGCAGATCCGCGCGCGGACCACGAGCATGCGCCACGCCGTCAGGAAGGCCAGGGGCGCCGCCGCCCCCGCTTCGAAGGTGACACGGTCGGGCATCTTGAGTAGATTCCGCTCCGGCACGACGATCGTCTGGGCGTACGTCCCGTCGGTGTGCTCGCCGAAAATGGCGTAGGTCAGGCACAGGCTGCCCGTCCCCGCGGCGCAGAATTCGCACCGGCCGCAGGTGAGGCCGGGGTTCAGCAGCACCCGGTCCCCGGCTTTCAGCCCCGAACTCTCCGCGGCCTGCTTCACGATTCCCGAGGCGTCCGCGCCGGGGATGCGCGGGAGGTTCACCTTGATGCCCGGCAGCCCCTTTCGCAGCCAGATGTCGAGGTGGTTGATTCCGACGGCCCGGACCTCCAGGAGCGCCTCCCCCTCCTTCGCCTTCGGCTCGGGGATCTCGTCCAGCTGGAGGACTTCGGGACCGCCGTGCCGGTGGTAGCGGACCGCCTTCATCGGTCAGGAGGAAACGAGTTCCCGCGCCGCCCGGATCACGTCGTCGAGCTGGGGAAGGCAGTACTGCTCGCCCGCCAGGCCGTAGCTGACCCGCGAATCCCTCGCCGCCAGCCGTTCGACGTCCACTCCGCGCCGCAGCGCGCGGTCCCTGTAGATGCAGTCGGCGATGTGCGCACCCGCGCCGCAGCGGCGGCGATCCTCGTCGACGATGAGGACGCGGCCCGTCGCTTCGGCGTGCTCCCGCACCAGATTCTCGTCGATCGGATGGAGCCATACGAGATTCAAGAGGCGACCGCGGATCCCCTCCGACTGCAGGCGCGCCAGCGCGTCGTAGCACAGCGGGGCCGTATTGCCGTAGGCGATCAGCGTCAGGTCCTCGCCGTCGCCGTAGATCTCCGAGCCTTCGCCCGGGAACGCGACGTCATCGAAATCGGGGAACGGGGTGGCGAAGAAGCCGCCGCGGCGCCGGTAGAGAGCCTTGGGCTCCAGGAACATCACGGGGTCGCCGCAGTAGATGGCCCCCCGGATAGCGGCCGCCGCGTTGCGCGCGTTCGAGGGGACCGCCACGCGCAGCCCCGGCTGGTAGAGCAGAGGCCCCGCGGCCATTTCGCTGTGGTGCAGCGCGCCCGCCCCCAGCAGGTATCCGCCGGACGCCATCCGCACGACCATCGGCACCGGGGTCGCTCCCCCGGTCCGGAACGACATCGTCGCGATTTCGTCCACCAGCTGCTGCCAGCCCGGATTGATGAAATCCCGGAACTGGATCTCGACGACCGGGCGGTACCCCTGCAGCGAATACCCGACCGCGCGGCCGAGGATCGTCGCCTCCGCCAGCGGCGAGTTCCAGACGCGGTGCCCGCCGTGCCGACGCTGCAGCCCGCGAGTGACGCCAAAGACGCCGCCCTTTCCCTCGAGCTCCTCGCTGAAGCTCTGGAGGTAGCGCGGGTGCAGGTCCGCGATATCCTCGCCCCACATGACGAGGCGGGGGTCGGTCTCCATCAGCTCGCTCATGGCGCGGTTGATGGCCTCGGCCATGGGCAGGTCCTGCCCCTTGTACTGCGACGTGCGGCCGGCCACGAAGCGCCGATACTCCGCCTCGGCGCGTCCGCGCTCGAACTGGTAGACGCTCGGCTCGATTTTCGAGACGTCGGTCTTGGGCCGGGAGGCCGCCTTTTCGGCCGCGCGACGCACCTCCTCCTCCGCCGTGCGCACGATCCCCATCAGCGCTTCGGGCGACGCGATGCCGTACGCCACGAGTTCGCGCGCGAATTTGGGGAGGGGATCGCGCTCGCCTTCGGCGGCGAGGTCGGGTTTTCGCCGGTACTTTCTCTGGTCGTCGCTGGCAGAGTGGCTGTAAAGCCGGACGACCTTCATGTGGACGAGAGCCGGGCCCCGCCCGGATCGGGCGTGATCGATCGCCTTCCGGAACGCGGCGATCGACTCGCGCACGCTGGTGCCGTCGCCCTTGAGGATCAGGAGATTCGGAAAGCCCCGATAGTACGCCGAAACGTCCTCGTCGGCGTGCGACTCGTACGAGGGGACCGAAATCCCCCAGCCATTGTCGACAATGTGCATCACGAGGGGGCAGCGGGTGGCGACCGCGCCCTTGAGCGACTCGTAGAATTCGCCCTGAAACGTCGCGGCGTCGCCGATCGAGCAGTAGACGACGGAGTCGGACGGATAGGTCCCCTGGCCGATGATCTTCGGGGTCTTGGCGATCGCCTCGGCGAGCCCCTGCGCCCCCAGGCATTGGGATCCCGTCGGGCTCGTGCCGGAGATGATCGCGAGCTCCTTGTGGCCCCAATGGGCGGGCATCTGATGCCCGGCCGATGCCGGGTCTTCGGCGCAGGCGAGCTGCTCCAGGAACATTTCGTACGGGGTGACGCCGCGGGCGAGGCACGTGGCGCGATCGCGGTAAAAGGCGGCGATCGGATCGGTCTTGCGCAGAAGGGTGCCGGCCGCCGCGCACGCGGCTTCCGCGCCCGCCCCCGAAATCGAGAACCAGGCCTTGCCCTGCTTCAGGAGGCGCAGCTCCTGGTCGTCCATCAGCCGCGAGGCGACCATGATCCGGTACAGCTCCAGCAGCTGTTCGGCGGGGAGGTCCGCGCCGTATTCCTCGGCCGCCCGGCCGTTGGTCGATGGACGCGCGCGGGGGGAGCGGGTCTCCCCCTCCAGATAACGCGTGAGCTCCGCGACACTCACGCCGCCGATTTTAGTCAACCGGGACGCGAGCGGCAAGCACTCGACGCCGAAGCCTCATCCTCGTAGCTCGCGGCTCGCCGCTCATCGCTAGAAATTGCAGGTCCACAGTTCCCCGAAATTGCCGATCCCCACGCGTCGCCAGCGCGCGACCATGTTCTCGTGGTGGCCCGCCGTCGACGAGAACCACGACCAGAAGGCGTCCTCGCCGCGCGACCCGGACCGGGCGATGTTTTCCGAGGCGCAGCCCGTCCCTTCCTTCGCGGCCCGCATCTGCGGGGTCTGCTTGCCAGCCACAGGGGAGTCGTGGGAGAAGAATCCCTTCTCCTTCATGTCCTGGCTGTGGCCGCGGGCGGCCTTGCAGAGCTTGACGTCGATCTCGACCGCGTTGATTCCCATCGCAACCCTGTACTTGTTGAGGATGATCGTAAAGTCGTACTCCTGGGGCTGGATCTGTTTCGCGAGCTCCTTGTTCTTCATCAGGACCTGGGCGTCGGAGGCGGGCATCAGCGTCCAGTACGCCTGCTCGTCCATTTCCGCCGCGAGCTTTTCCAAGTCCACGGCCTCGGCCGCCTTTTCGCCGATCTCCCCCAGCATCGATTCGGCCTCTTGAAAGTGCGCCCCCGCCTCGACCACCTTCGGGTCGCTGCCGGCCGTCGACAGGTCGGGGAAAAAGAGCCGGATCAGCTCTTCGACGATCGGTTTCATCGGATCGGGCTGCTTTTTCTTCAGCAGGTCGGTGGCGTCGGTGCGCAGCTTGGAGATTTTCGCCATGTCGCGTCCCCCGCGGAGCTTGTTGTGGGCGGCCCGGCGGGCCTCCTTCCACGCCCGGAGCCAGTTCGAGCGGACCCGAATCAGCGTGGAGCGGAGCTTGGTTTTCGCCTCGTCCCCGAAGGCGACAAGCTTCCGGAGCGCGCCCCGGCGGGCTCCAGCGTCGGCCTCCGATTCCAACGCCTTGAGCAGGTCGGCGATCTCCTTTTTGGGATCGTCGCTCGGCGGCGATCCGTCCTGCGCAACCGCGGGGAGCGAAAGCAGCGCGGCCACCAGCAGGGCTCCGCGACGGACGAGCGTTCTCTTTAGATACCCCATGGGATCGTCCTCATACGAATGAGGCCCGTCCCGCCACCCTACCTGCCGTTGGATTCTATCGGAGCTCCGACGACGAAGCCAGGCTTTTCTGGCGGGAGGGGCGTCGCTATACTAGCGCGACGGGCCGGGGGCCCCCGTCCCATTTTTGAACATCCCGGCCGCTTCAAACGGGGAATGACGATGGCGGTACGCAGAAGCGGACTCGGAAGCGCAGGCTCGGTCGCCGCGCGGCGAGGCGGCGGAGGATTCAAGCTCTTCATCATCGCCCTGGTCATTCTCCTGGCCGGCGGCGGCGCGGCCGGCTACATCTATCTGAAGAAAACCGTTCTCGACCCCGAGGCGGAGCTCGACGAATACATGCGCATCGCCCGGGAGGAGGGGCTCCGGGCGAAGGAGCAGTTCTTCAAGCAGGATTACGATTCGGTCTTCAAGGCCTCGCAGAAGGTCATCGACGCCGCGCTTCATGCCGAAAAGGACCTGAGCCAGGGGTACTTCTGGGCGGCGCGGGTCCACCTCCGCAAGTTCCAGGAGGGCCACCATTACCCCGGCGTCTGGAACGTCGGCGGCGTCATCCGGTTCACCCCCCCCGTTCCCGACGACGACGCCGTCGCGCACGAAAAGAGCGAGGTCCTCAAGCAGATGCGCTCGTCGCGCGACGCGGACCACTCGATGATCGGGGAGTGGGCGCGCTCGTGCGCCCAAGGGGTGCTCGGTCTGCTGGAGGGACGCCTCGCGGAGGCGGAATCCAAGCTGGCCGAGACCATGCGTCAGCCCGACGCCGACCCCGAGCTTCACATCTACCTCGCGATCGCGCGATTTCTGCAGAAAAAGTTCAAAGAGTCCGCGGAGGGCCTGGAGCCCCACCTTTCGAAGATCCAGTTCATCGACGCGAAGATCACCTGGGCCAAGGCGATGCAGGGCCAGGGCCTCGAGCTTCATCTGGCCGGCGGGGACCCGATCCCCGTCTATCGGAAGGCCGTGACGTATCTGCAGGGGGTCTCGAGTCCCCGCGCCGAGGCGGCGCGCGCCGAGATCCTGACGAATTGGGGCGAGTACATGGCCGACCGGGGCTTCGGCGAGTCGGACGTTCTGGGGCGATTCGAAGCGGGGGCGAAAGAGCCCGAACCGATCGCGGCTTCGACGGCGATGGTGGCTCGGGCGCGCTGGTACATCGAGCAGGGGCAGCCCAAGCTCGCGCAGGCGTTCCTTGAAGACTCGAAAAAGGCGCTCAACGCGGCGGTCAAGAAAGATGTCCTGAATCTCAACCTGCTGATGCGCCGCGAGCTGGCGACGCTGACCTACACGCGCTACCTCCGCGAAACCGGGGAGCGTGCCAGGGCCGCCGACGAGGCGGCTCCGGTCCTGAAGGAGGTCGACGCGGCGGTGGACTCGAAGGATTCGACCGACAGCGATCGGCTGGCCCTGGGGATCTATCGCGGGTGGATCGCCTGGACGATTGCGGGATCGACGTCGGATCGGGAAGCGGCTGCCCGCGCGGTCGAGGCCCTGGCGGGCAAGTACGCGTCGGATCCGTGGCCTGCGATGGAGGCGGCGAATCTGTTTCGGCTGACGGGCGACGAGACCGCCCGCGAAGGCGGCGACCCTTCGGCCTCCTTCGGATCGTCGATCGAGCTCGCGAGCCAGGCGCTGACGCTCAAGCCGGATTTCGTCCAGGCGCTCGTGATCCGGGGCGCCACGTATGTGGGACTGGCGGCCGTGTCTCAGCGAAAGGGGGAGGACCCCGCGGAGCCTCTCAAGCTCGCGGAGGCGGATTTCGAGGCGGCGTTGAAGCTCAACGACAAGCTCGGCGAGGCCTATCGCACCCGGGGTATCGGCCACGTCGTTCGAAGCGCGTATCTGGCGGATCAGAGCCGCGACGCCGCCGAGGCGGTCGAGGCCGCCATCCGGGATTTCGGGGACGCCCTGAAGCTTCACAGCCAGTGGGCGGAAGTCTACGTCGATCGGGCTAAGGCGCGGTTCGCGCTCGGCCGGAGCGTCGAGGCGCGCGGGGAGGACCCGTCCGAGCCGTTCAACAAGGCGGACGAGGATCTGGACCGGGCCACGCAGATCCGGTCGAGCTATGCCGAGGCGCACGGGCTTCTGGGCGAGGTTCGCCTGGCGCGGGGGCTTCGCGTGCGGCGCCAGGGGCAGGACCCGTCGTCGCTGCTCGACCGGGCGGCCCGTGCGGTGACCGAGGCGCTGCGCTACAAGAGCGATTTTGCCGAGGGGTTCCGCACGCGCGGCGCGGCGCGGTTGTGGATGGGAGAGTATCGGATGTCGGTCGGCAAGGATCCGACGTCCGTTTTCGAAGAGGCGCAGAAGGACCTCGACCAGGCGACCCAGATCAGGACCCACGATTCGGAGGCCCATTCGCTCCGCGGCCAGCTGCTCCTGTGGAAGGGGGTTCATTCGCAGCGAAGCGGCCGCGATCCTTCCGCCGAGTACGGAGCCGCTCTCGAGTCGCTCAATCAGGCGCTCGGGATCCACTCGAAGCTGGTGGACGGCCTGATCGCCCGCGGGCTCGTCCGGGCGTACGCCGCCGAATTCTCGCGGCGCAAGGGGGAGGATCCGAGCCAGGACCTTCGCTCGGGGATCGAGGATCTGAACGCGGTGCTCGGGCTCCGCCCGAACGAATCGCGGGCGCTCGTGGCGCGGGCGCGCGCGCGGCGGCAGTTGGGGATCCAGGAGCGGATGACCGGCGGCGATTCGACCCAGACCTTCCGTGACGGCATCGAGGACTGCACGCAGGCGCTCGGATCCGACGCGGGTCGCGTCGAGCCGCTGTTCGTGCGCGCCGCGCTGCGCGCGGAGCTGGCCGAATCCCTGCTGTGGTCCGGCAAGGACCCCAAGGCGGAGGCGGGGCAGGCGGCGGCCGACGCGGGAGAGGCGCTCAAGCGGGCGTCGAGTCTGGAGGAGGCGCTGCTCGCGCGCTCGCATGCCTCGCGGGTGCTCGGGCTGCTCGCCGGGCTGCAGGGGGCGAAGGAGCTCGGTGAGCTCGACAAGGCGGTGAAGGACGCGGAGGCGGCCGCCAAGGCGAATTCCGCCAGCGCGGCCGCACGCAAGGCCCGGGCGCTCGCGCACCTGTGGGGATCCTGGGTCCTGGAGGCGCGCCAGGACAGCGGTGTGCAGCAGTACGTCGCCGGGCTCAAGGCGGCGGAGGAGGGCCTCGGCATCGACGGCGCGGATCCCACCCTTCAGCAGCTGAAGGCGTGGGCGATCGGCCTCGAAGCGACGCACCTGCGCGTGACCGGAGCCGTGCCGACGGCCCGATACGAGGCCGCCATTCAGGAGGCCGACCGGGCCGTCGAGGTCGGCCCCCGGGATCCGGCCGCCCTGTGGCGGCGGGCCGAAACCCTGTTCGGATTCGTGCTCTGGCTGCGTCTGAGGAGCGAGAACGCCAAGGCGGACGAGGCCGCCCGCAGGGGTCTCGCGGACATCGACGCCGCGCTCTCGATCAACGCGAGAGATCCGATGCCGCGCGTGGTGCGGGCGAGGTTCTACCGCTCCATCGGCCGGGCGGGAGAGGCCAACGCCGACGCCTCCGCCGCGGTCCGTTTGTGCCCCTGGGTCCGCGCCATCGCGGAAAAATGAGGTTAACAAGCAGGCTCAGCCAGGTTGTTAACCCTCCTCTCATCGTCGGGCTGGTCGGCGGGATCGGGAGCGGCAAGTCGTTTGTCGCCTCGCTGTTCGCCCGGCAGTACGGCGCCCGCGTCATTGATGCCGATCGAATCGTCGGAACGCTGCTCCGGCGGCCGTCCATCCTCGCCCGGATCCGGCGCCTCTGGGGGCCGGAGACGATCCGCAAGGACGGAAGCCTCGACCGAAAGGTCGTCGCCCGCCGCGTCTTCGAAAAGCGGTCCGAAGTGGCGAAGTTGAACCGCCTCCTGCATCCGCTCGTGCGCCGCGAAATGCGGCGCGAGCTGGCGCGCCGCCGGCGCGGCGTGGTCGTGCTGGACGCCCCGCTGCTGCTGGAGGCGGGCTTGTCGGCGTGGTGCGACGTCGTGGTCTTTGTCGCCGCCCCGCGCGCCGTCCGCCTGGCGCGCGTAAAGCGCACGCGGGGCTGGGACGCGGCGGAACTCCGCCGCCGCGAGGCCCTGCAGCTGCCGATCGCCCGCAAGCGCGCGCGCGCCGACGCGATCGTGCCTAACGCCGGATCGCCCGCCGAGACGAGCCGGGCCGTCGCGCGAATCCTCAGAGATCGAATCGCTCGATCGGCGAATGGATCGCCCCGCCGGGGTTGAGCTCGCTGCGCATCAGGACCACGCGCTCCACCCGCTGGCGGCCGAACTCGGTTTGAGCGTGACCGGCCAGCTTGTCCAGGAGCGCGGCCAGATTCATTCTCGATTTGACCCGGCCGATCGTGATGTGCGGGGAAAAGCCGTGGTCGTCGCGAGGGAGTCCCGCCGTGCGCGCCGCCGCCTGCGCGCGCTCCCACAGATCGCGGAGCTTGTCCAGTTCGCCCGCGCAGCCGACCCACAGGACGCGCACGTACCTGCCGCCCTCGGGGAATCTCCCGAGCCCTCGGAGCGAGAACTCGAATGGCCCGAGATTCACCAGCCGGGCCTTGAGGCCCGTCTTGACGATTTCGGCCTGCTCCGCCGGGATTTCGCCCAGGAACCGCAGGGTCAGATGAAGGTTTTCGGGTTTGACCCAGCCGACCTCGGCCCCTGCCGAGGCGAGCATGCCG
>Ga0187893_10015674_pt1 | contig 10114 bp, 7 predicted proteins | sample MA1701074metaG_FD_139574 | JGI IMG/M metagenome (GOLD analysis project Ga0187893, IMG submission 139574) | White microbial mat communities from a basaltic lava cave in the Kipuka Kanohina Cave System on the Island of Hawaii, USA - MA170107-4 metaG ... | reverse complement strand
GCTATTGGAATAGCCTCGCACTTCCCAGAAGCCTTTCTGATCGCGGTCGGAGAACGTAATCTCCTTCACCCACTTGGCGCCTTTCCAGCCATAGCGCTTGGGCACGATCATGCGGACCGGCCCGCCGTGTTCTTTCGTCAACGGCTTGCCGTTCCACTTGTAGGCCAGCAGCACATCATCATCGTCGCAAGCTTCGAGCGGTAGGTTGGTCGTGTAGTCGTCATAGGATTTAAACAGAACGAACTTCGCAAGGGACAGGGTCCGGACAACCTCAATCAACCGCTTGAAGCTCACGCCCTCCCACTCGTTGTCGAGAGTGCTCCAGCTCGTCACGCAATGAAAGTCCGAGACGGACTTGAATTGCGGCTGCGCCAGGAAATCCTGCCAAGTCCAGGTGACCGGATTGGCGACGAACCCGCCGACGCTGAGCTGCCAGTCGGCGAGGGCAATGTCAGGCTTGTGCCCGAGATCTAGGACGGGCCAAGTGTTGACCAGGTGTTGACCGGGCGGCAGTCGCTCGTGTTCGGCCTCCTCGCCCTCTACTTCCCTCCCAGAGGTGTCCCGCTTGTGTTTGGCCCAGGTTTCCTTGGTCTTAATCATGCGCTCGTTCAAATCCATCCCGCGATAGTCTCCTCCGTTGGTTGTCGCGTCAGACCCCCCTCATCTTACAGTAAGCCGCACCGTTTTCCGACGAGGATTCTTGCACATGCCGCACAAGACCGGCCCTTGCGCCCTGCATTGGCTCAGTGGCATAATCACTGCCCCTGTACTTCCCTTAGCGCCAGCTCATACAGGGATGTACGGAGGTGCCCGCATTATGATGACCGCGCCTCTTCCTCGCAACGAAGCGGAACGACTCGACGCGCTTGACCGGTATAACATTCTTGATGCCCTCCCTGAACAAGACTTCGACAATCTCGCCTTGATGGCCGTTCGGATCTGTGGGACGCCCATGATGTCCAGGGCAAGCCTGAACGCTTGCTGGCGCTCTCGTGAGACGTGACGGAATGGAACGCACCGAGCAATTGATCAGAGCCATCACCGAAGGCACTGCCGCCGTGACGGGCGACGATTTCTTCCGCTCGCTCGTCCGCCATCTGGCCACGGCACTCCAACTCCGATACGCGTTCGTTGCGGAATGTCTGCCGAACGAACGCGCGCGGTCACTGGCGTTCTGGCAAAACGGCAAGCTGGGCGAGAATTTTGAATACGATCTCATAGGCACGCCGTGCTTGAACGTGGTCGAAGGCCGCGCCTGTTTTCATCCGCACCGTCTCCAGCAACTTTTCCCGAAAGACGCCGACTTGGTCGCGCTGCAGGCCGAGAGCTATCACGGCGTGCCGGTGCTCGATTCGACCCGCCGCGTCATCGGTCATCTTGTTGTGATGGATGACCAACCGATGGGCGAGGATCCTTTGCGACTCTCGGTGCTGGAAATGTTTGCCGCGCGCGCGGGCGCTGAACTCGAACGCGTGCGCGCCTACGAAGACGTCCATCACCTGAACGTGGAGCTTGGCGCCCTTCTCGACATCAATCGCGCCATTGGACGTCATCTGAACCGCGACGAGCTGTTCGGCGCCCTGGCCGTGTGCCTGAAGACGTTGCTCCCGACCGACCGCTTCGGTATCGAACTGCCGATCGAGGGCGACAAACTGCAGGGGCACATCTTATCCCCAAGCCCTGCGGGGGCGGAGCCGACCCAAGCCACGGTATTGCCGGCTTCGGGCACTGCGTGTAACTGGGTGCTGCAGAACCGCGAGTGGTTTGTTGCTGCCTCCCGAGACGAGTTGCGCGAGCGCTTTCCAGTCACGTTCGACGTGATGTCACGCGATGGCATGGAATCCCTGTGCGCGATGCCGCTGGTCAACGGTGAACACTCCCGCGCCGCCCTGTTCTTTATGGCGGCTACGAAAGGGGCTTACGGGCACCTGCGCCAGGAGTTGCTTGAGCAAGTGGCTGGCGCGGTGGCGGTGGCCTTGGACAATTGCCTCGCGCACGAGGAACTGCGGCGCCAGGGGAGCCAGGCGCTGGCCGAAAGCGAAGAGCGTTTCCGTGATTTGTTCGAGGAGGCCCCAATTGCGTATGTGCATGAATGCCTTGATACCCGTTTTATTCGGGCAAACCGTGCGGCAATGAGAAGCTTGGGCATCAAGCCCGAGGAGATTGCCGGAACCTACGGAAAATCGTTTATCCCCGACACTCCCGACGCCCAACGCCGCCTGCGCGAGGCGTTGGAGTCCATCGGCCGAGGCACGGACACCAGCGGGGTCGTGCTCGAACTGCGCCGCAAGGACAACGGCAAGCCGCTGTGGATTCAGTGGTGGTCGAAGCCCGACCCCAGCGGCACGTACACCCGCACAATGTTCGTGGACATCACCGACCGCGTGCTAATGGAGCAGGAAAAAGCCCGGCTTGAGGCGCAGAACACTTACCTCCAGGAGGAAATTCAAACCGAGTACAACTTCGAAGAAGTGATCGGAACCGCACCGGCGATCAAGAAGGTCTTCAAAGCGATCGAGAAAGTGGCTGGTACTGACGCGACCGTGCTGGTGACAGGGGAAACCGGCACGGGCAAGGAGCTGATTGCCCGGGCGATCCACAATTTGAGCAGGCGTAAGGATCGGGTGTTGGTGAAAGTTAACTGCGCGGCGATCCCCGCCGGTCTTATCGAAAGCGAGTTGTTCGGCCATGAAAAAGGCGCCTTCACCGGGGCTCTCTCTCGCAAGATCGGTCGGTTCGAGCTGGCCGACGGCGCGACCATCTTCCTGGATGAGGTCGGTGACCTGCCGATCGAGTTGCAAGCCAAACTGCTGCGGGTCCTCCAGGAAGGGGAGTTTGAGCGGCTCGGGAATCCCAGGACGATGAAGGTGGATGTCCGAGTGATCGCCGCGACGAACCGTGACCTGGGCAAGGCTGTGCAAACAGGTGGGTTTCGCTCAGACCTCTATTATCGGCTCAATGTCTTTCCGATTGAGCTTCCCCCGTTGCGTGAGCGAAGAGAAGATATTCGCCTCTTAGTCGAGTACTTTGTCCAAAAGCATGCCGCGAGAATAGGCAAGAAGATCGAGGCCATCCCTCAGAAATCCCTTGACGCGCTTCAAGCCTATTCGTGGCCCGGCAATGTCAGGGAGTTGGAGAACGTGATTGAGCGCGCGGTCATTCTGAGCCACGGCTCTCAGCTAGAGTTGAGTGAATGGATGCTGAAATCGGCGGAGACCCTCAGCAGCTCGGGTCCCCAGAGTCTCGGGGAACTTGAGCGCTCCCACATTCTGACCGTGCTGCACTTCACCAACTGGCGTGTCAGCGGTGAGAAGGGAGCAGCCAACCTGCTTGGCCTCAAACCCACCACCTTAGAAGCGCGTATGAAAAAGTTGGGCATCGCCCGCCCGTCTTCCTCTCATCCCAACATTTCGTGACCCTCCCAATATTTTGGGACTTTCCCCTGCTTCTGAAACTTCGCACTAGAATCTCAGACAAATAACTTTTCTTCTTTGTTCAATAGGTTGAGCTGTGAGCCCTATGCCTGTTTTCTTACGGCACGGCCATTGCCATGTCGGAAAGGGACACAGAACGAAGAGAGATGAGAAACACCTTGCTGCGCATTACCAGAATTCAAGAAAACGGTTCACCCGTGACGCTTAGGTTACAAGGCAAAATCGTAGGGGAGTGGGTCACTCTTTTGGAACAGGAATGTCGGACGACGATTCAGCGAGAGGAACGGGTGGTGTTGGATTTCGGAGGGGTCACCTATATAGATCCACGCGGCTTGGGCATGATCCGGAACCTTCCAGTACGCCGCGTGACCATCATCAACGCCCCGGCGTTCATCGGGGATCTCATGCAGGCAGGAGGACGGCCATGGAGCAGGTAGCTGTTATGGATTCAGGCCTTTCGGAAGAATCTCCTCGGCTTCTTCTCCGAAGAGTGCCGGCCGAGCAACCAGATCCCCTTCGCCAAGACAGTCTCCGGTCTGTGGCGACCCCAGCCACCAGGGAAGAGCATCGGCTCGTGGAGAGGCTCCGCCAGGGCGATCAGGCAGTCTTTGACCTGCTGGTCACTCGCCACCATGACTCACTCATTCGCTTCGCCATGGCCTATGTCTCCGATCGCTCCATCGCGGAGGAGGTCGCGCAAGAGACGTGGATCGGTTTCCTAGAAGGTCTCGATCGGTTCGAGGGCCGTTGCTCGATCAGAACCTGGCTCTTCAGCATTGTGATTCACAAGGCGAAGACGTGCGCAGCCAAAGAGACTCGGTATGTCTCTCTCTCAGGAACCTTGGACGATGGCTCCGAGGAGTCACCTGCAGACCCATCGCGATTGCATGGCACCGAGCAGGGGATGGATTCCTGGGCAGCTATTCCTCGGCCTTGGAATGAAGAGACACCGGAGGAATACCTCTTAACGAAAGAAGGCTTTGCGTTCTTGGACAGGGCGATTCGAACGCTCCCCCCGACGTTGCGGGAGGCACTCGTCCTACGGGATGTGGAGGAAATGGAATCGAAAGAAATCTGTGCCTTGCTGAAAATTAGCGAGTCGAATCTGTACGTGCGTCTGCACCGCGCTCGCATGAGACTCCATCAACAGGTCAAACAGTACCTGGAAAAAGGTCTCATGCCTGCGTGATCCGTGAGTCAATTCAACGTCGGTTAGGTCTTGCTCATCCGCTCGTTGAAGGCAACGGGTCTCTCCCAGCCTGACAGTCTCCTGGACCGGCAAAACTTACGTCGGCTTGGTGCTGTTTCCTGTAAGCCTATCGGCCAGTCACGCGACTGTTCAGTATGGACTGCTCGACCGCATTCCTCAACTCGTGGAGCCGGGCGAAGGCGCTGGTCTGCCTGCTGCTCTGTGCGGGAGGAGCGGCTTGGGCGGGTGGGCCTGGACCTGCGCAGGACGCCCATGTGGAAGCCCACTGGGCCTACATGGGAATCGAGGGACCGGAGCATTGGGGCATGCTCGGCTCCGCGTATATGGAGTGTGAGAGCGGCTCCCATCAATCGCCGATTGATATCTCTATGCCGCGCCATGCCCAGAGGCAAGAACAGCTCACGTTGCATTATCAGCCCTCTCGCGCGCAGATTCTCAATACTGGCCACACGATTCAGGTCAACCTGCAACCCGGCAACGTGCTCCACCTCAATGGCCGGGCCTATCGCTTACGGCAGTTTCACTTCCATGAACCTAGCGAGCACCATGTTGCCGGGGTCACCTATTCGATGGAGTTGCATCTGGTCCACCAGGATGCACGCGGGCATGTCGCTGTCGTTGCAGTCTTGATGACCTTAGGGACTCAGCATCTGGCGCTTGCGGAGGTCTGGGAACGTTTCCCAACGCAAGTAGGGTCGGTCGCAATCGCGACCGTGGTCAACGTGAAGGATCTGTTACCGAACAGTCTGTACCATTACTCCTATCACGGCTCACTGACCACGCCTCCATGCACCGAAGGAGTCCAGTGGATTGTGCTGGGGGAGCCCATCTACCTGTCGTCCGATCAGATCCAGCAGTTTGTGTCTATTATCGGCCATAATGCGCGTTCCACCCAACCTCTGCACGGGCGTAAGGTCGAAGAAAATTGAAGCGGTAGGGCGAGATTCCTATGTAAGGCTGGCCCACCTGGAACGACTAAGGGATACACCAGGCGGACAGCTTGGTTTATCACGAACCTACCAGGGAGCCATTGCACCATTTCTGGACCGAGGAGGGAAACATCATGTCGACCGCAACCGCATCTGCAAGGCCCATTGTTACGGTACCAAGGCCCACGGCCCTCGGTGAGAAAATCCAGGCCGCGGGGCTCTTCCTGACCCGATTTGGACTGGTGGTCGTATTCCTGTGGATCGGGGCGATGAAATTTACGGCCTACGAAGCCAACGCGATCCAGCCGCTAGTGGCCAATAGTCCCTTCATGAGCTGGTTGTATCAGATTTTCAGCGTGCAGGCGTTTTCCAACTGGCTGGGTGTACTTGAAGTTGCCATCGGCCTTATGATTGCGGCAAGATCAATCTCGGCTTCAGTGTCCGCAGCAGGAAGCGCCCTGGCGGCCATCTTGTTTCTCGGGACCTTAAGTTTTATGTTGTCCACTCCTCCGGTGTGGGAGGGAAGCCTGGGCGGATTTCCTGCCTTGTCGGTCGCGCCGGGACAGTTTCTCCTCAAGGATCTTGCCCTGTTGGGTGCCTCGGTGTGGACGCTCGGTGAGGCCTGGGATGGCAGGGACCACGAGCTGGACTGACTGGCTCCGGTCTTTTAGAACTGTTGAACTAGTGCCGTTCCAACTCGATGGCATAATGACGACCGAGTATCCACATCCAAGACCATGGCCTATGCACTGCGCCACAGAGAGCTCGAAATAGTTGGAACGGCACTAGCCTGACAGCACGAAGGAGAAGTAACCATGAGAGCCGTCGCCGTATTTCCAGGAAAACCCAACTCAGTCCATCTGGCAGAGTTGCCCAGGCCGTCGGTCAAGGACATTCCCGACGGGCGCGGCGTGCTGGTCCAGGTCCTGCGCGTCGGGGTGGATGGCACGGACAAGGAAATCAACGCGGCGGAATACGGCCAAGCCCCGCCAGGCTATGACTTTCTGGTCATCGGCCATGAATGTTTCGGTAGGGTCGTGGAAGTCGGCCCCAATGTTACGGAACTGTCGCCGGGCGATTATGTTGTGCCAACGGTGCGCCGGCCTGGTGGCAGTTTCTATGACAAGATCGGCCAGTACGACATGACCACGGACGAGGTCTATTACGAGCGAGGGATCAACCTGCGCCACGGCTATCTCACCGAATATTTCGTGGATGATCCGGAGTACATCGTCAAAGTGCCGCAAGGGTTGAAGCATGTAGCCGTGCTACTCGAGCCGACCTCGGTCATCGAGAAAGGCATCATTCAAGCCTATGAAGCGCAACGTCGGCTCAAGGTCTGGCGGCCGAGGAAGGCGGCAGTCTTAGGCGCCGGCACTATCGGGATGTTAGCCGCGATGTCCCTTCGTATGCGCGGGCTGGAGGTGACCAGCTTCGGGCGGCAGCGAGCGCCCTATACGAATTCCAACCTGCTGGCGGAAATCGGTGCCCGCTATATCTCAACACAGGACATGTCCATCAAAGAGGCAGCGGCCAAGTATGGACCCTTCGATCTGATATTCGAGGCGACAGGCTTTGCGCCGATTGTCTTTGAGGCGATGGAGCACCTGGGGAAGAACGGCGTGCTGATTCTCTCCAGCGTGACCGGCGGGGGGCGGGACATTCAGGTGCCGGCCGACATGATCAACCTGGGGTTCGTTCTGGGGAACAAGGTGATGGTCGGCACGGTGAATGCCAACCGCGAGTACTTCGAAGCGGGAGTCTATGACCAGTCGCGGGCGGAATTGGAATTTCCGGCATGGCTCTCCAAGTTCCTCACCCATCCTGTGGACGGGCTTGAGAACTACCGTGAGATGATGCGGCTGTTGACGGAAGCTAAGGGCGCGATTAAGGTGTTCGTCAATGTAGCTAAGGAATAGGAAAAGGCAGGGAGGGCCTGGATGATCCCTGTGCTCGCAGAGCGCGCACAATCGGAATGTGCTCGCTGGACGTGCGCAGTAAAGGGCAATATGGCCACTCCTCTTGGATACAGAAGAGAAGAGTTTAGGTTTGATGCGCGTAGTGGAGGTCAGCCAGGCCGCTCATCAATAGGGAGCACGGCTGCCCCAGGGAAATAGAACGGGGAGGAACATGAGGAAATCAGTCTCGAAGAAGGAAGCTTCTTCTCACCAGCGAAAAGCCCGATCATCAGCGGAGGTGGGAGGTCTGCCGATGACTGCTGAAGGTCAACGGCTGGATGAGGATACCAGGAGGGAGAAGCATTGGAAACGCTGGGGGCCCTATCTCAGTGAGCGAGCCTGGGGGACGGTGCGTGAGGACTACAGCGCTGGCGGCACGGCCTGGGAATATTTTCCTCACGACCACGCGCGATCTAAAGCGTATCGGTGGAATGAAGACGGACTGGCCGGCATAAGCGACCGCCATCAGATGATCTGCTTTGCCCTCGCCCTCTGGAATGGCCGTGATCCGATTCTCAAGGAACGGCTCTTCGGCCTGACGGGCAATGAAGGGAATCACGGCGAGGACGCCAAGGAGTATTACTTTTACCTGGATTCCACGCCAACGCATTCCTACATGAAGTACCTCTACAAGTACCCGCAGGCAGAGTTTCCCTATACTCGGCTTGTCGAGGAGAACCGTCATCGCGGGAAACGGGCTCCGGAGTTCGAGCTGCTTGACACCGGCGTGTTTGAGGAGGACCGGTATTTTGACGTCTTCGTCGAATACGCGAAGGCCTCGCCGGAAGATATCCTGATTCGGCTGCAAGTCGTCAATCGCGGTCCGGAGGCAGCGGAAGTGACCGTGCTGCCGACCATTTGGTTTCGCAACACCTGGTCCTGGGGACTTGAGCCGAAGCGGCCTCAGCTTCGCAGGGGCGAGTCTGTCAGAGACGCAAGCATCATTGAACTCGACCATGACTATTATGGACACCGCTTGCTGCTGTGTGACGGTCTCCCGCAACTCCTCTTCACCGACAACGAAACGAACACGCGTCGGCTTTATGGGTTGGATGGGGCGCGCTACGTGAAGGACGGGATCAATGACTACGTGGTGCATGGGGTCAAGGATGCGGTCAACATGGAGCAGATCGGGACAAAGGCTGCAGCTCATTATGTGCTGAACTTGGGGCCAGGGGAGGCCGCGACGATCAAGTTGCGACTCACCGATCAGGCCTCCCGCGGTTCGGCCTTCGGTCAAGCGTTCGATGCCATCTTCACGAATCGGAAGAAGGAGGCGGACGAGTTCTATGAACAATTGGCTCCAGCCTGCCACACTGATGACGCTCGTCACGTGCAGCGCCAGGCCTTCGCCGGGCTTCTGTGGAGCAAGCAGTTTTATCACTACGTGGTGGACCAGTGGCTCAAGGGCGACCCCGCGGGGCCTCCGCCTCCGCCGGAGCGCAAGTACGGTCGAAACCATGAGTGGGGACACCTGTATAACGCCGACGTCATCTCCATGCCGGATAAATGGGAGTACCCCTGGTACGCCGCCTGGGACCTCGCCTTTCATTGCATCCCGCTCGCTCTGGTTGATCCGACGTTCGCCAAGGACCAACTGACGCTGATGGTGCGTGAGTGGTACATGCATCCCAATGGGCAACTCCCAGCCTATGAATGGGCGCTCGGGGATGTCAATCCGCCGGTGCACGCCTGGGCAGCCCTGCGCGTCTATAAGATCGAGAAGAAACGCCGGGGCGTTGGCGATCGCGCCTTTCTCCAGCGGATTTTCCATAAACTCCTGCTCAACTTCACCTGGTGGGTCAACCGGAAGGATGCGGAAGGCAAAAACGTCTTCCAGGGAGGATTTTTGGGGCTCGACAACATCGGAGTATTTGACAGAAGCGCGCCACTCCCGACCGGCGGCCACATCGCCCAGTCGGATGGCACGAGCTGGATGGCCATGTACTGCCTCAACCTGCTCGCCATCGCGCTTGAGCTGGCCAAGGATGACCCGGCCTATGAAGACGTGGCCAGCAAGTTCTGGGAGCATTTTGTTTATATCGCCCAGGCGATGAACAATCTTGGGGACGAGGGAATCCGACTGTGGAACGAGGAGGATGGCTTCTACTACGACGTGCTGCATTTGCCGGACGGGTCCACCTTTCCACTCAAGGTGAGGTCAATGGTGGGGCTGATCCCCTTGTTTGCAGTCGAGACGTTGGAACCGGACCTGCTGGACCGCTTGCCCGGCTTTAAAAGGCGCTTGGAGTGGTTCGTCAATAATCGCCCCGATTTGACTCCCAACGTCGCCTGCATGAGAACCCGCGGGAGCGGGGAGCGGCGCCTCCTCTCCATTTGTGTGGATCAAGAACGACTGCGCCGGGTCCTCAGGGTGATGCTCGATGAACGTGAATTTCTCTCTCCCTATGGTATCCGCGCCCTTTCGCGCTTCCATCAGGAGCACCCCTACATGCTGTCGGTCAACGGGATGGAACATCGCGTGGACTATGAGCCGGCTGAGTCGAGCAGCGGACTGTTCGGGGGCAATTCGAACTGGCGTGGGCCGATTTGGTTTCCGGTGAACTACCTCCTCATCGAGTC
>Ga0187893_10015673_pt1 | contig 10115 bp, 16 predicted proteins | sample MA1701074metaG_FD_139574 | JGI IMG/M metagenome (GOLD analysis project Ga0187893, IMG submission 139574) | White microbial mat communities from a basaltic lava cave in the Kipuka Kanohina Cave System on the Island of Hawaii, USA - MA170107-4 metaG ... | reverse complement strand
GTGGTCCTGCCGCACAGCATCGGGCAGTACATGCGCTGAGAGAAACTCAATCGCTTGGGCAACCGCGTCAGCGTGCCCTCCGTTCATTGCGGAAAATGATACTGAATGCTTAATGCGAAAAGATCCTCGCACATCGATATTGATTTGGCCCATGATAATTCTCCTTTTTATTTGGGGGTCGATGGATGCCTCGCAAGGTAAGGCCATCTGGCCTCACGGGAGCCTTATTCTGTGTATTCGGCCCACACCATCGACCCGTGGCTCATTACTGACACGTTGTTACTGCGCTCTGGATTTCCGCAACTCTAACCTGCACCCCCTATCCTCGTCGCAAGTATAAATAAGATGTTCGTCAGATGAAAACCCCACCGCGCCAGCGTCCTGGGTGGCCAACAATTCCTCTGGTAACTCCGACCGTCCTTCTTCCGGACAAGGGACTGGACGAAAGTCTGCGCGATTATCAATCACCCCAAATGCGCGATCTTCATATATCGCATACCACTGAGGGGAGCTACTAAAGGCTGTCCTGCCCCACCTCCGCACTCGATAGCGCTCCTGTCCGACCTCTGCAATCATCAGCGTCAATGTCCGTTGGGGTGTTTCCCACCGTTCCACCTCTGGCACCACTGTCTGGACGCACTCGCCAGGGTAATAGGAGGCCCAGGCTCGTTTCGTCATCCAATACGGTTGTTCAAGGAACGGACTGGCCACCATCACGCCGAATCCGATGCTCGCCAGAAGCCCGCACCCCATCAATTGCCATTTCGCCTTTCGTGTCATAACGCCCTCCTTGGTTAGTGAAATCGCACCCTACTGTTTCCGTTCAATCGCGTCAAATATCCTCAACCCAAGCATCATAACTGCGAAGATGGCCAAGCTCGCGGCCACCCAGTAGTCGCCAAAGAACATTGTGGTAGCTACACCCATGCTGGTCACCAGGACCCAGATAGTGTCAATGAATTTGGAGTCCGAATGACCCGCGCTCATGGGTGCTCCTCTGTCGTTATATTGTCCCCATCCAAATTCAGATAGGAGTATATTGTAATGGCTGTTATGCTTACTACGCTCAATATCCAGATAATTATACCTATTAACATCTGCGTCCTCTCGCTTGTCTCTGTTTTTTCATCAACCATACATTTCTCGAACGCTTCCACCGGCCTACGGAAGTTTTCCCTAGACTTTCTTGTGTCATGCCATGGCTTCATGGTTTATCCTCCGTCTTTTTGGTTTCTTCAGGAATTAATGTAGCTAGGTCCCACATCTGGCAGTATTCAATACCCAACCATCTGAAAGCCAAATCTAGGGGGGAGGAGCAGAATTTTATATATTCATACCCAGTGACTGGGCCGTAGGGCATAAACTTAATCCCTATAAATTGTTCTACGAACGCTTTTAGCGGTACACCATATTGTAGACCGATCGACAGAGTGTAGGATAACGAATCTGAATAGGCTCTCTCATCAGAACCGGTAGACGATAACACTATTTTTATTTCCCCTGGGGCCCTATTGTCCTTGAGCCCCACAGTCACATAAAGTGACGGACTCTTACCATTGGCGTCCGGGCATAAGATCTTGAATTTCTGTGTCACGCTATCTCTGCGTGACGGCAAATTCTCTCTAGGCATTATTTCTTCTCTTCCACCGCCATGAGATGTGGTTGACCACTAGATACATCACACCGTATTTCAACTTCTGATTTGGATGCCTGTAATTTAAGCAGCTTTGGGACGTCGATTGCTTTAGGGTCAAATGTTATAACTATAATGGGGAAGCTAGTGTTTGTAGGTTTGAAAGTCAATGAAGCTGGTTTATTTTTAAGTGCCGGTAGTACAGCATTTATGCGCCCTACGTCTTCCATGATTGGGATACTGTCTGATTGCTCGGTTTTTCCGCTCCCTCCAGTATTAGTTTCCATCCTACCTGACGATCCTCCAGTGTTTACCTTATTCCGATCGGGCTGTTGACCTGGTTGTTGTTCCGGTTCGGCTTCCTTCGGTGGTTCTTTCTTGTCTTGCTGTTTAGGTGCGCGATAATGAATAGTTTGTTGCTGTGTCGATTTTGCATCGGTGCGTTGGTGTCTGTCCTGCCCATCAGACTCTTCTGCGTCGTCATCCCCTGCGCCCGACAACGCTAACTTAAGGTAGGCATATTTAGTAGCCCCCGTTATGGCTTTATAAGTAGCCTTATCAAAACTGTCGCACGCTTCGCCGTACATATCAAAATTATCAGTTTCCCCCGTATCCGGATCTGTCAGGGTAAACTTCATCTTTACCAAAACATGCTGCATTTCGGAATCTTTGGTTTTTATTACCGATCTTGTTATTTCCATCACAGATGGGATAACAGACAGACGAACTTTGGAGAATGCTACACGCACCGCGTTTGCGGCGTCTTCCTCCCTTACGAAACTATAATTAAATCTCGGATTTCTGCCGTTTTTTGGAATATTGCCGATTTCATGCCACGCCTTTATCAACTTATCGGCGATTGCTTTAGCCATGTGTTACCTTCCTTTCATCAAGATGTTTGCGCACGTTTATTGCACTTTTGATTTTTTCCCATCTTATTAAGTCTGGCTTTACTTCTACCGGAAATACTTCGGCCTTACTATTAACTTGAACTATAAAGGCTTCGTCTACTGCCTCGGCCCTTCTGTAAAATTCGACTTGGTACAGGTATCTTTCTGATATCTTTTCAGCAAATTTCCAGTCATACAGCCTTTCTCTGTTCGCCTTTGTGACAACTACGCAATCCTGGGTATATCCTATCCCCATATAAATAGATGGAAATTCGATGGCCAGGAGCGCATTAAAATCCTTTAGGATAAAGTTCATCAATGCATCTATGCGGGCCTCAACACTTTTATCACCGTATTTAATATACGGCATATTATTCTTAGTGCATATTAGCGCTTTAGCGATTTCTGAATGACATAGAGTACCCATTTCCAGCTTCTCTTCGGGGATAAAGTCACGACTTGAAGGAAATAGTATATCAAGCATAGCTGTAGACGATGGATATATCTTACCATTGTTACTGATATACCATCTTCTCCCCTCTTTTTCTATAATTTTATCAACTATTTCGATCATGACTTATCTTTAACGACTTGTGCTGACCAGATCATCGAATTTTTCTATGCTGTGGGGTCCGGATGGCATGCTGTTTGTCTTAAGTAGTGGCGCGATCATAGACACAACCATAAAAAATGCTTCATCCGGCACGTTCTTAAGCATAGGGTCAGCACGGGAAAATTTCATTTTTTTCTGTTCTACCACCTTGGCTGTGATTGATTTGTCGTCCGTCAATCTCCATGATGGTTGTGTCCTTAAGCCTACAGCGGTGCCGCCGGACGTCACAACTGTTTTATGTGGCTGTTGATTCAGGACGGCTACTCCCTGGTCACCGGCATCTTCAACCAATCGTTTATTAGCTGCATCAATTTCGTCTCGCTTTTTTATAAACCATCCTTTCCTTGCAGCCGTGATAGAATCTTCTATTTCCTTAAGCGGGTCTACTAATTCATGAAGTTTGTTATTAAGTTTCTTTAAAGCTTCGTTTAGCGGTGCCTTTACGCTATCAAACCACTTTTCGATTTCCGCCCTCTTTTCATGGACCTCTGCGAAATATTCCGCAAAGGCTTGGTCTGTAATATCGTCTTCGATTGCAATAACTGTTCTGATATAGGGGGTAATCCCAGATTGATATTCACCGATGATTCTGTCGCGCTCTGGGTCGTTTTCTTTGTACACCGTTCCATCCACCATGTTATATCTCCTCCCATCATAAATTGTGATATTAGTGGTACTATCTCCGCTAGATTTGGATTGTTTTCAAGTATTTCTCTTACTTTCTCTTTTATAACCAATATAATAGGTTTCCGCGTAGGATCTACCCCCCAGGTATTAAGAAATCTTATGGCCTCAACCGAATCGGCAATTTTTACTAATTGATACGATAGACTATCACCACATTTTTCAATGCCAGTATCCACGCCCGATAATTTTGATACTTCATCCATTATATGCTTAGGTATGGCGGTTTTTACGGGCGTAGGCATATCGCCAGTGAATACTTCGTCTGCATCATGCCAGAGGGACCATCTGACGGCATCCATCCTTATCAAACTTCCCCTGCCAAATCCCAATTCCTCACAAAAGGCATCTGCTATTATAGCTACGTTAAATGAATGTTCTGCTACTGATTGTGGTTTCAATGTAGGAATAATCGTCCACCGTTCAACATCGGCCAAGAGTAAGGCACATTTGAACCTGTGTTTATCAGTCATGTCCTGCCTATAGATCCTCCCCCCTCTCATATTATCTCCCTGGGCCGGTTGAACCGAATCCCTTGTCTCCGCGTAATGTAGCTGGCAATTTCTCTATGATTAATATATCAGGTGTAATTAATGGGAGAATTACTAACTGTGCTATACGATCCCCAGTCTGCAGCAACACAGAATAGATAGATGGGTTATATACGCCTATGCTTATGCCGCCTGTATATCCTGGGTCTATCGTTCCTTCATGGACTATCAAGCCTCTTTTAAAAAATGTTGAAGATCTGGCCTTTACCAGCCCCCAATACCCATCAGGCATCTTCATAGCCCATCCAATTTCTAAATCGCTTATAGCTCCAGGTAGCAACACAATATCGTCCATAATATATAAATCCAATCCAGCATCATCTGCGTGGGCACGCGTAGGGATTATAGCTTTGTGATGTAAACGTTTAAGTTGGATCATTTCCCCCTCAACCTATTAGCTACCAATGTGGCGTAACCAGCTATATCATCCCAACTGTCTACATGATTGGAGTCCCCATTAATTATACGGGCTATTTTGTGGGCAATCATTTCGAGTGCTTCCGATTGGTCGCACGCCAACTTGTTTTCAGACCCCACTATAAATATAGCATCCTTAATACCCTGACTTATTTGGGCATGTCTTAAGAACGGACCGTATTTGGACCCTCGCTCTTCAAGAATCTTATCCAACTCTGGCATAATACCTCCTAGTCAGCAAATACTATTACCGGTTTCCTGGGCGGTGGGGGTAGTTCATGTATGTCTATGTCTTTTGGTCCATATCCTACCCACTTAACTATATTATCTGACAATCTGTTTATATTATTGACCAATAAATCCAGTTCTTCTTTTGGTAAATAATTGCCGAAGTTCAAAAATATCCCATCCGGCCTGACTTCCCCCAACAGTTTACGTGTTTGCATCATAGAAAACGAAAATATCCGACGTACGCGTTTTGTAACCGTTGTATATTCTTCCGGCTGGCCTATCTCCGCCCAGGACAATTCGCGTTGATCTAAATAATAAGGACCTGACGTGCCGCGCAGGGTCCCATCATCATTATAAACGTTACCAACTCTTATTGGGTACGTACGGATGCACGCATATATCCTTAACAGATCCGCAGGATGCATGCCACAATCAGCTAATACTTGGGCCGGTGTACAGTCACGTGATGTGACATATGGGTATTCATGTCCAACATTGATGGATAAGTCCATGCCCTGTGCTCCCTCGATTTGAATTTCATTTGATTGGCTCATATACTTCTTATAAGTTACGTGATCTACTACTGCCACAGGCATATAGTTAAACAACCTACGAATATCGACTCTAGTATGTAGACGTCTGATTTTACGAATCATGGCTTCAGATGTTCCTTGCATAGTTGATGCTATGTGGGCGGTCCCATAACCTGTTCCCAATCCCCGTTCCTCCCGTACGTCTCCTTCATCAATGGTAGCTACATTTTCATGGATGAAAATATTCTTATCCCCCAGAAATTTTTTTAATGATTCTACTTCCTTCTTCAGAATTTCAGGATTTATAACCGATCCAGGACCTAAGAATATATTTTTAATCGATGGGGCGATTGAGGCAACCGGCAGGGATTTGAACACGATCGGTTTATTGTCTTCTATCCACGTATGGCCTGCATTTGGTCCGAACTGGCATACTACTGAATCTGGATTGCGACGACGAGCTATATATCCCGCGAAAAGTCCCTTACCTTCAGACCCCCACTGTCCTCCTACTATCATATATGCCTTCACAATTCCTCTTTCTCTACAGAGATCATGGTAGGTCCGATAGCATCACCATTTACTCTGTAGTTATTGTCCTCTCACACACATCATAAGATCACGACCCTGCTTAGGTGTCAGTCTTCCGTGCTCGGACAGCGGACAATTATGTTGCACTTGCCTCCCACCAATCATCACCTGAAGATATCTCAGCGAGAACCGGAATATTTAAATAAGATACGTCCTCCATCACTTCTTTCATAATCTGGCATGTTCGTTCTTTCTCACCTTCAGGGTATAATACATCAAATTCGTCATGCACCGTTAATATCAACTCTGCCCCGTTGCCTTCCGACATCAAAGCTTCATCAAGTTCAATAAGTTTGGCTTTCAATATATCCGCCGCAGATGATTGAAACCGAAGACCGCCAGCTTTGTATGCCTTACTTCTATCGGGGAACCTTATTCTGCGGCCCAATATAGATTTTATATATCCCTTGGATTCGGCTTCCCGAGCAGACTGTTTTAGGTATGGCCGCGCTTTAGGAAATTTTGAGTGATATCGAGCAAAAAGTGCCTGGGCTTCTGGGCCAGGTTTCCAACGTCTCTTATCCCCCTCCATATACTCTGTACAAGGGAGATTGAGCATATGGGCGAGTTTACCCTCACCCATATTAAACACCAAACCGAGATTTATCCTTTTAGCTCTGGAGCGCTCGATGCCTGTTAGGGACGCCAGAGCCGCATGAAAATCGGTAGACCGGTCGTTGCTGTATGCGTCTATCACGTTTTGATCACCAACGAAATGACCAAATATTCTAAATTCAAATTGGTTCCAATCCCCTTTGGCCCACCCATACCCCCTTTTACCAAACATTGACCGTATTACCTTAGCCACTCTCTTCACACGCGCTGGTATCTGTTGTAAATTTGGATTGGTAGCCGACAGCCGACCTGTATGGGTTCCTCCATCTTCATGTTTATTTTGATTAAAATTACAGTGGATACGACCATCAGGCCCCACGAAATCTTGCAGACGTATCACAAATACGTCCTGTGCTGTTAATATTTGACGAAAATCTAATATACCCTGACCGATTGGGTGGTCGATCATTTCTAAATGTTCTTTGTCGTATGATTCCATCGGGGGCAGGCCCACAGCAAAAAACGCGTAATCAAGCGCCTTTTTACTGCGTGTATTAGTTCGGTAACCAACCATTTGCCATATTTCGTCGTCGGCCTCATCGATTGCTGCTCGCATGGCATATACGGCCTGCTCTGCTCGATCCATAAATACCGGCGCACCTCGCCGTTCTATTCTAGTCAGTACCTTGACCACCTGCATTTCTATATCTGTTATGGTAGTTAAATCTTGCCTAGCCAATTCAACGTCTTGGTATTTAGCCAGGAGGCTACATATAAGCGTGTCTCTATTAGCGTAATCCGTGATTTTTTCTATTGGGTATTTAGAAATGTGGGCGGGATCAATTCCTTCGACCTTACCGACCTTTGTATAAACATTACCTAAATAATCCAGGGTGTATGCTGCCTCATATTCATTATTTAGTTGTGCGCCCACCATAGTACAATATATTGGGGAATAATCAATGACTGCCGGATTTACTCCTCCTTGTATCATCATGTGGCAATCATATTTAGCATTATGGGCGCACACACGTTTGGTGAGCGGTAAATTGTCATTAAGCCAGTCGATGGTATTGTCGTTCCAATGGACAACGCCATATCTGTCCGTAAGACGCCAAGCCAAGTATTTAGGCATATCACGCATGACATTAAGGCCAGTGGCCTCCACGTCAAGGAATATATCGGCCCCATCAATATTGGTCGGAAGGCTCATTTTCTTTATTTTTACCATCCGGCAAGAAATTGATGCGTTCGGCCACTATGATAATTTTGGAGCGTTTTTGTCCGTCTTGAGTCTCCCACCGATTTTGTTGAAGATGACCAATTACAGCAACCGGCTTACCCTTTTGGAGGTATTGGGCGGCAAATTCTGCTGTTTTATTGAAGCAAGTTACATCGAAGAATGCGACTTCCTCCGTTTTATTGCCTTGTTGGTCTTTACCCCTCCGATTAACTGCTATACCAAATTCAGCAACCGGTGTACCATTCTTCGAATATTTTATGTCTGGATCACGCACGAGATTCCCGCACACCACGAGAGAAGTGAACCCATTCATAATAGCCTCCAATTAGAAATAAGACCGACCTATATCCCTATATATTCAAGGCTCATGCCAACATATCCATACGACCGGTCGTATGGATGCATATAATATACCCCAAGCGATAGCAGTTATACTCATATATATGTGGCGGCCTTACTACACATATGTGGCAGCTTTGCTACATATGTGGCAGCTTTACTACATAGGGTAATATATACTTGACAGACATCTATTTGTTGTGATATTTTGTATTATCATCAGTTAACTTAACAACAAATAAAGGGGGTTTGTTATGGATATGGTTACTATCCCAGCAGCAGCGTCCGCTATGGGCGTCTCCAGGATAATTCTAGAACGCGCCGTAAAAGCAGAGGCTCTCCCCGTACACGTATTTCATACCGGAAGGAAAAATGGCGGGTTTCATTTAATTAATGCAACCGATCTCCAAAGCTGGCTTGAGGGGCGAGAAGGCTATCATAAAACATTGAAAAACGGAGCAACGAAATTTTATAAGTGGGGATCACGGAAAAATCCTAGCACGATTGTATCAAAAGCCCTGTCCATTACTCAGACTAACAAAGCTGCTTAATGAGTTCATTAGGCCACAGGAATGTACGCCGTGGGGTATCCTTGGAGCGCCGTGTTGCCAAATTTCTTGGTGGACGGCGCTTTTGGGTATCCTCTGGGGAAAGGATAGATGTGGAATCCTCCCATTTTCTGGTTCAAACCAAAAAAGTAACTAAGATGTCACTAGTGGAATTAGTTGGTTTGGTTGAGGAAATGGGGGGGTGGGCAAACACAGATCGTACCGACACGTTCGGTCATTCCTGGAAAGATAAAGTCGGTATGGTTGCCATTGAGTTATTTAGGAAGGGAGTGGCAGTCAGAAGCCCAACTATTTACTGCATGACCGAAGATCAATTATTTAAGCTATTTCAGAAAGCCAACTTTAATCACCAACTCCCATGACAGACTCACACCTACATAACGAGTTTGAGCCTTACAAATTTGACGACGAAGAATTGGTATTCATAACCCAATTAGTTCAGGTACGGCATGATCTTCAGAAGTTGATGATGGAAGAGAGGACATTGGAGGATAAATTGCTATCTATATTACGCGGGCATAGGAGGATAATCGGGTATGGGGGAAACATGATAGTTCGTAGATATGTTGGCTCTAGAAATTCCGTATTTTATGAATATATTATATTAAATGAAATGTAATAAATGTCATGGGATGCTTACTTCAGAAACTACTTATAGTGAGGGGTGTGCTTTAGAAGAGTTACGTTGTATTAATTGTGGCAAGCGCACACCTGTAAAATTCACTCCGTCATTGGGGTTAAAACATATGGCCAGCTTCGAAGAAGCTTTGAAAAAGACCCTGCTCTTAGAAGGCGATAGCTACGTTAATGACTCCGCTGACCCAGGTGGAGAAACTATGTATGGAATATCTCGCCGCGCCCATCCTGAGGCATGGGCGGATGGTATTCCTACTTTAGAGCGGGCCTCCCAAATATATAAAGACCACTACTGGGACCCCCAGTATTATACCATCGAGAGTCAGGAAGTGGCTTCCGAACTCATGGAATTTGGGGTAGTGGCCGGTAAGACGGCATCTATAACTTTGATTCAAAGGGCGCTCAAGGAAAGCGGCTTCCGTGGTATTTTAGTAGACGGTATTTTTGGTCCCTCCACCCTATACTTTATTAATATGGCTGATCCGGAAATCCTACTTAGGGAGTTCAGGATAGAACAAATCATCCGATTCGTCAAGATTTGCGAAGAACGACCAGTCCTGAAAAAATTCTTCCGTGGATGGCTAAAGAGAGTATTGATTTGATAAGGGCATTATGCCTATATTTATTTGG
>Ga0187893_10015669_pt1 | contig 10116 bp, 4 predicted proteins | sample MA1701074metaG_FD_139574 | JGI IMG/M metagenome (GOLD analysis project Ga0187893, IMG submission 139574) | White microbial mat communities from a basaltic lava cave in the Kipuka Kanohina Cave System on the Island of Hawaii, USA - MA170107-4 metaG ... | reverse complement strand
GAACTTCAGGATCGCAAGATCATCGACGGCGACTTTACGGACGCGAACCTGCTCTGCTCGCAGGGGGTCGTCGCCGTCTGGCGCCACGGCTCGGGCCATGTGGACGTCTTCGACGCCGCGGGCGGCAAGCGCCTCTCCTATTTCAACACGGGATTCCGCCGGATCGACACGATGACGAGCTCCTGGGACGGCGCCTATCTGCTGGCCCTGGGGGTGGTCGAGGGGACCGCGAACCTGACGATCCGGATCTGGTCGGTCGGCCGCTGAACCCCCGCGACCCGGCGCGCGTTGAAATCTGCGGGGCCCCCGATTAGAATGCGCCGTCACAACCCGAATTTTCGCTGGAGGCAACCGTGGCCCGATTCGCAGTTCTGGCGGCCCTGATCCTGTCCGTGGGCGTGTTCGCTTCGTGCGGCAAGCGCCGGCCGTATACGCCGCCGCGCTCGAACACGAACGACACGACGCCTGCCGTCACTCCGGTCGATCCTCAGCCGACCGAGACCGTTTCGTTCCGCGGCGAAGGATTTTTTACCTCTGCAGACTTGGCGGGCGTCGGAATGTCCGTGGATCCGCGACTGAAAGGTCAAGATGTCCTGTACGACATGTACGGCGCGTTTCACCGTTATCGCGCTGGAGGTGATTTGGAGGTCTTGGTGCTTCCGTGCTCGAGCGCAGGCGCCGCCAGTTCCAAGTGCGAAACGGGGCGTGGCGAGGAGATCAGTACGGGCAACACCGGCCAGCAACTTGGTAAAGTCGTCGAGTTCGACTTCAAAGCGGAACCTGTCGTGGGCTCGACATCTTGGTGGGGGTGGATGATCCGGTCGGAGGGAAGGCTAGTGGTCAAGGTCGGGTTTGCCCAAGGTCCCTTCTACGTAAAGATCTTGTGGGATGAGGGTGGGGGCAAGGCAGTGCTCGACGAAACCAAGGAGAAGGCGGTTCGGGCCGCCAAGTACGTCGCGGGCAAGCTGGGCCGCTGACGAGTCGCCGACCGTCAACTTACGAACGGCTGCCAGACCACGGTCCCGCAGCAGTTACTGTACAGTTTTCCGCTCGCGCAGGGGCAGGGCCGCTGCTCGCGATCGAACTCGCGCTCCAGGCGCATCGCCGTCTCTTCGAAACTCTCCCCGTTCGACGGCTCGTAGCCTCCGAACGACGCGCTGGCGCTCAGGTCCGGCGCGCCGGTCCCGGCCTCGCGCTTGAGCTGCGGCACCTGGCGTCCCGCCTTGGCAAGCCCCGCCGCCAGCTCATCGATCGCTTTGGCCAGCCGCTCTCGCTCCGCCCCGGTCAGCGATGTGCAGCAGAACATCGCGGCGGCTTTTTCGTACTGCTCAGCGGCCTCGTCCAGCCGGCCGCGCTCCAGTCGGACGAAGGCGTACTCGATCCTCCCCTCGACCGCGTCGGGATGGACCTGGATGAGCCTCGAAAGCGGGCCCGTCGCCTGGCGGGTCCACCCCCCGCGGCGTTGCAGCTTTCCGACGGTCAGCAGCGCGTCAGCATGATCGGGGTCCTGCTTCAGGGTATCCTGCGCTTCGCGCCATTCGGCCCGCGGCGTCGGCGGAAATACGCCGCTCACGGAACCGAGCCTGCGAATGTCGAGGAATCGCGCCTCGGCCGGCGGGATCGTGCCGCCCCGGCGGGAGATCTCGTCCAGCTCGAGCGCCAGCGCGTCGTCGAATCGCTGAAGCGATTCCCGGGTGTGCCGCCAGGTTTCCACTCCGCCGCAATACTTGCACAGCAGAATGCGGGTCGGCGAGGCCTCGTCGGGGCTCTCGCCCGCGAGGATCAGCTGATCGATGACCTGCTCCGAGGTGCGGCCGCACGCCGAGCAGTGGAGCGGCAGCAGAAGCGGCGGCCGGTCGCCCGCGAGGTCCTCCTCGCAGTCGCGAAGATCATCGAGAATGGCGCGGCGACGCTGCTCCAACTCGGGGTGAATCGACGCCACGAACGAGAGCGCCCGCGCGATCGTCACCTCGCCCGCCCTCCATTCGCGCGCCAGCTTGTCGGCCGCTTCGAGCGATCCGGTCTCCGCCAAGGCGTTCCAGTACTCTCCCGGCCACTCGGAGCGCGCGTAGTGCGGGAACGCTCCGAGGAGAGCCTCGACCGTGACGCGGCACGGGAAGTCGGCCAGATACTCGAGCGCCGCGCTGCGGGCCGGAGCCGGCAGAAGCCGGACGGCGCGCGCCACCTTGGGGACCGACGTCCACGACAGCGGCCGCAGCGCGTCGAAGAGCCGCTGCGATAGCTCGAAGGATTGTCCATTGAGCAGAAGCAGCTTGAGCGTCGCATCCGTCCACGCCTCTTCGCCCCACGTCTCGACGACGGAGAGCGGCAGCGACAGCGACGCGGGGTCGGCCCGGCGGGTCTCCTCCGCGACGATGTCGATTAAGCGCGACGCTTCCAGGTGGCCGGCGCGCTCGACGACCTCTTCGGGGGCGGCGGCGGCGACGCGGGCGCGGCTGAGCGCGCGCACGAACATCCGGTCGTCGTCGGCAAAGCCATCGATCCAGGCCGAGTCGCGGGCGGCGGCGAGAAGCGCGGCGGCGACGAGCGGGCCGGCGACGTTCGCGTAGGGCCCGAGGCGGGCGGGCGCCGAAAGGTCGACCATGACCAGTTCCGCGGCCTCGAACGTCCGGGCGGTGAGGCCCGCGAGGGCGCGCTGCCAGGCGGGGGCGGTTTCGAGAAGCGTGCGCCTCAGCCCGCGCGTGCGGGCCAGGGCTCGGGAGGCCAGCGGCGGGACGGCGGAGGGCCGGGCGCTGGCGAGCTCCCGGGCGAGCTCGACGATTTCGTCATCCTTGAACGCCCACGGCGACGCGCGGCGGATCGGCGGGAACATGTTCTGCGCCAGGCCGGACGGGATCGAAAGGTCCATGACGCCGCACAGATAGTCGGCGGCTTCGGGCACGCCCAGCCTGGCGGCCAGGTGCGAAACGATGAGCGCCCCCGGGGCGGCGGTCGGCAGCTTGGCGGCCTGCAGGAAGATCTGCATCACCCGATCCGCGGCGAGGGGCTGGAGCCACTCGTGCGCCGCGTCCAGCAGAACCATGTCGACGAGGTCGGAGGTATTGGTGTCCGCGAGCGGCTCGAGCCGCGTCGCGCCGCCGAGCGCGACGTCCGACAGCCACAACGCGGTGCGGCCGGCGTCGCTCTCTTCGAAGCTCGTGATCGGAAGCGGGGGGCCCGAGAGCAGGCTGGCCAGCAGCGTCAGGTCCCGAATCGTCGGGTCGCGGCGGGCGAGCAGGGCGTCCAGGCAGGCCGGCGGAAGCGGGGCGCGCTCGCCGAGCACCGTGAGCAGGAGCGTTTCGACCGTCGAGGTGGGAGCCGTTCCGGCGAGCCGCTCGAGCAGCGGGGCGGCCGAGGCGGGATCCAGCCGGAGCAGGGTCTTGGCGGCCCAGGCGGCGACCTCCTCGTGGGCCGATTCGGCGAGCTGCAGAAGTTCGTCGGTCGAATGCAGGGGAGACTCGTCTTGATGCGGCTGGGGCCTCGAAACGATCCGAAGCTGGGGCCTGAAGGCGGCAGAAGACGAAGCAGCAGCGCCGAGCTCGCTCATATTCCCCTCTCTCTCTCCAAGTCTCGACAGCCCTCGGCTATCGGAAGAAAAAACCCGGTAAAGTCCAGTCTATGCGCCCCGGGGGGTCCGTCAAGGCGTTCAGCGGCGCAGCCGGGGCACTTGCGAGGGGTCGGGCGGGCCGGGGAGGTCCGCGAAAAAGCCGACGCCGTCGAATCGCAGGATGGCATCGTTGGGGTGGCCCTCCGGGTATCGATCCTGGCCGCCCCCGGCGTCGATGAAGAGCGCCAGGCTCGGGCGATCGTGATACTCGTTCGTGCCCGGCCGTCCTGGCGGGCGGTCGTACGAGTCCGCGCCACCGTCGTCGTACAGCCACGCGATCGCGCTTTGCGCGGCCGCGGCCTGCGAAAGGAACTGACCGCCGCGATAGACGTCGTTGCCGGAGCCCCGGTCGACGAGCGCCGCGACGCTCTGGTCCCACGCCGCTCCCTGCGACCCCGCGTGGCGGACCTCGTACACGTCCGCGCCCCCCCGATCCTCCAGATATCCGGCCGCGGCGTGGGCCGCCGCGCCCTGGGTGTAGCGCGACCCGAGATAGCGGTCGTCCCCGTTTTCGTCGATCAGGATTCCCCAGCCGAAATAGTAACCGGCGCCCTGCGAAAAGTTACCGGCTTCGTACCGGTCGCGGCCGCCGCCGTCCACCAGCACGCCGACGCCGCCGGACGCCGCTCCGCGGATCCCCGCGCCGCACCCCTGCCCCCAGCCTTCGAAAATCCCCTCGTCGCCGAAGCTCGTGCGGTAGCGGCCCTTGCAGTAGTACTCGTCGTCGTCGCCTCCCGCATCGCGAAGCGCGCCATGCCCGCCCGGAAGCCCGAGGCCCTGAGCGAACCGCGAGGCGTGATAGCGGTCCGCGCCTCCGCCGTCGGCAAGGGTCGCGACGCCGATCAACGCGCACCCTTGGGCGAACTCCTGCGCGCGGTAACGATCCGCGCCGCCGTCGTCTTCGAGGATACCGAACCCGATCGCTGCAGCGCCCTGGCACCACTGCTGGGCTGCGTACGAGTCGTCGCCGCCCCCCAGGTCTCGAAGGATTCCGACGCCGAGCATCCCGCAGCCTTGAGCGACGTTCGAGGTCGATTCATACGCGTCGTCGCCGCCGAGATCGATCACGACTGAAAACGGCATGTCGCGCGATGCGCCGGCGTTGTTGAGGTAGGTGTCGTTGCCGCCGAGATCTACGATGAGGGCGGCGTCCCTCCGATATCGGTGCGGCCCGGGGCCGGCGATCACCATGGGACCAAACGCCGTGTCGCGCCCGACCACGTCCTCCGCCGCGCGGCCTTCGGCCGCCCAGGCCTCGCGAAGGCCCTCGACCCGGACCGACGCCAGCATCCGGCCCGCGGCGAGAATGCCGTCGATCTTGACCTTGGTGGAGAGCCGCAGCCACCGGATGTTGCGCGCGAGGCGCGCCTCGTCGCGGTCGCTCTGTAGGTGCGGTGCCTCAATCAGCGCCTGGCCCAGGCCGGCGAAATGATCGCGCAGGAATTCGATTTCGTCGGGGGCGAGACCCTCGGTCGCGCGGCGCCAGTGGAGCGAGGCCGCTTCGAAAAGCCGCTCAAAGGCGTCGAGATAGTCGGCCGCCTTTTCTCCCCGGATGATGCGGGGAGGGCCGGGAGCCGGTTCCACTGCCAGCGCGATCGACGCCTCGGGGAGCGTAAAGGGCGAGGCCAGCACGCGGACCAGGCCCTCCTGGCGATGGAGGTCGGCGCGGATCCCCGCGTCGTCGGGGGCGAAAGAGGGAATCTCGGTGCCCAGGGCGCGCGCAAAAGGCTCGAGGGGATTCTTCGAAGGCATGCGGGCGGTGATTTCGAAGCGTGAAGAAAGGGGGAGGATTTCAACTTTGGGTTCAAGCACGAGAGTGGCCGATCCCGGTGCTTCGCCGCGGGTGTACCGCAGGGATACCCGCCGGCCGGGGGGGCCGCCGTTCGTGAGCTCGACAAAGGCGGTGAGCGGCCGTTCCGGATCCACCGGCTTGCCGTCGATGCCCGTGATCAAGTCGCCCCTGCGCAGGCCCGCCTTGTGCGCGGGGGCTGACGTCATGACGTCGAGCACACGGATGCCCCTCGCCTCGGGCTCGTAGCGGAAGGTCATGCCGGACCAGGTCGGGCCGGGGGCGAGCGAGGCGCAGGATAGAGTGGCCGCGACGAGGAATGGAAGAGCGAGACGCCGCACCGGTCGAGGATTATAGACCACATCGTCCGCTTGCAGCCATCAGATCTCGAAGGCGCGAAAATCGGCTTCGGCATGAGACTTATCTGGGCGGGCCCGGCGCTTGCGCTTTTCGCCTGCGGGGCCTTCGAGACCCGCGAGGCCGACCCCCCGGGCCCGTGGTTGGCCGATCCCATCGGACGGCTGGGCGACGAATCCTCCCGCGTGCGGGACGACGCCGAGGCGGAGCTGATCCGGAGGGGCGCGGCGGCCGAAGAAGGCGCGCTCCGAGCCGCGGCACGTGAGGCGCGGGATCCCGAAGTCCGGGCGCGCGCGGCGCGGGTTCCTGCTCCTGATCGACTATCGCGCCTGGATCCATCCGCCGCGCTCGCGGCCCAAGACTCGTGAAGGTGGAAAGGCGATGGGTGGTCAAGACCAGCGTCGGTAAGCAGTCACTCCCGGAGGTTGATGTGCCAGCCCGGATCGAGCAGGAGCGCATTAGAATGCCGCTGTGGGCGTACCTGCATCATCCCATGCGAGGGAATAACGCTCGGTGGCTGGCCGGTTCGCCTACGGCCCAGGGCCTACGGCTTCTTCGGCTGATGCGTCAGATTCCAGACCTCCGACGCCTCCAGGATGAAGTTCAGCATCAGGTTCTGCAGCGCGTACTCGTCCTCGGTGCTCTTCTGCTTGCCGAAATGGCTCAGCACGTGCAGTACCTGGCCCTTGACGTGCTTGAACGTGATGGCGACCGCGCCGTTGCCCTTGTTCGACTGCTCAAGCGCCGGGCTGATCATCAGGATCTTCACCGCCGAGCTCTTCACCTGGATCGACGGGCTGTCCTGATCGATCTTCCACTCGTGCTTGAGCGTCTCGAATTCGGCCTCGGAGGTCGTCCCGCCGCCCGCCTTGGGCTTGGGCGGCTTGGCGAAAATCCGCCGCAGGTACGGATGCGACGTGTTGCCGGGCTGCGGATATACAGACACGGTCTGGTCGGTGAGATAATCCGCGTGCTGAACCTGGCCGCCCCACGCGCGCTCCAGGATCTCCTCCAGCTGCCAGTCTTCGGTGAAGAGGTAGCCGCCCTTGGAGACGAAATTGACTAGCTTGGCCACTCCCGCGTCGCTCATCTTGTAGAAATCCTGGTCGTGCGCGCAGTTCGGGGGGCACGTGGCGCTGCGCGGCCCGGTCTTGGCGCCTTGACGGCCGCCCGAGCCGTTGTAGCAGTTGGGGCAGCGGCAATGGAACCGCCAGTAGTGGCAGTTGATGAGGATCACCATCTTGTCGTCGGTCTTGAACGATGCCTCTTCGAACTGCTCTTTCGTGATGACCGTGTGGGCGATTCCCATCTTGGCGAGCGTGTTCTCGATGTGGTCGTAGTTGTGGTCGAGCCCGTGCCCGCCGCTTTTGCACTCGCCCTTGATCACGACGATCGGCCCCTTGAGGCGCTTGAACTCGTCGCCGCGCTTGGGGTCCAGTGTCTCGACGGCCGTGCCGCCGCCGGAGGCCGCCTTCGCCTCGCCCGGCTTGGGGAGGCCGTTCGGGCGCTGCTTTTCCCACCAGCCGCGCCAGTTGGTGGCGCTCGAGCCGTAATCGACGCCGGTCAGGATCACGAGCACGCGATGGACGCGCGCCACGAGCTCCGGACGCTTGCGCTTGTCGGCCTGCTCCAGCGCATTGATGAGCGCGTCCATCGCGTCGGGCGACCGCACCGACGCCGCGTGGTTGATCGCCATCTCTTGGAGGTCTTCCGATCCCCGCTCGATGACCGCCGCCAGCACCACCCCGACCGCCTCGCATTCGTTGCCCAGCATCATGAACATGATGTCTCGCGCCGACGCGGTGCCTTTCCGGCCCGCCATGTACTCGGCGACGGGCGCCAGAGCCTCGCGCGACGTGAACGATGCGAGCGCGCGCACGACGATCCAGTAGTTCTGCTCGTCCTGCGGCTGGACGCTCCCCAGGGCCCGCAGCAGCTGCTTCGCGGCCGCCTCCGTGTTCAGTCGGACCAGCCCCCCCGCTGCGCTCTTGAGCGCCGCGGTTTCGCGGGACGTCAGGGCGCTTTGGAGTTCTTTCGAAAGCTCCGCCTCGTCCTGGACCCATGACCCCGATCCCATCAGCAACAGCAGCCCGAGCGACATGACCACCACCCCTGCGAAATTTACCGACTGGAGATCTTCGGACGTACTACAGGAGACCGACCCCGGATTTCTCACTCTGGGGGGGAGACTTCGACCTTGAAGTTTGCCCGCAAGCTGTTAGCTTCGAGATTCGAGCCATGGAGAACAAGCCGAGGCGGGAGGAGCTGCTTCATACGGCCTTTGAGCGGGGCCTCATCAGCGCAGAGCAGCTGGACGAGTTCCTGAACCGCGAACCGGGCGACGAGCGGCTGGCCGACCTCGTGGAGGGCGGATGGCTGACCCCCGAGCAGGTCGAGAGCCTGGCGCTCATGCGGTTCATGGATGCGCCGCGGGCCTCCCCCCCGTCCCCGCAGGCCGGCTTCTGGGACCGGATCGAGGGGAAGCGCTTCGGTCGTTACCTCTTGCAGGCCAGGATCGGCGAAGGGGCGACCGCGCTCGTCTTCAAGGCCTTCGACGAAAAACTCAACCGCGTCGTGGCGCTCAAGGTCCTCAAGGAGAGCGCGGCGAGCGTTCCGTCCTGGGTCGAGAGGTTCATGCGCGAAGCCCGCGCCATGGCCCGGCTGCGGCACCCGAACATCATCGCCGTGCACGACACCGGAACCGAACTCGGATGGCATTTTTTTTCGATGGACTATATCGCCGAGCGGCCGCTTCGCGAAATCATGCTCGACCCCACCGTGAAGCTGAGGCAGGTCCTGGAGATCCTCGAAAAGGTGGCGCGCGCCTGCCATTTCGCCCACGATCAGGGGGTCGTTCATCGCGACCTCAAGCCCGGCAACATCCTCGTGGACGAAAAGTTCGAGCCCTACGTTACCGATTTCGGCATCGCGCGGCTGACCCTCGAAAAGGACGACCGGCTGACGCAGACGGGCACCATCCTCGGCACGGCGCACTACATGTCGCCGGAGCACGTGGCCGGAGACCCGGATCTCATCGAGCGGCGGTCGGACGTCTTTTCGCTGGGGGCGATCGCGTATGAAGCCGCGACGGGCCGGCCGCCTTTCACGGGCCGCGGGATCATGGCGGTCATGACCGCGATCGCGACGACCGACCCCGTGCGGCCGCGCGCGCTGGTGCCTTCGATCCCGCCCGACGTCGAGGCGGTCCTGATGAAGGCCCTGGAAAAGGCGCTGGTTCGGCGCTACCAGACGGCGAGCGACCTGGCGGACGATCTGGCGCGGCTGCGGCAGGGTCAGCCCGTTTCGGCCGCGAGAATCTCCACGATCGCCATGGTCCTCCGGCGCGTCCGCAAGAATCGGTGGGCAGCGATGGCGCTGGTGCTGGCGATGATCCTTGTCGGCGGCATCGCGGTGCAATCGGCGCTGCGCGCCCGCGACGAGGCGGAGGGGGACCGCGAGCCCGACCTGGAAAAGAAACTCGGGCTGTACGAACGCGCGGGGGCCGAGGGCAAGGCCGCCGAGGTGCGGCGCCGGCTCCAGCAGCTGCGGGAGCAGAGCGCGGCGATGGAGCGACAGCGCGCGCTTCGGGAAAGCCTGGAGCCCCGGGTGATCGGCGCCCGTTCCCAGATCGAAGAGGCGAGGCGGCTTCGCGGGGCCGACGGAAAGGAACGGGCCCGCGAGCTCGCCCGGACGGCCCAGGAGGCGCTGGCTCCCGTCGTCGAGCAGGATCCGACCTACGCCGAGGCGTGGACGGCGCTCGCCAAGGCGCGGGAGCTGTTGGGGGACGAGCCCGGCGCGATGACGGCGTTGGACCGCGCGGTGCGGGAAACGAAAGGCTCGGAGGTCGTGCGGATCGAGCGAGCCAAGCTCCACCTTGCGAGGTACTCCCGGCTGCGCGGCCTGCCCTCGTCCTACTACCACCTGGCGACCAAGGTGGTGGTCAGCCCCCCGCGACCGGAGAGCGACGCCGAGGCGAAGGTCCGCGAGCGGGTCGAGGAAGACCTGCGCGGCCTGCGCGACGCCGGTCCGGAGACCCATCTGAAGGTCGAGGCGCTTCTGGAGGGGGCGCTGGACGTCTGCCGCGGCGACTACGAGCGCGGCTGCGCCCGATTGACCGAGGCGGTCCGCCTCGACCGGTTCGAAATCCTGGGGTGGATCTACAGGGCCCGCGGACTCTACCTGCAGGGGCGCTTCGCCGAGGCCGAGATGGATTGGAGCGAGGTCGTCACGCGGTCGCTGGCCGGCGCGACGTCGTGGATGTTTCGAGGGGTCACCCGCCATGCCCGGGGGGATTTCAAAGGGGCGCTTGAAGACTATGGCGTGGCCCTGGACCTCGATCCCGAGCTGGAGAGCGCCTGGGGAG
>Ga0187893_10015668_pt1 | contig 10117 bp, 12 predicted proteins | sample MA1701074metaG_FD_139574 | JGI IMG/M metagenome (GOLD analysis project Ga0187893, IMG submission 139574) | White microbial mat communities from a basaltic lava cave in the Kipuka Kanohina Cave System on the Island of Hawaii, USA - MA170107-4 metaG ... | reverse complement strand
TCCGATTGGTCTACTCTTTCAGCCGAACGTCGAGAAATCCGGTCTCCGCTTTTCGAAGAACGCCGTGAACGCCTCTTTCGCCTCGGGCGAGCGGAGCAGCGGGGTATATGCGGTCAGACACCACATAAGGTTTGGGCGGTGAACTGGGGCTAACCGACTTCATTCATAATGGGTCCAAATCCGGATCACGATGTCCAACGAAGAATAAGCGACCTTGGCCCTTGCGCCGGACGCAGGGGAAGTTCCACTAAGCGGCCGCATGAAAGCCAGGGCTAGGGAGTGGCCTTGTGTGGCGCGCCGAGGATGCAATGATTGGCATATCGTCATACGTCCGGCCATGCAAGGTACGTCCTGTCCGGTCCTTGCGAACACCCCCCCATTGCTTGAAAAAGAAGTAGACGTTCTCGGCCCGACATTGCCGATAGATGTCTTCAACCCAATCTGCCCGCATCGGTCGCGCATTCGGTCCGGATTCTCCCCCCACGATCACCCAATGGATACCATCGAGCGGAAGATTGGGCAACGGGGCCAGCAAAGGCTCGCATGAGACAAATCTCACCGTCGCCGGAACGTGCCGCAGATCGTGCACGCGTTTGAGTACATGCTCGCTTTCCACGCTCACACCCATCCACACGTTTGGCGGCCAGGGGAGTCTCCGAGCTATATCGCTCAGCCTGGCGCTGCGCTTGGTGAGTACTTGAAACGTATGCTGCGGGCACGCGCACATGGTATCAAAGACCTTGCTAATGAAGTCCGGCGGTACTGCGTCCTCGAAAAGATCACTCATTGAATTGACGAAGATAATAGAGGGCTTATTCCAACGCTTGGGCAACTCGATCAGATCATGATGCAGCGTTGGCTTAAACGCATGCCTGTAGCGATCCACTCCCATTGCGTACAGGCGCTTTGCTAGTCGCTCCGCGTAGCAATGCTTGCACCCGGCGCTCACTTTCACACAGCCCGTGACGGGATTCCAGGTCTTCTCAGTCCACTCGATTTTCGATGCCGTTGCCATAATAGAGCCGCTCGACCTTTGGGCTCACTCTTTCAATATATTCTGAGCGATTTTCACTGCGACTGTTCCGCCTTTGGGGTTGGACGCGCAGAAACACAAAAGGTACAAGGGGTTATTTTTTGAATTGCGTAGTACTGAGCCTTTAGCAACGTGCTGAAAGATGCTCTTCAGTCGCTCCTCGATGAATTTCACGATCGCCTGTTCGGACGCGTCGCGCACGAGCTGATCCTCGTGCTCTTCAAAGAGTGTCGTTTGCTTTTCCTTGCGATAAAAACGATCGCGCCAGTCCTTTGTTCCGAACAGCGCATCAAGCCTCGTTTGCCACGCTTCATCAATGACTCCGTCACGCGTGAGAGTGCGCGCTACACCAATACCAAGGGGAAAGAGGTACCAAAGATCCACGCCGCCCGTTTTTGCCAGTACCTCGACGGTTTCCCAATCGACTTGCATACCAAACGGATCAAGAAAGACGACTGCTCGCTCTTTTTTCCAGTCACGCTGCGCAGACCACTGCTTCAGGCTGACGTTCGAGTCTGCCAGGTCGAACGTACAGCGATCGGCTATCGCTGGATACGTGGTCTCGACAAGCTCTTTAAGCGCCTGAATTCGCTTCTTCGACTTCTCAATGAACCGGTACCGGTCGAACGGACTTGCTAGACCTAACGCGATCGCCGTGCTTCCGTCACGGTAACTATGCCCGTCTGCATCTCTATAAAACTCTGCGAAAAGCGGCGTTGCCGGTTGTTCCTTGGTCGCTCGTTTACCGGTACCCGCAAATGCGTCTACGTACCATGTCGTGAAATACTTCGCCTTCGGATTTCTTGTAAAAATCGTCCGGTAAGCCGCAAGGTATTTACGAAGGCTGGTGAGCTTTCTTTCCGTCCACTTGCCACCGTAAGTGTCTTTTACCATGCCTGTGCCTTCTTGGTAGCATACCTTCGGAACTGCGCCACTACCACGCCGAAGATTTCAAGGTCTTCCTTTGGACGAATCATAGGATACGCCGGGTTGTGAGGCCGCAATACAGGTTTTCCCTGTTCATAGCCCAGCTCCTTCAGCGTGAATTCGTTGTCGACTATCGCGACAACAAAATCACCCGTCTTTACCTCTGCACCGCGCTCCACAACTGCGATATCTCCATCCAAGATGCCGACGTCTCTCATGGAATCCCCTTTGACGCATACAAGCACCGTGCGTGAAGGGTTACGAATCAATACCTGGTCGATGCTAATTACCTCACCGTCCGCGTCGCTGACTGCGGCCGGCTGACCCGCGGCCACCTTCTCTTGCGCCATAGGTCTAGCCAAGAACTCCTCCGTTGGCGCAATTCGGTTTTCTCCCGTTCGCCGTAAAAAGCCACGGCGGTTTAGGCGCTGTACCAGCCTCACCGCCGCGTACTTCGACCGAAATCCAAGCAGGCGGGCGATTTTCGCGTAGCTCGGCAAAACACGATTTTCCGCATAGTAGTCGCGAAGCGTATTCAAGTAAGCCGGATCGTTATTTGGGCGCGCCATGAAAAGTTATGTTAGTGTACGATTGTACACTTTGTCAAATACTTGTGGAGTACAGTTATGCGAGGGCCTTTCGATCTGGGTTCTTTCTTGGCCTGTGTACCCCATACCCGGACGGGTAACGAGAGCGTCCGACTATCGAGGTGTTGAAAACGTATCCCGACCTGGTCCGTACCGGGCGGGATCTCCTGAGCTGGTTGACTGCCGCTTTTTCTCCAGCCGGGGTACTTGATTGCAAGAAGCGGGAGGGAGGTCGCGGCAGGCAGAAGGCACGCGCGAACGTGCACTTTCGCCGCTATGGGGACACAACGGGTGCGGGATCTGTGGTGGTAATTCCGACAACTCGACGATAAATAGCGGTACCTCCATTATTACGCGCACTCAAGCACTGAGCGTTGCGACATCCCGTCGAAATCCATATCATCCCTTCTTAAATCGCAGTAGCGGCATAGGAACAATTCGCGTTATCGAGGTAACAAATGAGACCTACCTCCTCCTGGATTCTAGCGTTAGTTTTGGGCGTTTATCTGGTGTCCTGTATGGCGCAAGATGACAAGCCCAAAGAAATATTAATTGGCGCGGTGTTGGAGCTGACTGGGGACGGTGCCGAAATCGGCAAAGAAGCTCAAAGCGGAATTGAGTTAGCGGCGACTGAAATTAATAAGAGGGGAGGAATCAACGGTCATCGACTAGAAATAGTGTATGAAGACGCTCGTTCCCAACCTGCTGGGGCGGTTAGTGCCCTCCAAAAACTCATTGCGACTAAGAAGCCTCCAGTCGTTCTAGGGGCACTGTTTAGCACGCTCACACTTGCCATGGCGCCCATCGCGGAGGCCAACCAAATCGTTCTTTTTTCACCAGGGTCATCGAACCCTGCAATTACTAGTGCAGGAGACTATATCTTTCGCAATTACCCTTCTGACACCTACGAGGGGAGAATAACGGCCGACTACGTATTCAGTCAGCTCTGCGTCAAAAACATCGCCATTCTGTTTCCTACCAATGACTATGGTATTGGGCTCAGGAAAGTGTTTTCGGAACACTTTCTGCGACTGGGCGGTTCAGTCCGGGCAGAGGAGGCTTACACCCAAAGCTTACAAGATTTCCGTACTCACCTTTCCAAGATCAAGCAACGCAAACCCTCGCTGATTTACGTTCCTGGATATTTTTCCGATGTAGGTCGTATCTTGAAGCAGGCACACGAGCTTGGCATTCAAGCCAGTTTTATCGGCAATGTTGGACTAGCTGACCCCACGATCATCGAAATCGCTGGAAAGGCGGCGGAAGGGTTACGTTTCACAACTCCCGTGATAAATCTGGAGGCTAAAATAAACGAGCACCAGTCGTTTGGAGAATCGTTTGCCCAGCACTACCGGCATGAGCCTGGCTTTCCCGCGGCATTCGCTTATGACGCGGTCAATATTGTGGCGCTTGCTATGCAGACGGGTGGGTTATCACCGGATGAGATCAAGAACGCTCTCTATAGGATACAGGACTATGAAGGCGTCACAGGGAAGACGGGCTTTGACAAGAATGGCGATGTAGTACTGCCATTTGCTATTACGGTCGTCAAAGAGGGTAAGTTCGTCCAGATGGATGAGAAGCTGTATGAACCAAATGACATCCGGCCTTGCGATGAGCGATTATAAATAAGAACCCTAAGAACCGATACCAGGAGTGGCAGGCGGGGTTTAATGGTTGAAATGCATCCGAAGTATACAGTCATTGCGGCCATCATCACTGCAATCACCTTCGTTTCTTCGTTCACCTACCTTTTGGCAGGTTTCTTTCTCAAGGAGGAATATGATAAACAGATCGAAAAGGCACCTGATAATAATACCCGCTGTCTTTGGATCGAAGCTAAAGAAAAATTCAAAATATATTTTCAGTTTATTGACGACGGCAACACGGAACTGGTTATGAATGGCACCTTTGGAATCTTCGTACTGTTATTCTTAGGAGAGCAGGAAACCTCTATCCAGCGCGGTGTGACTGGGTTATTTGTGCTTTTAAAGCTTGTGATTAACTACCGCGGCCACGAAATTGTGACAAACTATTGGTACGACTGTGGCCGTATATGTATATGGCATCGTACACGTGGCCGGCGAGAAAAGGTCTGGTTTGTCATTTTCTACTTCTATCTCATCGGTCTCCTGTTTATTCCTTTTGCACTTCTTCCTGTGTCGCCGGAATTGCCTTTTTGCTATCCGCAGCCAGCTCACCATGTAGCTCTCTTCATAGTGATTTTGCACATATTATTCTGGATACTTGCGGCGGAAGTGTGGCGCCCCGGAGATACTTTAGCCAAAGCTAAAGGCCTGTGAAAAATCAAGAGTTCGACTTTAAGAACATGATCAGGCAATGCTTCGATTTGTCTGCACATCGGTACGAGAAATCCGACCGACACCGGGACGCGTGCGCTACTACAGTGATCCAAACCGGCCGAGAAATGAAAAATGAAGTGGGCATGGGGCTTAGACTGCTCTACGCAGGTTGTGGGCCTGGGCAGACACTCAGGGCTTTGTGTGATCAGTCAGACCTTTGGAGCCAGATTTTAGCCGTCGATTTCAGTGCCAAAGTAACGGAACAGGCTCGATTAGCCTTAGGACTAAGAATGCGATCAAACTTAGAGGTCGCTGACTTGGACTTTATGCGTATGCACGAGTATGCCGGGCCTACAACAATGAGAGAATTCGATTTAGTCGCGTGTCTTAATAACACCTTAGGGAACGTTGTCGGCAAAGACATCTCTCTTGCTTCTACCGAACGACAAAGGTGTGTCACCGAATTTCTAAGAGTATTGAGGCCCGGAGGTAAAGTTATATTGTCGGTGTACAATGCGGAATACTTCGATGCACAGGCGATGGTGCGTCGGCGTCAATATTCACGAGACTTAACGTTGGTTACGGAACTATCCGATTTCCGGAGGCACGATCTTGTTTTGCGATTTAATGGGACGCAACTGCTTTTCTACTCGCATTGGTTTTCAGACATAGAGGTACGAAAGCTACTTGAAGACTCCGGGTTTGTTGGCGTGTGTATCCGGAAGGAAGGAGAGGGAAAACCACCTGTCAGGTTTGTAGGTGTTGGTGCGAAACCTATATTCTCTAAGAACGATACAGTCGTACCATACAATGCCAGCAATACTGGGGGCGCTGCATTTGGAGGCTCATGTAAACGGACCGCTGAGCCTATTTTTTGTTTTGCCTGAAACTTTCCAGAGGGCTAGGCGTTTTTAGGGCACAGGTGTTAACACAACTCTTCGTCGAAGGACTTTTCGCCGGAAGTGTTTATGCCCTGATCGCCTTGGGATTTGGTCTCATTTATTCCACAACACGCGTTTTTCATTTCGCCCACGCCGCCATCTATACGGCAGCCGCTTACTTAGCCTATAGTGGCGGGTTGTTAGGACTAAAACTATACGTCGCGATACCGCTAGCAGTTATCCTTGCCTCAATGCTTGGGGGTCTGCTTGAAATAGTGGTCTACCGGCCCCTCAGAAAAAAAGAGGCATCGCCTGTGATACTCCTGCTTGCCTCCTTGGGACTTTTGATCGTCATTCAGAATGCCATCTCTCTTTTATTTGGAGATGGCGCCAAGTCTATACGTGGCAGTGCAGTATCGGAAGGACTAGCTATTTTTGAAGCGAGGATCACGGCGATTCAAGTCGGTATAATGATTAGCAGTGTCTTGCTATTGGCTCTCTGCTGGGCGTTTATCAAATATTCCAACAAGGGTAAGGCAATGGCGGCAGTGGCGAATGACCCCGAGCTAGCCAGGATAGTTGGTATAGAATTAGATCAAGTTATCCTGTTTACTTTTGTCTTAGGCTCAGCCCTGGCCGCTATTGCGTCTATTTTGATCTCTTTTGATACCGACATGACTCCTACGATGGGGTTCGATGCTTTGCTGATGGGCGTGGTGGCGGCCATCGTGGGCGGCATTGGAAGCATCCCAGGCGCCTTCCTTGGTGGACTTCTCGTGGGAATGGCCCAGCATCTCGGTGTCTGGAAACTCCCAACCCAGTGGCAAGACGCCATCGTCTTTGGGATCCTGATTATTTTTCTCCTCTTGAGACCGCAAGGCTTGCTCGGAAAACCATTGAAGAAAGCAGCGGTCTAGATGGAATACATCCTTCACATTCTGGTGATGATCGGGATCTATACGGTACTGGCTGTGTCGCTGGACCTTCTCGCTGGCCACACCGGCCTTCTGTCGATCGCTCATGCGGCGTTCTACGGTTTGGGCTCCTATACCTCAGCGTTATTGGCCGTTCATTTTGGCGCCCCTTTCTTCGCTAGCGTCCTGGCCGGCATGGCCGTGGCGGCACTTGTGTCGTTAATTGTTTCGTTGCCGTCACTCCGTTTGCGTGATGACTACTTCGTCATCGCCACCTTCGGTTTTCAAATGATTCTCTTCAGTATCTTCAACAACTGGATGGACCTGACCCGTGGTCCGCTGGGAATTCCTGGCATTCCGCAGCCCACTATTTTAAGCTGGACCCTTCAATCGCATGTCGGTTTCGTTGGGCTTTCCACTATCTTTGCCGCGATCGCCTATATTGTCGTAAGTCGTCTTTCGACAAGCCCGCTTGGCCGGGTATTGCGTGCGATCCGCGAGGACGAAGTCTTTGTCCAGGCAATGGGAAAGAACATCCTGCGTTTTAAGGTAACCGTCTTCGCGATCAGTGCGGCACTTGCAGCCTCCGCGGGAAGCCTATATGCACACTACATCACTTACATCGACCCGACTAGCTTTACCGTGATGGAATCGATCCTCGTGATCTCAATGGTGATCATCGGCGGTGCAGCTAGCCCATGGGGGCCGGTGATCGGAGCGGTGGTGTTGGTGACGCTTCCGGAAGCGTTGCGTTTCCTGGGACTCCCCAGCGGGGTAGCCGCGAATCTACGCCAAATCATCTACGGATTTCTGCTGGTCCTCATGATGATGTTTCGCCCGCAAGGATTGATGGGGCGGTACGGCTTCGGACGGTGAGCTGGAGAGACTCGGTTGAACCCTATTCGTAATGGGTCCACATTCGGATGACTTTAACGATGCGGTCGTGCTCCAGCACTTGATAGACAAGCCGGTGCTGGACATTGATCCGGCGGGAATAGGCGCCTGCCAGGTCGCCAACCAGTTTTTCGTAGGGTGGTGGATTCTGAAACGGATTTTCTCTAAGGATATTCAATAATTCTTCGGCCTTGGGCCGCAACCCGCCGGCGGCCAATTTCCTGGAGTCTTTTTGGGCCTGCCTGGTGAAGACGATCTGCCATTTCACCAGTCGGGATCCTTGGCGCATTCCTCGATGGGAGTATTCAACCCTTCGCGAATAGACTCTCTCATGCCAGGAATGGACAATAGGTACACAGTCTCCTGGATAGCGCGCCAGTCTTCCTCAGCTATAAGAACGGCATTCGAGCGCTTGCCGGTTATGAGTATGGGAGTGTGAGTGGAAGCCGTTTCGTCTATCAAACGATAGAGATTCGACCTCGCCTCGCTGGCAGTGAGAGTCGTCATCGGCCATTCCTCAATAGGTTAAATTAGATCGTCAATATAGTACGCTATAACGTACGTCGGCTCAAACTGCCGGGCCAAACAATAGACTTGAGGGTTGCTGAAAGATGACTTATCCATTCTACTCATTTGATCATGCTGCGCTGTGAGGGCGTTTCTAAATCGTTCGATGGCGTCCATGCCCTAGTGGACGTGCATCTTCGATTCCCGAACTCGGGGATCGTCGCCATCATTGGTCCCAACGGAGCGGGCAAAACCACCTTACTCCACGTGTTGACCGGTTTCCTCCGGCCGGATGCCGGTCGCTGCTTTTTCGGTGAGAGAGAAACCACCCGTCTACCCCCACACCGCATTGCTCGGCTGGGCGTTGCGCGCACCTTCCAGGATCTGCGGCTGATCCTGCAGGTCCCGGTACTGGAAAATGTTCTGCTGGCCAGGCCCGCGCAACGCGGTGAGCGTTTATGGCCGGCACTGTCGCGTTTCGGCGTGGCGGCGGAAGAAAAACGAAACCGCGAGGAGACGCTGAGACTCCTGCGCTTCGTGGATCTCGAAGCGAAAGCCTCCGATCTGGCGGGCGAGCTTTCCTACGGACAGCAAAAGCTCCTGACCCTCGCCTGCTGCCTGGCAACGGGGGCCAAGGTCCTGCTTTTGGATGAGCCCGTGGCCGGCGTACATCCGGAAATGGTGACGCACATACTGGAGCTATTGACTCAGTTGAGCACGACCGGAAAGCTGGTGATATTCATCGAGCACGATCTGATTGCGGTGCGCCAAATCGCCGATCGCATGATCGTGATGGACGAAGGCAAGGTCATCGCCCAGGGTCCACCTCACGAGGTGTTAGAGCGACCGGAGATCATGGAGGCCTATCTTGCCTGACAACTCCCCGAACCTTTTAGAAGTTGAGGGTCTGGTTAGCGGCTACGGAAAGAAACAGGTGCTTAACGGCGTGAATATCGAGGTCATGCCGGGGGAGATTGTGGCGCTGATCGGCCACAACGGTGCAGGTAAATCGACACTGCTCAAGACCGTATTCGGTCTGCTTCCCGCCTGGACGGGACTGATGAGGCTTGAAGGCAAGTGTATGACCTTACCTACCCCAGGCAAGATGCTGCGATTGGGTGTTTGCTACGTACCGCAGGGAAACCGCGTCTTCACCGATCTGACGGTGCGGGAAAATCTTGAGCTAGGTGGCGTAACAGTTCCCGGCAACACACGTTTGAATGACGGCATCGATCGTGTCCTAACCCTTTTCCCCAGGATTAAACCCCGTCTACGCCAACGGGCGGGAAGCCTCTCCGGGGGTGAAAAGCAAATGCTGGCTCTCGCCAACGCGCTGATCCTCTCACCGCGTCTGCTGCTGCTAGACGAACCCTCCCTCGGCCTCGCACCGCCGCTCGTAGCTGACGCTCTGAGCCATATACAGGAAATCAACCGGGGATCTGGCGTGACCGTCCTGATCGTCGAACAGAAAGTACGCGAGGTGCTCAAGATCGCCCAGCGCGTTTACGTCCTACGCAATGGCCAGGTGTCTTTTTCAGGTTCGACAGATGAACTGCGCGATGATGTGAAGCTGCGAGAGGTCTATCTGTGACGCTCTATGGCAATGCGTCGGAAATAAATCGGGACGAATCCCAATACCACCCAAGGGATACGACGCCTAGGCTCACGTGGCTCTTGGAGGCCAGGGTCCTTAAGACTGCGGTGCTCCGGGCGCAGGTCGAAGCCCTCCGCGCATGGAATGTTATTTTCGTTTCTACAACGGCGAACACCGCCATCAGGCGCCTTGGTCGTCAAACGCCCGATGCGCTGTGCTTCGGTGGACGGGGAATGCCCAAAGCGGCATAATAAAAAGTGTTTTCACTTAAGCCCTTGTCCAAAATCTAGGGTCCATTTCTGTATATTGTAGATTCAAGAGTATTGCGTTTCGTGAAGTGTTTTCTGCCCGACGTAGCCGCATTTATTTTCTGCGCGAATAGCATTTCTGGAGAACGAATATGACAGGCGAACGCGAGCGCCTCCGGCAACTGATCGAGCAGAAATGCTTAATAACTAGCCAAGGCTTTACCCTTAG
>Ga0187893_10015667_pt1 | contig 10117 bp, 7 predicted proteins | sample MA1701074metaG_FD_139574 | JGI IMG/M metagenome (GOLD analysis project Ga0187893, IMG submission 139574) | White microbial mat communities from a basaltic lava cave in the Kipuka Kanohina Cave System on the Island of Hawaii, USA - MA170107-4 metaG ... | reverse complement strand
GCGAGCCGGGACGGCTCTTTGCCTTTCGACCGAGATGCGGATGCATCAAGCGGTTGCAGTTAGCTTCTCTAGGCGTTGCCAGCAGAGGTGCCAGCAAAACGACTAAACCAGAACTGCTCTGCTTAAACCCGTTTAGCTCTGCCACTGCTCGCTAACTCGCTCAGAACCTCTCGCGTTAGCTTCATCAAAACGAACTATGAAGCAACGATTCAGATTGTATCGCCGTTCCAACGGAGGCCGATTTTACCTCCACGATAATGTTACGGGCAAACAGGAAAGTTTGGGCACCACCGACCGCACTGAGGCGGTTCGGCTCTTGCACGCCAGAAATGAGGCGTCACGTCAACCGCTCATCAATGTGCAAATTGCGCGCGCCTATCTGGCAGCGAATGACGCTCAAGCAACCACGAGAAACTGGCAGATGGCCATGGACGAGATCACCAAGGCCAGGCAGGGGACAACTCAGGAGTTCTATGTCCGAGCCTTCAAGCAGAAGGCGTTTGACTCAATTCGCGCCGTGTCCATCGTCCAAACGCGCCCTGAACACTTTGTGCACGTGCTTGAGGCTGGGACGGTCTCGACGAACAAGAATCTTCGACGCCTACACAACTTTGCCCTCGCGATGACGTGGCTACCTTGGCCGATTTTGATCAAGGAGCAGTGGCCGAAATTGTGTTACGGAGATAAGCGCGGCGTCACTCGGCAGGAACATCAAACAATTGTGGCAAAAGAGAAGAACCCAGAATGGAAGGCGTTTCTGGAATTGGCGTGGCATGTTGGAGCCGCCCAAGGAGACTTGGCGGCACTCCGCGCGCAGGATATTGATCGGGAACACCGCGTCATCAGTTTCTCGCGACAGAAGACTGGCTCGCTCGTTGTGCAGAGATATGGTGAAGAAGTCGCCGCGATTTTGCGGCGATTGCCCACGGGTGGGCCATTGTTCCCCAAGCTGTCCCGACGCACTTCGTCAAACCGGGCGGCGCGCTTTGCTAAGGCGCTCAAGCGGCGCGGCGTCGTCGGTGTCAGCCTGCATTCGTATCGCTATGCGTGGGCGGAGAGGGCGAAGACAGCTGGTTATCCTGAACGATACGCACAAGAAGCGCTCGGTCATAAAAGCAAGGCGGTGCATCGGGCTTATGCGAGCAAAGCTCGCGTCGAATTGCCGCCGTTGGAAGAATACGAAAGAAACGTGCAGGGGAGAAGGTGATTCCGCTCCCGGCACCGAACCGCGCACCAGCGGCACAGGCTACGCCATGGAGCCGAAACCGAACCCGCTTCAGTCCGCCACCGCATGAGGAACAATGAAGGCGGGCGAGGTAAACAAACTCTGCCCGCCCTTCCAAAAATGGTATTATCGAAGTGACCGGTAAAGGTCTGAGTCCTTCCTCTGGAGCCAAGTACCGTCCCTTTAAATAGTTAGAGATAGAAATACGGATAAAAACTGCCCGCTGCAAGTCCTATTTCAGATGTTCGCTCTCTACCTGAATCCTTAGCCAGGGATAGGAGTGTTCTGAAAACGCGTTTTCAAATCGAGGAAATCTCCCAACTGGAGATTGGCAGGGCCTACAGTGGCTCCTGGAGGGATCGTCAACGCGCTGCAAGGACCGGCGGGCCGCTTAAAGATGGTTTTTTCCAATACGCGGGCGCACCCCGCCCCTCCCGCTCTGACGGCCGACTGGCCCGGTGAACCCTCCTAGCCCGAGGGCCCGATGAACTCGACAGCGCCAGCTCTCCACCAGCGCCTTTCCCAATTTCTCCACCACTCCAGCCAACTCAACGCCACCTCCACTCGCGCCACCAATCGCCGCGCATGCCGCACCAGGGTCGCCGGTATCCGCACCATCTGTTTGAGCAGTGTCGGCACCGTCCAGCTTTGGCAGTCCTCCGGCAGGCAGAGGAGTTGCACCGCTTTCATCAGGTTGTAGGCCAGCGCCCCGATGGCATAGAACATCCGGTTGGCCACGAGGCTTTCGCACGGCGGATGATGCAGGTCCAATCCACGCAACACCTCCTTGAAGAGTTGTTCCTTGCCGCCTTTGAGTCGATGCCGAGCCATCACCCCCTGGGCGTCATGGCGGCGGCCCTCGTGTGCGACGAAGGCGTAGCGCCAGAACAGTTCGTCGTCTTTCTTCCACCGCGCCACCGCCAGCGTCATCGTAAAATCGCTCTCCGCCACGGTGTGCCGGATGTCGGCGTGTTGTTCGGTGATTTCCACCCCGTTGCGCCAACGGCTTTGGGCCGCTGGACTCCACGCACTCTGCGGCAGGGCGGCGGCGGTTCGCTCAGGCACGGTCGTCCACTTATTGTAGCTGACGCTCCAGTGGGTGAAGCCGGCTTGGGCGATGGCCTTTAACTGCTCGGTGCTGCTGGAACCGCTGTCGGCCAGGAAATCCGAGGACCGTTCCTGCCACAGCCCTCGATGCTCTTGGAGCATCGAGGGCAAGGCGCTACTGACATCTCCTGGAGAACCCAACTGGCCGTCCACCAGGAAGGGACCCAACCACAGCGTCTGCCAGGAAAGGGCCAGATGGCCTTCGTAATTGATCTGGGCTCCTTCGAAACTGGGACCGAAGACCTCGATTTGTGTGTCGTCGAAAAAAACCTCAGCCCGTCCCGCGTACGTCCAGCGGGCTGCGTCGGCCCGGGCGATCACCCACTGCACAAACTGGCTGATGAGTTGCCAGAATGCGCGGACCGATGCGTCGGATTGCTTGCGCAGCCATTCTCCCAGATGGGTCTGGTCGGCGAACTTTTCCACCCCAGCCATCTGCCGGGCCAGCGGCTCGTCATTGAGCCGTTCGGCGTCGGCCAGGCTGGAGCCACCGGAGCAGAAACAATAGAGCAACTGAGCCACGATCAGTTCAGGACTGTAGCCGTGGGAAGTGCGGGTGCGTGGATCCAACCCGGGCAGGGTACGGAGTTTTCGCCATAGATCAAACTCCTGCGCCAATGCTTCCAAGGCCGGCAGACCACCAAGGGTTGATTGCTTTTGCGCGGGGACAAACTCAAACCGGATCTTCGGTGAGCGTTTGATGATGGCCATGGCTCCTGGACGCCTGACCCATCCAAATGTTCACGTCCATACCAAAATTCTCACCCCCAGGTGCAACTCTTCAGGCTATCCCTAAGGTTTGGGGCTCTCTACCCTCTCTACCTCTTGAAATTCTCTCTTCAGTTGTTTTGGATCGGAGAAGCACCATCATTTCGTTAGCATTTTTTGGGGGAAATCTCGCCTTGTATATATGACCTGATTCGCAGTGGTGTTCTGAATAGAGTGCCCGGCGGTAGCAAGCTGATTTGGAACAGCGGGCATTCCAATCGCTGGGTGTGTAGTTTTCTGGTTATAGAATTGCCTCGTGTCATTTTATGAGCGATGACCCCAATCGTGACGTGGAGGTATTTACCCAGGCACTCCGATTGCCTCCCGGGGAACGCGCCGCATTCCTGGAGCGTGCCTGTGGCTCCGACCGGCAAATGTATGATCGGGTGCAGGCGTTGCTGCGAACGCACGAACAAGTTGGCGATTTCCTCGAACATTCTCCACGGAGCACCCCAATGGAAGCCAGGCGGGACGACTCCATCGGCGAGAAACCGGGTGATCGCATCGGCCGTTACAAATTGCGGCAGCAAATCGGCGAAGGTGGTTGCGGAGTGGTCTTCATGGCCGAACAGGAAGAACCGCTCCATCGCAAAGTCGCCCTGAAAATCATCAAGCCGGGCATGGACACCAGGAGCGTGATTGCCCGGTTCGAGGCCGAGCGGCAGGCCCTTGCGCTGATGGATCATCCCAACATCGCCAAGGTCTTCGATGCAGGCGCAACGGAGTCCGGCAGACCGTATTTTGTCATGGAACTCGTCCGTGGTGTCAAAATCACGGAATATTGCGATCAGCATTCCCTGGCAACCGAGGAGCGCCTGGAGCTTTTCGTTCAGGTTTGTGAGGCGGTTCAACACGCGCATCAAAAGGGGATCATCCATCGGGACATCAAGCCCTCCAACATACTGGTAAGCAGTTCACTCGAAGGTGCGCCGGCGCCCGTGGTGATTGATTTTGGCATCGCGAAGGCAACCACCCATCAGCCGTTGACCGACAAAACCCTTTTTACTGCGTTCGAAATGCTCATTGGCACTCCGGCCTACATGAGTCCGGAACAAGCAGAGCTCACCCGCGTGGACGTGGACACCCGAACCGACATCTACAGCTTGGGCGTGTTGCTTTACGAGTTACTGACCGGGTCGACGCCATTCGAGACCGCAGAGTTGCTGAAGGCCGGCCTGGACGAGATCCGCCGGGTGATCCGAGAACAAGAGCCCGTTCGCCCTTCCACGAGGTTAAGCAAGATGCCAGGTGCTGATTTAACGACCGTAGCTCAACACCGCAAGTCCGAGCCTCCACGATTGATTCGCGTCGTCAGTGGCGATCTGGATTGGATCGTGATGAAGGCCTTGGAAAAAGATCGAACTCGTCGCTACGAAACGGCCAATGGTCTTGCCCTGGATGTTCAGCGTTTCCTCACCAACGAGGTCATTTCGGCGCGCCCTCCGAGCAGGCTTTACAAACTTCGGAAACTCGTGTTCCGCAATAAACTGTTGTTCATTGCTGTTGGTGTGATTTCAGCGCTGCTCGTGGCCAGCCTGATTATTGTTTCGGCTTCCCTCGCGCGGGAACGGCAGGCCCATCGAGAGGCAGAGAGCGACAAACAAAAGGCTCAACAAATCACGCAGTTCCTTGAAGAAATGCTGCAAGGAGTGGGGCCTTCAGTGGCTCGCGGACGGAATACGGAAATCTTGCGGGATATTCTGGATCGGACAGATGCGCGCGTCGGCAACGAGCTGGCCAATCAACCCTCGGTTGAAGCGGAGCTCCGAACCTTTATTGGCCGCGTGTACCACGAAATCGGGAATTACGACAAAGCTGAGGAAATGCATCGCAAAGCGCTGGCGCTCCACCAGAGGTTGTCCGGCTCGAAAAGTCCAGCGGCTGCTGTGTCGCTCTACGAAGTCGGCCTGGCGCTATGCAAGAAAGGTGATTTGCGAGAAGCAGAAAGCGCCCATCGGGAAGCACTCGAGACCCGCCGGCGACTTTTCGGCAACAAGAGTGTGGAGGTCGCCGCGTCGCTTAATGAATTGGCTCGCGTGTACCGCCATCAACAGAGGCTGACGGAGTCTGAAGCGTTGACGCGGGAAGGGCTGGATATCCGGCGACAATTGTTCGGAAACGAGAACCTGGAAGTGGCGAATTCTCTCCAACATTTGATGTTTGTCCTCGGCGACGAAGGCAAGTACGCCGAATGTGAAACGACGGCGCGGGACGCCCTGGAGATGCGGCGACGACTGCTCGGAACGGAGCACGTATTGGTGGCGGCGTCGCTGCTTGATCTCGCCTGGGCAACTGGCTGGACCGACAAAGTGAAAGCCGAATCGCTGCAGCGAGAGGCGCTGGCGATGCAGCGGAAGCTTCTGGGCGACGAGCATCCGGATGTTTCAATCTCTTTGTCTTCACTCGGCGAGCGTCTGAGACAGCGAGGAAACCTGACGGAAGCGCACACCCTGTCGAGTGCGGCACTTTCGGTTCAACGCAAAGTGCTGGGCGAAGACAGTCCGGCCTATCAGTTTTCGTTAGCCAGCCTGGCCTTGACCCTGGAACAGGAAGAAAAATGGGCGGAAGCGGAAGCCGCACATCGCGAAGGGCTGGCCTTGCGGCGCAAACGGACGGGAAACGAAGATCCTAAAACGTTGGCCGAATTGGCGGGGCTCGTCCGCGTCCTGATTGCCCAAAAGAAATTTGGCGAAGCCGAACGATTGCTCCAAGAAGAACTGACGCCAGCGTTTCTCGCCCAATCGTCGAGCGCAAACCTTTTGGTTATGCGAGTTAACCTCCTGGGCCGGCAAGGGCGATGGAAGGAAGCGGCGACCAACGCGGCGCTCGTGCTCGAACATCAGCCAGATGACCATTACCGTTACCATGCGCTTGCCCCGCTCCTGGCCGTCACCGGCAACCGGCCCGCTTATGAACAACTCTGCCAAAGAATCCTTGCGACCTTCTCCAACACGACCAATCCCTACGTTGCTCAACGGATGGCAGCGGATTGTCTGCTGCTGCCCGATTCGGGAGTGGATTTGCCATTGGTGGACAAGCTGGTGGACACGGGCGTCATTCTGGGAGGCGGCAATGATTTGCTGCCTCATATCCAGGTTTGCAAGGCGCTGTCAAACTATCGGCTTGGACGTTTTGCCGAGGCAGTTGAGGGGGCGGAGAAACCGCTGAATGGCTCCCTTGATGTCGCCAAGGCCCACGCCTATGCTGTTCAAGCGATGGCACATTGGCGACTCGGGCAAAAGGAAGAGGCGCAGGCAATGCTCGCTAAAGGCGACGCTTTGGCACCGCGCATCCTGGTGGGCAGCGATGGTGTGGATATTGGACGAGGATGGGTGGCATGGTTATTTGCGCGGATTTCGTTGGACGAGGCCGCCACGCTCATCCAGCCGGCACCAGCGCTCAGAGCCAATTGAATCATCGCCGCGAAATGTCACTCATACCGTCATCGGCAGCGGGCGTTTCATGTAAGAACATGAGCGACGCCACGCTATTGTTAACCGCCGTTAAGCAAGGCGACCCGAAGGCTGCTGATGAACTGCTCGATCTTGTTTACGAGGAATTACGTCGACTGGCGGCCAGCAAAATGGCGCGGGAAGCACCGGACCAGACCCTTCAACCCACCGCATTGGTGCACGAGGCGTGGCTGCGGTTGGTAGGCGCTAAGGACCTGAAATTTGAAAATCGTGCCCATTTCTTTTCTGCCGCCGCCGAGGCGATGCGCCGCATTCTCATTGATCGCGCGCGCCGCAAACTAACTCAGCGTCATGGTGGCGGCTGCGAACGAGTGGCTCTGGAAGAGCAGGAATTGGCCGCGCCTGGCGCCGACCAACAATTGCTGGCTGTGCACGAGGTGTTGGACAAACTTGCTGCGAAACACCCCACGCAAGCCGAGGTGGTCAAACTGCGCTATTTCGCGGGCATGACCAATGAGGAAATCGCCCAGGTGCTCGGCGTTTCGGTGGCAACGGTTGGAAACTACTGGACGTTTGCCCGAACCTGGATCCTGCACGAAATCCAGAATCCCTAGCCCGCATCGTTGGTCGCCTCCAAGCCGGGTTATCTGTGCTCCTGTCGGAAGAGCCGCATCGCGCTAATCCATGTCTGCCCTTCAAGACGATCGGAAATTGTCGCAATTATTTAGTAATTTGTCGCGGAAATCTCGCCTTGTTCAACGGTGGGCGAATGTGCCTGCAAAATGAAAAACATGCGAAAGGAAAGCATCATGTCGAACTATCACAAACTTTACACCCCAGCAGATTCGGCCGTTGTGTTCATCGATCATCAACCGCAAATGCTCTTCGGTGTGGCGAGCATGGACCGCGCGTCCCTCATCAACAACGTCACGCTCCTGGCTAAAGTCGCGAAGGCATTCAAAGTGCCCTTCGTCCTCACAGCGGTCGAAACGGAATCGTTTAGCGGCTATGTCTGGCCACAGTTACTCGATGTGTTCCCCGGCCAGTCGGTCATTGAACGCAGTTCCATGAATTCGTGGGACTCCATGGAGTTTCGCAACGCAATTGAGGCGACCGGCCGCAAGAACATCGTCATGACCGGGCTCTGGACTGAAGTGTGCGTTACCTGGCCGACCATCGAAATGCTTGGCGCGGGCTATAACATTTACGTGGTCGAGGACTGTTGCGGCGCGACTTCGCCCGCCGCGCAAGAAGCGGCGCTCTCTCGCATGGTGCAGGCCGGAGCGGTGCGTCTGACAGCCATCGCAGCGCTGCTGGAATGGCAGCGTGATTGGGCGAAAAAGGAGCATTACGACGCGCTCATGGGTTTGCTCAAGCAGCAGGCCGGGGCTTACGGCGTCGGCGTGGAATACGCCTACACGATGGTCCATCACGCGCCCCAAACCGCGCAGAAACCACAGGTCGTGCCCAGGAAGGTGGCGCATTGAGCGGTGTCGAAACGAGAACCACGAGAGGAATTCCGATGAACGCTCGAACAATGACATCCGCCCGCGCCCGGACCATCCGCATCGAAAGTTTTGCAACCCTCTTGCTGCTGGCGTGCTCCTCGCTCCCGGCAATTGCTGGCAAAGTCCCCACCGGTTTCAGTGAACGAGACACCGAGGTGAATGGAGTTCGAATCCACTACTCGCTCGGCGGCAAAGGCGGTCCGGTGGTTCTGCTGCACGGCTACGCTCAAACCAGCCATATGTGGAATCCCATCATGCCGCTGCTGGCCAGGAATCATACGGTCATTGTTCCTGACCTTCGCGGTGCAGGCGATTCGTCGAAACCGGAATCAGGCTACGACAAGAAAAACATGGCCGTGGACGTTCACGAACTCGTGAAGTCGCTCGGATTCAATCGCGCGAGCATCGTCGGTCACGACATCGGATTGATGGTGGCATACGCCTACGCGGCGCAGTTCCCGCAAGAGACCGAGCGCCTCGTGCTGATGGATGCCTTCCTACCCGGTATCGGCGACTGGAAGAACGTCTGGCTGATGCGCGACCTGTGGCATTTTCACTTTTACGGTGAAGTGCCGCTGGCGTTGGTCAAGGGTCGCGAGCGAATCTATTTCGAGCACTTTTGGAATGACTTCGCCGCCAACCCGAAACATTCCGTATCCGAGGCCGACCGGCGAATCTATGCGAAAGCTTACGCGCAACCGGGAGGGATGCGCGCTGGCTTCGAGTATTTCAAAAACTTCGAGCGCGACGCGAAGGACTTCGCAGAGTTGGGCGCAACGCCGCTCTCGATGCCGGTGCTTGTGCTCGGCGGGGAGAAATCCGGGGGTGAGTTTCTTATTGCCCAAACGAAGTTGGTCGCTTCAAACGTGCGGGGCAAAATCATTTCCGGATCGGGGCACTGGTTGATAGATGAAGCGCCCCAGATGACGATTCCGGCACTGACAGATTTCCTTAACGAACCACATGCGGCGGCTTCCGGCCTGCGTTTGACGGCAGCTGAGATTACGGGCATCCCTTCGGTTGGGGCCGGCACAGGCACATCGGGCGTTTCTGGAATCCAGACCCGTGTCGTCAGAGGCGATCCGAAGCGACCGGGAGCGTACACCATTCAACTCACCGTGCCGGCGAACACGCGAATCGAAGCCCACGATCATCCGGATGACCGAAGCGTGACTGTGATCTCAGGGACGTGGTTCTTCGGTTACGGGACTCGGTTTGATGAGAAGGAACTCAAAGAACTTCCGCCCGGCAGTTTCTATACCGAGCCGCCGAATATGCCGCACTTCGCACGAACAGGAGATAGACCCGTTGTAATTCAGATTTCTGGGGTCGGACCAAGCGGCACGCGCTACCAAACACAAACCGCTACAAGATAGACGCTACACACCAAATGCTTGCTCCAGATCGAGCGAAGATGCGGCCCTTTGAAGCCATTGCTCACGGTATGATTTCCAGCGACGCAATCTTGTCCCCTTCGAGCTTGAAAAAGTATCGCAGGTCAACGGGGCTGCCGGGAAAGTTGCCAACCAGGTGGCTGGTGACGACTATCTTCCCGTCCTTCTCTTCGCACGCGAGAGGCTCACTGGTGTATTGATACTTTGCCGAGGCGTCCGTCTTCCACACTTTGATGGCGGCTCGGCCTTTGTGGGTGTGCCCCTCGTCCTTCACGACGGCATTATCGGTGAAGCATTTTGAAACAGCCTCGCCGTCGCCGCTGTCTGCGGTGAAGTAGGCGGCGATGGGTTTTGGCAGGCGGAGTGATTTCTTTGCTTGTTTCATATTCGTGTCCTTTCTCGTTGGTGAATTGTTCTGCTCTCTCAAACGGTGGGAATGTTTCCTCCATCAATGACATATTCGCTCCCGGTAATCGAAGACGCGCGGCCGGAAGCAAGAAACGCAATCAACTCCGCAACTTCGTCGGGCCGGTTGGGGCGACCGAGCGGGATTCCGCCCAACGAATTCATCAGGCTCTGTCGCGCTGTGGTTGTGTCGGTTTTCCCTTCCTTTGCGAGTCGCTCTATCAATCGCGTGGCCGCCTCGGTTTCGGTGAATCCGGGTGCAACGCTGTTCACGCGGATGCCGCGCGGGCTGACTTC
>Ga0187893_10015666_pt1 | contig 10118 bp, 8 predicted proteins | sample MA1701074metaG_FD_139574 | JGI IMG/M metagenome (GOLD analysis project Ga0187893, IMG submission 139574) | White microbial mat communities from a basaltic lava cave in the Kipuka Kanohina Cave System on the Island of Hawaii, USA - MA170107-4 metaG ... | reverse complement strand
GCCAGCGTGGTAATGAGAATACGCACGCGCGGGTGTCCAGGCGTCGTAGGTCGTGCCGGTGGTGATCCCTTCAAAGCCGGCCTTGCGCATTTCGCCGGCCATCCAGTTGCCCAGCTCCGTGTAACCTTCGACAATCTGTTTGGGCACATTGGGTTCAACCGGCGGCATGTAAGGCGGCAGAAAAAGACGTGACGCAAAGGCGCCCTGCTGATGAATGTCATGGACAATGTGCGGATGCCAGACGTTATGAATCTTGTCGACGGTGATCTGGGTTTCGACCTGAGTAAAGGCGTACCAGTCACGGTTGTTATCGTGGCCTACATACTTATGATAAAGCTCCGGAGGATCGGTGCCTTCGTAAGGAGTGCCGAGCGTCTTGTCGTACCAGTTCTTGACGATGTCCACGCCATCGGGATTGAGCGAGGGGACGAGCAGAATGATCGTGTTCCGCAGGATTTCCTGAATCTCAGGGTCATTTGAAGAAGCTAGCCGATGGGCAATGAGCGTGCTCGAAAGAGTTGAGCCAACCTCGGTTGAGTGAATACCACAGGTAATCAGAACAGTTGTTTTTCCGCGGGCTATTAGATCCGCGGCTTTTCGATCGCGGCCTTGCGGCGGGCCGAGCTGGCGTGGGTCGGCTAACGAGGCTTGTATTTCTTTGTATTCTTTCAGCTTCGCCAGGTTCTCTGGCGCGCTGATGGTGGCCATCACAAAAGGCTTGCCCATAGTCGTCTGGCCCAGAGTTTCAAACTTCACTCGATCACTCGCCTGATCCAACTTGTCGAAGTACGCCACGATCTGGTTCCAGCTTGCGAGTTTGCGATCGTCGCCGGGGGTGAAGCCCAATACTTCTTCCGGGGCCGGAACAGCGATGGACTTGACGCTAACGATGGTCTTGACGCTCGCAGGCGCAGTTGGTTGTCGTTGCGCATTGGAGATTTGAAGTGAGACAAGTGAAAGAGAGGAGATTAGAAGTAGCAGCAGTGCATTACGTCGCATTTGTCTTGACCGAATCCTGTGTTTTGTTTTTCTGCGGAGCGAGTGGAGTGTAAACCGGACCAAGACCACAATGCGAGTGTGACAAAACAAAGATCAAGCCCGATCGCGATAATTGAAAGACGATAATAGGTTTCCCGGTGACAGGAAGCACGTACCTCCATGTAGTAGTGGGAGCGTCCTCTCATTGCCATTTGTCGATTTTCTTTTTTTAGACCAGCAACCTGGCAACGCGACCGGCAATTCTTAAAACCACGCGTGCTGAAACTTCCCCGTTGCCTCATGAAATAACCCACCCGAAAGGTGAATCGCTCCCTTGCCCTGGCGCAGGCGGCACGTGTAAAGTAGCGAGCGTTTTCAAACCCCTACGCACTCCCCGTTTTTAAAATACAGTCCGGAGGTCACCGAGATGTCTGTTGAAGGCGCGGTTGCGAATGAGTTCCCGGATCGAATTGGGGCCAAGCCTGAAAATCCATATCTCGCCACATTCCGTCCCTACATTCCAGCAAGTGTCCGAATCCGCGAGCTGACGCCGCTGCCGTTGATTATCGGAACGCTATTGGGAATGGTGTTCGGCGCGTCGTCGTTGTGGCTGGTGCTCAAGGTCGGGTTAACGGTTAGCGCTTCAATTCCGGTAGCCGTTATTTCCATCAGCCTTTTCCGGCTGCTGGGAAAAATTGGCGTTCGCGACGCAACGATTCTCGAAAACAACGTCGTGCAGACCGCGGGCTCAGCCGGTGAGTCAATTGCTTTCGGCGTCGGCGTCACCATGCCGGCCATCATGATCCTGGGTTTTGACCTCGAGATCATGCGCGTGATGATGGTTGCAGTCCTTGGGGGGCTGCTCGGCATCCTGATGATGATTCCGCTTCGGCGCGCACTCATCGTTCAGCAGCACGGAACTTTGAAGTACCCCGAAGGTACGGCGTGCGCCGAGGTATTGAAGGCCGGGGCCTCAGCAGAGTCGCGTGCGGCAGCTCATCCCGAGCACCAGGCCAGGGCAGACGCCGGGGACGATACCACCTCGGGAGCCAAAACGATCTTCACCGGTTTCGGCATCGGACTGGTTTATCAGATCGCAATGGCGGCGTTTAAGGGATGGAAAGATACGCCGGAGAAGATTTTTGGAGCGCCATTTAGGGCCGGCTCGATTGCCGCAGAGATTTCTCCGGCGTTGCTGGGAGTCGGCTACATAATCGGACCACGCATTGCTTCCATCATGTGTGCCGGCGGTGTCCTCGCTTACCTGGTTCTGATTCCGGCAATCAAGTTCTTTGGAGAGGGATCAACCGCAATCGTGGCGCCGGGAACAACGCCAATCAGCGAGATGAGTCCCAATGATATTCGAGGCGCCTACGTTCTTTACATTGGCGCGGGCGCCGTCGCCGCCGGGGGCATCATCAGCCTCTTTCGATCGTTGCCGACAATTTGGCACGGCTTGAAGGGGGGCCTCAGCGATTTGAGGGGTGGTCAGGCGGCAAACTCCAGAATGCCCCGAACCGATCAGGACCTTTCGATGAAGATCGTGGTTGGGGGAGTCATAGTATTGATGACGTTAATCGTGCTGCTGCCCCAGCTTCATCTGCAATTCAACATCGTGGGGGCTACGCTCATCATCGCCTTCGGATTTCTCTTCGTTACCGTATCCTCTCGTTTGACAGGCGAAATCGGATCATCTTCAAATCCGATTTCCGGGATGACGGTGGCAACGCTGCTGTTGACTTGTCTGATCTTTCTAGTGGTGGGCTGGACCGGCCCAAGCCATTATGTGACTGCGCTCTCGATTGGCGGCATCGTTTGCATTGCGGCGTCAAACGGCGGTACCACGTCGCAGGATTTGAAAACCGGATTCTTGGTCGGCGCCACTCCAAGGTATCAACAGATAGCGATTCTTATTGGGGCGCTGGCTTCTGCTTTGATCCTGGGTCCCATTCTGTTGCAACTCAACGATGTGGCCACGGTTTATGTGGCGCGCACCGGCTTTGCGACAGTTAAAGATGGACCGCAGGTAGATGCCACAGTGCTTGCGACGCTCCCATCCTACACGGACACGGCAAGGCCGGCGGGGGGCGGGGATTTCCGTCTACTGAAGAACGAACCAGACAAGCCATTGGTCGCTGGTCTGGATCCCGGTGAATACCTTGTTGATGGCTCGGGTAAGGTGGCGCAAAAGGTGAGCCGCAATTTCCCGTCAGACCTGCGCGCTACTGGTCAATTGGGTCCGCCCGAAAGAATTCAAGGTCCCGAAGCCAGTCTCGACAGCAACGCTTATCAAACGTGGCACAAGATCGATGAGACAAACGGACCGGCGGGCAAGTATCTGGTCGATGCTCAGGGGGTGCCCGTTTACTACGTCGATCCTGGAATCAATGGCACACAGCGCGTTCGCCCGGACGGCTCGTCAGTAACAAAATATGACGCACCCAAGGCTACCCTGATGTCTTACATCATCAAGGGCATCCTGAATCAGCAGTTGCCATGGGCCCTGGTTTTATTGGGCGTCATGATTGCTATAGTGCTCGAGATGTCCGGGATACCATCTTTGGCCTTCGCGGTCGGTGTTTATCTGCCGCTTTCGTCTTCCAGTCCGATCTTTATTGGGGGGATGATTCGTTGGCTGGTCGACAAATACATTCGCGTCAAGTTCAAGCACAAACAATTAACCGAAGAAGAGTTTGTCGCCGAGACCGATAAGAGTCCTGGGGTGTTGATGGCTTCCGGTTATATCGCGGGAGGTGCTTTGGCGGCGGTCTTCATCGCCTTTTTTGCGGGCCTCTGGAAGGACACGACTGATGCGATAGAAGCGTGGTCACGCGGCAATAATCCTTTCTACGGAGGCGCGTGGTCGAATGCACTTTCAATGATCCCCTTTATCGTACTGATGATCATTTTGTATCTGGTCGGACGAGAAAAGCTGCTGGCCGGCAGGAGCAGCCGGGGTTAGTTTGACCTCGAGAATGGCTGGATAAACATTTAACTTCACCAAATGGCCGGCGTTGTGAGGCTGGCGCGCATACGCCTTTGTGCCACAGGATTTTGGCTCATGAGTTTAGGACCTTATCAGAGCCGGAGACCGTCAATACTACTGGCTCTCGTAATCTGCCTGTCAGTTCTATCTACGGGGTTTGCGCAAACGCCAACGCGGTCACCTTCCGAGGTGGTGCGGGAGTTCTACAAAGCAATGCGGGAAAAGCGTTTTCGCGACGCCTTCGGTATCTCGATCTACAAACCGGCAATCGACGGCTTATCCAAACAGGAATATCAGGATTTGTTACCTGACTTCGAAAAGATGGCGGTGGCGGTCACTGAAAAGCTCCCCGAAAATCTAGAGCTCACCGGCGAACAGATAAGCGGTGATACGGCCACGGTGTTTCTCACGATGGTAGATGCCGAGGGAAAGAAAAAGTTTGAGCCGGCAACTTTGATCAAAGTCAACAATATTTGGATTCTCGGCAGCCGGGAGGATCAGGAACTGGTTAATAAAGCCGGAAAACAATTCTTTTTTGACGCCCGCATCAATGCTCATCACAACGACGTTCAGGACATGCTGACGCGCATTTCTTTGGCTCAGGTGATCTACAGTCAGCAAAACGCCGGCCGATTTGCGGACCTGCCAACCCTGATTGCGGCTGGACTCGTTCCTAAAGATATCGAGGGCACGGCCACCACCGGCTATCGTTTTCGGGTGGCAGTCGCCGCCGATCGAAAAAGCTGGCATGCCGCAGCGGAACCCGCGGAATATGGCCGCACCGGAAGACTCTCTTTCTTTCTCGACGCCGGTGGGGTCAGGAGCGGTGATGTTGCCGGTAAGCCTTTGCCCCGCTCGCCGGCAAAGAACTAACTTAAATTAACCGTTGCCACACCCTCACGGATTTACATACAATGAGCCAAGAGAGCATTCGTCTTTTTCCCCCAATGCCCCGTCCTCACACTCAGTGACCCTTCCCGGTTTCCAGAGCCGGGGTTCGAGGTTGTGCACCAGATGCCGGAGTTATTTCGATCAATAGTGGCCCGGTTGCGTGAATTAGCCGGCGACCGCCGCCACGCATACAGGCATCGCGTGCGGCTGGTTTTCAAGGTCTCTATTCACCATTCTACGGGACAGGCGAACGGCAGAAGGCCGGTGCCGGCTCTTGAAGGGTATACGCGCGACATCAGCGCTACGGGGCTCGCACTGATCGTTCCGGCCATCAGGATTGGCGAACACTACCTGACTGGGGAAGATCGCCGGCTGAGGGTTGCGCTCGATCTGCCATCAGGTCCGATAGAATTAATCGTAGCGCCGGCGCGTTATGAACCTCTCAACGACGAGAATGAACAGGGCTTTCTGATTGGGGTCAGGATAACTGAGATCAGTTCACAGGATCGCGAGCGTTACATGTCATCTTTGAAGTCAGGCTAACCATCGGTCTTCTCGCTTATCGCCCGAACACCAGCGCGCCAAACGCCTGCGGCACGTGGAAGTTGGGTTCTGCGGTGCGCGTCGGTTGCCAGGCGAGATACCCACGATTCTTGCCACTGCCCACGCAGCGAAATAGATTGACTCGCCAACGTTCGCCGTGCTGGGGCTTATGAATCCAGTCATCCCATGGGATACGCATGACAATGATTACCTGTTTCTTGTCCACCCGCGCCGCGGCTGTCATACCTGAATTAAACTCCCAATCAGTTTCCCGAGACTCGGGTTTCCAGTGGATGGCCAGGTCAATCCATTCCCCCGTGGGCGCCGCTTCAAACTCGAAATAGCGATCCGGTTGACCAGGATCCGGCGCTACAAAGATTTCGCACACGTCTCGATCCCACAGCCCCAGCGTTTTCTTTTTAGTTTGCGGGTTGGCGCTGACCACCAGGGGTTCGTCTTGCCGGCAAACGAAACGTACGCCCAGAGCTTCATCCGACCAAATCAGTCGAGCCTCCGCTTGCCGGCTGGTAGGCGCCTGAACGCCTGACCAGTATTGAGTAATGGGGACAGGCCGGGCTTTATTCCACTCTGGATGCTCGATCTGATCGGCGGTTAGATCAACTTTCGTGTATAAGGCTTCAATGGAGTTGCTTGCACTCATTGTTTTCTATCGCGAGTTTATCGTGGCGGGGTCAATGCCCTGCCCAGCCAAAAACTACAAGAGACTTCGAACCCAGCCGCCATCGACCTGCAAAGTCACGCCGGTAATATACGATGCTCGTTCCGAAGCGAGAAACGCGATCGCCGCCGCAATCTCGTCCACTCTTCCTATCCGGCGCATTGGACTCTGAGTGGCCCACGTGGCAATCACTTCATCTTTAGAGATGCCGAGAGCCTGTGAGCGTGATTCCGCAAGGTCGTCCTGACGTTCGGTCAGAGTGTAACCTGGGGCCACGTTGTTGACCGTGACGTTGTCAGACGCTACCTCATTGCTGACTGTCTTGGCCCATCCAGTAAGGCCTGCGCGCACGGTGTTGGATAGCAGCAGCCCTTCGACGGGCTGTTTCACGGAAATCGAAGTGATGTTAATAATGCGCCCCCACTTCTGCTCGCGCATTCCTGGAAGAACCAGCTTTGCCAGACGGATGGCTGATAGCGCGTTAAGTTCAAATGCTTTTCGGATCATTTCCAAGTCTGTTTGATCAAACGTAGTTGCAGGTGGTCCACCTGCATTTGTCACCAGAATGTCAATGGCGCCGGCTTGTTCCCGCGCCAGAGTTACGAATCGTTCCGCTGCTCCCTCGTCCGTGACGTCGGCGGCAATGCCGGCGGCGGTCGCGCCGGTTTCGTCGTGAATCCTGCGCGCGGCGGCGCTGGCGCGGCCCTCGTCACGAGAACAGAGAAACACGCGTGCGCCTTCACGAGCGAGTTCGAGCGCGGCTGCGTACCCGATGCCTTTGCTGGCGGCAGCCACAAGGGCAACCCGATCCTTTATTCCAAAGTCCATTTAATTATGCCTCCGGTCGGTTTTCAGTCCAGCGTCTTCCTAAAAGTTGACTTTGCCCTCACGCTGATGGTTCATGAGTAGCGGAGCCGACGCGCAGTTTGCCTGCTTTCAGCGGTGACAGCTTGGTCGCAAGCCGACCCAACTGACTTCCGTCTATCTATTTTCGGCGCTATAATCCGCACCAAACTTAATCGGCACTATCGCTGGCAAATCTTATAGGAAAGCCTCATGAGTGCAAGAGAGAAATTCGGTTTAAGCTGGCTCAATCCAAATGCCCCCAGAGCTGGAGGAATTGTCCAAACGGCTCAAGGTTCGCGATCCGGTGAGCTCGCTAATGCTGCTTTGGTGGCAGTGGGTGTGAAAGTGCTATCCAAACTTAACGCGGCTTCTAATAAGACTGCCGCCTTCGACGAATTAATAGCCCAATCCGGGGTGCCCATCGGCCAACTGATCCCTGTAGTTAGTTACCTCGCAAAGTTGAGTTGGGTCCGGTACGTTGACAGCAATAAAGTACAACTTACGGAGGAAGGCGCTGCACAGGTCTCTTAGGATTTGTGCCGGCCCTTTCTAATCCTCATGCCAAATATTGACCTCACGTCTCACATTACTTTCATACCAAGGATGCTTCGGTTTGCGACTAACTCGTATGGAGACCTGCTTTTGTTGGTCTTGCTGTTGCTCGGATTTATAGTTAGCCACGGGTTTTTTGCTCTTAAACCGGGGCGTAACACTCAGGAACTCATCAGGTCAACACGGGTCCTATCTCGTCTTGACGGTGATTTTCGGGGCGATGGTTGCCGCGTCGGAGATCATGTCGCGCTATCGCGATGAGCCGTTTCGCGCCATTTTTAGTCCGCATGGCCGAGCCTATCTGGAGATAAACGGTATCATCTCGCTTGCGGCTTACCTGGTTCTGCTGAAATACCGGGACAAGGTTTTGCCGGCATTCAGCACCGACAACCTGATGACAAGTGTGGTCGCTGGCTTCGGGGCGATGATGTTTATGCGCTCGAAGCTTTTCAGTTTCAGAACAGAAGGAGGCGAAAGTTTCTCGGTTGGTCCTGATGCAGTATTGTCTACATTCTTGAACTCGGTCAATCGCCGAGTTGACCGGTACTTGTCAGCCATCAGACAAAAGATTGTACGATGAGGCCGTCACGATTCTCAGGCCACAGGATGCACCGAAGTTTCTGGAGATCTACCTGACCGCCTATCAGAACATTCCGGCGGAGGAAAAAAAAGAACTGGCCGATGATATCAAGGCCGTTCTTGACCGCGCCGACTTGGATCATCAACTCAAGCTCATGGCAATCAGCTTCGGATTTATAAACATTGGCGGTTATCGCAACTTCAGAGAGCTAATGGCCCTCCTGCGCAGACATCAGTCTCCTCCGAGTTCCTCTACAGTATAGACGCCGAGTCAACCAGGAGGTTCAAAGCTCTGTAGGCATTCCAACAGTAACTTAATCGGATCGCTGCCGTAGAGGACGTGGGCGGGGCTGGGTTTTTGGAAAATTTTTAAGAGGCGGGCAGCTTCATCGGCCACTCCGCCTGTGCCTGTCAGACAACCAATCACTTTTCCCTCGTCATAAGCAATCGTAAATTCATTTAGCGACCCTATCGAGCCCGAAATAAAGAGGACTATGTCGCACGAGCGCACCAGAACAACGTTTCGGCCCTTCAAACCAAAACCTGTGTAGATCAGCAAATCGCAGGCATCTGTCGGAAGTCCGTAGCGTTTGACGTGCTCGCTTTCCGAGCTTCCCGGCGAAACACCTACATGAAAGACTCCGGCTTCGTGCGCGGCCTTGCCGACGATGTAGACTAACCCGGTCGTGGCGCCCGTCAAAAGAATAAGATCGTGAGCAGCCAGGGCTTGACCCAAAGTTACGGCTCTTTCTCGCAAGTCGTCGCCGTGGAGGCCTTGCTCCGCCTCGGCCGATCCCATGACTCCAACCTTGATTTTCATTCCGCTACTCGACTGTGGTTTGGGTTCAAGAAGTTCAGAGTACAACCTTCAGGTTGTTGCCTCGATACCATGCAAGCTAAAGCTTGAACTCTGAACTACTTGAACTTTGAACTACTTGAACTCTGAACTTTTTCTTTTTTCCCTTCCTCCGAAGCCGTAATGGCGCGGTTTGGCTTATCCGTCCTGCTTCGATCCCACCATTTCTGTGTTGTGAACCAGATAATACCCGGAATGATGAACCAAACCCCGATACCAATGGTGACCAGGCGCGCCGAAAGACCAAAGCTGTCCAGCAGCTCTCCGGTAGCATAATTTGAAGCCGCCATAGTCAGGGTTAGCAGCGCCAACTCGGCAGCAAAAACCCGTCCGCGAAAATTGTCCTCGACATCCCGTTGCAGCATTACCGTCGAGAAGACCCAGAGAATGCTGCCTCCCATATGTGCGATTCCCAAAACGATCAGCGCGATTAAAAAGCTATTAGTACTGCCAAATGCGATGTAGAACAAACCACCAATCAAAAAGGCGATTCCGATCGACGTCTGCATCCGTTTTGCGCCTTCTCCGGAAATTCGCCGGGCCACAATCGGTCCCACCGCAGTGCCGATGCCGCGCGCTGCGAAGAGTACCCCGATTCCGGTCGCGGCGCTGTTGCCGACGGGAAAAATCTTCTCGCCAAAGACGGCTAGCAAAGTGAGTATCCCTCCACCCAGGCCCCAAGCCGGCTTGACCAACAGTAGCGCCAATACCCTTGGCCTGCCTTTTACATACTTTACACCTTCGATTGTCTGGGTGATTCCCAGCGCCCTTCGCACGGTCAACCTGCTCTTTTTCCGTGCTGCCCGTTTGGGAAGGCGCACGGTCGCAATCAGGGCGGCCGAAAGCACAAACGTCAACGAATCAAGAACAAAAGACACACTAGCGCCAAACCAGCCGGTAATTAGTCCTCCCACGGCCGCTCCCAGAGTCAACATGACGGACCATGTCACCGAAGATATGGCGTTGGCGGCTACCAATTCCCGGTCGGAAACGATTGAAGGTATGGCCGCAGTCTTTGCCGGCTCGAAAAACGTCGACAACCCCAATTGAATGACAGTAAGCACATAAATGATCCACAATTGGTCGGCGCGCCTGACGAAAAGAAACCCGAGCACAACGACTGCGCGCATTAGATCAGAGATGATCATGATTGAACGGCGGCTGAATCGATCGGCAATCACGCCAGACAGTGGGCCGAATATGAAACT
>Ga0187893_10015665_pt1 | contig 10118 bp, 12 predicted proteins | sample MA1701074metaG_FD_139574 | JGI IMG/M metagenome (GOLD analysis project Ga0187893, IMG submission 139574) | White microbial mat communities from a basaltic lava cave in the Kipuka Kanohina Cave System on the Island of Hawaii, USA - MA170107-4 metaG ... | reverse complement strand
GCAGGCAGTCAAGCGGAACCGGGAGCGGTTTCCAGACGATTTCATGTTCCAATTGAACAAGACTGAGTTCACGAACTTGAAATCACAAATTGTGACTTCAAGTTGGGGAGGTCTCCGTCGTGCAGCGCCCTATGCCTTCACCGAAAGAACTTCCGGCCAAGTTGACAGAGTTGGAGCGCAAAGTCGTCGGCCACGATGGACACATTCAGTCGCTCTTCGAAGCGATCCGGCAACTCATGGGCCAGTCAGCTGCGCCGACGCACCGGATCGGATTCGAGGTGAAATCCTCCACAGCCGGCAAACCGAAAGGGTATCGCAGATGAACCGCTCGCTTCGACTCGACCGACAAAGTCAACGTGCTGTTCGGGCTGGTGGATGAGGGGATAAGAGGTAGAGGACACGCTGATGTTATCCACTGATACGGATGGAGCATTCTCACGGGACAGGATCATTTGATCTCAGTGATTGAACGATGAACACAACGCTGATTAACCTTTGGGCAAAAACTTCTAAAGACGGCGATGATCGGTGGCATCCCCTTATCCTCCACATGCTGGATGTAGCAGCCAGTGCGAACGTAATCTTAACCCGCGAACCAGAGGCAACTCGCCAGAGGATGGCTGCAATTCTGGGAATGACTTGGGATGATGGCCGCGCTTGGCTTCTACTCCTGGTGGCTTGTCATGACTTAGGAAAGGCCTGTCCTGGGTTTCAATGCAAATGGAAGAATCTGTCCGACATGGATGCTGGACGGAGCCCAAATACAGATATCAACCATGCCTTTGTAAGTCAGATTGCCCTCTCAGAGATATTACAGAAGCATGGCTGGTCGGAAGATTTGGCCGAGCTGGTGGCCGACGCAGTGGGATGCCATCATGGAGAAAGAGCTTCCCCCAATACGATTGATCGTCTATGGGGCGATGAGCGTGCTTTGGGGAAAGAGGAATGGATTGAAGCGCGTTGCAGTCTCGTTGAAGCATTGATAGAGGTACTCAATCCCACCATAACTCCCACAAAGCAGACGCTTTCCGGGCCCGATTTCATGTTGCTATCGGGTTTGACAAGTTTCGCTGATTGGATCGGTTCAAACGAGGAGTGGTTTCCATTCGGAACGCCGGCAGATTGCGATGATCTTTCTGACTGGTTTCGACGGAGCCAGCTAAAAGCCAAGCAGGCTTTAGACAGGCTAGGATGGCAACTCAGAACACCCCTCAGCAAGGAATCGCAGTCGTTCAAGAAAGTCTTTGGGTTCGCTCCGAGACCGTTACAGCAGGCGGTGGCAGATCCGTTGGCCGATTTAAAGAAGCCGGCCATCTTGTTGGTGGAAGCTCCGATGGGCGAGGGCAAGACTGAGGCGGCCTTCTTCGCTCATCTGGAGTTGCAACGGCGTTTCGAGCACCGCGGCCTGTATATCGCCTTGCCTACCAAGGCCACAGGTAATGCGATGTTCGAACGCACCCTCAAATTCCTGCGTCGCCAAGGATCGGATTATCCGCTCGACCTCCAACTGGTTCATGGCGGTGCGCTATTGAACAACACGTTTCAGAGTCTAAAAATCTCAGGGATCCACGATCCAAGAGAGGGCGGAGCAGTTCGCGCGGCGGAATGGTTTACCAATAAGAAACGAGCCTTGCTCTCGGAATACGGAGTGGGAACGGTGGATCAGGCGATCTTGCCAATCCTGCCGATACGGCATCATTTCGTGCGTCTGTGGGGGCTGGCCAATCGTGTCGTGGTATTCGATGAAATTCATGCCTACGATGCGTACACAGGCACGCTCTTGATACATGCGTTGCGTTGGCTTCTGGCTCTGGGTTCGTCAGTTATTTTGCTCTCAGCCACGCTGCCGCCCTCGATTCGCAGAGAATTGGCCAAAGCCGTTGGTGCTTTCCTCCCGGAGCCAGAGAAGCCGTATCCCCGCCTCTCCGTCTTTTGTCCCGGTGAGGCCGTATGCCAGAAACACTTCGAAGCCGATCCTGCGCGTCGTCAGACGGTTCGGCTGCAGGCGATGTTTCCAGACCTGTCTGAGATGCGCATCGCGTTAGAGGAGCACCTGACTCTTGGTGGAATGGGGTTGGCGCTCCTCAACACCGTGCAGCGCGCCCAAGACCTGTACCGCACATTTCCAGAGGGTGAACCGTTGGAGTGCGAAGGCAAGCGTCTCGGCAAGCGTCTGCCCGATGGAACGGAAGTGCTGCTCTTCCACGCACGGTTCCCGGCCGATAGGCGACAGAAGCGGGAGGTTCACGCACTAGAGGCCTTCGGGGAAGGGGCAAGTCGGGCAGGTCGTAAAATCCTCATAGCGACCCAAGTGGCGGAACAAAGCCTCGATCTGGACTTCGATCTGATTGCAACCGATCTTGCCCCCATCGACCTTATCCTGCAACGTGCGGGGCGCTTGTGGCGGCATGCTCGAACGTCTCGACCTGTGTCCGCGCCGACCTTGCTGATATCGGGATTGGCCGGTGATGAACCTCCCTCATTCGGGAAGCCTCTGTGGTGGGGCAAAGTATATCGCGAAGATATTTTGCTGCGAACCTGGATTCTACTTCGAGAAGGCCAGCGACAGGCGTTCATGCTCCCAGATGAAATCGACACCTTGGTACAACAAGTCTATGAGGAGCAGGTGGAGATACCCGATTTTTTGATGGAACGGATGAACAAGGCAGTGCTAGTCGAGGGAGAAGCAATATCTCATCGTCAGCAAGCTAATATGGCGATCATTGGACTGCCTGACGACGCATCCTGGAACGATCCTGCGAGATTCGTCCTCTACGACGAGGACGAGCCCGGCGTGCATCGGACCCTCATGGCCAAGACGAGACTAGGTGAAGATTCGGTTGTCGTGATTCCCTTATGGCCAGAAGAAGGCTTCGACTCCAATGCCACGCCAAATTTTGATCAATCTAAAGCATGGTTCCTACGATCTGTAAGTCTTACTCGTGACAGGGTAGTTAGAAAACTCAGAAAAGCTGGCGTGCCGGAAGGTTGGAAAGATTCATCGCTCCTGCGCAACTGCTTCCCACTGCGACTGAACATGGATGGGTGCTGGACCGAAGATGCCACCGTGCGACTCGATGAAGACTTGGGCTTCGTGTACGAGGCAAAGGAGAGCGAATGAGCCGATTTAACCTGATTGACGAGAAGTGGCTTCCGGTTCGGTTTCTCGATGGGAGCCGTGAGGAGTTGGGCATCCAAGACACTCTGCTGCGAGCTAAGGACATCGCCGTCATCGAAGATCCGTCCCCGCTGGTCGTGGCTGCCCTGCATCGCTTTTTGCTCGCTGTCCTGTACCGCGCTCTGGAAGGTCCAACCGACATCGATCAAGCCAAGAAGTTGTTCAGGGATGGGGTTCCTGGACAAAAGATCGGAGTCTATCTCGAAAAATGGAGAGATCTGTTCTGGTTGTTTCACGAGAAGTATCCTTTCTATCAAGTGCCCGATTATGAGCCAAAAGAGAAAAGCGGTGAGAAGCAGTGGCGGTCATGGTCGGTACTCGCGGCAGAACATAATGCAGATAACGCCAAGGTTCTATTTGACCATCTCGATGTGACGAAATCCGGATCAATTCCTTCTAGCAGGGCTGCCTGTTGGCTTCTTGCTTGCCAAACGTTTGCGCTTGGAGGAGGCAGAAGTGATTTCCAGTACACCAAGAGCAGTCCGTCGGCCACAGCAGTGATGGTGCTCCCACTGGGACGAGATTTACAGGATACACTTGCGTTCTCACTCGTGCCTCAAAACCGCGAGGTGCTCAAGAATGACATCCCAATATGGGAGAGAACTCCAGAAAAGGTAGCAACTCTACAGAAGGGGACGGAAAGGGCCGCCTTAGGGTGGGCGGACCTGTATTCATGGAGAACAAGATCGATCAAACTACATTCGCAGGGCAACGGCGAAACGATCGGCGAAATCGCCTTTGCATCTGGGGTCGGCTGTTCATCAGAAAGTCATACAGACCCAATGTTGGGCTACAGGATCAGTGAGAAAAAGGGGAAGCTGTATGTCCGATTCCGGGAACGAGGTCTTTGGCGAGACTTCGACTCACTGCTGCCCGACAAAGGAAATCTGGCGCCCAAAGTCATCGAGCATGCAACTGCGTTGACCAAGTCAAATCGGGAGCGGTTCCCAAGATCGGTGATGGTTCTCGGACTGGCCAACGATCAAGCCAAGATCGAGTACTGGCGAATGGAACGCTTCGCCGTGCCTGAAGCGCTGGCAGGGGATCGCTTCATCCGGACAGAAATCAGACAGCTCCTTGCCGAAGCAGAACGAGCTGAGTCGGCGCTTGAAAAAGCTATGAAAGTCGCTGCTAAATTCATAATTGCGAAGGGAAAACGGGAGCTTGAGCGAGATAAGTGGAATGCCGGACGGTGGATACCGGGAGATGTTAGCAAATTTATAGGCAAAAGCTCTTTTGAATCGGTCCCAGTGTTGGCGGCCAACTATTGGTCTAAGCTTGAATCCTGCTTTCATGAAATCCTGAGCGAATACTCTGTTGACCGCGACTCCGCAGATATTCGCCAGCAGTGGCTCAAATCGATACGGGATATTTTGGCCACAACTTGGGAGCAGTATCGCACATCAGTTTCCATGGGAGATGCCTGGGCAATCCGAGCGTTGGTGAAAGCGGAAGGACATGTACTGAAGAAGTTGAAAGAACTCGACGAGGAAATTCTGAAACCTGCACCTACGATGGAGGGAACATGAGCGGGTTCATTGGGTGGCTAGAGGGCCTCAATAAGAAAGATACCAAGGTGCGAGCGGTCTTGAGGCGAAGCCTGGCGTTTGATCCTGGGGCCTTCGTGCCTGCCTATCCGTATGTCGAACCGTTCGTGCAGGGTGAGGGTAATTCATGGCGGCGGGAGATGCACTACCTGGTCGCCGGTCTTTGGGCAGCCCACTGGCGGGAAGGATGTAGCGGGGAGCCGATGCCGATCGGCGAAGCCTGTCAGGAGTTGTACCTTGTAAAAGACAAGTCACCAAGCATTGAACGGCGGTTCATAACCCTGTTGGATTCAGACCAGGACCAACTGCCACATCGTCTGCGCCAGATGGTCGCCTTGCTCAAAGATCAGCCCATAGATTTTGAGGCGCTTCTGACAGGTCTAGCGTATTGGAACGATGACCGGAAACGTACCCAGAACGCCTGGGCGCGAGATTTCTACAGGAGCATGCAAGAGGATGTGGAAACGGAAACTATTACCCAGGAGGAGAAAGCCGTATGAAGACCTTGATCGAAATCCATGCTCTGCAACACTTCGCTCCGTCGAACCTGAACCGCGACGACACCGGTGCCCCAAAAGATGCCTGGTTCGGCGGCACCCGCCGAGCGCGCATCTCCAGCCAGTGCCTGAAGCAGGCGGTGCGCCAGCACTTCAAAGAATTAGTTGAGAGCGGGTCATTGGACGCGGGGGATGTGGCACAGCGCACAAAACGCATCCTTGAGCCGATAACTAAATTCCTTCTTAGTAAGGGGCGTGGGGAAGCTGAGGCCAAGGAGAAGACTGCTCAGGCTCTGGCGGCAATGGAGTTGGCTGTTAAAGATGATGGAAAGACCCAGTACCTTTTGTTTTTGGGTGAGAGAGAAATCGCGAGCATCGCACAGATCATCCATGACAAGTGGGATTCGATTGCTTCAACTGACGCGCATCCGGCAGAAGGCAAAAAAGGCAGTAAGACCAAGAAACAAGCTGCTCAAGCCGCTGATACAGACCTCAAGAAGGCACTCGACAAAGTGTTTGATGGCGGCAAGGCCGTCGATGTTGCTCTGTTCGGGCGCATGCTTGCGGATATGCCTGAGAAGAATCAACACGCGGCTTGCCAAGTGGCTCACGCCATCTCGACTCATGCGGTTGACCGCGAATTCGACTTCTACACTGCCGTGGACCAGTTAAAACCGGAAGACACTGCTGGCGCTGACATGATGGGCACGGTGGAATTCAATTCGGCCTGTTTCTATCGGTACGCAGTTGTGGATTGGCAGAAGCTCGTGAACAATCTCCAGCAGGATACAGACCTTGCGGCCAAGGGGCTGCGGGCGTTTCTAGAGGGCTTTGTCGTTGCAGAGCCGACCGGCAAGCAAAATACCTTTGCGGCACACAACCAACCGGAATTTGTGGCTGTATCCGTTCGCCGCAATACTGCGCCGTCGAATCTTGCCAATGCCTTTGAAACAGCCCTTCGTGTCCGCAAAGACGAATCACTTACCAAGTTGTCGGCAGAGAAGCTTGTCGAAAAAGCAAAGAAGCTAAGAGGTGTCTATGGCGGCGACGGACGGACCTTCGTGTTGAATCTTACGGAAACCAAACTCGATGGATTCGGAACCTCGGTGAACAGCTTGAAAGAATTGCTGGAGAACAGTCTCTCTGCCGTGAAGGAGTAAATCATGCCCACTCTGTTACTTCAACTGGTCGGTCCTATGCAGTCTTGGGGAACGACCAGCCGGTTTGACCAGCGTGATACCGGGAAAGAGCCGAGCAAGTCTGGTGTCGTGGGTTTACTCGCTGCTGCGATGGGTATTGACCGGGAGAATTGGGACGATCTACAGCCGCTCACTCATTTGTCGATGGGGGTTCGTCACGACCGGCCAGGAGTTCCTAAGCGCGATTACCAGACAGCGGGATGCGCTGAAAATGACTCTATTATCAAGGCAGATGGAACTCAGTCCAAGGATGGAGTTGTCTCTCATCGGTTTTACCTTGCGGATGCCGCATTCCTCGTTGCTTTGGCTGGTAATGACCGTGGGATTTTAGAGAGTCTTCACACTGCGTTGCGCGATCCTGTCTGGCCGCTGGCGCTGGGTCGGAAATCCTATCTGCCCTCTGAACCGATCTGGATGGAGAACGCTCTACAGGACGCGCCATTGCGCGAGGCATTGGCGCGGTGGCCGTGGATTGCCACAACACGGAAATGGGAAACGCGTCCTGAGAAACTATTGATCTCCCTGGAGTCCGAGGACGGCTCCGGCGTGCTTAAGATGGACCAGCCGCTATCGTCGTTTGCCGAACGGCGCTTCGGAGCGCGCTTTGTGCACTCGGAGTGGGTTCCGTTCCCTCAGGAGGTGGCACATGTTTCTGCATAGAATCCATCTTGACCCACGCAACAGAGAAGCGCGGCGAGATTTGGCTGATCCCTATCAGTTTCATTCGACCTTGTGCCGGGCATTCAGCCCACCGGAACGCAAATGCCCGGAAGGGGAAATCCTGTGGCGGCTTGAGCCAGAAACTGGTTCCGATGGGTGCCCACGGGTTCTTGTTCAGAGCCGGACGATCCCAGACTGGGAAAGTATTGGTGTGAGAGGGTGGCTGGCAAAGGCTGATTCACCGATTGATCTTAAGGACCGGCTGAAGCTCGATTCACTCAAGATCGGCCAGCACTTTCGCTTCAGGCTGCGTGCCAATCCGTGCGTTACCCGTAATGGGAAACGGTTGGGACTACTTCAACTTGTTGAGCAAGAGCAGTGGATGAAGCGAAAAGGGCTCTTACACGGGTTTGTGCTTCCCGAACTGCCCTCCTTCAATCATTCGGAAACGGGACAAGAGCGAGTTGATGTACGGATTTCTCAAGAACAAATGCTGAGCGGTATGCAGCATCATGGAAATGCGATCCGTGTCTTCTCGGTATTATATGACGGCGTGATGAGAGTGACTGACGCGGATGCGTTCGTGACGATGCTGCATAGGGGTATAGGACATGGCAAAGCCTTAGGGCTCGGGCTCTTATCTGTAGCGCCGTTTGCATGATGTGACAAAAATGAATGGCTGACATTCTTCCTCCACTAAAACCCATTCCTATCAAAGAACGCCTGTCCGTACTTTACATCGAGTATGGTCAGCTCGATGTCCTTGACGGGGCGTTTGTGGTTGTGGATAAAAACGGCGTGCGAACACATATCCCTGTTGGAGGTGTCGTCTGTTTGATGCTGGAGCCAGGAACTCGAGTATCCCATGCTGCCTGCGCGCTGGCGGCTCGAGTTGGAACTCTGTTGGTGTGGATCGGTGAGGCGGGTGTGCGGCTCTATTCCGCCGGGCAACCCGGTGGCGCGCGCGCTGACCGTCTCCTCTATCAAGCGAAGCTGGCGCTTGACGATGAATTACGGTTGAAAGTTGTGCGCAAGATGTACGCGCTCCGATTTGGAGAAGAACCGCCTCAACGTCGTTCCGTGGATCAGTTGCGTGGCATTGAAGGCGCGCGGGTGCGTGAGACCTATAAACGCATGGCCGCGCAGCATGGGTTGCAATGGAAGTCCCGTAACTACGATGTGGACGATTGAGATCAGGGCGACGTTGCGAATCGCTGCTTGTCCGCTGCCACGGCCTGCTTATATGGGGTTACAGAAGCGGCCGTCTTAGCCGCAGGATATGCGCCGGCCATCGGTTTCATTCATACCGGCAAACCCCTGTCGTTTGTCTATGATGTTGCGGACATCTATAAATTCGAGACCGTCGTGCCATTGGCCTTTCGCGTTGCAGCTCGGAGTCCTGTGAATGCGGAGCAACAAGTTCGTCTGGCTTGTCGCGATAGTTTCCGCGAAACGAAGCTGCTAGAGCGCATTATCCCGGGCATTGAGGAGATGCTGGCAGCAGGAGAGATACCACGGCCAGCCTCTTTTGAAGAACAAGTCCTTCCAGCCATCCCTAATCAGGAGAACATCGGCGATGCTGGTCATCGTGCTTGAAAATGCGCCACCTCGACTTCGAGGGAGACTGGCGGTCTGGTTGTTGGAAATCCGAGCCGGAGTCTATGTAGGCAACTATTCGACCAGAGTGCGGGATCATGTTTGGGAGCATGTCAAAGCTGGCCTTGGTGAAGGGAATGCCGTCATGGCCTGGCGCGTGAATAACGAAGCCGGATTCGACTTCATGACTTTGGGAACCAACCGTCGCATACCTGTAGAAATAGACGGAGCCAAGCTGGTCAGTTTTCTACCTGAAAGCGATGCAAATACTCAAAAAGCGCAGCCACAGTGATATGTGTTGTGCATCAAATAAATCGGTAGATTTCGAAGGCGGCGGATTTGCCTGGTAGAACAATGTGATGAAAGAAGTATGTTCCCCGCGCGAGTGGGGATGAACCGCTAACTGTTTGTTTTCCTCCTCCCAAATACTCATGTTCCCCGCGCGAGTGGGGATGAACCGGGTAACTCACCCTTTGGACCCATCACTGATACATGTTCCCCGCGCGAGTGGGGATGAACCGTCCGGTGATGATACGGCGGCGGCGCTCTCCGAATGTTCCCCGCGCGAGTGGGGATGAACCGCCAGGAGGACGGAGCCCGGTCCCCTCGATGGAATGTTCCCCGCGCGAGTGGGGATGAACCGCACCCCCGGACGGTGAGGCCATGGGCGGCCGTATGTTCCCCGCGCGAGTGGGGATGAACCGGTTGGTTGGTTGGTTTATGGTTGTTTTGTCAGATGTTCCCCGCGCGAGTGGGGATGAACCGACATTCCCTACCGCGTGGCCCACGATGATGGAATGTTCCCCGCGCGAGTGGGGATGAACCGGCTGAGGGTGTCACCTTGGAGCAATGGGACAAATGTTCCCCGCGCGAGTGGGGATGAACCGGCGCGCGTGCAAGCCCAGGTGTACTTGTTGAAATGTTCCCCGCGCGAGTGGGGATGAACCGGGCCCGGAGGCGGCGACGGATTGCGAATACTGATGTTCCCCGCGCGAGTGGGGATGAACCGGGCTTTGCGTTGCCCTCCTCGCTCATCCCCAGATGTTCCCCGCGCGAGTGGGGATGAACCGTCAGAGGTTGCATGTTCCGATATTACGAGAACATGTTCCCCGCGCGAGTGGGGATGAACCGCACCTGTCGTCCCCCTGGCACGCCGTTGTTGAATGTTCCCCGCGCGAGTGGGGATGAACCGGAGCCGGAAGCCGGAGGCGCAACGGCTGTCTTATGTTCCCCGCGCGAGTGGGGATGAACCGTTCCATACTCGACGGCTTAAGCCAGCGTAAAAATGTTCCCCGCGCGAGTGGGGATGAACCGCGAGTCGGTTGGCCGAGGTCTCCGATGAGCACATGTTCCCCGCGCGAGTGGGGATGAACCGACCTTCGGCGCGGCAAGTGACAGGCCGCCCGTATGTTCCCCGCGCGAGTGGGGATGAACCGATCGG
>Ga0187893_10015664_pt1 | contig 10118 bp, 9 predicted proteins | sample MA1701074metaG_FD_139574 | JGI IMG/M metagenome (GOLD analysis project Ga0187893, IMG submission 139574) | White microbial mat communities from a basaltic lava cave in the Kipuka Kanohina Cave System on the Island of Hawaii, USA - MA170107-4 metaG ... | reverse complement strand
AGGGCTGAGATAGATGTCGGCGGCTTGTAGATAGCTGCAAAGCTCTTCGTTGGAGACAAACTGATCGCGGAAGACCACGTGTTCGCGGACGCCGAGGCGCTCGGCCTCCCGTTCCAGGGAGGTCCGGTACGCTTCGCCGTAGCGGCGCACGACCATGGGGTGGGTCGCGCCGACGACGAAGTAGACGACATCGGGAAACGTCGCGATCACCGCCGGCAGCGCGCGGATGACCGTCTCGATCCCCTTGTTGGGGCCCAGGAGTCCGAACGTCAGCAACATCCGTTGGCCCGACACGCCGAACTCGGCCTTCAGCCGCTGCTGGTCCCGAGGCGGCATCTGGGGGATCCCGTGCGGGATGACCTGGATCTTTCGCTCGTCCACCGCGTAAGACGCGCCGAGCAACTCCGCCGCGACCTTGCTCATCACGACGAGCCGCGCGCACTGCCGGGACATCTTCTGGATGATCGCCCTTTGCGAGTCTGACGGCCGCTTGAGGACGGTGTGCAGCGTCGCTATAGCTGGCGTGCGCAGCGCCGTCAGAAGGTCGAGGATATACGCGCCGTCATCGCCGCCGAAGATGCCATGCTCGTGCTGGATGGATACCAGCCGCACGTCGGAGTAGTTGACGAACTCGGCTGCCCGGGCATAGTCGGCCTTGACCGCCTGCCGGATCTCGTATTTGACCTCGCCCGAGTACTCGTACTGACCTCCCGGATCGCTCACCGCGATGGTCATTGGGAGTACGCGATCGCCGGCGGCGCCGACCGCCGCGGAGAGATCGCGGGTGAAGGTGGCGATGCCGCATCGGCGCGGCGGATAGCTCCCGACGAACGCAATCGGCAGGCGGGAGTCCATCGGTCTCAACCGGATACCCGCGGGGCGACGAGGGGTTTCGCCGAGCTCGCGTAGAGGACATGCCTAACCGGAGGTCGGTCATGAGCGAGGCGGTTCGACATAGGCCTTACTCCCGCGGAACCTCGCGGCCGTGGGCGCGCGCGAGGTGCTGATACGGTGGATCGGTCTGTAGGCGTGGATCGTCGAGCGGCCCGCCCACGGTGAAGTGGTAGAGCACCTGGAAACGGTCTCCAGTCAGTCCGAAGACCTGGTGCGTGAGATCGTCGAAGAAGCAGCCGATGCCGGTGCCGCGAATGCCGCTGGCTTCGGTTTCGAGATACAGGACCTGTCCGATGACGCCTGTTTCCCAATACAGGCGGGGGTAGAACCAGGGCCCGAACGCCTCGAGGGACGCGCGGTACTCGGTAAGCATGGCCGCCGCGAAAACGCCGTCAGCCGCGATTTCCTGATCGCAGCTCGTCTGTTGGGCGGCAGAGCGCGCATCCCCTTCCACCAAGAAGAAGAGAGGCAAGGACAGTGGACACCCAGCTGGTCGCGTCCAGACAAAGGTCCGATGCATCGCTTCTTCGAGCGCCTGCCTGCGCCCGGGGTCTCGTAAAAGGCCATAAAGGCCGGGGGGCAAGTCCGTCACGCGGTGGACGAAGAGCAAGAGATCGACGCACGGGCGCCACGGTAGCGTGGTGAACGGGACCTGCCGCGAGCTGGGCATGAGCTTGAGCAGGATCTGGTAGAAAGCGTCGCGTGTGATCCCCGTATGGCCATCGAGTGCGACTGCGCTTCGCCGCTGGTGGATGATGCGGCGAAGCGCGAGTGGCGAGTCGCCGATCTCGAGGGAGCTGTTCTCGAACTCGATAGGAGACCAGAAGGTCGCGCCGGGGGACGAGACCTTCTCCGTTGCGGCGGCTACCTCGTCGATGACGGGCCACGGATGATGATCGCTGCTCAGCCGGTTCGGCACTCCAGTCCAGCGCGTGCCACGGAGCTCATCGCGCACCGTGCCCGGAATGGCGAACATCCGCTGCGCATCGATCGTGAAGCCGGCGCGCTGCGGGAAAAGGGCCAAGAGGCAGTCGGCGTGCTCGGCCTCGACCCCGGTCTGGACGTGCACCCCCAGCAGCGCAGCCAGATCGCCGTCGGTGACGCTTTCGAGCAGCTTTGCTTCCCAGCCGAGCCCCGCGGCGGACACAGCGAAGCTTCCGATCGCGTGACCGGCGTCGTGATGGCAATAGCGGAAGGCCCGCTCGCCGTACTTCCACGATTCGCGCCAGTGGATGGACGTGAGGCCCACGAGGACAGCATTCTCGGGGAGCTGTGCCGCGACCTCCAGCCACCCTACGCTCGACAGCTCCGCCCTGATCTCGAGTGCGTGCTCGAACGGTGCGTAGTGGTAGACCGCGGGCCGTGGATACAGACCGGCGATGGGCCCGGCGATCAGGTAGCCCTCGGTCGGATGAAGATTACCGCTCGAGGGATTGACCCGGAGCGACCAACGCGAGCTCCCGGCCCGCTTCCAGGCGGACAGAGCGAGCGCATCCTGGAAGAGTTGGGAGATCGAGACACGGTCCAGGGGGGTTCGGGCGATGTGACCGAGTGCGAACGCCGGTTCATAGCGCGGCTCGCGTCCCACCGGCAAGAGGTCGAGAGGCAGCACATCGGCGCCTTCGAAGCGGCGCATTGGATCGGGTTGTGTGTCCCAGTCCATGTAACCGAGCGCGGGTGCAAACCGAAACGGACGGTGCTTCGATCGATCATGGTACGCTAGTGTGATGTCCAACGCCGAGGCACAATCCGCCTGCTGGCCGAAATCCGGCGTGTTGGCCGTCTCGGAAGCTTTTGGAGCGGTCACCCAGTGCATCTCCTCGCCCTCACGGCGGCGGGGACATTCACCTTGCGTCGCGCCCAGCACTACCTCGCTGTGGTTGCCCCCTCGCATCCTCGGGCTTGCAGCGAGGGATTTGTTACCGCAAACCCTACTGCGCACCCTTGCGTTAAGTCGCTAAGCTCGCGCGCAAGCTCACGCGATAAGTTGTGTACGCATTTCTGGGCTGGCTGTTTTACGAATCCCAATGCTTAAGCTCTTCAACGTGCGTTTTGGGGTAGCGGCTCGCCAGCTCTAACCGGGCGATACCTGAGGTATGTAATAGACCCTTCCCATCCCTTAGGCCATACTCAATATGTACGCCCGCCAAACCTCGCTCTTGGTCAGTCCACCCCACCACGCGATCACGTGTATATAACAGATATTTGATGCTCATGGATCGACTCCTTTGGATAGCGGGTGGGGAAAGCCTGTTTTTAGTCTTACCGTCTCAGGCGCTTCTAATTTCCAGCACACACCCATCTGTTACCCGCCTCCAGTGCTTCTTTCTGCGTGGTATAAACCAGGGGGGAGAAGTTGAACGAAATTCCATCCCGCACCACCACGGGCTGTAACTCCCAGTCTTCAGGAGGGGGGTAGGTATCCAATCGTCTGACCTGATACTGCCTGTGATTATGGTTCTGCCCGCGCACGGTTATCTCCTTTCTGATATGTATATTCTATCTGGCTTTTTGTACCTTTGATATGGGACGTTGAAAGACTAGAATTGCTACATGCAGTCAACGCAGTCGTTTCACGCCACACATTATTGGCACCGCCTCGCCGACGGGCGCGTCCAATGCGACGTATGCCCGCGCGCGTGCAAGCTGCACGAAGGCCAGGAGGGGATGTGTTTCGTGCGCGCGAACCGCGGCGGAGAGGTGGTGTTGACCACCTACGGGCGTTCTAGCGGTTACTGCGTGGACCCGATCGAAAAGAAACCGCTCAATCATTTTTTGCCGGGCACCCCGATCCTATCCTTTGGCACCGCAGGCTGTAATCTCGCCTGCAAGTTCTGCCAGAACTGGGACATCAGTAAGTCGCGGGAGACGGACACGTTGGCCGATCAGGCGGCCCCCGATCGGATCGCCCGCGCGGCCAAGGCCCTTGGGTGCGCGAGCGTCGCCTACACTTACAATGATCCGGTGATTTTCATGGAATACGCCATCGATGTCGCGCAGGCGTGCCGGGAATACGGAATTAAATCGGTCGCGGTGACCGCCGGATATATCTGTCCGGAGCCGCGCGCGGAGCTCTACCGCTACATGGACGCCGCCAATGTGGACCTCAAGGGTTTCAGCGAACGATTTTATTGGAAGATCTGTGGGGGCCACTTGCAACCAGTGCTCGACACGCTCACATACCTCAAGCACGAGACCCGGGTTTGGTTCGAGATGACGACGCTCTTGATCCCCGGCGAAAACGACTCCGAGCAAGAGATCGACGCGATGACCCGCTGGGTCGTCGAGAACCTGGGCCCCGAGGTGCCGATGCACTTCACCGCTTTCCATCCCGACTGGAAGATGATGAATAAGGCACACACTCCGCCCGCCACCCTCACCCGGGCGCGCGACATCGCGCTACGCAACGGCGTCCGCTATGCCTATACCGGCAACGTGCATGATAAGGCCGGCGGCAGCACCTACTGCCACCAGTGCGGGACGACGCTCATCGGGCGCGACTGGTACACGCTCAGCGATTGGAACCTTGGCACCGACGGGTGCTGTGCCGCCTGCGGTATGCCGTGCCCGGGTGTCTTCGAGTTGCGGCCGGGGTGCTGGGGCGCGCGGCGTTTGCCCGTGCGCCTCCGGGACTTCGCGGCTTGATGCGCAGTCGAAACCCTGTTTGCGCCGCTGCCGCGGGTACGTTCGCTATTCCGTATCCAAGATAATTTCTGTATATTATAGGCGGGCATGCCCCATCTGTTCGCTGCCGGATGCCAATTGCCTGAAGAAAGTCGAGCCGATAAAAACCGGAAAAAAGCGGTTTTCGTCGTTGTTTAACTTAAACTATAACGAACCGGAAGGAGAAACGATTATGGGCGATGCTGGAATGTGGGTATTGTTAGCTATTTCCGTTGTGTGCTTTGCCGCGTTAATCGCGACCAATAGGCCGGGTTCTCCGGATTAGATAACTCCAAAAAGCAGAGGGTTGGCGACAACCCTCTGCTACCTACTCTCGCCGCACGGCTGGCGCTCGCTGGCCGCATCTCGTCTTCCACCGCGCAAGAAACCTGATTTCCCGAGGGACGTCTGCTAAGAGAAAAACACCCGGCGGCCATCCACGGGCCTGCACCGGTGAGCTTCCGGGACGCTGTTACTTACTGGCTGAGACTTGGTTTTATCAGTTTTGGCGGGCCGGCCGGCCAAATCGCCATCATGCACGAGGAGTTGGTCGAAAAGCGCCGGTGGATTTCGGAGAGGCGCTTTCTGCATGCGTTGAACTACTGCATGCTGTTGCCGGGGCCGGAGGCGCAACAGCTCGCAACCTACATCGGTTGGCTGCTGCATGGAACCTGGGGCGGAGTCGTTGCCGGTGCGCTTTTCACTCTGCCGTCTCTGGTGATATTGGTCGGGCTATCTTGGACTTACATGGCGTTCGGCGATGCGCCGGCTGTCGCGAGTGTTCTTTACGGGATCAAGCCGGCGGTTACCGTCATCGTCGTTTTTGCAGCCTACCGGATTGGTAAGCGGGCTTTAAAAAACGAGACCCTGTGGGCCGTTGCAGTGACGGCATTCATCGCTATTTTCGCCTTTAATGTCCCTTTTCCAGCCATTATTTTAGGCGCCGCGACCATAGGTTTCCTGGGAAGCCGCCGGTTTCCCGAAAAGTTTCAACTCACCGCGAGCCATCAGGCCGCAACGGAAGCTCATCGTCGGGCCTTGATCGACGATCACACCCCAACGCCCGAGCACGCTCGCTTCCAGCGGGGACGGCTGTGGCGCTACGCCGCGGTCGGTGTCGCTCTTTGGGGCGTCGTCTTGGGCGGCCTCTATGCGCTGCACGGCGGCGAGGGAACCCTGCCGCGGATGGGTTGGTTTTTTACCAAAGCGGCGCTATTGACCTTCGGTGGAGCCTATACGGTCCTGCCTTACGTCTACCAAGGGGCCGTCGAATCCTTTCACTGGCTTACGACCGCGCAGATCATGGACGGTCTTGCGCTTGGCGAAACCACGCCCGGACCCTTGATTATGGTGGTGGCGTTCGTCGGATTTGTGGGCGCGTGGGGCGAGCAAGTTTTCGGCCCCGAAGCCCTGGCGACGGCCGGGATCATTGGAGCGGGGGTGGCGACATTTTTTACGTTTTTACCCTCCTTTCTGTTCATTTTAATCGGCGGTCCACTGGTGGAGGCCACGCAAGGCGTTTTAAAATTTACGGCGCCTCTGACCGCGATTACCGCGGCGGTTGTGGGGGTCGTGCTCAATCTCGCGGTTTTTTTTGCTGTCCACGTTCTCTGGCCCGAAGGCTTCGCCAGGCCGTTCGAGGGCGTCGCCGCGCTTATCGGTGCCGCCGCTTTTCTCGCCATGTGGCGCTATCAGTGGGACATCATCCCGGTGATTAGCGCCTGTGGCGCCGCGGGTTTCGTCGCTACCTACCTGCGCTAAGGACCGTAGCTAAGTAGGGCCTTTCGCATACCGCCTTGAGTTGCGACGACGCCGCGCGCGCCGAAGTAGCGAAGCGCGCGACGAGCTCGGCCCGCGTCAAAACCGCCGCGGGATTCTTGATGAGGGTCTAAGCCCGGGCGGACCGCAATTGCGCATGGCGGAAACAGCCGACGATATGGTCGTTGACCATTCCGGTCGCCTGCATATGCGCATAACAGATGGTCGAGCCCGCGAACTTGAACCCTCGTTTGACGAGATCCTTGCTGAGCGCGTCGGACTGAGCAGTACGGGCGGGAAGCTCGGTGATGCTGCGCCAGTGGTTGTCCTTAGGCGCGCCGTCCACGAAGCCCCAAATATACGCATCGAAGCTCCCGAACTCGCTTTGAACGCGTAAAAACGCCCGCGCGTTATTGATTGCGCCTTCGATCTTACGCCGGTTGCGGATAATGCCGGAGTTTTCGAGCAACCGGGCTATCTTATGCGCGTCGTAGTTGGCCACGGTAGCGGGATCGAAATTATCGAAGGCGACGCGGTAATTCTCGCGTTTTCTTAGAACCGTGAGCCAGCTCAGGCCCGCTTGAGCGGCTTCCAGCACCAGAAACTCGAATAACCTGCGGTCCTCATGCACAGGCACGCCCCACTCGGTATCGTGATAACCGATGATCAAGGCATCCGACAGCGCCCAGGGGCAGCGTGCGGGCGCACGGTGCCTGCGGTTCGTGATCTCCGTCATTCGCGTGTTAGATCCTGCGCTTCCTTTCCTCGCCGACCTCCGTGCATAGTACGTTGTTGTCCTTGTTCGCTCGTCAAAGGTTAGCAAGCACCGATTCAGGTGATCAAGCGGCTTCCGCTACGGCTAACACAGGGGCCGTTTCCTAAGGGCATCTTCACGCTGGAACGGTGATGACGAATCGAGCATGATGGAGAATGGTAGTGTAAACGTGATCCTGTGAGCTTTCGGTGGTGGGCAATATGAGCATCAAGCTTGGCATCGTGATGGACCCGATTGCGGCGATCGACGTCAAGAAAGACAGTAGCTTCGCGATGTTGCTCGCGGCGCAAGCGCGCGGCTGGCCACTCTATTACATGGAGTTGGCGGATCTGTTTCTTGACAACGGCCGGACCTTCGCTCGCATGCGAGAACTGGCGGTAGAGGACCGTCGCGATCATTGGCATCGATTTATACACGAGCACACGCGGCCGGTGTCGGATCTGGATGTGGTGCTCATGCGTAAAGATCCGCCCTGTAACATGGAATATATTTATGCGACCTATCTCTTGGAGCTTGCCGAAGCCGCCGGCGTCTTGGTCGTAAACGCGCCCCGTAGCCTTCGGGACGCGAACGAAAAGCTCTTTACGTCCTGGTTTCCGCAATGCTGTCCGCCGAGCCTGGTGACCAGGAGCCGGACACGCATTGGGGCATTCCTGGAGGTACACGGCGATATCATCTTGAAGCCCCTGGACGGCATGGGGGGCGTCTCTATCTTTCGCGTGCGTGGCGGCGACCCGAACACCAACGTCATCATCGAGACCTTGACCGGCCACGGCAGTCAGTTCACGATGGCGCAGCGCTTCGTCCCGGAAATAGTAGCGGGGGATAAGCGCATCCTGCTGATCGACGGCGAACCCGTACCCTATGCCTTGGCTCGCACCCCGGCTCCCGGTGAGACCCGCGGAAACCTGGCGGTCGGTGGCGTAGCCAAAGGCGTGGCGCTAAACGAGCGCGATTACTGGATATGCAGTCAAGTGCGGGCCGCGTTGTGCGAGAAGGGACTTGTGTTTGTCGGCCTCGATGTCATCGGCGATTATCTTACCGAGATCAACGTGACGAGTCCGACATGCATCCGCGAGATCGATGCGCTTTATGGGCTTGATATCGCCGCTCAACTAATGGCTGCGATAGAACGCCGGTTAAGCCTGCTTCGCGGAGCAATTTGATTTCGCCACCACGGGGATGCACCCCGTGGGGCGACCAGAGGGGAGAGCTGCGCCTCTCCTCGTTGGAAACCCCATGGCTAAGGATCCCGCGGCAAGACCGCGGGAAATGAATTTAAATGCATACGCATCGGTGCTGGCTTGGGACGGTTTTAGCTCTTCTCCTCTGCGCGTGCGAACAACGTGAGATCCCCGTCCACGAGTTTCAATTCTTCGCATTCGGGACGCTCATCGAGCTGACGATCGCTGGCGCGGAATCCCGCTCGGCGCAACGGGCGTATCGCCGCATCGAAAAGGATTTCAAGACGCTCGATGAAGACCTGTACCCGTGGCGGGAAGGCGTTTTAGCGCGCACCAATCGCTTGCTTGCTCGAGGACAGCCCTTTACAGTGGACCCCATGCTGGTACCGATGATCGACGAGGCCACGCGCTTGTCGCGGCTGAGCGAGGGCCTATTTAACCCCGCGATCGGCGCGCTCGTCGAGTTGTGGGGCTTTACCGGCGGCGAACCGCCGCAAAAACCGCCGCCACGAAAGGATATCATGCGGCTGGTCGCCGAGCAGCCGAGCATGCAGGCGTTGGTGTTCGCGGACCGAACGCTCAAAAGCACGAATAAAGCGTTGCGCCTAGATTTTGGCGCATACGCCAAGGGTTACGCTGTTGACCGCGGGGTTAAAGCCTTACGCGCCTTAGGGATAAAGAACGCGATTCTCAACGCCGGGGGCGATCTGCGCGCCTACGGCCGCCGCGGGGTCCGGCCCTGGCATATCGGCATCCGCCATCCGCGGGCGCCGGGGGTGTTTGCTTCGATCGAGATAGACACTGATGAAAGTATCCTAACGTCAGGAGATTACGAACGGTTTTTCATTTATAATCGGAAAAGATATCATCATGTGATCGACCCACGGACCGGTTATCCCGTGCGGAATGCGGTTTGTGCGACGGTGATCCGCCGCAGTGCGGCCGTCGGGGATGCGACAGCAACCGCGCTACTGGTCGCAGGTCCCGATCATTGGGAAGCGCTAGCGAATTCGATGGGAATAGATCAAGCCATGCTAGTGGACGCCGCGGGGAACATTCATGTGACCTCAAAGCTGCGCGCACGCATACGTTTTCACGTCGATCCTGACCGGAGTATCTTTACAAGCGTGGACCCATGACGACCGCCGATAAAGTCATTCTGATGCTAGCGCTCGCTCTGATCGCGGCCTTGTATACGCATTTTTGGGCGCCCGCGCCGATGGCGGAAAGCGCGCGGGTGTCGAGCGCCGGAAAACCGGACCTATGGCTTGCCCTCGGCGCGGACCGCGAGGTGGTGATCGAGGGCGTGCTGGGGCCTACCGATCTCGAAATACGGCACGGCCGCATTCGATTTCGTCGCGCACCTTGCCTCGCCAAGCTATGTATTCACAGCGGATGGCTCGCAGGCGACGGTGATTTCGCGGCTTGCCTGCCGAACGGTGTTGCGGTCCAGGTCGTAGGAAAAGGTACGGGTTTTGATGCAATAAACTTTTGAGCGTGGAATTCGAGGTCACAAGAGAGGACATCCGCATCGCATGGTTAACGGCCTTGGCGTTAGGGATGTACGTTTTGGAAATGGCATTTCCCAGCCCCTTGCCCGGCTTCAAACCGGGCTTGGCCAATGTCGTCACGGTGGCGGCGCTGGTATGTTTCGGATGGGCCACCGCGGCCTGGATAGCGCTACTCCGGGTGCTTGCGGGGAGCCTGCTTACCGGTACGTTTTTGTCGCCGGGCTTCGCCTTAAGCCTGTCCGGCACCTTAGCGAGTCTCATGGTGCTGGGTCTTGCGGTGTCCGTCAGTCGCAAGGCCTTGAGTGAAGTGGGCTACAGTCTGCTTGCCGCCCT
>Ga0187893_10015663_pt1 | contig 10119 bp, 6 predicted proteins | sample MA1701074metaG_FD_139574 | JGI IMG/M metagenome (GOLD analysis project Ga0187893, IMG submission 139574) | White microbial mat communities from a basaltic lava cave in the Kipuka Kanohina Cave System on the Island of Hawaii, USA - MA170107-4 metaG ... | reverse complement strand
TACCTACTGGCCAAGAGCGGCGGGGTTGTAAGCCGTCTCGAATGCTGGAGGAAGAACTTCCGGGGGAAAGCCGTGTGAGGGAAAACTTCATGCACGGTTTGGTCTATGAGGGGAAGGTCAGCCCGAGGTGGGCAGCCTTCACTTTAATAGAACTGCTGGTCGTGGTGGCGATTATCGCGATCCTGGCGGCTTTGTTGTTGCCTGCCTTGCGTCAAGCCAAGGAACGCGGCAAGCGCGCCGTGTGCGTCAGCAATCTTCGCCAGCTTCACGTTGCGCTGATGATGTACGCCGACGACAACGCGGGTTGGCTGCCCATTCGCAACAACAACGGCGGCGGCGTGACTTCTGATCTGGTCGGCGCAGCGGTCGCCCCCGGCTACTACTCCAACGTGGCCGGCCAATTATACCCTTACCTGCGCAACAGCCGCGTGTGGCTGTGTCCCAGTTTTGGCGGAAAGGATCGGAACCCGGCGGCCACCTGGAACTTTTGGTATTCCTGGCTGGAAGTGAACGTCGCCGGCGGCACTCGCAGCAGCTACACCTATCAGCCGTGGTACGCGATCGGCGCGTGTCTTTACAACGATTATGGATCGCCCTCGATTGCCGGCCAGCAGACGATTCGCATCGGCCAACAGTGGATGTTCGGCTCGCTGCGCACCTTCGACCGCGCCGTGATCCTGAGCGACGTGGTCGCGGTCTGGAACGGCGCTCAGGGCTGGGACGGAAACGGCATGTTCTGCTCGCAACATTTCGACGGCAAAAATCTCGGCGGCAACTTCGCGCGCGGTGACGGCTCGGTCGAATGGTTTCCCTGGGACGCCACGCACTGGGTGCACGCCGGTAGCGGCCTGTACAATGTCTCACCGTGGGGTTTTCAGTAACCGCCTCCTGTGGCGCCGGCTGTTCATCACGCTGAATCCTGCGCCATGAAATACATTCTGCCTTTGCTCCTGCTCTGGCAGATGCTCGCCACCTCCTTCGCGAACGTCAACACCGTCTATACGCACCGGCAGGCCAACATCTTTCCCGTCACCGGCGTCAACGTGGACGGCGATCTCGGCGACTGGCAGCCGGCAATGTTCGTGCAGATGTACGCCGACGAGCAGTTGCAGGACGTGTACGCGCTGCGGATCGCGTTCGGCTACGACGAACAAGGCGTGCTCGTGGCCGGGGAAGTGACCGACACAACACCGCTGGTCAATCACACCGATCCGGCCATTGCGCCCGACAGTGGTTGGAACGGGGACGCGCTGCAGTTGCGGTTCGGTCACGACGCGGAATTCATCCATTGCACCGCGTGGTATTTCACCGACGGCAAACTGCCGGCGATGGACACACGCTACGGCATGAATTACCAGAACCCGGTCACACGCAAAGGCGATGCAAGCGGCTGGGTTTATCGCCAACGCGAGCGCGGTTACACTGTCGAAGGCCGCATTCCGTGGGAGTTGTTGAAAGGCCAAGCCGCACCGGGCGCGACGTGGCAGATGACGTTGCAGATGTTGTTCAGCGATGCGAAGGGCAACGCGGGTCACAATTTCTTCGATCTCATTGCGGAAGCCGGTTTCCATTATCAACGCCCCGACGCCTGGGGGAGCGCGTATTTCGTGAAGCCGGCCGAACTCGCCGCCAAACTTGCCGCGCAGACGGCAGCCGAGACCGCGCTTTTTCAGAAGAAAAAGCCGACAACCACCACCGGCATCGCCGTTCATTACAAGAATCCTGAGAAGGGTTTTGTCGGTCTCGCCATCGCCAAACCCACCGGCGAAATCGTGCGCACGTTGCTCGCCAAGGTCGAGCGCGACGCCGGGGCGCAAGTCGAAATGTGGGATGGGCTGGACGATGACGGTCGTCCCGTGCCGGCGGGCGCGTACCGCCTCAAAGCGTTGACCCATCCCGGCATCAAACCCAAATTCGTCGTCAGCGTTCACAACGCCGGCACACCGCCCTGGAAAACGCCCGATGGCACCGGCGCGTGGGGCGCAGACCACGGCGTGCCACTGGCGGCCGCTCACGACGAACACGGCCACACGTATCTGTTGTGGCACGTCTGCGAAGCGGCGGATGCCATGATCGCCGTGGATGCGAGCGGGCGGAAACTCTGGGGCAACCGGATGGGATGGGATTCAACATTGGGCGGGTTGCAAACCGCGCTGGCCTATGCCGACGGCGTGTTGTACGTCGGACGCAGTGGTTACTCCGAGTCGGAGCGCTCGGGGAAACGTCTCCGGCCGAAATACACCGACGGCTTCGTCGCGTTCGATGCCAAAACCGGCCGGCGCATCGAACTTCCCGGTGGCGGTCACAAGGTCGTGAGCGAATGGCCGCCGGCGCTCGGCGAAAAACTCGACGCACTCGGCACGGCCACGGAACGATTGCACGGCGGCAGGTTTCCGGCGGGCTTCGCCAACGCCCACGATGACGTGGCCAATCTGGTTGCGCTTACCGCCACTCCCGACCGGCTGTACGCGGCGCTCCATCTGGAGGACAAGATCGTCGCGTTCGACCGCCAGACATTGGAACAGAAAGAAACCATCCCACTGCCGAAACCCGCGGGACTCGCTTTCGATGCGCAGCGAAATGTTCTGTACGCCGTGAGCGATCAGACCGTTGTCGCCATCGAGTCGGACCAACCGCCGCGGCCGTTCGTGACCGGCTTGGAATTTCCCACCGGCCTCGCCCTGGATGCCGATGGCACTCTCTACGTGGCGGTGCGCGGCAAGCAGATGCAGGTGCGCGTCTTCGATGTGGTAGGGACGGACCGCCGGGCCGTCCGAGACGACGGCGCGCCCGGCGGTCGCGCCCTACCCAGACTCATCCGACGCATCGGCAAGGACGGAGGCCGCGCGTGGGTTGGCAAGTATGATCCACGCGGTCTGTTGATGCCGGCGGGCATCACGGTGGACGCGCGCGGTCAGTTGTGGATCACCGAAGCCGATGACCGGCCCAAACGCGTCAGCGTGTGGGACGCGAAGACCGGCAAGTTTCTTCGCGAGTATTTCGGCGCGTCGGCTTACGCCGTGATGTCTGCGCCCAATCCTGAAAAGTTCGAGGAAGTGTACGTCCACAACGTTCGCTGGATCGTGGACTATGCGAAAGGCACGGCGCGGCCCGACGCGACGGTGTGGCGCGATCACTGGACCGCGCCCACTCTCAACGGGCCAATCGCGAGCAACGGTTCGACCTGGAGGATGTCCGCCTATAGGGGACGCAAACTGGCGTACAACGCTCGCTGCGGTCTGTTCCTCGGCGAGGGCCACGTGTTTAAGCCGTTCTTCTACGCCGGCCACTGGACGTTTCCGGGTGAAGCGCCGACGGGCGACGAACCAGCCGGGCCGGTCAGTTTCTACTGGCGCGACCAAAACGGCGACGGCCTCGTTCAGCCCGAGGAAATCACGCGCTATCCCGGCCGCAACCTCAGCAATACGAACGTCGGCTATTTCGGCGGCGATATGTTTCCCGGCGGCGTTTTCATCCTCGGCCAGTATTGCAGCCGCGATCGTTTCATTCTGCGACCGAGCGGCATCGGCAGCGATGGCTTGCCGGTCTATCCGCCTCCCAGTGAACTCGAACCCATCTTCCTCGGCAACGGCCCGATGACCAGGCTGCCGTTTCAAGCGATGATTCATCCCTCGTTCAGTCCCGCCCACGGCGATTACGAAATCTTCTACGGCCTCGCCGGCGTAACCGAGGCCGGTCCAGGTGAAGGTCTTTACAAGTTCGACCGGCAAGGGAACATCCTCTGGCGCTACGCGCGCGTCGCGCTGGGTTTCGGACTCAAAGCGCCGCTCGCGCGCGCGGGCGATCTGTTCGGCGCGCTGCGCATTACCGGCGTCGCCCAACTCTCCCGCGCCAACGGCGGCGAAATCATAGGCGTCGGCAGCTACCGGGGTTATCACGCGCTGCTCAACGAGGACGGTTTGTTCATTGATCAAATCGGCTACGACGGTGGACGCGGGCCGACGCCCGCGTTCGACACATTCTTCATCGAGAACTTCAGCGGCGCGCTCTTCAAACATCCGCGCACCGGCAAAGTCTATCTCTTCGCCGGTGACACCGACGCGCGCATCCTCGAGTTGCAAGGTCTGGACAAGATCCACCGCTTCGACGCCGGCCAGCTTGCCGTGACCACCGCGCAACAACAGCAGGCGCTCCTCGCGTCAACCACCGGCGGCGACGCGAGCACCGACCGCACGTTGCGCGTCAAACGCGGCGCGACGAACGACACGTGGACGACCATCCCACTCGATGAAACCCATGCCGCGCGGGTCGCCCTGGCGTATGACGAGACGAACCTGTACGCGACGTTCGAGGTCGCCGACGACAGTCCGTGGCGCAACGACTTGAAAGACTGGCGCACCTTGTTCAAGACCGGTGACGCCGTGGATATCCATCTCGGCATCCTCAATCCCGAACCCGCCGGCACGAAACGCAAACCGCAGCGCGGCGACGTGCGCGTGTTGATCGCCCCCGCGCCAGGCGACGGGCTGACGGTCGTCGGCATGTGGAGTCGCACGCCGGAGGGTCTCGCCGCCGAACCGTACGAGTACCAATCTCCGACCGGTAAAGAGGCGTTCGAGCGCGTCGCGCAATTGCCCGGCGTCACCGGCCGCGTGACGCGACAAGACCAGAGCTACCGGATTGAAGTGACGTTGCCGTGGCAGGAACTGCATTTGCCTGCGCCCCCGCCCAATTCGCTCCGGCAAGGTGATGTCGGCGTGTTGGTAAGCGACACGGCCGGGACGCGTACCGCGTTGCGCCGCTACCTCTTCAATCAGGATACCGCGATCACGTTCGATGTGCCGAGCGAAGTCCGCGTGAACTGCGCCAATTGGGGAACGATCCATTTCGAATGAGACTGCGCGCGATCTTCATTGGGTGTTGGTTGGTGTTGCCGGTTAGCGCGGTCGAACTGCAATTCGCCGGGGCCGTCGGCAACAGCGGCGCAGCCGGCCCATGGCTGGTGCGCACGGCGATTGGTCGCACGGGCGTCATCACTGTCACGGCAGCACCGGCATCACTTCGCCGTTGTTGCACATGGGGCATTGTCCGCGCCGACGTCCACCAATTTGCTCATGTTCACCCATTCGACGTGGCCGTCGTAGAAAACCAGGTTCGCGCCGTCAGCGTCGGAGGCGGAAGCGGAGACGTGATAGGCCAAGGACGGGTTGGACGCGAGTAGCCCGTACTCGATGTTGCCACGGCCATGATTGTGACTGCCTCTTGATTTGATTCAGCCGTCGCTGATCTTTCCCCGCTTCGTTGCAGAGGGGTTGCCAAACCACACGGAGAGAATCCTTGAGGTCAGAATTCCGAAGGCGATTGTGGCCGTGATCGAGGCGGGCATGATCCAAGCGAACGAGAATGGCTTCTCGCTGCCCATCAGAATGTGCCCATAGGCGATGAAAAAGGCGGCGGCCGACCCGATGAGGAAAGCCGACCACGCGCTGAAAGGCGACGCTCGGCGGTCGAAGAACGCCAGCGCGAACAGCCCGAAGAGCGGACCGCCCAGCGGGTTCAGGAGGCGATTGGTCTTCTCGAAAAAATTGCCGTGCACAAACGGGACCAGAAAACCCGCGCCGATCACGAGCACGCCGACGATCACGGTCAGCACCTGCGCCCGACGTCGGCCGGTGAGGCTGGTTGCCATGGCGGCTTTGGCCGCGGCACCGCGCTGGAAGAAATCCACCGTCAACACCGTGCTGATGCTGTTGAAACCGCTGCTGAGACTCGACATGGCGGCGGCAAACAACGCCGCGATGACGAGCCCGGAGAGTCCGGCTGGCAACCCGTGGATGATGTAGTGAGGGAAAATTTTGTCACCCGAGCTGCGCAGGTCGCGCAGATTTTCCGGGAGCAACTGCGGATGCAGCGCATAGTAATTGAGCAACGCCAGTCCGATGGCCGTCAACACGAGCATCGTCACCGCGTTCGCGATCAGGTTGATGAGAAAGCTGCGGCGCGCGGCGGGCGCGTCGCGGGTGGTGAAGAACCGTTGCATGGCGACCTGGTCTGAGCCGCACGTGGCGATCCACCAGAGCCCGGCGGAGAACGCGATGTTCAAGACGGAGATGCGCTGCGTCGGGTCGAAGCTGATCGCCGGCACAGTGCGGGCGCTTTCCCAGGCTTGCTGCGCGAGTTGGCCGGCACCGAAGCCGCCGGTATGCATCAGAAACAGAACCGTGAACACCGCCCCGCCGAGCAGGATGAAGAACTGCGCCACGTCGGTCCAGATGACCGCGCGGATTCCGCCCTCGGTGGTGTAGATCAACGTGATGACGCCCAGGCCGCACACCAGCCATTCGCGGGGGAAGCCGGTGAACACCGCGGTGGCCGTGGCGCACGTGTGCAGCACCATCGCCATCCAGAGCAGGCGGATGAGCACGAACAGACAGGCGGCGAGCGTGCGGATTTGCGGGCCCAGCCGGGTTTCGAGCAATTCGTAGGCGCTGTTGACCGGTAGCGCCATGATGTGCGGCACGAGGAAATAGCCTACGACGACGAACACGACCGGCACCGCCACCAGTTCCCAGCAAAAGCCGGTACCGTTGGCAATGACTTCGCCCGGAGTGGAGAGATAGCTGATGGAACTGAGCAGCGTCGCGAGCAGCGATATGCCGGCCGCAAACGAGCTGACGTTGCGCCCGCCGACGAAATAATCCTCCAGCGTCTTGTTCTTGCGCCCCGCGCGCCAGCCCATGAGGATCATCGTGGCGACGTAAACGGCGATGACCAGCCAATCCAGGGCGGAAATGGTCGAGGACTCGGCGGTCATGGGAATCGAATCACTGCGCGGAACGGCAGCCCCTCGTCCGCAGGGAGCATCAGACGAAGCCGGTCGTCCTCCGGTGTTCAGGATCGCCGGCGGAGCCGGACGCAGACCACCAATCCCCCTAGCGCGGTCAGGAGCGCGACGGAAGGCTCCGGGATCTGATTGAAGCTGACATTATCCAACGCGAGGTCCTCGCGGTCGCCGGCGCTGTGGTGAAGTCGCAATGTGAGCGTGCCGAAATGGGGGGCAGACATGCCGGTCGTCACGCTGGTGGCGCCAGCCGATGGCACGCTGGCGGTGCCGCTCAACAGGACGGTGAGCCCCGCACGCACGCTCCAGTCCACCGTGTGCGGAATGCCCACCATGTAGCTGGCGTAGTCGTCCAGGAGAAACGAGTTGATCAACACGCCGTATCCCGCGTCGGGAGTGAAGGTCAGCTCGAATAGTCGCAGGCTTGGAACATCGTCGGCGGGGTGGGTGAACAAGTACGCGACCTCCGGCCATTCGGCGTCGTTCCAATAGCGAAAGCCCGTGGGAGTGCTCTGCCCGCTGTCATGGAGCGCCGCGTAGGAGAGACTGATGTTCGGCGTGGTGCCGTTGCTGACATCATAGCTGTCCGCAACCCCATCCGGGCCACCCCCGGAGACAAAGTCGCCGTAGGCCTGTGGAATTGGATCGCCCGAAACAAAGGTATTATTCAGATCGAAATTCAGAATGGTGGCCCGCGCCGAGGATACCGCCACGATGAATGCCAACATGACGAGGCCGCTTGTGTATGTGCGTTTCATGAAATCGCCTCCTTCAAGGGTAACCTCGCTCCGCTCGTTTGCAGGGGGATGGTGCGAGCGGCGCGTGTTGCCCGGTATTCTTCTTCGTTACCATACTTCTTGGGAGCCACTCCCATGTCGCGCAAAGTATATGAGCTTGCCCACCCAAGGCGCAAGTGCCGCCCCATTGGTAATGTTTTCTGCCGCGGCGCCCTGTTGAAACACCGAGAGACCTGCTAGCATGGCGACGATGATTGAATCCCGATCCATCGCTTTGAAGAGCCGTCTCGTCGAGCGCGTTCGCGACGCCTTACGGGCCGATATCCTGCAAGGGCATCGAACCGGCAGGTTGCCTTCCGAGCGCCATCTGGCCGAAGAATTCGAAGTGAGCCGGCCCACATTGCACACGGCCTTGCAGGCCCTGCAGAGGGAGGGCCTCGTCGAGATTTCACCCCGGCAACCGTGGCGCGTCGCCCCGCGTGCGCGTGCCAATCCTCCCAGTGCCACTCGGCGTGCCGAAGTGATGATGCTCCGATGCACCCGCGTCAAACCCAACCTGGCCGACTGGCTGTTGGTCACGGACCATTTGCGGCAGAAGCTGCACCACCTGGGCTATCATCTGAGAATTATGGACCCGTTCGCCCGCGGGCTGAAGAATCTCGATCGCATCCTGACGGACTTTGACGCCGAACATCGCCCGGCTTTTTACGTGCTGACCTCCGTGCCGTCTCAGATCCATCGTTGGTTCGCCCAGCGCAACATTCCGGCCATCATCGACGGCTCGCGCGAGCCGGACCTGTCGTTGCCCGCGCTGGATATGGATCACGAAGTGTTGCTGCGCCACGCCACCCAGTATTTGCTGCGCCACGGGCATCGGCACATCACCTTCTTCAACGTGCCGGCCGTGGCAGTCGGCGCCACGGTGCAGGAGCAGGTTTTCCGTCGCGCCTGCGCCGCCTGGCCTTCGGGCGACACCCACGCCCGCGTCATTCGCAGTCCCGTGCGGCCTGCGGCGGTGGCCGAGACGGTTCGGCGGCTGTTCACAGCGCCGCATCCGCCCAGCGCGCTGATCGTTGCCGACTTCGAGCACGTGATCGGGCTATACGCGACGCTGGCCACGCTCGGGTTGCGCATCCCGCGCGACGTATCGGTGCTCGTGCTGGGTCACTGGCCGTCCCTGGATTTTCTCAACCCGCTGCCGACCTGCTATCGGGTCTCTTGGGACCAGTGGGCCAGCCGCATCGCGCGGGTCATTCGCAACTATTTCCAACTGGGCGTCCTGCCGACCACGTTCACCAAGGTGATGCCCACGCTCCGTGAAGGCAAAAGTGTTGCAGCGTTGCGCTAGCATGGGCGCGCTGACAGTCCCGGGCGCGGCGCGCCACCGGGGCATGACAGATGCCTCTCCCCGGTTGCGGCAGAAAACCTTACCAAACTCCCGGGGGTTGCCCGTGTCGCCGTTGCGGCCGAGAATACCCGTGATGGCTGGCAAACGGAACGCACCCGGCTTTACGCTCATCGAATTGCTCGTGGTGGTGGCGATCATCGCCGTGCTGGCGTCGTTATTGATGCCGGCGCTTCGCAATGCCCGCGAGTCGGGCAAACGGGCAGCCTGCGCGAACAATCTCCACCAGATCGGATTGGCCGTGCTTCTGTACGTTGACGACTACAATGGCTGGCTGCCCACCGCTTCGCCCGTGAGCTATTTCCAGTTCGGTGGGATCCTCGGCGACATCAACATTTGGCCGCGTCCGCTCAACCGCTACGTCGGCGACGTCCAGGCGGTTTGGCGGTGTCCGTCCGATACCGGCTTCGCGCCGTGGGGGCCGATTTACGACCAGAGCGTTTATCGCGGCTACGGTGCGAGCTACTTTTACCTGCATGGCAGTCTGAATCCCGGTTACAGCGATCCGTGTTGTGGCTCCGACTGGAGCCGGAATGGACGCAAGCTGAGAGAGTTCGTGAATCTGCCGGAGGCCTTCCTTTACGGGGACGCCTCTTTGCTCTGTTATCACACGCTCCTCGGTCCGCCGCTCGACCTGACCGGTTACTGGCGCTGGCATACCCAAACAGCACCGGTGCGCGCCAACATTTGTTTCATGGATGGTCACGTGAGCTTTGTGGAAATCAAGAACGCCGGTTCGTGGCCCGGCTTCACGTGGTTCGGCCGCTAACGGTGGCGTCTGTCCTTGCCTGCTTTCCCGTTCAACGCCCCACTGTTATCCTGCAGCCTCAGCATGCTCACCTGCCTCACGGCTGCAGCTGGTCCCAACGCACTGAACATCGGAGACCGACGCGAGTTGCTGGTGGACGACTTTCTGATTGACCAACGATCGGGGCTGGAGCTGCGTCTGCAAATGCCCGTCCCGCGCGAGGTCGTGCTGGTTCATGACGCCCCGTGGGAGGGGACCGGCTGCGGTTATCACACGATCTTCCGCGACGGCGACATCGTCCGCCTGTATTACATCGCCGGGCAATTGACGAATGAGGACGGGACGCAAATGGGCGGGCGGCCCTTCGTGGCCTGCTACGCCGAGAGCCGGGACGGGTTGCGCTGGGTCAAACCGGAACTGGGGCTGG
>Ga0187893_10015662_pt1 | contig 10119 bp, 9 predicted proteins | sample MA1701074metaG_FD_139574 | JGI IMG/M metagenome (GOLD analysis project Ga0187893, IMG submission 139574) | White microbial mat communities from a basaltic lava cave in the Kipuka Kanohina Cave System on the Island of Hawaii, USA - MA170107-4 metaG ... | reverse complement strand
CGCCGCAAATAGATATTAAAGATTGGCAACTTAGCGTTACCGGTTTAGTTAAAACTCCTACTACTTGGAATTGGGCGGAGTTTAATCAATTGCCCCAAATAAATGTAACTAAAGATATTCACTGTGTTACCAAGTGGTCTAAGTTTGATACTTTGTGGCGCGGTGTTTCTTTAGACGAGATTATGCGCCTAGTAGGCGTAAGCGAGAGTGCCACTCATTTAATTGCTCACTCTTCAGATACCTACACCACCAATTTACCACTGGAGGATGTTGTAAACGGCAAGGCGATGGTGGCGATATCTTATGACGATAGCGCGATTCATCCAGAGCACGGCGGTCCGGCGCGACTACTTGTGCCCCATCTTTATTTTTGGAAAAGTGCTAAGTGGCTTAAGGGTTTAGAATTTATCGATCACGATGAGCCGGGTTTTTGGGAAACTCGGGGTTATCATAATTATGGTGATCCTTGGAAAGAAGAACGTTATAGTTTTGACTAATCTATGGCACGCACTTGGCAGATCGGCACATTAATAGAAGCGAAAATGACGGCAATAAATGTCCGCACCTTGCGTTTCAAGGTAGAACCATGGTTGGAACATAAAGCTGGCCAGCACTACGCGATACGACTTACTGCGCCCAACGGTTATCAAGCAGAACGGGATTATTCTATAGCTTCCGCGCCGGAAGAAAAGGGTATAGTGGAGTTAGGTGTGCAACTTTTAGAGAATGGCGAGGTTTCACCCTATCTTTTTAAATTAGAAGCCGGTGGTCAAATAGAAATGCACGGTCCGATTGGCGGCCATTTTGTTTGGAATACAAATATGCCCGGCCCCTTGGTTTTAATCGGTGGAGGGAGCGGTATGGTGCCCTTAGTGAGTATGTTACGGCATTATGTTGCGGGGTCGCCCAAAGATGAGCGGGAAATTGTATTTTTAATTAGCGCGCGCACTTTAGAGCATGTGCTCTATCGCGAGGAGTTATTTAAATTAGCCAAAGACTACAAAAATATTAAAGTTGTGCTAACTATAACTGACCAAGCACCGGCGGATTGGACTGGTTATACTCGTCGTGTTGATCAGGGAATGATGCAGGAGGTTCTAGGCAATTTAGTAGGTAAGATGCCGATGATCTATATTTGTGGCCCCACGCCTTTTGTAGAGGTAGTGGCTAACTATGCGATAGGTATGGGTTTTAACTCCCACGAGGTAAAAACCGAGCGTTTCGGTGGGGCGTAAAACATCTTTTATGCAGGATCCAGTAATAACTATATTAAAAATAGGAGGCGTAGGCGTTTTACCTACGGATACCATATATGGCATAGTTGGCTCTGCACTTTTACCTAAAACAGTGGCGCGTATTTATAAGCTCCGACGACGTAACTTGAAAAAGCCGATGATTATTTTAGTAAGCTCTCTCGTTGAACTGAAGTTTTTTGGCATTAAATTAAATCCAGTTATTCAACGCAAGCTAAAAAATTTCTGGCCGGGCAAGGTAAGCATAATTTTACCCTGCGCCTCCAAGAAATTTAGCTATTTACATAGGGGTACCAAAACTTTAGCTTTTCGTTTACCGGCCAAGCCAAATTTACGAGCAATACTTAAAAAAACCGGACCCTTAGTTGCCCCTAGCGCTAATTTGGAAGGTAGGCCGCCAGCCAAGACTATTCGTGCGGCAGAGAAGTATTTTGGCCGGAGGGTGGATTTTTATGTAGATCATGGACGTTTAGATGGCGCGCCCTCGCGTTTGATTACTTTTCAAGGTGATAAGGTTGTATCTTTACGCTAAGGGAATCCCTTGTTCTTCATCGGCTTATGAACTCACTGGGGATTATTTTATTTTCTATATATTATTTAGACCATTGGAACTAAAACAAAAAACTGCCGCTAGGCAGGTATAAATTTGTTGACACTCACAAAGACTCCCGCATTAGCAGGAATCCCTGTGCCTTTTAGAGGAATGACATTGTCCCGATTGGAGCAATATAATCCGCTAGTTACTAAAGGGTGGAGTCCTTGGCGACGAATCAACAGATTCGAGCTATATCGGACTCCGTTAGTATTTATTACTTTGGTCGGATATGGCATCCATTACAAGGATCAATGTCTAATTTAACTATGAGCCATCTACGGTAAAAGTCAATAGTTTTTAGCGTATAAAATGTGTACAAATGATTGACAAAAGAAGATAAAAATCTGCTTTAACAACTTTGAATATCTCGTGTTAAAATACAAAGCGAAATTACATGAAAATCTACGATATTAGTCGCCCTATTAGCGAAACGGGGCCAGTTTATCCGGGTAATGCTGGGCCTAAACTAATTAAACTGAAAACTTTTAAGCAGGGTGGCTCTAATTTGGGTGCACTGCATTTAGGCTTGCATACGGCAAGTCACATAGATGCGCCCCTACACTATCTAAATAATGGCCAATCTATAGATAAAATAACTTTAGAAAAATTTATAGGTTGGGTGCGGGTGATAGATTGCACCAAAGTTAAATTGGAAATAGGTGAGGCAGAAATTAAACAGGCAAAACCCAAAGCGGGCGAGATAATTTTTTTTAAAACTAAAAATTCCCTGTTTCGGCACAACCAAAAATTTAATCCTAGTTTTATACATATTGATTTTCTAGCGGCGCGCGCGTTAATTAAGGCAAAAGTTAAGGCGGTGGGTATAGATGGGCCATCTATACGTAAATTTCGCTTAAAGCCAGATGTAGTGCATCCCATACTCCTCAGGGCCGGTATTCCTATATATGAAGGCTTAGATTTCAGCAAAGTAAAGGCAGGGGGCTATTTTTTTGTGGGCTTACCTCTTAAGATTGTAGGCGCTGAAGCCTCGCCCGTGCGGGCAATTTTAATCCGATAATGACTGAAAAACTTCCAACCATTTTTATAATTTTTGGGGCTACGGGCGACTTAGCTCGACGTAAACTTATCCCCGGGCTTTTTCATTTACACAAGAAAAATCTTTTGCCAAAGATGTTTCAAATAGTGGCTTTTTCGCGGCAATCGCTTACAGACCTAGATTTCCATAAAAAAATCTTAGAGGCCTTAGAAGATAAATCTCTGGGTACATCCGCAGAGCGTGAGTCTTTCACTAAATTATTTATCTACAAACAGGGTCTTTTTAATGAACAAAATGGCTATAAACAATTGGCGGATTATTTAGGGTTAAAGGATAAAGAGTGGCAAGTGTGCGCCAATAAACTTTTTTATTTAGCTGTGCCACCTCAATACTACAAGACGATTTTTGAGTCTTTAGCAACTTCCGGTTTAACTAAGCCTTGCAGTCCGGAAGAGGGTTGGACGAGAGTTCTAGTGGAAAAACCCTTTGGTAAAGATTTAAATACAGCCGAAGAACTAGATGTTTTATTAGGTAAACTTTTCAAGGAAGAACAGATTTATCGCATAGACCATTATTTAGGGCGAGAAACCGTGCAAAATATTTTAGCCTTTCGTTTTTCCAATTCAATCTTTGAACCCAGCTGGAACAAAGACCATATTGAGTCCGTCCGTATTCAAGTTTTAGAAAAAGAAGACGTAGAAAGCCGGTTTGATTTTTATGACGACGTGGGTGCTCTGCGCGATGTTGGCCAGAATCACTTACTCCAGCTCTTAGCTTTATTTGCGATGGAGAATCCGGGCGAGTTTGATGCCGATTCTATCCGGCGCGAACGCACTAAAGTTTTACGGGCTCTGTCTCCAATTTCACCGCAAAGTATTAAAGCGGATACCTTGCGTGGCCAATACAAAGATTACGGCAAAGAGAGTGGCAAAGAAAAATCTAATACCGAAACCTACTTTCATATTCGGGCTTATTTAGATACGCCGCGCTTCCGTGGAGTACCGTTTTATTTAGAGAGTGGCAAAGCTATGGCTGAAAAGAGAATAGAAATTACCGTTACCTTCAAGCACTCTTTGCCGTGTCTTTGCCCACCGTCTTTGGGCGGCCATTACGAAAATTCTTTGCGCTATCACATTGCACCTCAAGAAGGGGTGAGCGCCTCCTTTTGGGTTAAAAAACCAGGAGCAGAGATGATTTTAGAAGAAAAAGATTTTACCTTTGACTATAAAGAAAATTATGCCAAGGAATCGTTTATCGATCCCTATGAAAAATTGTGTCTAGATGCAATTTCGGGTAATCAAACGTTATTTGTAAGTACCGACGAAATTCAAGCCAGTTGGAAATTTGTAGACCCCATTGTCCGTGCTTGGGCCCAAGATGTGGTGTCTCTAAAATCTTATCCGCGCGGCAGTAAGGGTCTGCCTTTAGTGGGGGATAAAAATATTTTAGATAAGGATTCGCATAGCCCTCAAACAAAAGAGATCGCTATAATCGGTTTGGGTAAGATGGGACGCAATCTTGCCTTACGACTTATAGAACAAGGTTGGCGCGTGCATGGCTTTGATCCCGCAGTTTCCAAAGAAGAATTAGGTGAAGAAGAGATAGTTTTGCACGAGCGTGTAGATACCATTAAATTTTCGGGCAAAATCAAGCTCTTTTGGTTAATGGTGCCGGCTGGCAAGGCGCTAGACGATATGTTGTTTGGTAAAGATAGCTTGCCGCTTGATGCGGGAGATATTGTGATCGATGGCGGCAACTCTTTTTACGAAGATTCAGCCATGCGCGCCAATCAACTTAAAGAAAAGGGCGTACATTTTATTGACGTCGGTGTCTCCGGTGGGCCTAGTGGTGCACGGAACGGCCCCGTTTTGATGGTGGGTGGCGAGGAAAATACAGTTCACCAAATTGAATATATTTTTCGAGAGCTCGCGGCACCGGGCGGATATCTTTACTGTGGCAAGTCTGGCGCAGGCCACTTTGTAAAAATGATACATAACGGCATAGAGTACGGCATGATGCAGGCGATCGCCGAGGGTTTCAGCATGTTAAAACAATCTGAATATAACCTTAGCCTTACAAATATCGCCGAGATTTATAATAATGGCAGTGTTATCGAGTCGCGTTTGATGGAGTGGTTAAAGAAAGCCCTAGAGGCTTACGGGGAAGAATTTCAAGGTGTGAGTGGTTCGGTGGCCGCAACCGGCGAAGGGGAATGGACAGTTAAAGTTGCCGAAAAACTTGGCGTACCGGTTAGGATTATTCACGAGGCGGTAAAATTCCGCGCGGAGTCTAAAGATAAGCCAAGCTATATGGGCAAGATTTTAAGCGCGCTGCGTAATCAATTTGGCGGGCACAATATAAAATAGTGTTCTTTTTAAGAATGTCGGTTACAATAAATCTTTATGACTAAAATTTCTCGTTCCAAAATAGAATTATCTTTAGAGTGTCCGCGTTGTTTTTGGTTGGATGTTAAAAAAAGCGTTAAACGTCCGCCGCCGGCACCCTACACTATCAACAACGCAATAGACTGGCTCTTGAAGCAAGAGTTTGATATATATCGGGCCAAAGGTGAACCGCATCCCATAATGATTAAAAATAAGGTTGAGGCCATTCCCTTCGATCATCCCAACTTAAATACTTGGCGACATAACTTTACTGGTGTACAAGCTTCGCATAAGCCGACCGATTTTTTGGTTTTTGGTGCGGTGGACGATGTTTGGATAAATCCTAAAAAAGAATTAATTGTAGTGGACTATAAAGCGACTGGTGCAAACCAACACCAGATTTACGATTCCTATAAACGCCAGATGGAAATTTACCAGTGGCTTTTGCGCGGTAATGATTTCCCCGTTGCTGAAATCGGTTATTTTGTCTTTGCAAAGACCAATAAGGCAGAAGGATTCGGCCACGGTACGGCCGCGCTATCATTTGATATTTTTGTAGAGCCCCAGAAAGGGGATGTATCTTGGATTGAAACTGCACTGCAGAATGCGCGGAAAATATACGACAGTGAAACAGCACCGGAATCTAGCAAAGAATGTATTTATTGCACTTACCGCAAAGAAGCCAACGACGCGCAATCCGCACCTAAGTACGGTCTTTTTGCCTAGACTTGCTTTTTATATAATACTGTGGTATACTAAAAAAGATAAAAGTCGGTGTTTTTCTCTTCCTTTTCCTTGAGGAGGTTCCCATGGTTCTCGGTGCAATCGAGGAGCACTCTCCTGACGGGGCTTTCACTCTGATGGGTCTTCCGCCCAACACGGCGGAAAGTGGAAAGAAAACTGCTGAAGATAAGCAGGGCAACACAGCCTCCACCGATCACAGTTTCGAAGAGCACTTTCTCGCGGGTATGTTGCCCTAGAAGGTATCTCGCAAGTCGGACTCCCTGAAAATTCAGGGGGGCCATTTTTTTTGTACTCTATAAAATTTATAAAAAGTAATAAAAGGCTTTTTGTTTATAATTAAGTAATGCTTCTTAGTCCAAAAGTCCGCGCACTCCACTGGACCAGCCATAGTCGTGCCAAAATGCGCCACTATGGCCTCTCTGAACAGCGTATCAAGCGGGTTTTATACTCACCCCTACGCATAGAAGAGGGTATTGCTCCTAAAACCATTGCTTTTATGCAAGTGGCGGGGAGTATTAAAAATCCGCATGAGATTTGGGTGATGGTGCAGGACATGGCTAGCAAACGCAAGGTCATTTCCGCCTGGCGTTATCCGGGTAAAACTAAATTGGGTGTAGCGCTGGATGCTTCTACGTTGCGCGAACTTAAAAGTTTAGCCGGTGTGTAACTTGAAGGTGGTATAATTAAGGTGGTTCCACTCGCTGCACTCGCGATATTGTTTAGTGCACAATGTGTGTGCCGCAGATAATGAATCCGAATATATAAATTTTAAACTATGGCCCTAGAGATAAAAAAATTAGGTGTTTTGTTGGAACCCACCGAACTGGCTTTTGAGCATCAGTCCGTTTTAAATCCAGGTATTTTCCAAGACGGCGAAAATATTCACGTTTATTATCGGGCCATTAGCGAACAGGGCGAATCAGCTATCGGCTATGCGCGCCTTAATGGTCCTACTACCGTAGTGGAGCGTTGGCGCAAACCAATTATGGACCGCTACTATGATTATGAAAGCAAAGGCATTGAAGATCCGCGGGTAGTTCAAATTGACGGTGTACTTTATATGACCTATGTGGCGCACGATGGTAAAAATGCTATTTCTTGTTTGGCGACCAGTCGTGATCCTAGATCTTTTGATAAGAAAGGCGTAATTAGTCCGCGTATAACTTATCACGATGCGGCAGAATATTTACATGAGTCCAGATTAAAAGATTCTTATTCTTTTTTTGAGGCCTACTATGAAGAAGGCGCAGGCAAGGATGTATTACTCTGGCACAAAGATGCGGTTCTTTTTGCTGGCAAGATTGGCGATCAATTTGCCATGCTTCACCGAGTTTTGCCGGATGTGCAAGTAGTGTTTTTTGATAATTTTAAGGATTTAAACAATGAATTTTGGGAGAAACAACTGAAAAATTTGGCGGATAGCGTTGTTTTAGAGAACAAACACTGGTTTGAAACACGGTGTATAGGTAGCGGCGCCCCACCCATTAAAACCGATGCGGGTTGGCTTATGATCTACCATGCCGTAGAAGAAACCAATAAAAAAAGAGTTTATCACGCTGGAGCAGCTCTCTTGGACTTGAATGATCCGCGTAAAGTGATTGGCAAATTACACGAGCCGCTTTTCTCCCCAGTTGAAGATTGGGAGCAATCGGGTTATGTTTCTAATGTAGTGTTCCCGACGGGCACAGCGATCTTTGACGAAGATCTTTACATCTATTACGGCGCCGCCGACAAACGTATCGCGGTTGCTTCGGTGAATCTAAAAGATTTACTCGCCGAACTTAATCACGGTCACGGTCACCCCAATGGCACAATCTAACAAGAGTAATTTTGTAGTTTATTTAAGTACATATCCGCCACGCGAATGTGGTATCGCTACCTTTACGGACGATTTAACGACGGCGTTAGACAAGCGTTTTAATCCGGCGACTAAATCGCGCATTGTGGCGATCAACGAAAATCCCACCAGTATCTATAATTATGGGCCCAAAACCCTGCATCAAATAACCGCCAGTAATTTAGAGCAGTATGTAGCTTTGGCGGAGAAGATTAACGACGACCCCAACATAAAAGTAGTCAATATTCAGCACGAATTTGGAATTTTTGGTGGTGAATGGGGAGACTACCTTATGCCGTTTTTGCAGGTAGTCAAAAAACCGGTGGTAACCACCTTCCATTCAGTCTTGGCCCAGCCCAGTGATTTCTTAAAACGCCTAGTTCGTTTCATTGGGGAAAAATCCCAAGCAGTGGTGGTAATGAACCAACTCTCTAAAAATGTATTGGAGAGTCAATATAGCGTTTCGCCACATAAAATAATTTTAATTCCACACGGTATTCCGGAAACAACCTTTGAATCGTCGGAAAAAGCCAAGGCGACATTGAAATTAAGCGAGCGCACCGTTATTTCTACCTTTGGTTTATTTAGCCGAGATAAAGGCATTGAATATGCTATCCGCGCTTTGCCTACAGTTATTAAGCAACACCCCAATGTAATTTATTTAGTTTTAGGCGCGACTCATCCGGTGGTGCGCCGGCACGAAGGAGAAAAGTATCGCAACTTTTTAATGCGTGAGGTAGACCGCTTGGGCCTTAAGAATCATGTGAAATTTTACAATAAATATTTAACGATTGACGAGATCATTCAATTTTTAAAAGCTACGGATGTATATGTTTCGCCCACTTTAAATCCGCGCCAATCCGTGAGCGGTACGCTTTCTTACGCCATGGGTTGCGGTCGACCCGTGGTTGCAACCGCCAGTGAATACGCTAGACACTTGGTAACGCCGGAGACGGGCTTTACGGTTAAATTTAGAAACGCCAACGCTATCGCTCGGGCACTTTTACTGATTCTTGAAGACGATAAAAAGATGCGGGCAATGAGCCAGGCCGCATACGAGACAACCCGCAAGATGATTTGGCCTAACGTAGCCCGCGATTACTTTGGTTTGTATCAAAAATTTGCGGAGATAGATTCGGAAGAACGTAAGTTACCGGAGGCGAAACTAGACCATATAATCCGCCTAACCGATACTTTTGGTATTTTACATCACGCCCGTTATAGCAAGCCGGAACGCAGTTTTGGCTACAGTTTAGACGATAATGCCCGCGCGCTTATCGTCGCCGCTAAATCATATAAAGTTAATCCTAAACCAGAAATTGCCAATTTACTTAGCACTTACTTGAAATTTATTAAATTTGTATCCCGACCCGGTGGGACTTTCGCAAATGTAGTAAGTGCGAGTAAAGAGCGAGATAATACCCGGGATGAAGATGTGCAGGGTCGAGCTTTGTGGGCCTTGGGCTACGTAGCTTCCGCAGATTTTCTGCCGGAAAATATTCGACGCGAAGCCAATAGTTTGTTCAAGCGCTCCTTAAAGGCGGTGGGCAGTATCCAATCGCCGCGGGCTATTGCTTTTGCGATGACCGGCTTATACCACTCTTTAACTCATACGCCCAACACCGCCTACCTTAAATTGTTTAATAAATTAGCCGAAACTCAACTAGCTCTTTTCAAAAATTCTTCTTCACCAGATTGGCAATGGTTTGAAGACAGCCTAACTTATTCCAACAGCAAATTACCGGAGTCGTTATTTTATGCCTATGCTCTAACTAAACGACCCGAGTTTTTACGCACTGCCCAAGCATCACTCAAATTTTTAACTAGTGTAACTTTTGAACCAGACTACTATTCACCGATTGGCCAAAACGGTTGGTATTTCCGTTATCGTAAACGAGCTTACTATGATCAACAACCGGAAGATGCCGCCTCTATGGTAGAAACCAAAACTATCGCCTATAAAATTACTGGTGACCGCACTCATTTAGACGACGCTTTTAAGGCTTTCCAGTGGTTTTTGGGGCGGAATCACTTAGGCCAAGTGGTTTATAACGAAGTAACCGGCGGTTGCTCCGACGGCGTTGGCAAAACCGCAATTAATTTGAATCAGGGCGCAGAATCAACTTTGTCGTATCTTTTGGCGCGGTTGGCTCTAGAGGAACAAAATTTAGATCAAATAGCCATAGCATAATATTTTTTATGAAGTTGACCGTAGAAGCTCGAGAGGTAGCCCTTAAGGTTTTAAAACATTGCATAAAACCAGTTGGTTTTTATGCCTCCGGTCTGCCTAAGGGCTACATGGCACTTTG
>Ga0187893_10015661_pt1 | contig 10121 bp, 11 predicted proteins | sample MA1701074metaG_FD_139574 | JGI IMG/M metagenome (GOLD analysis project Ga0187893, IMG submission 139574) | White microbial mat communities from a basaltic lava cave in the Kipuka Kanohina Cave System on the Island of Hawaii, USA - MA170107-4 metaG ... | reverse complement strand
TCCGGCATCGCCAGCGAGTGCTTCACGATCCCCGGCAGCGTCGCCACGTTCATCACCTGGCCGATCGCCTCGTCGCGCTTCCCGGGCTCGATGAGCTCGTCGCTCGCGTAGATCCGCCCCGGCACGCGCATCGCGCCGACCTGCGGGATCTCGTAGAGGTGATCGTTCAGCTTGTTGAGCGGCACGTTCGACATGTCTCTCCCTTCAACCTGCGTCCACGCGAAAGGATCACCGGCGCACCGCGACGACCCGGAACCCGATGTGGTCGTACCGCCGCTCCGGTTCGAACCGCAGGCGGAAGGCCGACCGGCACGGCCATCCCTCGTCCGCCCAGCACCCGCCGCGCCGCGACCGCGAGATCGTCCCGTGCTCGCTGGGCGTTGCGCGATCCTTCGCCGCGTACAGATCCGGATCCGCGCCGCCCGGCAGGCTCGACCGGTACCAGTCGCGGCACCACTCGTAGGTGTTGCCGTGCATGTCGTGAATCCCCCACGCGTTGGCGGGATAACTTCCGACTTCCGCCGCGCGGCCGAGCGACGGCCCCGGCGCGCCGCCGTTGTACGCCTTGCCCTTGAAGTTCGCCTGCGTGCTGCTCAGCGAACTCCCGAACGACGTGGCCGTCGTCGTCCCCGCGCGACATGCGTACTCCCACTGCGCCTCCGTCGGCAGCCGGATCTCCCAGTCGGCCGGCACGCGCGCGAGCTGCGTGAGACGGGCGCAGAACACCTCCGCCTCCGCGAAGTTCACGTTGCCGACCGGAAGCCTGTCGCCCTCCGGCAGCTCCGCCGTCGCCGGGCCGGGCCGCGCGCCGACCACGCGCTTCCAGTCGCCCTGCGTCACCTCGAACTGCCCCATCCAGAACCCGCGCGTGAGCGTGACCTCGACCTGCCCTTCGCCGGGGCGTCGCTCGGGTTCGTCGCGCGGGCTCCCCATCGTGAAGCGCCCGGCCGGGCACCAGCGGAACTTCATCCCGCCGATCGTGCGCCCGTCGCCCGCCTTCGCCCCGTCGAACGGCGACGCGGGCGCGGTGTGCTGACAGCCGGCCGCCACCGCGCAGAGCATGAGCAGCGATCGCATGCGACCGATTCTCGACGAGCGCCGCGCGCCCAGCAACCTTTTCGCGCGGGCGGTGTTCTATCCGCATGACCACACTCATCGCGCTCGCGCTCCTCCTGCAGGACTCCGAGTTCAAGTGCGCGGACGGCTACGCGCTCAAATACGCGCTGACCGCGCCCGAGAAGATCGAGGACGGGAAGAAATACCCGCTCGCGCTCTGCCTCCACGGCCGGGGCGGCAACTCGACGGCCGCGAAGGTGCTCGCCCGCGACGAGATGAAGAAGAAGTACCCGTGCTTCATCCTCGCGCCGAGCGTCAACCGCGACTACAGCTGGTCGGGCGGCATGGGCAAGGCCGCACTCCCCTGCGTCTTCGAGCTCGTCGACGACCTCATGAAGAAGCACCCGATCGACGCCGACCGCGTCTACGTGACGGGACAGTCGATGGGCGGCTATGGCACGTTCGGCGCGCTCGCATCGCGGCCCGACTTCTTCGCCGCGGCCGCCCCGGTCTGCGGCGGCGGAAAACCGGCCGATGCATCGAAGCACAAGGCGGTCCCCATATGGGTCTTCCATGGGGCGGACGACCCGACGGTCCCGGTCGAGCGCTCGCGCGAGATGGTGAAGGCGCTCAAGGACGCGGGCGCCGAGCCGAAGTACGACGAATACCCCGGCGTGAAGCACAACTCGTGGGACAAGGCCTACGGGACGCCGGAGCTCTGGACCTGGATGTTCGAGCAGGTTCGGAAAAAGTAGGGTCCTACGGCCTGGACGGCTGGATCTTCTCGGGCTTCGGCTCCACGCGCTTGAAGTCCCCGTCCGTCATCGGCACCCAGTACTGGCGCCCCTTGCGGAGCTCCCCGTCGTCGTTCCCGAGATCCGCGCCGAACCACCCGGTCAGGAAGTCGACGAACTGTCCGAGGCTGAATCCGAGCTCGATCCCGACCACGCCGGCGAACACCTTCACCTCGAGGTCCCAGTAGTGGATCGCCGCCTTCTCGTGCGTGCCCCGCGCAAATTCGCCGGGCACCACGATGAAGCACCGGTGCTGCGACTGCGTGGCGTCCCCGTACCGGAGCGAATGGACGCTCTCCGTGTCGGGCGCCGTCACGGTCCAGATGAGCGACAGCGGCAGGTGGTCCTCGACGCGCCGCTCGCCCTGGATGTCGCCGTAGAAGAGCCCGCCCGACCACCGGCGGCTCGACCCCACGCCGAAGTGCCCGAGCTCGCCGATCGTGATGTCCGCCTGCACGCCGACGCCGACCGAGCCCTCGATCCGCCACATGTCGCCGAAGTCGCGGAACCGGTCGCGCGCGTACCCGCACCCGACCGACGGCAGCGCGAGGAGGATGATGAGCTTCTTCATATGTCGAAGATCACCGCGCCGATCCACGCGCCGCCTTCTTCGCGCAGCGAGAGCCCGTGGTAGGTCACCGCCTTCAGCTCCGTGCGCAGGCCGTGTTTCGCGCGGTCCATCGGCTGCCCGCCCGCGCGCGCGCGCAGTCGTCCGGCGCCCACCTCGAGGTCGAACGCGACGTAGATCATCTCGTCCACGGAAAACCGGTAAAGCAGCTCCGCGAGCCACGCCCGCAGGAGCTCGTCCCCATCCCCTTCAACGACGATTTCATCCTCGCGTTGGGCCGTCGCGCCCGGCGCCTCGACCAGGATGTCGTACATCGCGCGGGCCGCGGTGGCGAAGAGGTCCGCGAGCGACCCGGCGCGCACGCGGATCCCGACGTCGCCCGTGTGGTCGATCAGCTCCCACGTCCCCATGAGGGCGACATCCTAGCGGATTCCCGATTCCCGATACCCGATTCCGGAAATCGACGCCCGCAGCGTCGCGCATCGGTAACGGGAATCGGAAATCGGGAATCGAAGGAGCCGCATCCTGTATCCTTCATCCCTTCATGCAAACCATCACCCTGGACGGGCGTTCGCTGGCGTTCGACGACGTCCGCGAAATCGTCAACGACTACCCGAACGGCCGCCGCGTCCAGCTCAAGCTCGCCCCCGACGCCGCCAGGCGCATGAAGAAGTCGCGCGCGGTCGTCGATCGCGCGCTCGCCGAGGGACGCACGCTCTACGGCGTCAACACGGGATTCGGCCGCCTCTCCGACCATCCCGTCCACGACCTCGAGCAGCTCCAGACGAACCTGCTGCTGTCGCACAGCGCGGGGCTCGACGCGCGCACCGGCGAAAGCGGCCTCCTCATCGCGCTCCGCGCGAACTCGCTCGCGTACGGCAACTCGGGCGTCACGCCCGCGCTCGTCCAGTACCTCGTCGAACTCTACAACCGCGGCGTCTGCCCCGAGATCCCCGAGCTCGGGTCGTGCGGCGCCAGCGGCGACCTCGTGCAGCTCGCCGAACTCGGCAGCGTGATGTGCGGGCACGGATGGGCGTACGTCGCGGGCGGCAGCGACCGGGACGAGCCGAAGGGCGACGTGCGCACGTACGCCAAGCGCCTCCCCGGCGCCGACGCCCTCGCGCGCGCCGGCCTCAAACCCTACCGCTTCGGCCCGAAGGAGGCTCTCTCGCTCATCAACGGCACGCAGTACATGTGCGCCGCGCTCGGACGCGTCCTCGTCGAGATGCACGAGATCCTGCGGCTCGCCGACGTCGCGGGCGCGATGACGCTCGAAGCGCTGAAAGGCTCCGCGAAGCCGTTCGACGCGCGCGTCCACAAGCTCCGCCCGCACCCCGGGCAGGCCGCCGCCGCCGAGAACGTGCGCGCGCTCCTCGCCGGGAGCGACGTGCTGAAGTCGCACAAGGACTGCACGAAGGTCCAGGACGCGTATTCGCTGCGCTGCATCCCGCAGGTCCACGGCGCGGCGCGCGACGCGTTCGAGAACGCGCGGCGCGTCCTCCTCACGGAGATCAACGCCGTCACCGACAACCCGCTCGTCCTCGACGACGGCGACGTCGTCTCCGCGGGCAACTTCCACGGACAGCCGGTCGCGCAGGCCGCGGACTCCGTCGCGATCGCCCTCGCCACGCTCGCGAACATCAGCGAGCGGCGCATCGAACGGCTCACGAATCCGGACCTCTCCGAGCTCCCGGCGTTCCTCGTCCGCGAGAGCGGCGTCAACTCCGGGTTCATGATGGCGCAGGTCGTCGCCGCCAGCCTCGCCGCCGAGTGCCGCGTCGACGCGACCCCCGCGAGCGTGCAGACGATCCCGACGGGCGCGGCGAAGGAGGACCACGTCAGCATGGGCCCGCACGCCGCGCGCAAGGCGCGACGGACCCTGCGCAACGTGCGCACGATCGTCGGCATCGAGCTCCTCTGCGCCGCGCAGGCGCTCGACTTCCTGAAGCCGCTCACGCCAGGCGCGGGCGTCGCCGCCGCGCACGAGTTCCTCCGGCAGCGCATCCCGCACCTCGAGCGCGACCGCTACCTGCGCAACGACATCCAGACGGCCACCCACTTCTACACGCACCGCCAGCTTCTCGAGCGCGTCGAGAAGCGGACCGGGAGACTGCGATGAAAAGCCTGCCCTCCGAAGCCCGCAAGGGCGCACGGAATCCGAACCCCCGGCGAAGGAGGGTCGACATGCTCACCGCCAGGCCCGCGAAGGTCACGCTCGCCCCCGTGCGCGCGCCGCGCGGGAAGAAGCTGACGTGCCGGAACTGGCAGATCGAGGCGCCGTTCCGGATGATCCAGAACAACCTCGACCCCGACGTCGCCGAGGACTGGCAGAACCTGGTCATCTACGGCGGGAGCGGCAAAGCCGCGCGCTCGTGGTCCGCGTTCCACGCGATCCTCAAGTCGCTCAAGGCGCTGGCGAAGGACGAGACGCTCCTCGTCCAGAGCGGCAAACCCGTCGTCGTCTTCAAGACGCACGAGATGGCGCCGCGCGTCCTCATCGCGAATTCGCTGCTCGTGCCCGCGTGGGCCACGTGGGAACACTTCCGCCGGCTCGAGGCGCAGGGCCTCATCATGTTCGGCCAGATGACCGCGGGCTCGTGGATCTACATCGGCACGCAGGGCATCCTCCAGGGGACGTACGAGACCTTCATGGCCGCGGCGAAGCGCCACTGGTCGAGCGACCTCGCGGGAAGGCTCGTCGTCTCCGGCGGCCTCGGCGGCATGGGCGGCGCGCAGCCGCTCGCGGCCACGATGGGCGGCGGCGCGTTCCTCGGCATCGACGTCGACGAGCGCCGCATCGACCGCCGCATCGCGTCCGGCTACCTCGACCGCAAGTCGAGCTCGCTCGACGAGGCGCTCGACCTCGTTCTCCAGGCGAAGGAGCGGAAGGAAGCGCTCTCCGTCGGCCTCGTCGGCAACTGCGCGGAAGTCCTGCCGCAGCTCGTCGAGCGCCGCGTCGTGCCCGACATGCTCACGGATCAGACGAGCGCGCACGACGAGCTGAACGGCTACGTGCCGGCCGGCATGTCGTTCGAACAGGCCGTCGAGCTCCGCCAGGTGAAACCGGACACCTACATCCAGATGTCGATGGAATCGATGGCCGCGCACTGCCGTGCGATGCTGCGCCTCCAGGAGATGGGCGCGATCACGTTCGACTACGGCAACAACCTGCGCGGGCAGGCGCGGAAGGCGGGGGTGAAAAACGCGTTCGACTACCCGGGCTTCGTGCCCGCGTACATCCGCCCGATGTTCTGCGAGGGGCGCGGCCCGTTCCGCTGGGCGGCGCTCTCGGGCGACCCGCGCGACATCGCGGAGACCGACAAGGCGATCCTGAAGCTCTTCCCGAAGGATCCGGTGCTCGCGCGGTGGATTCCGCTCGCGCAGAAGCGCGTGAAGTTCCAGGGGCTGCCCGCGCGCATCTGCTGGCTCGGCTACGGCGAACGCGCGGAGGCCGGCCTCTACTTCAACAAGCTCGTGAAGAGCGGCAGGCTGCGCGCGCCCGTCGTCATCGGGCGCGACCACCTCGACTGTGGAAGCGTCGCCTCCCCCAACCGCGAGACGGAAGGCATGCGCGACGGCTCGGACGCGATCGCCGACTGGCCGATCCTGAACGCACTCGTCAACGCCGCGTGCGGCGCGACGTGGGTGAGCGTGCACCACGGCGGCGGCGTGGGCATCGGCAACTCGATCCACGCGGGGATGGTCGTGTGCGCCGACGGCACGCCGCTCGCCGCGAAGAAGCTCGAGCTCGTGCTCACGGTCGATCCGGGGATGGGCGTCGCGCGCCACGTCGACGCGGGCTACGCCGAGGCCGAGCACTTCGCGAAGGCGAAGGGCGTCCGGATCCCGCGGTAGCCTCTTCTCCGCGTCCCCTGCTGTTACACTGTCCGGAATGTCCTGCGCACTCACGGTCCTCGTCTGCCTGTGGGCTCAGGACCTCAAGTCCCGCGTCGACACTCTCGTCGAACGACTCTCTGATTCCTCGATCGAGACGCGGGAGGAGGCCGCGAAGGAACTCAAGTCCCTCCACCGCGAGGAGCGGGTCCTCCTCTGGCTCGACAGCGTCCGCACCGCGGAGGCCCGCGCCGTCGCCGACTGGATCCGCGTCCGGCGCGCCGCGCCCGACGGCCTCCTCGCGCAGCACCCGAAGCTGGTCGAGGACTGGCTCGCCGCGGACCCCGACGCGCGCGTCGACATCCTCGAACGCGTGTTCCAGCGCGCCTTCATCATCAAGGACGACGGGACCCTCCCCGACGAGCGCAAGGAACCGGGGCGCCACGACGCGCGGACCTTCCTCTCCGCGATGATCACCCCGGACTTCGCCGCCCGCCTCGACGAGACGCGCCAGGCGAAGCTGCTCACGATCGTCCTGCTCGCCGACATGTCCAGGAACCCGGTGCCGCCGGAGCTCCTCGGCAGCAGCTCGCTCGAGGTCGCCACGTCCGCGGCCCGCGCCCTCGTGTGGAACGGCCGCGAGATGGACCGGATCCAGTCGGACCCGCGGCCGGACGTGCGCCTGGTGCTGGCGGGCGAGTGCCCCAACCTCGACCGCCACGCGCGCCGCATCGCCGGCCTGCTCGCCGACCGCGACGGGCGCGTGCGCGCGGCCGCCTCCCGCTGGCTCGCCGTCGGGAACCACCAGGCCCACACCGCCGCCGTCGCCAGGCTCCTTTCCGACGTGGACCGGGGCGCGCGCGAACAGGCGATCCGCTCGATCGGGCACCTCCGCGCCGCCGCCCACGCCGACGCGGTGGCCGCGCAGCTCGCCAGCAACGACGTCCTCATGCAGCACGCCGCGCTGTGGGCGCTCGGCCGGCTCGGCGTCAAGGCGCACGCCGCGAAGGTCGCCCCCTTCCTCGACGGCGAATGGCAGCATCACGCCGTCGAGGCCGTCCGCGCGCTCGGCGCCATGAACGCCCGCGAGCACGAGCCCGAGCTGCGCAAGCTCCTCAAGCGCGAGCCCGAGGTGGCCCGCGCCGCGGCGATGGTGCTCGCGCGCTGGGGCGACCGCGACGCCGCCGCGCTGCTCGTCGACCAGTTCCGGCACCTCGAGCTCGACGAGAGGCGCGAAGCGAGCCTGGCGCTCAGCGCCTTCCGCGATCCGGACGCGTGGCGCGACGTCCTGGCGGCCTCGGACCGCGCGGGCGCGCTGACGGGACTCGGACGCGTCGACGCGGCCTTCGCCGCCGAGATCGAAAAGCGCGCGGGGCTCAGGATCGCGTTCGAGGAGCCCGGGAGCATCGACACGTGGGGCGACGTGCGCCTGACGGACGCGCTCCTGACGGTGTCCACTGGTGTCCCGATCGTCGAGCGCGGGCTCGTGCGCATCGTGTCGCAGGAAGCGGCCGTCGCGTTCTGGCGGGACTGGTGGAAGGAGAGGAAGTGATGGGCAGGAAGATCGTCATGGTGATCGCGAGCCGCGACTTCCGCGACGAGGAGTACGCGAAGCCGCGCGCGGCGCTCGAGAAGGCGGGCCACGCGGTGACGGTCGCGTGCTCGAAGCTCGCGGAGGCGAAGGGGATGCTCGGCATGAAGGTGAAGCCGGACGTGCTTCTCAAGGACGTGAAGAGCGCGGACTACGACGCGATCGTCTTCGTCGGCGGCGGCGGCTCGACGGAGTACTGGGAGGACGCGGTCGCCCACCGGCTCGCGCGCGAGTTCGCCGAGAAGCAGAAGCCGACGACGGCGATCTGCCTGGCGCCGGTGACGCTCGCGAAGGCGGGGCTTCTCAAGGGCCGCGCGGCGACGGTCTGGCCGGACGCGGCGGGCGAGATGAAGAAGCAGGGCGCGCAGATGAAGACGCAGGGCGTGGTCGCCGACGGGAACTTCATCACCGCGGACGGGCCCCAGTCGGCGGAGGAGTTCGGGAGGGCGCTGGTGAAGGCGCTCGCGTAGGCGCACCGACGCGAGTATCCCGCCGACGGCGCACGTCAGCGCGCAGGCGGCTACCGTGACGCCCTCCGCGGCGTCCCCCGCCCACGCCAGGCCGGCGCCGAGGAGCGCGCACGACCGTCCTAACGTGGCCCGCGACACCCGGTTCAATGCGGCGGGTCGGACGGCTCGACTTGGGACTGGGGACTTGGGACCCGGGACTTCCACCGGTACGTCGCGGCCGCCGTGCACGCCCCCATCGCGATCAGCGACGGCGACGTCCACGCGACGACCAGCGCGGACGGCGGCGGAAGCGCCAGCGCCGAGAGAAGCGCGAGCGCCGCGAGGATCGCCAGCGCTTCCCCCGCGCGACGCACACCTCGAATCCGCGCGAGGCGCATCTCCGCGCGCCCGTCGTCGTCCACCGCCGGCGGCGACCAGTTCCAGAGCCACGCCAGCAGCGCGTGCACCACCAGCACGAAGACGAGCAGGACGACGGTCACGGCGCGGAGCTCCGGCCGCTGCACCCAGAGTGCCGTCACCGTGCACGCGCCGACAAGCAGCGACAAAAGCGGCGCAAGCCCGATCTGAAAGCGCATCCTCCTCTTGGACGGAGCGCGCGCGCCGTTCGTGGGGCGCTACCGCCCTCTCACGGGCCGCGCCGCAAACGCCCCGAAGAAGCCCGCGACCACCAGCACCGTCGGAATCAACATGAAGAGATGCGACGCCCGCGTCGACGCCCCGCGCGCCGCCGCCAGCACCGACGCCCACGCGACGAAAAGACACGCCAGTACCGCCAGCTGGCGGCCGCGACGCGTCGCGTCCGCGCGCATATCGCTCACCACAACCGCCACGCCCGCCGCGATCGGCAACGCCAGGATCGCCGCGCTCGCGTCCTGGCCGAGCGTCGCCGTCATGCCCGCGGCCAGCGCCACCCCCACCCACAACGACGCCAGCCCGAACCGCATGGAGATAGTGACCTGAACGCGTCCACGCACATTTCGCAAATCGTCACTGTGACGGCGCGTTCACCGGACGTGGGATTCGGGACTTCCTGAGCGGCCCGTGCGCGCGCATCGCCGCCGCCGCCGCCTCCACGTCCAGCTGCGGCCGCTTCCGCTCCGCGTTCTTCGCCGCCAGCCACGAGGCTCCCAGCACCACCATGACCATCGACAGCGGCATGATCGCCTGCAGCGCCGACCCGCCTTCGCGAGACACCCGCGTGCACACCGCCGTCGGGATCGCCAGCCACGTCACCAGCGCCCACATCGGCAGGAGTTCGAACCGCCACGTCAACGGGCGACGCCGCTTCCGCCTCCACCACCGGCGCATGATCCGTGGAACGCGCCCCGGCCGACCGCGGTTCAGATTCGATGAAATGAACTGGCGCCCCGTGCGTCCGTTCGTAACCATGGACGTGGTGGAAGCCGCCCTCGGCGACCCGGATCTCCTCCGGCGCGCGCGCGCCGGCGACGCCGCCGCCTGGAGCGATCTCGTCCGAGCCCACGAGCCCGCCCTCACGCGCCTCGCCGCCGCCATCGTTCGCGACGACGAGGACGCGAGGGACGTCTGCCAGGAGACCCTCCGGCGCGCCATCGCGCAGCTCCCCGCCCTCGACGACGCGGAACGCTTCGACCTCTGGATCCGCCGCATCGCCGTCAACGCCGCGCGCGACGTCCTCCGACGCCGCGGCGTCCGCCACGCCGTCGCCGACGAGCTCGCACGCATGCCCCCCCGGCCCGCGCGACCCGAGGACCTCGCCGTCGCCCGAGAGGACCGCGACCGCCTCCGCCGCGCGCTCGACCGCCTGCCCATGGAACTCCGCGAGGCGC
>Ga0187893_10015660_pt1 | contig 10121 bp, 11 predicted proteins | sample MA1701074metaG_FD_139574 | JGI IMG/M metagenome (GOLD analysis project Ga0187893, IMG submission 139574) | White microbial mat communities from a basaltic lava cave in the Kipuka Kanohina Cave System on the Island of Hawaii, USA - MA170107-4 metaG ... | reverse complement strand
GACGGGGGCGATCGCATCGGCCTGTTCGGACTGCACGTGGCCGCGTGCGAGGGCCGGTTGCCGCGACAATGGACGCCGCCATCGAAGGCGACCGCCATGTCGGTGCTCTATGCCGACCGGCCCCTGCAGGTTCCGGTCCACGTCGTGTGGCCGGCTTGGGTGGCCGACCGGCCGGCGCCCGGGGCCCGGATCGACGGCGGCGCACCGATCTGTACCGTGCTGGCTGCCGAGCCCTCGCGCCATGCGGTGCGCGAGGCGATTGCCGCACGCACGGCTTTCGTTTTTGCGCAACTGCGCGACGCAGACCACGGCAGCTCGTGGCGGTGTAAGGAGGCGACCGACGGATGACGATCGACTCCGCACGTCCAAGCCTGGGCCGCCTCAGTCGGCCCCTCGTCGAGCGCCTCATTGCCGATGCGGCGACGTTGCGGATCGGGGTGGAGAAAACGCCCGAGGGCTGCACGCTTGTCGATGCCGGCATCGATTGCCGCGGCGGTATCGAAGCCGGCCTGCGCATCGCCGAGATCTGCATGGGCGGGCTGGGGCGTGTGCATTTGTCGGCAAATGGGTCGTTCGGCCGATGGCCGTGGTCGCTCAGCGTTCACGCCGCCGATCCAGTACTCGCCTGCCTCGGCAGCCAGTTGGCCGGATGGCAGTTGACCGTCGGCTCCGGGCAGCAGGCGTTCTACGCCCTCGGATCCGGCCCCGGCCGCGCTGTGGCGCGCAAGGAGTCGCTGTTCGAGGAACTTGGATACCAGGACGTCGCGGACAGCGTCTGCCTGGTGCTCGAGGTGGATCAGCGTCCGCCCGCCGCCTTGATCGAAAAGGTGGCGAAGGACTGCAACGTACTCCCCGGCGGCGTAACGCTCATCTTGACGCCGACCAAGAGCCTCGCCGGTACGATCCAGATCGTCGCCCGCGTGCTCGAGGTGGCGCTGCACAAGCTGCACGAGCTGCACTTCCCCCTCGACCGCGTGGTCGACGGAGTGGGCGCGGCGCCACTGCCGCCACCCGCGGATTCATTCGTGGCCGCCATGGGCCGCACCAACGACGCGATCATCTACGGGGGTATCGTGCATCTGTTCGTCACCGGCCCCGATGGCGACGCAAAGAAGTTGGCCAGCGACCTGCCGAGCGCCGGCTCGCGGGACTACGGCAGACCCTTTGCTGACGTCTTCAAGTCGTACAAGGGCGACTTCTACGCCATGGACCGGCTGTTGTTCAGTCCCGCCCGCGTCACCGTCACCGCCCTCGATAGCGGCCGCAGCTTCCAAGGCGGCGCACTCGACGAGGCTTTGATCGACAAGTCCTTCGGCCATGCGCCGACCTAGGGTCGCGATCTTCGTCGACGATGCCGATTGGCATGCGCGTCGGCTGAAGCGGGCTTTTGCCGCGCAGGCCTGCGATGTGATGTCGCTGTCGCTGCGGGACTGCGGTTTCGCTACGCGCGACGGCGGCCACGGGTTGCACCTGCCGCGGTTCGCGGACGCGCTGCCGGATGCCGCGTTCGTTCGGACGATCTCGGCCGGCACCTTCGAACAGGTCACCATGCGGCTGGGCGTGCTGCACGCGCTGCGCGAGCTGGGTGTGCCCGTGCACAATGACGCGCGGGCGATCGAGCGCTGCGTCGACAAATCGATGACCAGCTTCATGCTGCACAAGGCCGGCATCCCGACGCCGCCGACCTGGAGCATCGAATCGATCGAAAGCGCAAGGCGCGTCGTCCGCACCGAGGCGAGCGTCGGCCGCCCGCTCGTGCTGAAGCCGTTGTTCGGCTCCCAGGGGCGCGGCCTGCGGCTGGTCGAGCGATGCGAGGACCTGCCGGCAGTCGAGGACATCGGCGGCGTCTACTACCTGCAGCACTTCGTCCGAAACCGCGCACCCGGCTGGCGCGATTGGCGCGTGTTTGTGATCGGCGGCCGGGCGGTGGCGGCCATGATCCGCCATGGCAAGCACTGGCGCACCAACGCCAGCCAGGGCGCGCATTGCGAAGCGGCACCCGTGGCCGGAGAGATCGCGGCGCTGGCGGTCGAGGCGACGGCCGCCGTCGATGCGAACTATGCCGGCGTCGACATCATCGAGGATGCCGACGGCCGCCATCTCGTGCTGGAAGTGAACAGCATGCCGGCGTGGTCCGCCCTGCAGCGGGTCACGGCGACCGATATCGCGGCTGCGCTTGCAGCCAGTCTTTTCGATCGGCTGCGGCCGGTCGTGGCCCTCGGCCGATCGCGGCGGATCGCCGGACGACGCTGATGCTGCCGGGCGCCGCGGTTGCCGCCGCCTATCACGCGGCTTGCCTGGCGGAGCTGGCTGCCTTGAAGCCCGGCAATGTCCATGTTTTTGCCGCGGGCCACGACATGACGACGGCACTGTTCGTGGCGAGCGCAAGCGCCAGTGCTCCGGCGATGGGCGAGCCCGGCCTGACGGTCGGTGCCCGCATCCTCGGTGCGATCCAACGCACGCGGCAGGTCGTCGATTGCAACACCAATCTCGGCATCGTCCTTCTCTGTGCGCCGCTGGCGCAGGCGGCGCTGTCGGCGGCGCCCGGCGGCTTGCGCGATCGACTGCACGGAATCTTGACCGCACTGGATGTCGCGGATGCGGAGCAGGCCTTCGCGGCGATCCGGTTGGCGCAGCCAGGCGGGCTGGGAGCAGCGCCAGAGAACGACGTCCGACAGCCGGCCACCGTTCCGCTTTCCGTCGCCATGGCCGGCGCGGCCGCCCGCGATCGGATCGCCGAGCAGTATGCGAGCGGCTTCGCCGATGTCTTCGAGACCGGTGTCGCGCGTCTCAGGTCGGGATTGTTCCGCTGGACCAGCGAGCCTTGGGCCACGACCTTCGCCTATCTGGGGTTTCTCGCCCACCATCCCGACAGTCACATCGCGCGCAAGTTTGGCCTTGAGCGGGCACAGGCGGTCTGTGCGATGGCGCGGCCGCTCGACGGGCTCATGCAGGATGCCGGCGATCCCGAACACGTCGTCCCGCGGCTGTTGGCGCTCGACGCGGAACTGAAAGCGGCCGGCCTCAATCCCGGCACCAGCGCCGACCTGACGGTCGCGAGCCTGTTCGCGCTGCGGCTGCAGGATGGCGAAATCGGACCTTGCTGACGGTGAGGCGTTGTGGCTACCATTCCGCTGTGTCCTCTGTCCGCCAGGGGGTTGCTATCTGGCAAACCGGTCCGGCCGCAAACTGGTCGGACGCTGCAAACAAGGATGGCTCCGTGCGCCGGGAGAGAGGCGATCGTGCAGGTCGCCGGCCGTTGGTTGTCGACTCGCTCGGATTGACGCTTTCCATTTCGGACCGTTCTGATAGGGAGGATTTGACCGATGCCCAAGATCACAAAAGTGCTGGTAGGTGAATCGCTGGTCGGCGACGGCAACGAAGTCGCCCACATCGACCTCATCATGGGTCCGCGCGGCAGCGCGGTCGAGAGCGCTTTCACCCATGCGTTGACCAACAACAAGGACGGGTTCACCACCCTCCTCGCTGTGGTCGCACCGAACTTGCCCGCCAAGCCGAACACCGTCCTATTCAACAAGGTGACGATCAAGAACGCCAAGCAAGCCGTTCAGATGTTCGGCCCGGCGCAGACCGCGGTTGCCCAGGCGGTGACCGACTGCGTTGCCGACGGTACCATCCCAGCTGACGAGGCCGACGACATATTCATCTGTGTCGGCGTGTTCATCCATTGGGAAGCCGCCGACGACAAGAAGATCCAACAGTACAACTATCAGGCGACGAAAGAGTCGATCCAGCGCGCCGTCGCCGGCACGCCAACGGCCCGCGACGTCGTCGCCAAGAAGGGCACGGTGAAGCACCCGTTCGGCGCCGGCTGAGTCATTGACGGTCGCTAGATCGGTGTAACAGCGGCGATCTCGGCGGGGCCGATGCGTTGCTGATGCAGCGCAGTTGCGACGAGAACTCCGCTCACTCCGCAGCTGGCCAGCTCTAACAGGTCTTCGCCGCCGCGCACGCCGCCGGCGGCGAAGATCTGTTTGGCGGGCGCGAGGGACCGCCATTGCTGCAACATTTCCAGATCGGGGCCGTCACCGCTGCCGACTCGGCTGAGGGTCATGACGATGATGCGATCCGGCCAATCCCGCCGTGCGTCGAGCAGCTCCAACGGGCCAAGGAATCGGCCATCCTTGTAGTCGACGGACAGGATTACGCGCCGATACTCATGGTCCTCGAACGTCCCGAGGATCGTCGTGTCATGTTGCGCTTCGCTGCCGAGCACGAGGTCGCCGAGGTCTTGCGACAGCCAGTCACGGCAGGTCAGGGGATCGTTCAGGCCGCTATCGACCCAGAGCCGGAGACCGGGGAAGGTCGTTCGGATCGAGCGCATCGCCGCCATGTTGCCGCCCTGCCCCTGGATCGCGTCGAGATCGGCGATGTACATCATCCGAAAGGGAAATAAGGCGAGCATGCCGGCAACGACGTCCAGCGGCTCGCTGCTGCGGCAGATCTGTGACCGCACGGGCCGGTACATCTCGCGGTCGCCGCGATGAGCATGCACGACCTGTCCGGCCTTCAGGTCGATGACGGGAATGACGTCCACGGAGCGGGGCCTTGCGTCTGTTGATCTGCGAGTACGTAACGGGCGGCGGATTCGCCGGCTCCCCTTTGCCGCCGGGGCTGGCGCGGGAAGGCGACATGATGGTGGACGCCCTTGTCAAGGACGTCGCGGCGCTGGATGGCGTCGCCATCGTCTTGCTCCGCGACTCGCGCCTGGCGCCAATGGCGGTTCCCGATGCATGCCGGGTCATCCGCGTTGATGAGAACCCGTGGGAGGTCTGGCGCGCCGCAATCGAGCAGGCTGATGCCGTCTGGCCGATCGCACCGGAGACGGGCGGCGCGCTGCTGCGGCTGAGCGAACTTGTCGTCTGTGCCGGTCGCACGCTGATCGGGAGCCGTCCACACTCCGTCTCGCTCACCACGAGCAAGCAGACGACGGCTGCGCACCTGGCATCGCGCGGCGTTCCCGTCGTGCCGACCGTCCGTGCCCGCGACGTCCGATGCCAGGACTTGCCCGACGGCGAACACGGGTGGGTCGTGAAGCCTGACGATGGCGCCGGCGCGGAGGCGACCCGGCTGTTCCGGTCCGCCGATGAACTCCGGCAATGGCTTACGGTCTCGACAGGGGCCGACAACCTCGTCGTCCAGCCCTATGTGCCGGGCATGGCGGCGAGCCTGTCGGTGCTTTGCCGGGACGGCCGATCATGGCTGTTGAGCTGCAACCGGCAGGACATCGTCATCGAGGGCGGTGCGTTTCGCTTCTGTGGATGCGTGGTCGGTGGATTGGAGCATCGCCGTCCGATCTGTGCGCGCCTTGCGGCGGCGGTGACTGCGGCCATCCCGGACCTCTGGGGCTATGTCGGTGTCGATTTTGTCGATTGCGACCTTGGCCCCGTCGTGCTGGAGATCAATCCGCGCCTGACCACATCCTATGCCGGACTGCGACAGGCGATCGGCGTCAATCCGGCGGAACTGGTGCTTCGCCTTTTGCAGGGGGACCTCGACGCCGTCGAGCGTCCGTTGGGAATTGCGCCGCAACGCGTGGACGTCGGAGCGCTCGATGCCGCCTGAGCTGGCGACCGGCTGGGATCTCGGCGGCGCCCATCTCAAGGCGGCGCAAACGGCTCCCGGCGGCCATCTCGTTACCGTGTTGCAGGTGCCTTGCCGACTGTGGCTGGGCATGGACGAGTTCGCCCGATCTCTGAGCGAGGCCCGCCGGCACCTTCGGCCGGCGCGTCGGCATGGCGTTACCATGACCGGCGAGCTCGCCGATCTGTTCGCCGACCGGGCCGAGGGCGTAACGCGCTTGAGCCAAGCGATGACGGCGGCATTTCCCGGCGACGACGTTCGCTTCTATGCCGGCGATCGTGGCTTCGTCACCGCTGTCGACGACTGGCGCGCCATCGCGTCCGCGAACTGGCACGCCAGCGTCCGTTTCGTCGCCGGCCGCTTTCGGTCCGCCCTGTTCGTCGATGTCGGCAGCACGACCACTGACATCGTGCCGGTTGACGGGGGGCAAATCGACGCAATCGGCTATGCCGATGACGAACGATTGATATCCGAAGAGCTTGTCTACACCGGGGTTACGCGGACGCCCGTGATGGCCGTCGCCGACACGGTGCCCTTCGTGGGGCAGCGCCAGCGCGTGATGGCGGAGTCGTTCGCGACCATGGCCGACGTGCATCGTTTGACGGGCGCGCTGCCAGAGGATGCGGATCAGCTGCCGGCGGCCGATGGCCGCGGCAAGACACTCGAGGACAGCGCGCGGCGTCTGGCCCGCATGCTCGGTCGCGATTTTCAGTCTGCGACGATGGAGGAATGGCGCCGACTTGCCACACATCTGGCTGAGCGTCAGCAGCAGATCCTGCGGTCAGCCATCGATCGTACCCTGTCGCGCGGCCTCCTGGGCGGCGATGCCCCGATCGTCGGTGCCGGCGTCGGGCGCTTTCTGGCCTTCGAATTGGCGCAGCGTTTGCGCCGGCCCTATGTCGACTTTGCCGACCTGGTCGAGGGTGAACCGGCGGCCAGGGAATGGGCGGCCCGATGCGCACCCGCGGCGGCGGTCGCAATTCTGGCGGCGGATTCCTGGTAGCCCGCCGCGCGATCGATGGCGGCGCGAGCGGCGCGCACGCGTTCGACGTCCAGTTCCGACGTGCGGCCCGCCCGGCATAGGGCGCCGCGAAATCCGAGATAGTCCGGACTCAGCCGGAGTAGCGGCGGAATATCCGCAAGGGAGAGTGAACCCGCCAGGCCGCTGATCATCCCGCAGTGCCGGACACGAGCAACGAACCCGCCGAGCGCACGATCACCGAGGTGCCGCCGCAGGCCGCCAGCGCGCTTGTCGGCGGTGTCCAGCATGGCGCCCGCGAAGCCGGCGTCGCGAAACCGGTCTATCAGGATGAAGTCGGGGGCCGTGTCTGCAAACAGCACCGCGACGATGCGAGTTCCGCCGACCACGAGCCGTGCGAGTTCGGCGATGCATGCCGCAGGATCGCCGCCGCAGAAGAATCCGACCTTCACGATGTCGACGCCGAGCCCGGCAATGCGCGCCGCCGCGTCGGCGACGATCTGCGGCTGCATCGGGAGGTCGCCGGCCGTCGCACTGACCGTGCATCTGCCGGCGATTGCCTGCGCCGCTTCACGAATGACAGACGGCGGCAAGGCGCCGAGAGCCCCGGCGTGCGGATCCTTCAGATCGATGATGTCCGCCCCGCCTGCCATGGCCATCTCCGCCTCGGCCGCCGATGTCACGCTCGCGAGAAGACCAGTCATGCCCGTCGCTCCGTCTTCGCCCTGTGCTCGGCAATCCGTTCCATCAGCCACTCCCACGCCTGCCGTTCCCGTGGCCGGGCGGTCTTGTCGACGGCGATCTGCAGATAAGCGATCTCGCGGTCGATCTTTTCCGCCGGCAGCATGTGCAGGCGACTGACGAGGATCGCCGCCTCGACCACGGCCGCCTGCGCCCGATTGAAGCCGCGGAACGGCCGATGCATTTCCTCACAGACCACCGCGCACCGGAACCGGGGCCGCAGCTCGTCCTCGGCCACCGCCACGACCTCGAGTTCCGCGTGGGCGAGTGTCTGTTCCAAGACGGCGCCCGGGACCTTCGTTGCCGGCCGCGTCGGCCAGTCGCGGCGTCCGGTCAGACAGCCGGCAAAAATCAGAACGTCGTCGGTGTAGTTGGCGACGGCATAGGGGTTCTCGCGCAGATTGTCGAGCGTCAGCGACGGTCGGAACGGGGCGATGACCAGATGCTCGCCCTCCTCGATCAAACCGAGCGGGGCGATGTGTACGACACCGGCGTTGTTCTGCGTCGTGACGATGCATTCCCGGATCATCGCGGGTCCCGCGCCTTGCGCTTGGCCTGCAGGGTGGTACTCGCATCCTGGAACCTGGTCAGGTCTTCCTCGGCGCGGTCGACGGCACAGCCCCAATTCAGCGGCCGGTCCTGCACGTACCGCTTGCCGAGCCGGAACGCGATCTCCGCCTTGGCCAGCTCATGGCCGAGATAGAAGGCATGGCTGCCGTCGCGCTCGACGCGAAGCTGCGGAAACAGCTCGAACGGGTCATCCGCCACGTGGTGGCCGTCGCGGTTGTAGACGTGGATTCCATCCGCGGCGATCTCGACGCGAAAGTTGTCGTCCGCGATCATCGCCGCCATCTCCGCGATCTCCGCGCTGGTGCGGGGCAGGGGCTTGCGGTCGCGCAGGCAGAGCAGCGCCGGCCCGATACCGGAGGGAAGGCTGCCTTCTTCGCGGGCCGCGAACATGATCCGGCGGGCGGCATCCGTCTCCTCGATGGCGCGGCGGCAATGCGGACTGACGCGGACGACCAGGACGTTGGTGATGCGCAACTCCGACACGATCCCCATCAGCACCGCGTTTATCCCCGTCGTATCGGCATCGGTCAACTCGGTGAGGTTGCCCGTTCCCATGAGGATCTCGGCGTTCGGGTGCGCGCGCCGCAGGGCTGCATAGCGCCCGAGCGACTCGGTGAACCCGAAATGGATCGGGTCGAGGATCGGGTCGGCCAGATAAGGACGGCCGGCGGCGTCGAGCTTGTCCATGGCGCGGAGCAGCGAATCCAAATCGCCGTGGCGCGCGGGTATCAGGACCGGGATGGCGTCGGAGTCGTCGGCCAGTGACAACGTTTCCTCGGTCAGGCTCAACAGGAAGTTCGCGCCTGCCTTGGCGCCACGGCGCAATTCATCGGCGTTGGCCGAATCGACGCTGACTCGATGGCCGCCGGCGACGAGCGCGCGCACCGCGTCCTCCAGGTGCGGGAACGGCGTATCCGGCAGACAGCCGAGGTCGATCACGTCGGCGCCGGCGGCGCGATAGTCCGCGGCGCGCTGCAGAATGGCGGGCACCGAAAGGGTCGGCGCTTCGACGATCTCGGCGAAGATCCGGACGTCATGGCGGGAGAGGTCGCGCGGGCGACCCTTGCCGCCGAAGAACTCCGGCAGGTCGTTGATGTCGTCCGGGCCGCGCTGGACCGGGATGCCGTAGTGCGCGCCGAGGGCCTCGAGGTCGGCGCGGCAGCGGCCCGGCAGCAGGATCCGGTCAGCCTTCGGGGGTGCGGACAGCCGGCGGCGGATCAGGTCGGCGGTCATCAGGGCCGCGACCTTCACGCCGATGTCGTGAATCTCATAGGTGAAGGAAGCCGGCTGCATGGCCGCCAACACCTTTGTCACCCGCGGCTTGGCGAGCCGGCCGGTCAGGAAAAGGAGATGTTCAGGCATGCGAGCCGGTTGCGCAGGGCGGTCTCCAGCTCGGCGAGGCTCTCGACGACCTCGGTGTCTTCGAAGCTCTTCAACCGCTGCGTGTTCTCCAGGTCGATGCGGCGCGGGAACACCTTGACCATGCCGTCGGGTGCCATGGTTTCGAGCTCGGGCGCCGTATCGCAGGCGAAGACGATGACGGGGACGCGGCACTTTCCCGCCTGTGCGAAGACGTTGGTCGCCAGGTTGTCGGAGATGCCGTAGACGCACTTGGCGACGGTGTTCGACGTCGCCGGCGCGACGACCAAGGTGTGGTAGACGCCGTGATAGAGCAGTCCGACCGGCGCCGCGCTGGCCGTGGTGTCCTTGAACAGGCGGACGGTCTTCGGCAGCTGCGCCATATCGTCGCGGTACATGCGCACCACCTCGGCGGCCGCCCGCGAGACGAAGACATCGACGTCGGGAACGCGGCTGATCAAGGCGAGGCTCTCGGTGAAGAAGTGACCCGATCCGGTCAGCGCCCACGCCAGCCGCGGTGTTCGGATCTTCTTCGGCATCGCGGCGCGGCCTCCGGCATGTTGGCACCCGGCTTGGTTCGGTCGCCGATGTTAGCACGGCGGCGGAGCCCGGCAATCGACTGTGGTCGGGCGGGGCGGTTCGAGAGAAGGCTTCAAACCGCAGATGAACGCCGATGAACGCCGATGCATCGAGGCGAACGCGGGAGCATGTCGAAGAGCGAGCCACGAATCGGCCGTACCCCCATCCTGTCATACCGGCGAAAGCCGGTACCCATACGCTCAGGCGGCGCCGATTGTTCCCGCATCTGTGGCCGGCACGTCACGAACCTTTGGCGATGTCGGCGGTTATAGGCCCCGGCTTTCGCCGG
>Ga0187893_10015657_pt1 | contig 10123 bp, 7 predicted proteins | sample MA1701074metaG_FD_139574 | JGI IMG/M metagenome (GOLD analysis project Ga0187893, IMG submission 139574) | White microbial mat communities from a basaltic lava cave in the Kipuka Kanohina Cave System on the Island of Hawaii, USA - MA170107-4 metaG ... | reverse complement strand
CCCGGCCCATGTTGCGCAGCGCCTCGCGAAGGAGCGGCCAATTTTCGGGATCGTGCCAGCGGAGAAATGCCTTGTGCAGCCGCCGTGCGCGGACTCGCTTCGGCACGAACACATCGGGACTGCTTCTTCGCACGCGCCGAAGTGGATTCTTGCGCGTGTGGTACATGGCCGTCGCCAAGGCCATTGGCGACGGCAAAAATGCTTGGACCTGGTCTGCTCGAAAACCGTTTTGCTTGAGCCAGAGCGCCAGCTCGAGCATGTCCTCGTCGGTCGTGCCTGGATGGGCAGCAATGAAATACGGGATGAGGTACTGCTTCTTTCCGGCTTGCATCGAATAACGGTCGAACAGCGTCTTGAAGCGCTCGTATGTGCCGATTCCCGGCTTCATCATGTGCGCAAGAGGACCCTCCCGAACGTGCTCCGGCGCGATCTTGAGGTAACCGCCCACATGATGCGTGACGAGCTCCTTGACGTATTCGGGCTGCTCGACGGCCAAATCGTAACGTACACCCGAAGCGATCAGGATTTTCTTGATCCCAGGAAGTGCTCTGGCTTTGCGGTAGAGCTGCACGAGTGGCGCGTGGTTGGTATCGAGGTTCTCGCATATGCCTGGGTACACACATGAGAGCCGGCGGCACGCAGACTCGATCTCCCGGCTCTTGCACGCGAGCCGGTACATGTTGGCCGTGGGACCACCCAAGTCGGAGATCACGCCCGTGAAGCCAGGCACGGTATCGCGAACACGCTCGATCTCACGCAACACCGACGCTTCCGAGCGGTTCTGGATGATTCTTCCCTCGTGCTCGGTGATCGAGCAAAACGTGCAGCCTCCGAAGCATCCGCGCTGGATCGTGATCGAGAAGCGAATCATCTCGTATGCGGGGATCTTTTGCTCGCCGTAGCTCGGATGAGGACGCCTCGTGTAGGGCAGCTCGTAGATCGCGTCCATCTCGCCCGATTCGAGCGGAATCGGGGGTGGGTTCAGCCACACGTCGCGATCGCCATGCCGTTGCACGAGCGCCCGCGCGTTGCCTGGGTTCGACTCGGCATGGAGGATGCGCGACGCGTGGGCGTACAGCACCGGATCGCTCCCCACTTGCTCGAACGAAGGCATACGCACCACCGTGCGTGCGCGGTCATGCTTGGGCTTGGGCGCACGTGTGCGCACAGCAACGAGTCCGTCGGGAGCATCGACCTCGCGCGAGTCGATCTCGACGAAATCGTCCGGGGTGCTCCGACGCGCGAACGCGGTGCCCCGTAGGTCGGTGATGTCTCGGATGTTCCCCCCAGCACCCAGCCGGTGCGCGATCTCGACGATGGCACGTTCGGCGTTGCCGTAGACCAGCACATCGGCCCGCGCATCGAGCAGGATCGATCGCCGGACCTCGTTGGACCAATAGTCATAGTGCGCAATGCGACGTAGGCTGGCTTCGATGCCACCGATGACGATCGGTACGTCTGAATACGCCTCTCGACAGCGTTGCGCATACACGATGGTGGCGCGATCCGGTCGCGCACCGGCGCGTCCGCTCGGCGTATAGGCGTCGTTGCGACGGATCTTCCGATCGCTCGTGTAGTGGTTCACCATGGAATCCATGTTTCCACCGGTGATGCCGAACATCAGGTTCGGCCGGCCGAGCTCGACGAACGCTTGCGAGCAGCGCCAATCCGGTTGCGCCAGGATGCCGACACGAAACCCGTGGGCTTCGAGCAGGCGCCCCACCAGCGCCATACCGAAACTCGGGTGATCGACATAGGCGTCTCCCGTGACAATGACGATGTCGCAGCTATCCCATCCGAGCGCATCCATCTCGGCGCGGGTGGTGGGTAACACCGGGGCCGTGCCGAAGCGATGTGCCCAAAACGGACGGCGAGAAAATAGTTCGCTCGAGCTCGGCATTGGCAGGACGGTGTCACTGTAGCAGCGTATGAGGACATTCACCGCAGGCCATGGACGAAGCAAAGCCAGTGCGCGCGCACGTGTTATCGTCCGAGCAGGAGGTTTCCTTGCAGATGGCCTTCAGCGCCATGCCCTTGCAGAAGCTGTCACCGGAGCTCGCAGGTTGGAAGCGCGTCAGGCGTGGATGGCTCGAGGTAAGGGTTGCTCGCGTGGGGCTGCTCGCGACGTTGGCGGCGGCGCTGGTGCCTGGGGGCTCGTGCGCTCGCGATCGGGGCGTCGTCGAGCTCGGTTGGCTGTTCGTCGACGCCGATGGTGAACGTTTGTTTCCGCAGGGGCGGTTGGATGACACGTGTGCGCTCGAGAGCGAGGTCGCGGAAGGTGGGCGCGTGCGCTACGACCTTCAGGTCGAGCTATTGATGACGCGTTCCGAGTGTACCGGCGGCATCGACGACGATGCTTGTCTCGTGCTCTCGCCACTACGTTTCGCATGTGATACGGCACGAGGCAGCCACCTCGACGTGCCCGCGAGCGAACAACCTTATTTGATGACCGTTCGCGCGGTGGCCGTGCGGGCCGATACCGGTGATGTCTGTGTTCCCGATGCTGAATGCGTCGTGGTGCCCGGGCCGAGAACCCGTGAGGTAGAGGGCGGGCTCGTGACAGATCTGCAGATCTACGAGATCGTGCTCGCGGATGCGGGACATCTGCTCGACGAACGGGAGTGTGGCTGTGGGTAGCGTGAAAGTAGCGCTTGGCGCTTTCGCCGTATTCGTGTTGTGCGATTGCGTGTTTCCATCGCGGGACGTGACGGGCATGGAGCTCGCTTGGACACTATCCGAGACCAACACGCTCCAAGGCGACGAATACAGGCGCATTCGTTCGTGCGAAGGAGCGTTCGTGACGCAAGTCCAGGTGGACATCCACGATTTGAACCACGAGGAGCGTCGACGAACGTTCGCCTACGACTGCGAGCAAGGCTTTCAAACACCCGAGCAAGCTCACGTGAGCAGCTCCGACGTGTTCGTGTCGTTGCGGCCGGGCAAATACCAGGTGGAGCTCACCGCGATGGACGATCCGGAGGCCCGCCAGCGTGCGGGCGAGCCCCAAACGCGTATTCGCACACCTTTCGAGGTCACGGTGTCCGACAAGAGCGTCGCGGTGCTGTCGGCCGATCTATCTGCGGCCGTCGTATCCGTCACGCTGGATCTCGCCCATGTCGAGGCGTGCGAACGGTTGGTCGCTCGGCTGGTGTACGCCGATCCCGAACACGACCTACCGGGATACGGCTGGAAGCAAGGCGATCCCGCGGTGTTGTATCGCGAGGGGTTGCGTTCGTCGGGCAGCGAGGACTCCCTCGTGCTGGACGGCACCGAGCACGACTGCCGAGCGCTCGTCGACGGCGCGCACGTGTTTTCCAATGTCGACGTTGGTCACTATACCCTCGAGCTATCGATCGACCGGCAATCGTGTACGCTCGATCTGTGGGTCGAAGGCGAGCTCAGCGCCGCGCTCGACTTGGCCGACCTCGCGTGCGAAGCATGAATCCCAGTCCAATTCGTCGGTTCGTACTGGTCCTGATGCCGGCTGTGATTGCGTTTGCAGGTTGCGCGGAACGTCCGAGCTATGAGCTCCGCTGGCGGGTGCAAAGCGACGTCGTGGATCGCCCATCCCCACTCGAGTGCTCCTCGGTGGGCATTCAAGACGTGGAGATCCTGACGCTGTCGTCCGGCACGTTGGTGGATTTTCGCAGGGCACCGTGTTTTCCCCGCAGCTTTCGGGACCCCGAGCGTTTGTGGCCAGGTCCCGAGCTCGCACCAGGAAGGTACGAGGTGCAGGTTCACGGTCTGTCACGCGGGGGTTATGGCTGGCCGGAGGTGATCTCGTATGGCACCGTGAACGTTCGATCGAACGAGGTCGCCGACGTGGTACCCGACCCGGAGTTCGACATCGACGGCGAGCTGGCATTGCCGGCTGCGCCACAATGTGACGATGGCATCGACAACGATCACGACGGTCTTCTCGACCGCTTCGATCCCGCCTGTATGGTCGATGCCAGCGCACGCGAGTCCGAACAACTTGCGTTCGTGAACATGGAGTTTCGCACGAGCTTTCTCGGCGACAATCCGAATGCATCATGCAACGGTGTGAGGCTGGCAAAGTTCGAGGTTACGATCGACCCCGAACCACCCGGTCTGCGCCCGATTCCATGGACCTGCAAGACAGGTCGCGTGCATCAGCTCGGCTTGAATCTTCCGGGTGGTGACTACGGCATCGAGCTTCATGGCTTGGATGCCGCGGGGCAACCCGTCGTGCTGCCCAAGCAAGCGACGTTCTCCGTCGTGGAGGGACGGACGGCCTACATTCCGTGGCAGTTCGATTTCGCAGCCGAAGATTTCCTGGCCCTCGAGGGGCCCGCTCGCTTCGTGGTGACCTTTGGGCCAGATGAGCTCACCGGCAATTCACGCGGCTGCGAACCGGGGCCCAGCGAAGGGATCCTCGAGATCGTCTCTGTGACGATGAAGGTCGTGAACGAGTCCGGTCAGCCGGTCCCAATGCTGACGCTCGATGATGAAACTGTGCTGGACGGCAAGTGGCCGCTACCCTGCAACATCGTATCCAAGCAACTCTCCACGGTACCACTCGACTGGTCGGCCAACTATCGTTTGGAGGTCGAGGCCTATGCCGACGACGGGCGGATGTGTTTTTCGAATCGTACAGAACCGGCTCCATTTGCTCCGAACGAGGCGTTTTTGGTGCACGTCCCGCGCGTCGACAGGAGCGGAAGTTGTGCCGATTGCAACGACAACCTGGATTGCGGCAGCAACCAATGCGTTGACGGTCGATGCGTGCCTTACTGAGGCTTGCCTTTCTTGACGGATGGCGCGGGTGCCTCGATCTCGAGGTTTTGCAACAAGTCTTCGAGCTCGATCTTTTTCTCGAGACGACGGCTCTGTAGCTCGACGATCTGACGGCCGAGTTTGTCGGCATCGGCAGTGAACTCCTCGAGCCGCTTGGACAAGCGATTGCGCAACTCGCCTGCACGGGGATCCTTCTTGATCGCCTGCAGGTTCGCGCGCGTCTCCTGGGCACGTTGATCGAGGCTTTGCTGTTGAGCTTGCAACCCCGCGACCTGCGTGTCGATGCGGCCGATGTCCTGGCGCATACGCACGATCGGCTCGAGCCGCTTGCGTGCAGCCGAATCGAGGCCCGGGACTTGGAGAAGCGTTTCGAGCAGACGAATCACGCGATCATCCCAAATCGTCAAAGTCACCCTCGAAGGCGTTTGTTCGACGATTTTCACGCTCGCCTCGGTGGCTTTGGCGGGCACCTGGATAGGCACGAGATACGCATCTGGCAGCGTCTCGGTACCGCTTGGTCGATCCTTGATTTCGTAGCCCGGACCTTGTCGCGGATGTCGGATCAACACTTTGTATGGTTGTTCGGCAGCTTGTCCTCGAACGTTCCACGTGGTCGTGGTGCGCTGGAAATTTTCGACTTCGAGCACGCCTCGCACGATACGAACGATGCGCATCTCCTCACCTTGATATTCGGCTGCGCTCCGGACCATGATGGTTGGCTCGACCGCGAACGGAATTGTGGCGCTTGTCTTGCTGCCAACGGCCTCGGAAACACCCTCGCCCACGAAACTTCCCCCGGCATAGATGCTGATAGGTCCCGGTTCGAGCACGAATGGCGTCTCGTTGCGGAAACGAACCACTCGATAGGGGTTTTGCTCGTAGCCGGTGCCTGCCCCGCCCGGTCGATACAGAAAGGTTTGCTCGGCTTCTACGTCGGCGTTCACGATGGCCACCATCGTCGACGTGGCGTCGGGGACGGTGACGCGATGCTGGAGGTCGAAACGGGTCAGCCCGGTCACCCTCGACGCCCGCGCGCTCGCCAGCGTGCTTCGTCGTAACGAGTCGAGATCGATCCTGGCCGAGTCTTGCAAAGCTGCAGATGACGTCTCGGGAGCAGCGAAATCCTTTTCGGCGTCTCGTTTGTCGCTCGACGCCATGCCTGTCGCGTCCCGTGATGCTGTTGCCATCGACCGTTTCTTCGCGCGGGCCGAGCGACTGCGTATGCCATCCCCTGAATCGAGAGCTTTGGCCTCCTCGATCGAGAGGGACGATGCAGCAGCCCCGGCACCCGCTCCCGCCGCCTCCGACGGCGGTGATGGTGGTGCCTCGGGGGCCATCGGTGAGACGCTTTCCTCGATGGTTTGGGCCTCGTCGTAGCTGGTCTCCCCAACCGCCACCTTGGCCCGTTTGCGCACGCCTTCTTCGGTCAAGTCCGAGCGATCGAGCGTTCGCGGGGTGTGCAGGTCGTAGCGAAACGCAATTGGAGCGCCCGACGTGAGACTCATCGTAACGGCACGCCAGTCTTCGCCACTCGTGTTGTCGACGACCGCCCACGCTTGCAGCAACGCGCGTGTTTGGGCTTTTTCGGGCAAAACGACGCGATATGTGGGCTTCCACATCGGTGCCGCGACCACGTAACTCACCACCACGTCATGGTTTCGTGCGCCCGCCAAACGGATCTCGACGGCGACTTGCTGGAACATCCCCTCTCCTGCGCTGGCGTCCAACGTGCGATGCAGCTGCATCGCGAGGTCGCCGTCACGAAGGGTAATGCCGTGAACTTTCGAAAGACGCACCACCCGCAGCTCTTTGCCGTGCAAAAGCGAGATGCGATGGTCCTTTCTGGCAGGTTCGGGGCGAGGAAAGAGACGAGGATTGGCAATCGCGGGCGGTGGTGCCTCGTCTTCGATCGCTTCCACCATCACGATGCGTCCGGCGATGCGTCCGTCGCTAGTCGACAGCACGACGTACGTGCCGCGCAAGTTGTCGAGCACGTTTGCGAGATTCCCCTGGCCAGGCGTCAGAGCAGCCAGAGCCGCATTGGCCCACGTCTGGGGATCGAGCGGCATCGAGACACTCAGTGCTTTGCCGCTTTTGCGATCGACCACGGTCAAGCTTTTGAGCAAGTCGTTGACTTGATCCTTGCGGACTTTGATGCTGAGCATGTCGCCATCGAGCTCCCCACGTCGCTCGAAATAGCCAATGCCGTTGCGGTAGAGCACCACGCGATCGAGCGCGAGTGTGTCGTCCGTAGTGGAAAATGGTTGACGCGTGTGACCGCACGCGGTCAGAACCACGCCGAAAGCGAGATGAGTGAAACGTCGCATGAGGTGTCCGCCCGAACTGTACCAGGATGTCGCATGGTGGCGCATCCCGGAACGGTCACAACGCATCACGATTGGCTGCGGTCTATGGCGCTTTACAACAGTGCAGCAGCTTGGTGAAAACGCATGCGAAAAGCTCGGATACGCTCGTTCGAGCGTGAAGGATGCACCCGATTCGAAAGCAGCACGAAAATGCGAGACGGTGGACGAGGATCGATCCACAGGCTCGTTCCTGTGAAGCCAGTATGACCCGCGGCGTCGCTCGACAGGGCAGTACCCGAGCTGCCCGTGCCGTCTGGTTCCGGGCCGTGCCAGCCGCACCGCCTGGTCGATCCTGGCACGCTGGACAGTTGCCAGAACCGATCGCGGACGTCTCGAGACAAGCCTACAAGGCCGCCTTCGAGCCACGCCCGCGCGATTTCCAACACGCCGGTCGCGGTGCCGAACAGGCCCGCATGACCAGCAACTCCTCCCATGACGTAGGCGTTGTCGTCGTGCACCGTGCCGTGGGCGATCCTGTCGTGGGCTCGCACTGCGAACCACGTCGGTTCGCCTTCCGGATGAAGCGAGGCATCGTAGACCTCGCTGGGGGCGATGCGACGCTCGACCCAACCGACGGGTTGTTGGCACTCGGAAATGCGACGAAAGCCGAGGCTCGCTAGTACGTGCTCGTCGAGACCGAGCGGAGCGGCGATCCGGTGGTCAAACGCGCGATCCAGCATGTCTTCATACACGTCTTCGAGCCAGCGACCGAGGATCATGAATCCAAGGTCGCTGTACACCGTTCGTTCGCGCGCGCGATACTCGGGATCGCTCGCAGCGACTGCCGCGAACACGTCGTCCCGCGCCGAAGCCCCGCGCTCATGTACGCGTGTGAAATATTCTGCGTGGGCAGCCAGACCGCTGGCATGCTCGAGTAGATCGACGAGCTTGGCGTCATGGCATCGATGGTGAAGCCACGTTGGCACCGCATTATCGAGTGCGATCCGACGCTCGCCAACCGCCATGGCCGCAAGCGTGGTCGTGCACAACACCTTGGTCAGCGACGCGAGATCGTAAACCGTGTCGCGTACCACTGGCTCTGTTCTTCTCGCGAACCATGGGTGCGTGGCGAGCGTGCCGTGCCCTTCGTGATACAGCTGTGCGCCATCGCACCAGACCAACGCGACGCAGCCAGGAAACACACCGTCTGTCACGGCAGATTCGAGCAGCTCGAACAGCGCCTGGCGCGGATCGGGTCGGTGCATGGATGGAGCTTGCCCGGCCGACGTCGCTTCAGCTACAAGATGGCGCCTCGATGGCCGTGGATCATCAAACTGCCCGCGAGCGCCTCATCGTGGCGATCGACGTTCCTACAGCCGATGCCGCGTTGGACATTGCTGGCCGCCTCGATGGCCTCGTAGGCATGCTGAAGGTTGGGCTCGAACTATTCGTGGCCGAGGGACCGGCGGTCGTGCGACGCATTCGCGAGCGGTTTCCCGAGCTCGGCATTTTTCTCGATCTCAAGCTGCACGACATTCCAAACACCATGTGTGGAGCGATTCGAAGCATCCGTGAGCTGGGTGTTCGCTTCGTCACCGTGCATGCCGGCAGCGGAACAGCCCATCTGCGTGCATGTGTGGAGGAAGCTGGAGATGCCCTCGGCATTTTGGCGGTGACCGTGCTCACCAGCCAAGACGAGCAGGCTTGCCGAGAAGCGGGGCACACTCGCACGGCCGGAGATTTGGTCGAAATGCGCGCAGTGTGTGCACGCGAGGCCGGCTGCGTTGGAATCGTATGTAGCGGAGAAGAGCTCGCTCGCGTTCGTACCGTGGCACCCAAGCTGTATCGTGTCGTGCCCGGGATTCGATCCAGCGGTGTCGATCATGGCGATCAAAAGCGCGTCATGACACCCGCACGTGCTGTCCTCGAAGGTGCAAACTACATCGTGGTCGGTCGCGCAATTGTTCGGGCACCCGATCCAGCCTACGCGGCCCGCACCATCGTCGAAGAGCTCGACGAAGTCACGAGATCCCCGGACTGACAGTCCTGGCCGCCGCTTTTGCTCACATGATCGGCATGTGGTGGGACGAGCGCATCCACGCATCGCTGCCGCATACTCATGGGATCAGCTCGTGGATCCCTGTTCCGTCGTGTCCGGGGACCAGCTCCATGGGTCTCCCGGTATGGCGAGCCGCCTGTACGAGCTCGCGTAGCTGCTCGAACATGTTGCGATGATCGGGCAGACCGTGGAGTACTAGCTGTGGGTGGCTCTGGTCGGTCCCGAACAAGGTAATTTTCGCGTTCCCGAGCAGACGATCCCATAAGCTTTGTTCGTAGCGCACGTCGAGCACGCGCCAGAGCTCCAGGGAATCGACGGTCTTGCTCACGATGCCACGTTCGAATTCGACGCGCCGCGCCGAGATCTTGTAGCGAGTGGTGACGTGACGCAGGTAGGTGACAAAGAGTCCCGGTACACCTGCCAAACCCAGCAGCGACAGCGGTTGGCCTGCGAATATCTCGTTTCGTTGCAACAGCACGCCCGCGCCCACACCCGCGACACAAACGAACAACCATTTCAAGTAACTTGCCAACGCAATGCTGTGCCTCATCACGCCTTGAAACAAAACCGGGTCAGCGTGTGCGTCGCTTGGCACGTGTGCATGCATGTGCCGAGCGTATCGCAACGCACACGCGTTGCCCAGGTGTGCGTGTGCAAACGTTGTGTCAACCGCGTTGCTTCAACGAACGCCGTACAGCGCGCTACGAAGCTGCAAATGTGCTTCGCTGACACTGTACGATACGAGGTCCTTGACGCGGTCTTTTTGTGTGAGGTTGCCAGGCTCGTCGGGTTCCTGGGTCAGCACTCGTGCGCTTACTTCGAGACTGTCGCACAGCACGAAGCCCGCTCTGGTAACCGTGTGTTCCACGCCGACAGCCCACGTTCGCGTGTCGGCACCACCTTCCTCGATCACGCGCAAGACCAGCAATCGAAGTTGCTCGAGCCTTGCGGGCGCGAGATAACGCTCGATCTCCTGTGCATAGCCGTGCGCTTGTTCCAT
>Ga0187893_10015656_pt1 | contig 10123 bp, 5 predicted proteins | sample MA1701074metaG_FD_139574 | JGI IMG/M metagenome (GOLD analysis project Ga0187893, IMG submission 139574) | White microbial mat communities from a basaltic lava cave in the Kipuka Kanohina Cave System on the Island of Hawaii, USA - MA170107-4 metaG ... | reverse complement strand
TTCCGGCGGCGACCACGGTGAACGCCAACGTCGGCACGCGATCGGCGGGCAGCAGATCGAGCAGGTAGCCCGTTCCCAACCGCCCGATCATTCCCGCCGCGCCCATCAACGAAGCCGCGAAAGCCGCGTTCGCCGGACTCATCCCACGATCTGTCAGCAGCGCAGGGAGATGAATCATGCAAGCCTGAATGCTCATCGAAATGACGAAGAACGCGCCGATCAGCAGCCAGAGCAAGCTGCCGCGTAACGCTTCGCCCCGCGTCAGTCCATCAGCCTGCGGGTCGGTTACGCGCTGTTCGGACGCGCGAACAGAGGTTGGAGGTTCTTTGAGAAATAGCAACAGCAACGGAACTGCAATCAACAACACTGCTCCGCCGGAGATTGCATAAGCGTTGCGCCAGCCGAATTGATCCATCAGCGCCCGCGTCGCCGATGGCCAGATGACGCCGCCCAGCGCCGTCCCGCACATCGCCACTCCCAGCGCCAGTCCGCGCCGTTCCGTAAACCAGCGCGTGATCAGACTGGCATGCGGTATCGCCGAAGTCCCCGGCCCGACCAGCCCGAGCAGCAAAAAGACCGCGTACAGATGCCACAGATGCGGCGTCAGCAACGACAACGAAGCGTATGCCGCGCCGAACACCGTCATGCTGACCAGGATCGGGCGGCGCGCGCCCATCCGGTCTGTCAGCCATCCGGTCAGCGGCATCGTCAACATCGCCGTCAGCGTCGCCAGCGTGAAACCCAGCGACACCTGCCCGCGCGTCCAGCCGAACGCATCGCACAGCGTCGTCAGCATCACGCCGAAGGCATTGACCAGCAGCGATCCAAAATGCAGAAACAACCCGACGGACGAAGCCGAGACCACCAGCCAAGCCGAACGCCGCCGAGTTGTTTCCGCCAAACTTGCTGTCTGAAAAGTTTCGACTGTTTGCATAACTGGGACAATACAGTGTTTGTAGTACCGCCTTCAGGCGGGCCGTCACGGCTCCGATTTGTGACGGCCCGCCTGAAGGCGGTACTACAAACACTGGCCGATCTAGAAGCTGAGTTTCACCGCCATCTGAAACGCGCGCGGCCCGCCTGATCCGAACACACCGCCAGCGGTCGTCACAGGATTGCCGAAGCCCGACGAACGCAGGAAGCCAGCATTGGTTGGGTCGTTGCTGTCGCGCGTCAACACGTTGGAAAAGCCGGAGTAATTCACGTTCGACACTCCCAGGATGTTCGTCACGTTGAAGAGATTGAATACTTCGACCATCGGCTCCAGCCGCGCCTTCTCGCCCAATCGGAAAACTTTCGACAGTCGCAGATCGAACGAACTGAAGCTGTCGTTGAATTGCGCGTCGTCACGAACCAGCGGCAGTCGCTGTCCGTTCACGCCGCCCGCCGTGTTGAGTTGTTGAATGAAGCTGTTTAGCTCCGCGCCGGTTTTGAACAGCCGCCCGCCCGCGTTGCGTTGCAAAATGGGGATGCGCGAACTGGCGTCGGGCAGCAGAATGTCCATCGGCACGCCGGAAGCCAGCGTCACAATCGGCGCAAGCTGGAATCCGTAGGGCAACTCGACCGCGCCGGAGAACGTGAAGTAATGGCGGCGGTCACTCGGCGAAGGGCCATATTCGAGTTGCACGTTGTTTGGATTGACCGGCCCGTTGGAGAACGGAATCTGGTCGTCATTCGCGTAATTGAAGGCTTTGGACAGCGTGTACGACGCGCGGAACTGATAGCGGTTGGCAAAGCGTTTCTCCAAACTCAGCAGCAATCCGTCGTATTTCGTCTTCACGCTCGATTCCAGATTGACTACGCGATCCGGCCCTCCGACGACCGGATTGTTCACAACGCCAATCGTGCGCCCGATGATGAAGCGCGTACCGAAATTGTGCACGTAATCGGCGCGCACGACCAGGTCTCGCGCCAGTTCGCGCTGAACGCCGAAGTTGAACTGCTGGACCATCGGGTTTTGCAGGTCGTTGTCAATGATGTTGATGCCGGAAGCGCCCGCGCCCGGTAGGATGAAGCCGGTGAAGGGATTGGCCAATGTCGGCGCGCCCGGACGGAAGCGGCCCGTAGCCGGATCAATGAAGATCGGCGCGCCCGTCGGATCGCTCAGCGCGTTGCCCGCGCGAACTTCAATCGCCAGCGCGCGTCCATCCAGCCCGCGTTCGAGCGAAGCGATTTCGAGCGTGATGCGGTCGTAATAAATTCCGTAGCCGCCGCGAACGCTGGTCTTGCCGTCGCTGGTCGCCCAGTTGAAACCGAAGCGCGGCGCGAAATTGTTCGTGTCGCGGACGCGAGCCCCGCGATAAAACGATTGCACGATCGGATTGCGGTTCGCATACCAGTCGTTGTTGTTGACCTGCGTATCGAGTTCGTACCGCAGCCCCAGGTTCAACGTCAGGTTGCGCGACACGCGCCAATCGTCCTGCGCGAACATCGCAAAGTGGTTGTTGTCGGTGTCCGCGATGAGCAGCGCCTGGGTCGGCTTTGAGCTGCGCAACGTGACGGCGAAGAGCAGGTCGTTGTCGTCCACCCGGCCATCACCGTTGAAATCGGCCTGCGCGAAATCCTGCACGAACTCGATGCGGCCTTGTTGAAACACGCCGAGATCGAAGAGCGAGTCAACACGCTGAACGTCGCCGCCGAATTTGAATGTGTGCGCGCCGCGAATCAGCGACAAGGCGTCGGAAAATTGCAGCCGGTTGATTTTCGTCGCCTGCGGTATGCGGAACGACACGCCGTCCAGGATCGAAGGAAACGTCAGTTGCGGGCCGGTCGAAAGCGGAACGGTGTTGTTATAAAAATTGTTGACGCTGAAACTGAAACTATTGACGGCGGTCGGAGTGATCACCCGCGTCCAGTTCGTCAGGAACGCCTGATGATGGTTATTGAGATTCTGCCTCTGCGAGGCCGAACCGATGGCGCGATCCAGCTTCGTCGCGCCGGTGTCATCGAGCCGTTCAATCGCGTAGCGGAAACTCAAACTGTCGTCATCCGTCGGTTTCCAATCGCCGCGCGCGAGTCCGAGCAGGTCGTCGTGCGGGGCGGGCGCAAAGCTGCGTCGAATCTGGCGCGCCGCCACGTCACGCTCGCCGACCAGCACGGCGCCATCCTGATTGCGATACTCGAAAGCCCCGAACCACCAGGCGCGATCTTTTTTGAGCGGGCCGCCGAGCGTCGCCGCGTATTGCTGCCGGTCAAAGGGTGGCTTTTGATTGCTGCGGTCAAAGGTCGCGGGCAGCCCCTGCAGCCGCCGGTCGCGCTCGAAGAAGGAAAACGAGCCGTGCAGATCGTTAGCGCCAGATTTGGTCACGACGTTGATGACCGAGGACGCCGAACGGCCAAGCTCCGCCGAGAAACGATTGGTGGCGATCTGGAACTCCTGCACCGCGTCCTGCGAGATGTTGATGAGCGGCCCGCCGACCGCGTCGTCGTTGTTGTCCGTGCCGTCAATCGTGATGTTACCGCCGCGACCGAGTTGTCCGGCGGAAGAGATGATGACGCTGCTGGTTTTGGTCGGGTCGAAATTCGGCGCGGGCGCGTTGCCCGGAACGAGCAACGCCAATTCCAGATAGTTGCGGCCATTGAGCGGCAGGTTTGAAATCGAACGCGAGTTGATCACGCCGTCAATGATCGCCGAAGCCGTATTCACCGACGCCGCGCTGTCATCAGGTACCAGCGTCACAGTCTCCGTTGGCCCGCTGACTTCCAGAGTTCCGTCAAAGACGGCTTGTTGTCCAACCCGCAGGTCAATCGCGCGAGCCAGGGTTTTAGGAAAACTCTTGGCCTCGATTTTGACTTCGTATTCTCCGGGATTCAGATTTGTCAGGACATACAAACCTTCGCTGTTCGTCACCGTCTCGCGCTTTGCGCCAGTGGCTTTTTGAGTTGCCGTGACTTTCGCGCCCGCGATCACTGCGCCGTTCGGATCGGTGATGCGCCCGCTCAAAGTCGCGGTGGCGACCTGTTGCGCAGTTGCGCTGATGACAAAACACAACATCAGGCCAAGCGTCGCGGCCATAAATAAAACTCCACGCATAGTCAGAGAACTCCTTTTCTTGAGAAAGTGTGATGAGGCGGATGGCGCGCGGATTCATTGCGCCAGCAGAGACAGAATCTCCGTCTGATTCGCCAGAATCTTCGCTTGATTGGCCTGGATCGTCTCCTGGTTGGCGAGCAGCGCGTCGAGCTTCGCCTGATTGGTTTTGATGATCTCCTGATTCTCGATGACGGTGTTGAGGCGCGAGAGCAGATGATCCAGCGTTTTTTGCTGATTGGCGATCACTTCTTCAGTTGTCATGAAATTGCCTCCTTTGTGACGGTGAAGGGATAGATGGGGAACAAGAAAAACCTTGTTAGAAATTTTCCCCGCAAAGCTAGCGATCTGGACCCCCTCTGGCGGGGGTTATGATTGAATACCGGTTTATGGAGATAAAGTTGGTGGTAAACGACAGGCAATCGCCTGGCCGAAACGGATGCTTGCCAGCCGAAGCTCCGGTCAAACCATTCAAGAAAAAAGAGAAAAATTTATCTGAGGGCGACGCGGTTTCCCCGACTGCGTCCGGCGTTGTGGCGACATAGCGCGAAAGTAGCGATATATCGCTCGCCCGCTCGGTATTTCGCGCGCGCGCAAGTCAACAGCTTTCTCAAGGCTCAGCCAAATGACGGGCGGGTGTCGAACGCGGCGAGGATTAACATTGGCAATTGGTTGAAGAGCGGTTTTGCGAGCGGAAGGCCGAGCCGAATAGCCGACTGGAGGTGGAGCGGGTCTTGAATCGCTTCGTGTTATTTCGCAAGGACTCGCTGACAGAAGGGAAGATGCCATCGCCCGCATAGTGGCTGACGGGTTGGAGAGCGTCAAGATGGGGGTTGGCCGATTCCGTCGTGATAGGAGGTCTGACGAGATGCGTCTGCGGAAGCCTTTGAACGTCGTCGCTGCAGCACCATCACTGTGATCAAATCGACGACGGTCGCACTCATCTTCATGCGCGTTCTGCCATTCCTGGAAGGCTCAAGCCCGTGAGTAATTACCTCTCTTTTGCACCTCAGTAATACGATATGGTTCGATAAGTAACCTCCACCAACTTCGGAGTGTTGTTCTTAGTATCCAATTGTGAGACGGTTTCTACCGTCCAATTCCCATAAGAATCTAGTTTACTACGCTCAATGAGCCTGACATTGGTCAGTGTGCCCTTTGCGTCATACTCTTCATATTTAAAGTTGGTCTCTTGGGTGTTTTTACTTATAACCACTCTGGTTACTTGAGCGCCAGATGCATCTAAGCCGATCATTTCCACCTGATTGCCGTTATTCATATAGGTGAATTTTCTGATGGCTACGATACCTTTGTTCCCGACGCGGCTTCTGGTACTGATCATGTTTCCATTCGGATCGTAATCGATGACCATCTCATAGATAAGATTGCCAGTATCATCAACTGTGTATTTTTTTACCGCTTGCCCTTGTTCGTTATAAATGCGAATGGACTTATTGATGAGTATCCCTTCCTTGCTATAATGCGCCTCTTGGATTTCATGTTTCGGAGGATGATGTGTTCTGACGGTCTTGCCGTCAAATATATTGTCGGCACTATAATGATCAATATTTATCAACCTTCCAACACCAGCATAATTGAAGATCTTCTTACCAGCCTGTATGCCGGAGCTATCAAAGTTGATCTCCTCAACCTTGTATCCTGCTTGATTATAGGTAGTGATATATGAAACAACTCTTTTCACTTTTTCAGGTGGCAAATTTCCTAAGGAATAAGCTTTCTCTACGCGTATTGTTTGTATTGGTCCCCCGAGTTTATCTTCTTCTAGATCGGTCTGCAGTTTGTCTTTAGTTGGGATAACGGCAGTAAGATAAACAAGTATCACTATGCATAATATCTTTGACATTTCACACTCCTTATTCCTTGGGGGGCCTATTTATCTAAGCCTGTGCAAATTAAAAGCCATTCTTCCACAAACGGCGTTCTTGAGGCAGTTGCTTTGGTGAGAGGCCTCATCCGCTGGCTTTCTCGTAGAGACAAGGGTAGAGGCCGCCACCGGGATAGCAATCACCGCGCGGTGATTGCTATCCCGGTGGCGGCCGGATCCTCTGTCTGATTTCAAAGAACTTTTATTTGCACAGGCTTCAGTCATTCATCTCTGCAATCACCTAATCTGCTTGCATGATCGGTGGTCGTCCAAAAGGGGTCGCAAAAAGTGGCAGATCCAATGCCGGTAAAATCCCAGTGCGTACGCTTCCAAGCGCCACCACAAGTGGTTATCCATTGATCAGGCTTCCTGCATCTTACACTGCATGGGACATGGACAAGATAATAGCACTTGCTCGGGTCCTCAAATGTTGGGTTTCCTTTGTAATGATAACTGATAGAATAACCACCAGTCACAGAAACCGAATCACCCGATGAACCGACGAAAATCTCCTGAAATACAATCGGGCAATAATCGTAGTGATCTGTGTCAACCGTGTAAAGTCCCATGTCGTTTGCGGCGAACGATAGTGACACGAACGCCGACGCATAAGAGCCGTAGCCTGTGTCAGTTGATGAGACGCGCCCCGAAGGGCTTCGCAAGGTCGTCACGGCTCTGAACGTGTGATTGTAGTTGTTGTAGGGTGAATCAGTCACACCACTGCCATAAAGATAGCTGGTGTCACCCCAGGCGTCCGAATAATTAGCTGACCCCTGCATCTGCGCGAACGCGGGCGCGGCGATCACTACGTGTAAAAGGACTACGCTCAGCCAAAAGAAAGGATTTCGTTTCATGATGTTGCCTCCTGATCAGTGATGTTTGCCAATCGGATTTGCCGAAGCTGGCGAGATTTTCATCTTGCGCTTCAAACTCCCGGTTATGTGTTGACGCAGATCCGCTTCATTTCTCAGGAAGCATAATCGGATGAAGAGAAAGATTCTCATCTTACCACTCGCGTCGAAGAGGCGTTTTTGCAGGTCGCTCATTAGCGGTTGGCGGGATTGGGTCCATTGAACGTGAGATTGCCGTAGGAATTACGCGGGCGCAGAGATGGTGATGTCGTGCTGACAATTGATTGAATCATTTCATGAAGTCGGGTATTTTGGGCGGCGAAACGACATCAATCCACATTAGTTTAGCGAACAGATGAAAAGCGATTTCGACCTTGCCATTATTGGTTCAGGATTTTCCGGCTCGCTGTTGGCGATGATCGCGCGGCGCACGGGGCGATCCGTTATGCTGATCGACCGGAGCGCGCACCCGCGCTTCGCCATCGGTGAATCCACCTCGCCGCTGATGAACTTGGTCATCAAGCAACTTGCCGATCGTTACGACTTGCCGCGGCTGAAACCATTGACCACTTGGGGAGAGTGGCAGCGAACCTATCCGCAACTGGTCGGCGGGCTGAAACGCGGTTCCACCTATTTCAAACACGAATCCGGCGCGCGATATCGGACGGCGGCGGATCGTTCGAATCAATTGCTCGTCTCGGCCTGCCTGAACGATGAAGCCGCCGACGCGCACTGGCTGCGTTCCGATGTGGATTATTTTCTGGCGCAAGAAGCCGTCGCCTCCGGCGCGGACCTTCTCGATCAGACGGGACTGCATTCCATCGAATTTGCGAGTGGCGGCGGGGCGAAGCTCCTGGGCAAGCGGCGTGGGCGAGCGGTGAAGCTCCGGGCGAAATTGGTGGTGGACGCCAGCGGCCCGCGCGGGTTCCTGAGCCGGGCGCTCGGACTAAATGAAAAGCGCTTCGATGATTTTCCGGCGACGCAATCGCTCTATTCGCATTTCATCGGCGTCCATCGCTGTGACGCGATGCCTGATTTTGAAGTCGCAGACGCGCCGCCATACCCAATGGATGACGCCGCCGTGCATCACGTATTCGATGGCGGATGGATGTGGGTGCTGCGCTTCAACAACGGCGTGACCAGCGCGGGGATCGTTGTCACGGAAGAGTTGGCGAGAGAGTTGAGATTGTCGGAAGGCGAAGCCGCCTGGCGAAGATTTCTCGCGCGTTTCCCTTCAATCGCCGCACAGTTCGCCGACGCGCGAGCGATCCGCGATTTCATCTGGGCGCCGCATCTGACGTATCGCTCGGAGATGGCCGCCGGAGAAGGCTGGGCGATGCTCCCTTCGGCGGCGGCGTTCGTGGACCCGCTCTTCGGTCCCGGAATGCCGATGGCGGCGCTCGGCGTTGAGCGGCTTGGACGTTTGCTGGAAGAAAACCCCGGAGACCGTCAGCTCAATGAAGGGTTGCGCGAATATAGCCGGATGACGCTGATGGAAGCCGATCACACTGCGGATTTCATCGCGGGCTGTTATGCGGCGTTTCCCCAGTTTGAACTCTTCACCTCGCTTTCAATGGCCTACTTTGCGGCCGCCAGTTACTGCGAAATAGCTCGCAGATTGGGGCGCAATCACTTGGCGCAACGTTTCCTGGCGATAGATCGTCCGGACTTTGCCAACGCGACGGAACGCTTGAGCCAGATATTGCGCCACAACGACGGCTTCGATTCGTCGCTCTTCACCGCCCAGGTGAAACAGAAGATTGACTGTCTGAATGTGACCGGACTCTGCGATCCGCGCAAACAAAACTGGTATGACGTTGACCTGGAAAATGTGATTGCTGGCGCGGATAAGCTGGAGATGACGTCCGAGGAGATGCGAAGCTTATTGCTGACCGCAAGCTGGGCGCAAACAGCCGTCAATTTGCAACAGCGGCTTCAGAAGCAGCCGTCGCATCAGCCAATCCAATTGTTCGCCTACCAGCCACGCCTCTCAAATGGAAATGAAGCTGAAGATGAGCCGGTGGGCGAGTTGGTCGGAGACAGCCCCGCGTTTCGCCAGATGCTCGAAGACGCGCTGAACGTTGCGCCGACCGATACGACCGTTTTGTTGCAGGGAGAGACAGGGACGGGCAAGGAGTTGCTCGCCTACGCGATTCATCAGCACAGCCAGCGCAGCCGTGGCCCCTTCGTCATCGTCAATTGCGCAGCGCTCCCACCCTCATTAATCGAGAGCGAGTTGTTTGGATACGAGAAGGGGGCGTTCACTGGCGCGCAATTACGCAAGCCGGGGCGATTCGAACTGGCGGACGGTGGGACGATTTTTCTGGACGAGATCGGCGAGGTTCCGCTGGAGATTCAAGGGCGGTTCCTGCGCGTGTTGCAGACCGGCGTCTTCGAGCGGTTGGGCAGCACGAAAAGCGTCCGCGTCAAAGTCCGCATCGTCGCCGCAACCAATCAACCGCTCGAACAATTGGTCAATGAGGGGAAATTCCGCGCCGATCTTTTTTACCGCCTCAACGTTTTTCCGATCACGCTGCCGCCGTTGCGCAAGCGGTCAAGCGACATTCCATTGCTCGCGCAGCATTTCATTGACAAATACAACGCGCAGTTCAAACGCTCGATCACCTCGATCAGCCGACAATCGCTCCACGCGCTCGAACAGTATCATTGGCCCGGCAATGTCCGGGAACTTGAACATCTGGTGGAGCGCGCCGTCCTGTCCGCTAAAGGCGCCATTTTGCAAATCGCTCCGCCCGCGACCCGCGTCGAGCCTGCCAGATCATTTAATAACAAACCGTCAGAGACCGTGACTGCTATGCCCGACAACGGCGCGACGCGGTTGGTATCGCTGACAGAAAACGAGCAGGCCCACATTCAAATGGTGTTACACCACACCGGCGGTCGAATTTCAGGGCCGCGTGGCGCCGCAGCGATTCTCGGCGTTCCACCCTCCACGCTTCGCAGCCGGATCAAGAAGTTGGGATTGAAAATTCCTCTGGACGATCCACGGTAATATTCACATTAGTCCAATGGCATTAGTTAAACCATTGAGCATTGCCAATTGCTCATTGCCAATTATTTCGCAGGAAAGGTAGCCAAACCCCCTGCGAAATAATTGGCAATGAGCAATTGGCAATGCTCAATTGGAATATCAGGAGCGTTGAAATCCTCGTTCGATCTCGCGCGCGGTGATGCGCAGAATGATCGGGCGTCCGTGCGGGCAGGTCGCCGGATTTTCCATCTTCAGCAGTTCATCAATCAGCCAGCGCATCTTCTCCGGCGCTAACGTCATATTGATTTTGATCGCGGCGCGGCAGGCCAGCCCGGCGGCGATCTCCGCCCGATCCTGTCCGTGTC
>Ga0187893_10015655_pt1 | contig 10124 bp, 7 predicted proteins | sample MA1701074metaG_FD_139574 | JGI IMG/M metagenome (GOLD analysis project Ga0187893, IMG submission 139574) | White microbial mat communities from a basaltic lava cave in the Kipuka Kanohina Cave System on the Island of Hawaii, USA - MA170107-4 metaG ... | reverse complement strand
TGGGCGACCATGTCAACTACAGTCTCTAGGTTGTAGGCCGAATGCTCCGTGCAAATCATCACGAAGTCCATACCGGCCTGGGCGAGAGTGTGAAGTACGCCTCGTCCTCTGGTCTCCCACATCAGGGTGCCCAGAGCCACACCACCAGATTTTAGGGTTTTCTTCAGCTGATTAGTACGCATAGGTTCCCTCCTCATTACTTACTTTCTCTACCTCCACCCGCGCGTCGTTGAAACATGCTCCACCGCCAACCACATTGATGTCGGCGGGACAGAGGGCCGTAGCAGTGAAGCCGTTGAGTGCCGATTTTCGCCAGGCACCTTTGGGAAGAGAGACCACCCCTTCGCGCACGCGTGGATTCACTTGGGCTCGACAGATTACTGCTCCCAATTCGTTGAATGCCCGAACCGTATCGCCGTTGCCGATATGTCGGGCTGCTGCGTCGTCCGGATGAATGGTCAGCCAGAGTTCGGGGTAGTTAAACTCACCGAGCGAACTCGAAATCATCTTTGTGTTGCTCGGGCTGATGAGCGCGAGCGGGAACCCTTCCTTCTTCACAGGTTGATAATGGAAGGGAGATTTGCCTAGCCCTGGCGGAGTCAGGTGGATCTTGCCGTCCGCAGTGCGTGGGAGGACGGTTTTCAATTGAATCGGCGTAGAGCCAGGAAAATCGTACCCCTGAGCTTTCCCAGCGACGAAGAGGGAAAGAGCTGCTGCCTGGCGATCCAGCTGCAACGCCTCAGTGACCTTTTGCATGGAGATGTCGGTATCCCAGAAAAACGGCTCGTGCTGCCAGCCCATCGCCCGCCCCAGGGCCGCAAACACCTCTTCGTTGGGCTTTGCTTCCCCGCGGGCAGGGATGGCTGGTTGCACGCCGCCGACGACGTAGCTGCCATAGGCACGCCGAATTTCGCGTTGCTCGAGAAAAGTGACCGCCGGGAGCAAGATGTCTGCGTATTGAGCAGTATCAGTCATCACCTGTTCGAATACCACCGTGAACAGATCTTCACGTGCCAGGCCACGGAGGACGGCATTCTGGTCAGGAGCAGTAGCCGCAGGGTTACAATTATAAACGAACAACCCTTTGATCGGTGGTTTCAAGTCATCGGTCAGCACGGCCCCCAGTTGTGTCTGATTGATGATCCGTGTTTGCCAGGGAACGCGACCAAAGACCTTGGTTATGTCTAGCTGCGCAGCTCCGCTATTGCTCATGGTGTAGCCACCGCCTCGTACACCAAACTTGCCGAGGAGCGCTGGCATGGCGAGGATAGCTGCAAGGGCTTGACCACCATTGCGGTTGCGCTCCGGTCCCCAGCCAGTGCGAATCACTGCTGGTGTTGATTCAACATATCTCTTCGCCAAAGTACGGATCGCTTGGGGGTCGACCTGGGCCTCCTTCGCTGCGCGCTCAACCGACCACAGCTTTGCTTGTTGTAGTAACGGTTCGAGACCATCAGTGTGCTGGCGCAGAAAGTCCATGTCGAGTTGCTCCGCTTCTTTCCAGAGACGGATCATTGCTAAGGCGACCGGTAAGTCTGCACCGGGGAACACCGGCAGGTAAAGATCAACCTCTTGAGCAGAGAAGACTTGCACCGGATTGACCGCGGCAATAAAAGCTCCGTTCTTTTTCGCCTGACGGAGCAGAGGCACAAGGTGGATATTCGACGCCTTCGGGTTGGCTCCCCAAATGATGATGCACTTTGCCTGGGGGTAATCCTCGAATGCCACACCGGGCATTTTGCCGTACATGCCCATGGCGACCTCTGTTGAAGGCGCCGCGCACAGCGTTTTGGCCATACGTGAGGCACCGAGAGTCGCGAAATAAAAATCGTCAAGAAACTTGTCGCCCAGTAATCCGTTAGAGCCGCCGTAATGGTACGGGAGGATCGCTTCTCCACCCCACCGTTGGATGATGGATCCAAAACGAGAGGTGATCTCTTCAATCGCTTCGTCCCAAGAGATACGAACAAATTCACTATTCCCTTTTCGACCGCTGCGCCGCATGGGGTAGAGCAAACGCTCCTCGTGGTACACCCGGCGAGCAAAATGAGAGATTTTGTCGCAGATGAACCCTTCAGTGGTGGGATGGTCATGGGTCCCATGGATGCGCTGGATCTTCCCGTCGGTCACGGTGACCTCAAGGCCACAGGTATCTGGACAATCCATTGTGCAGGTGGTGCGAATAGTCTCGGTAGGCATTACAAGTTTCTCGCTTCCATTCGAGTTCCCTCTCCCTTCGTGGGAGAGGGTTAGGGTGAGGGGGGGAAGGGACAAAAATGTCTACGCCCGCATGCCCGCCGCCGTTGCCTTCTCATGCAGACTGGCAGTAGCACTTGGCCGCGCATTGACGCGCTCAAACCAGGCGGTCATGTTCTTCAGACTTGGGTTGATCGTCTGCCCCACACCTTTGCCGAAATCAAGCGCAACATAGAGGATGATGTCGGGCAAAGTGAAACGATTACCGACGATGAACTGTTTCCCCTCCATCAGCTTGTCCAGCCACTCAAGCTTCTCCTGTGCGACCGCCTTTAGGCCGGCAGCCGCCTCGGGTAAACAGTGCATGCGGTCCTTGAACATCCGCAGCCCTTCAGCAAAGCGGAAGCCGTTGTAAAGATTCTCAGTGATATTGAGTTCCACACGGCGTTGCCACATGCGCGTCTCGGCTTTCTCTTCCGCCGTAGCGCCGATCAAAGCCGGAGTTGGATGTTTGTCTTCCAGGTACTCACAGATGGCGACGGTTTCTCCGAGGGTGCCACCGTTATCCAACTCTAGCGCCGGCATTTGCCCACCGGGGTTCTTATCGGTGTAGGGGGGCTTGCGGTTCTCTGCACCAAGAATATCAAGCTCGATCGTTGGCAGGGTGACCCCTTTTTCGGCCATGAACATACGGACACATCGCGGGTTAGGTCCAAGGGAATTGTAAAGCCTCATAGTGGCCTCCTCTGTGAGATGATATTGCTGCGGTTTATCTCATTTCGCTACTGTCATGCAACCCGGTTTGCACCGGGAGCCAGGGGTGTGGTAAACGGTGGAGCCTTGATTCATCAAGGCTCCACGAAAGGAGAGATATTCACATGAGACTCAAAGATAAAGTGTCGCTAATTACTGGCGCAGCCTCGGGTATGGGTCGCGCCACCGCAATTCTCTTTGCCCGCGAGGGCAGCAAGGTGGCGGCTGTTGATGTCGATGAGACTGGAGGACAGAAGACGGTTGATCTGATCCACGAAATGGGAGCGGACGCCTTTTTTGTCAAAGCCGATGTTTCCCGCGAAGCGGACGCGCGCAACATGGTCGAGCAAACCGTCGCCCGTTACGGTCGGTTAGATGTCCTATTCAACAACGCGGGCGTTGCCCAAGGCGTTGAACTGACGGAGATGACCGAGCAAGAGTGGGACCGGGTGGTAGACATCGATTTGAAGGGCGTGTTCCTCGGTTCCAAGTACGGTATCCGCGAGATGCTGAAAACCGGTGGCGGTGTGATTGTCAGTACCGCCTCGATTTCTGGTCTCTTCGCGCAGAACTATCTGCCCGCTTACAACGCAGCCAAGGCAGGAGTAATCAACTTGACCCGTAATATTGCGATCGAGTACGGTCCGCGTAATATCCGAGCAAATGCGATCTGCCCGGGTGCAATCGACACTCCTATGTTGCAAAGTGCGGTCAGCAACAATCCAGAGAATGAGCCAGTCGTGAAGTATTTTCATCACATGGCACCGTTGCACCGCATCGGCAAGCCTGAAGACATCGCCAAAGCCGCGCTCTTCTTAGCCTCTGATGATTCTTCGTTCATTACCGGGCATGCCTTAGTGGTAGACGGTGGTCTGACCGCCGGCACCTTCATGGACCCGAACCGGATTCGGGCCATGGCAGAAGATATCTTGAAGAAATGAAGAGTGAAAAATTAAGAGTGAAGAGTGAGGAACGAAGAGAAAAGAGAATTCAGCCCTGTGCTTGTAATTCTGCGCAAGGGGAAGGAGAGCAACGCCCGCCTGTTTTTCAACCTAAATCGAAACACATGACATTGGCACACCCGACGTAGCGTGCGCTGTGCGCACGTCTGCCCTGTACGCCGCTCTGTTCGTGCGCATGGCGCACGCTACTGGATGAAGGCTCAGGTGCATGAGTGTACGAATCTCCCGTGGTCTGATTTAGGGGCGCCGGTTGACAGCCGCAGGGAGTCAGCAGGATAATCGCCACCAATGGGCAACGATACCCACCCTGCACGCCTAACTCCAGTAGCCATCGAGCGCAAGCTCGCCGCTATCCTCAGCGCCGACGTCAAAGGCTACAGCCGCCTCATGGGTGAGGACGAAGAGGCGACACTGCGTACCCTGACTTCACACCGCAAGTTGATAGACTCCTTGATCGCCCAACACCGGGGCCGCATCGTCGGCACGGCCGGGGATAGCGTGCTGGCCGAGTTTGCCAGTGTGGTCGCTGCCGTGCAGTGCGCGGTGGTGATCCAACAGACGCTGAAAGTGGAGAATGCGCAGCTCCCCGCCGAGCGCCAGATGGAGTTTCGCATCGGCATCAACCTGGGCGATGTCATGGTTGAGGGCGAACAAATCTATGGGGATGGAGTCAACATTGCGGCGCGGCTGGAGGCACTCGCAGAAGCGGGAGGCATCTGCATCTCTGGCATAGTCCACGATCAAGTCAAGCACAAGCTGGCATTGCACTACGAGGCCCTGGGTGAGCAGGTGGTGAAGAATATCGCTGAGCCTGTGCGGGTGTTTCGCGTACTGCTGGAGGTTCCCTCTCCCCTCGTGGGAGAGGGCCAGCTTCAGAGCCGCGCGCGTCAGCAAGCGGGCGGCTCCCCGCTCCCTCACGGTCGCGGCTCGGATTCTCATCTGCCCTCACAAGAAGGGGAACAACACAGGGGGGGCATTACCCACCGTTCTTGGGCGGTGGTGGCTGTGGTTGGCCTGGTGCTCATCGCGGCAACAATCGTCGCTGTCCGATACCTTTCCTTTTCCACCCCTAGCACCCAACCCCCAACACCTAGCACCTCGCCGCCACTCAGCACTCAGCACTCAGCACTCAGCGCTCCGGCGAAGCCGGCGTTGCCGCTGCCCGACAAGCCCTCCATTGTCGTGTTGCCCTTTGTCAACATGAGCAAAGACCCCGAGCAAGACTATTTCAGCGACGGCCTCACCGAGGACCTTACTGCTGATCTCACCCGGATCTCCAGCCTGTTCGTCATCGCCCGCAACTCCGCCTTCACCTACAAAGGCAAAGCAGTGAAGGTACAAGACGTGGGGCGCGAGATGGGCGTACGCTACGTGCTGGAAGGCAGTGTGCGTAAGGCCGACAGCCAAGTGCGGATCACGGCACAGTTGATCGATGCCATGACTGGCTATCATGTGTGGTCCGGGCAGTACGACCGCCCGCTCAAGGACATCTTTGCCCTGCAAGATGAGATCGTGCAGAAGATCGTGACCACGCTGAGGCTGCAGCTGACCTTGCAGGAGCAAGGGCACCTCGTGCGCAAACACACCGACAACCTGGAGGCCTATGACGCCTTCTTGCGCGGGGTGGAGTATTTTTGGCGCACTACGAAAGAGACCAACCTCCAGGCGCGACAACTGTTCGAGAAAGCCATCGCCCTGGACCCACAGTATGCCGAGGCGTACACGTGGCTGGGGATGACCTACTTCCGAGAGTGGGCCTTTCGCTGGGGCGCGGACCCCCAGACCCTAGAGCGCGCGTTGGCGCTGGCGAAACAGGCCCTGACTCTAGACGACTCCCTGCCAATCGCCCATTCGCTCTTGAGCACGGTCTATATGCTGCAACGGCAGTATGACCAAGCCGCGGCCGAGGACGAGCGGGCGATCGCGCTCGATCCCAACAATGCGGACAGCTATGTACGGCAGGCGCAGACGCTGAACTTCGCAGGCAAGCCCGAAGAGGCCCTGCGGGCGCTCGAGCAGGCCATGCGGCTCAATCCCCGCTATCCGCCCCTCTACTTACTCCAATTGGGCCATGCCTACCAATTGACGGGGCGGTATGCCGAGGCGATCGCCACGCTGAAGGAAGCCATAAGCCGGAGTCCCAATTTTTTGCCTGCCCACGAAATCCTGGTTGTCAGCTACTGTGAGCAGTGGGTCACTCAACAGAGCCCCGCTGCCCAGACGTTGGAGCCGGCAGTGGCGGCGGCGCAACGGGCCCTGGCCCTCAATGACTCCTTCCCCCGGAGCCACATACACTTGGGCTCTATCTATCTCTACCAACAGCAGTATGACCAAGCCCTAGCGGAGATGGAGCGGGCCGTGGCCCTCGCGCCGACCGAGGCGGGGAGCTATGCGGCTCTGGCTGAAGTGCTGAGCTGTGTGGGCAGGACGGAGGAAGCCCTGGCGGCCGCCGCCCAGGCGCTGCGCTTGAAGCCCTTTGTGACGGACGACCACTTAGCCGGCGTCGGCACCGCCTATGCAGTGGCCGGGCGCTACGCGGAGGCACAGGCCCCCTTGCAGCGCTATCTCAGCCGCTATCCCAACATACTGCATATCCATCTCATGCTGGCAGCGGTCTACAGCGAGTTAGGCCAAGCCGCCGAGGCGCGGGCTGAGGCCGCCGAAGTCCTGCGGCTGAATCCGCAGTTCTCGCTGGCGGTACACCGACAGCGAATGCCTATCAAAGATCCAGCGGTCTTAGAGCGCCATCTTGCCGCGCTGCGCAAGGCGGGGTTGAGATAGGCTTTCAGCTATCAGCTTTCAGCGGTTGCGAGATGGTCCGGCTGCGGTTCTTCTACCCCAGCTAAGATGAGGAAGCCTTCTGCCAAGAGGATGTCCAAGCTCTTCTCTGCCACCCGAGTGGCAATCTCTTCTCGTTCTTGTTCGGTGAGGGTCAGGGGCAGAGAGATCCAGATGTGGGCATCCTCGTCTTCGTAGCGAACGAAAGAAATCTCCAGTCCCGCCTCTGGGCAGAGATCACGGATAAAGAGGCTCAAGGCGGTGACCGCCGCGTCAAGCCTGGTGCGATAATCAGTGTGTGTCTGGAACGTCTGGGCCACTGGATGCCTCCTCTCCAAGAGCAGTGACGAATTCCTGCGCCCACCGGACAGCCTGAGTCGCCTGCTTCTGGCCAACGCCTTTCAAACGGTAGTCAGCGTCTCTAAGTCGTGCTGAAGCAGAGACTGTGCGTGCCTGAGCTTGAGTTCTGGACTCGATCTCGTTACGGCACTGCCACAGCGGGCCGCCGCCCGCCCAAGGGCAGCATCAGCCCAGCGCCAATAGCTGTGGCCGGGATAAAGATAAGCAAGGCTACCTGATAGGAACCGGTCGTGTCGAATACCCAGCCCATGAGGAACGGTCCCACGACTGCGCCGAAGGCGAACGCGCCGAATATCCAGCCGTAGATCTCGCCAAACGACTTGAGCCCGAAGTAGCGCCCGGTGAGGTAGGGCATGATATCGGACTCGGCACCAAAGCCCAACCCGATCATTGCCGCAAACAGCAAAGCCAGACGCTCGTCACTACTGCCCAGTGCCGCCAGTAGACCAAGCACGACCGTCAGGAAATAACTCATCGCTACCAGATGAGGCGGGAACCGATCGAGCAGATAGCCCGTGGTGACCCGACCGATCGCGCCCATCGCCGAGAGCAACATCAAAGCGGTGGCCGCCTGTTGGGCGGACAGCCCTTGATCGGTCAACAGCGGAGCGAGGTGAGTGATGCCTCCGTGGAGGGTGGCGCTGAGCAGACAAAAGCTCACTGCCATGAGCCAGAAGGGCAGCGTCTTTCTCGCCTCGGCAAACGTACTGTCTCGGCCGGGGGCACTATGGAGCGCGGAAGCGACTGGAGACCTTGCGTCTTCCGTATCCCCATCGGGTCGCAAACCAAGTTGTTGGGGGTGCTCAACGAGGAACAGCCCGACCACCGGCAGAACGATACTCCACGCCAGCAGCCCGAGCGTCGCGTACGCCCAGCGCCAGCCCCAGTGAGTGATCACATACGTCACCAGCGGTGGCGCATACATTCCTCCGACAAACACCCCGACGCCCATGAAACCCAGGGCCAGTCCGCGCTGGCGCGTAAACCAGCGAGAGATCGTCGTCGCATAGGGGATAGTCGTGAGACCGATCCCCCCGAGCGCAGTGAACAGGGACAGCCCATAGAAATGCCAGATCGAAGCCGAGAGGAAAGTGAAAGACAGGAATCCACTGCCGAACAGCAAAGCGGCGCACATGATCACTTTGCGCGGGCCGAAGCGGTCGGCCAACACCCCTACCACTGGTGCGGCAAGGGAGGCCATAATTGCAACGATCGAAAAACCCAGAGAGATAGCGCCGCGGCTCCACCCAAACGTCTCGGCCAAGGGTTTGACGAAGATGCCAAAGGTCCCAGTGATGAGGATCGGACCTGCAGTCAGGGCCACGGCCGTGACCAATACCATCCACCAGCCATAGAAGATGCGTGAAGATGCCGCGGGATTTATCACGACCGTAGACGCCATAGTCTACCTCCCCAAAGACGTGCTGCGGGCGGAGGGATTGTACGCGCCTGAGAAGTCGGAGTCGAGCGGTATCAAATGAGGATTGAGAAGGAAAAACGGTGTCTACGCAGGCGGCTTGAGCATACGGATGCGACGCACAGGTGGATAGCCAGGGGTAGTGTCAATGAAGGTGATATGTTCGGCTTCGCAGTGCGGACAAACGATCAAGGTGCCGTACTTCTCGTCCTCGACCATCGGCGGCCAGACACCATCAGCAGGCTCGCCATAATTGGTCATCTTGTACAGTTCTTCGGCGCACATCAGGCAACGCTGAGCTTTGGCCATGACGATTCTCCATAGCTGTAGACCTACAAAAATCACTCTGGCATCCTGGCTGGACGTAGGCAAGTGCTGTCTTACCAGTCCTAACTTGAGCTATTAACCTAACACCATGGATATAGATTCCCTCTCCCGCAAGGGGAGAGGGACAAGGTGAGGGGGCCTCCGACAGAGGCTGCATCTGTTGACAGCTGCAGGGAATCAGCAGGATAATCACCGCCAATGAGCAAGGACACGCATCCCGTGCGCCCAACTCAACCAGGTATTGAGCGCAAACTTGCTGCGATCCTCAGCGCCGACGTGCAAGGCTTCAGCCGCCTCATGAGCGTGGATGAAGAAGCAACACTGCGAACGTTGAATGCCTACCGCGAGGTCACCTACGCGCTCATTCAGCAGCATCGCGGCCGCATTGTCGGCACGGCTGGGGATAGCATTCTGGCCGAGTTTGCCAGCATCATCGATGCTGTGCAGTGCGCAGTTGCTATCCAGAAGGAATTACGAGGCAAGAATGCGGAGTTGCCTGAGCCCCGGCGTATGGAGTTTCGTATTGGCCTCAACCTGGGCGACGTCATGGTGGATGGCGAGCAGATCTATGGTGATGGGGTGAACATCGCTGCTCGGTTGCAAGCATTAGCCGATGCGGGCGGGATTTGCATCTCCGGCACGGTCCATGATCAGGTCAAGAACAAGCTGGCGCTCCGCTATGAAGATCTAGGCGAACAGACAGTTAAGAACATCACAGAACCGGTGCGCGTGTGGCGGGTGGCGATGGAACCTGACGTGCTTCGACAAGCTCAGCACGAACGGAGCCCGACCCCGGTCACCCTGAGCCCGTCGAAGGGTGACCGGCAGACACGTCAGGTGGGCACTGCCTACCGTAACTGGGCGATAGTGTCTGTGGCAGGCCTGTTGCTCATTGTGGGAACACTTGTAGCCCTTCGGTACCTTTCTCCTTCAAAACTCAGCACTCAGGACTCAGCACTCAGGACTGAAGCCGTGCCAGCGGCGCTTCCGCTTCCCGACAAACCCTCCCTCGTCGTTCTGCCGTTCGTGAATATGAGCAACGATCCTGAGCAAGAGTACTTCAGCGACGGCATCACTGAAGACCTTACCAGGGCGCTTTCCCGCCTCTCCGGTCTCTTTGTCATCTCCCGCAACACCGCTTTCTTTTACAAAGGCAAAACGGTGAAGATGCCCGAACTCAGCAAAGAGCTGGGGGTGCAGTATGTCTTAGAGGGTAGCGTACGCAAGGCGGACGGGCAGGTGCGGATTACGACGCAGTTGATTGACGCCACGCAAGACCGTCATCTCTGGTCCGAGCGCTATGACCGACCACTCAAGGATATCTTCGCCCT
>Ga0187893_10015653_pt1 | contig 10127 bp, 8 predicted proteins | sample MA1701074metaG_FD_139574 | JGI IMG/M metagenome (GOLD analysis project Ga0187893, IMG submission 139574) | White microbial mat communities from a basaltic lava cave in the Kipuka Kanohina Cave System on the Island of Hawaii, USA - MA170107-4 metaG ... | reverse complement strand
GCGTCCGCACGCAGCGGTCGATCTCGAGGATCCTCCGGATCGCGGTCGCCGCCGCGAGGTCCTCGGCGCGGCGCGCCTCGGGCGGGTCGAAGCAGGACTCGCGGAGGAGGTCGCCGAGGGCCGACGCCTCGGCGAGGACGCGCCCCGTCCCGTGCACCGGCACGCCCTCGCCCTCGAGCGCGTCGAGGAGGGCGCGCGCGGCGACGACGGCGCCCTCCGGGCCGCGGAGGGCGAGCGCGCAGCGCACGAGCCCCGCGAGGACCTCGAGGGCGTCGGCGTTCCGGGGCGCGGCGGCCTCCCGGGCCTCGAGGAGGAGCCGCTCCGCCTCCGCCCACTCCGAGCGCGCCTCCGCGCAGCGGCCGCGGAGGAGGAGCAGGAGCCGCCGCTCCCCGGCGACGCTCGTCCCGACCCTCTCCCGGGCCTCGGCGTCGTCCAGCGCGCGGGAGGCCCGGGCGGGGTCCCCGGCGGCGAGCGCCCGGCGGGCCTCGAGCCCGAGCGCGAAGATGCGGACCGTCCGCTCGTAGGCTTCGGGGCTCCCCTCGAGCGACTCGTCGATCGCCGCGAGGGGCACGACCGCGAGGTCCCACTCCTCGAGCCGCGCGAGCGCGGAGGCGAACGAGAGCAGGGCGTAGCGGTGCATCGTCGCGTCGGGGGACGCCTTCGCGAGGACGAGGAGCCGGCGAGCGAGGACGAGCGCCTCGTACTCCCGCGCGAGCCGGACCGAGAGGTCGGCGAGGCTCGACGCCGCGAGGAACTCGAGGCGGTTGCCCGTACCCCGGGTCGCCGCGAGCGCGCGGCGGAACCGCGCCTCGGCCGCGTCGGTCTCGCCGCGGTCGGCCTCGATGCGGCCGAGGGCGACGGTCGCCGCCGTGCGGAGGCTCTCGCCGCCGGTCGCCAGCGCGCGGCGGGCCAGCGGCTCGAGGTCGGCGAGGCCGGGCGGCGCGCCGACGAGGATCGCGTGGGCCCGGGGCGCGTCGGCCGGGTCGGCGGGGTCGAGCGCGTCGCGCAGCGCGAGCCAGAGGTGGAGCGCGCGGCGCCGGTCGTCGCGGCCGCCGCCGTAGAGCCGGTCGGCCTCGGCGAGGAGCGAGGAGCGATCCCCCGCGGCGAGCGCCGCCATGCGCGCCCGCCAGTCCGCGTCCATGGCGCGGAGCGGCGTCGCGGCGAGGGACTCCACGGCCGCCGGCGCCCCTACTTCTTCCGCCTGCCCTTCCGGGCGGCGGCGCCGGCGCGCCGGTCGGGGGGCGTCGTCAGCGCGACGGGGTCGAGGAGGCGGTCCGCCTCGGCCTTCTTCAGGATCCCCTTCTTCAGGACGAGCGCGCGGACGGGGACGCCGGTCTTGACCGACTCCTTGGCGACCTCGGCGGCCTTCATGTAGCCGATGACCGGGTTGAGGACCGTGGCGAGGCTCGGGCTCGCCTCGTAGTAGCCGCGGCAGACCTCGGCGTCGGCGACGATGCCGTCCACGCACGCCTTCGCGAAGTGGGGGAGGTAGTTCGCGAGCAGGTCCTGGGACTCGGTCACCGCCTGCGCCATCACCGGCATCATCACGTTCAGCTCCATCTGCCCCGCCTGCACCGCGAGCGACGCGCAGAGGTCGTTCCCGACGACCTTGAAGCAGACCATGTCGAGGCACTCCGCCATGACCGGGTTGACCTTGCCCGGCATGATCGACGAGCCCGGCTGGACCGCGGGGAGGACGATCTCGCCGAAGCCGGTCTGCGGGCCGCTGCAGAGCAGGCGCAGGTCGTTCGCGATGCGGATCAGCTCGTAGGCGAGGTTGCGCAGCGCGCCGGAGTAGGCGTTGAGGGGCAGGTGGCTCTGGAAGCGCTGGATCATGTCCGCCGCCGGCCGGAGCGGCAGCCCGGTCTGCTTCGCGAGGTGGCCGACGGCGCGGTCGCGGTAGCCGGGGACGGTGTTCATCCCGGTCCCGACGGCGGAGCCGCCGAGGGCGACCTCGTGGAGTTCCGCCGCCGCCGCCGCGAGGAGGCGGCGCGCGTGGCCGACCGCCCCGCCCATCGCGGTGAACTCCTGCCCGAGGGTGACGGGGACCGCGTCCTGGAGGTGGGTGCGGCCGCTCTTCGGGATCCCGGAGAACTCCTCCCCCTTGCGCCGGAACGCGGCCTCGAGGGTCGCCAGCGCCCGGTCGACCCCGCGGTGGAGGTCGAGCGTGGCGACGTGCAGCGCCGTCGGGAAGGTGTCGTTGGTGGACTGCCCCTTGTTCACGTGGTCGTTCGGGTGGACCTTCCGGTAGGTGCCGCGCTCCTCGCCGAGGATCTCCGACGCGCGGTTCGCCAGGACCTCGTTGCAGTTCATGTTGAAGGAGGTGCCGGCGCCGGCCTGGTACTGGTCGACGACGAAGTGGTCGTCGAACCGCCCCTCGAGGGCCTCGTCCGCGGCCTTCACGATCGCCTTCGCGACCTCCGCGGGGAGGGCGTCGAGCTCGAGGTGGGCGCGGGCCGAGGCCTTCTTCTGCTGGAGGAAGGCCCGCCGGACGGCGGCGTGGGTCGGGCGGCCGGAGACCGGGAAGTTCTCGACGGCCCGCTGGGTCTGGACCCCGTAGTACGCGGCGGACGGGACCTTCTTCTCGCCGAGGGAGTCCTTCTCGACGCGGTAGCGGATCACGGGGCCTCCTTCCGGCCGGCTTCCGGCGGAGGGGGGAATCTATCCCCTCCCCGGAGGTCGGGGAACGATCGCGTCGGGGGCGGCCGGGGGGCCGCCGCCCGGCACCGCAATTCCTAGGAGAACGCCCCGGGCCTCCCGAGGATCGCCGGCTTCCGCCCGGGCTCCCACGGGCCGTCCCAGGAGACACCCATGCTCGCCCGCTCGCTGCTCGCCGCGGCCCTCGTCGGGGCCGCCGCCTCCGCCTCGGTCGCCCAGGACGGCCCGCCCCCCCCTCCGCCGGCCGAGCCGAAGCCGGCCCCCGCGGCCCCCGCGGCGCCCGCGGCGCCCGCCAAGCCCGCCAAGCACGAGAACAGGGTCTCGGACGCCGCGAAGTCGCTCTGGGAGAACATGGAGAAGGTGGTCTACAACCCCGTGGCGGCCGGCCTGAAGGACCTCCAGGGCAAGCTCCACCTGAAGGTCGACATCCCCGGCATGGACGAGTCCTCCGGGATGCCTCCCATGGCCGCCGACTTCTCGATCTCCTTCAAGGCGCCGAGGGACCTGACCGTGGACGGCTCGACCGAGAGCCCGATGCTCCAGATGCAGTTCGACCAGATGAAGAACCAGGTCAAGCAGTTCGTCGGCATGTCCATGGGCGACATGCGGTCCGGCCACGAGGAGTACGACGCGGACGTCGAGGAGAAGGACGGCGCGAAGACCCTGGTGCTCAAGCTCTACGAGAACAACGAGCCCCGCGGGGAGATGCGGCTGGCGATCGACTCCCGCGGCCTCCCCTCCAAGGGTGCCGTGAAGGCCGTGGACCCGATGTCCGGGATGGAAGGGACCGTGGAGCTGGTCTACACCTACGTCGCCGAGGGGGAGGCCTTCCGGCTCGAGAAGATGGACGTGCAGAACCCGATGGGCCCCATCTCCGTAGGGTTCTCCTACGCCGACGCCGGCGGCTTCAAGGTCATGACCGGGATCGACGGGAAGATGGAGGCGATGGGCGTCACGTCGAAGTTCCGGTACACCGAGCTCACGGTGAACGGCAAGAAGGTCGAACTTCCGAAGGAGAAGGCGCCCGAGGCGCCGGCCACCCCGACGGGCCCGGCCTCGCCGCTGCCGCCCGCGCCGGCCGGGAACGACCCCCCCTCGCCCCCCGACGACGGCGGCGACGAGTAGCCCCGACCCGCGACACCTCCCGGGCCGGCCCCCGCGACGGGGCCGGCCCGTTCGATTCCCGGGGTCCGCTCCCGGGGTAGGGGCGATCCGCCGGCACCCCCTCCGGAACAGCGGTACTCCTACCGATGCAGGATTCCGGAAGAGTCGTCCGGCAGCCGCTCCAAGGAGACACACCATGAACCCCTTCGCCCGGGCCCTCGGGGTCCTGGCCCTCTCGGGCCTCGCCTCCGCCTGCGCCTCCACTTCCGGCTCCCCCGACGGCCCCGTGCGCCTCGAGCCGGGCGACACCGTCGAGTTCCAGGGCGAGACCTACCGGCTCATGCTGGTCCAGGACGACTTCGTCCTGCTCCGTTACCGCGACCCGGGCACGCCCGGCGGGCTCTCGGGCTTCATGGACGAGGTCCTCCGGGTGTCCCGCTACCGCCTCGGCGAGGGGCGCTGGTCGGCCGAGGAGGGACAGCCGGCGGTCCGCATGCGGTGGACCGGCGGCGACGCCTTCGTCCTCGACCGGGACGCCGGCGGCGGCCTCGCCGTCGCCCCGGCGATGGGTCTCTAGGAGGCGCGCGGCGACCCCGTAAGATCCGCCCGCCCGGGCGCTCCGGGCGGGAGGGACCCTCTGGAGCCGATCCGGACGCAGGTCGACCCGGATTCCCCCGAGTCGGCGAAGAACCGCGCCCACCACGAGGCCCTCCGGGCCGACCTCGAGAGGCGCCTCGCCGGGGTGCGGAAGGGGGGCGACCCGCGCCTGGTCGAGAAGCACCGCGAGCGCGGGAAGATGCTCGTCCGCGACCGGGTGGACGCCCTCCTCGACCCCGGCTCCCCCTTCCTGGAACTCTCCCCCCTCGCCGCCGACGGCGTCTACGGGAAGGACTCCGTCCCGGCGGCCGGCCTCGTCACCGGCATCGGCCGCGTCCACGGCGTCGAGTGCATGGTGGTCGCCAACGACGCGACGGTGAAGGGGGGGACCTACTACCCGCTCACGGTGAAGAAGCACGTCCGGGCGCAGGAGATCGCGCTCGAGAACCGCCTGCCGACCCTCTACCTCGTCGACTCCGGCGGCGCCTTCCTCCCGCTCCAGGACGAGGTCTTCCCCGACGAGAAGCACTTCGGGCGGATCTTCGCGAACCAGGCCCGGCTCTCCGCGGCGGGCGTGCCCCAGGTCGCGGCGGTCCTCGGCTCCTGCACGGCCGGCGGCGCCTACGTCCCCGCGATGAGCGACGAGTGCGTCATCGTGAAGGGGACCGGGACGATCTTCCTCGGCGGCCCGCCGCTCGTGAAGGCGGCCACGGGCGAGGTGGTGAGCGCCGAGGACCTCGGCGGCGCCGAGGTCCACTCCCGCACGAGCGGCGTCACCGACCACATGGCCCAGGACGACGCCGACGCGCTGCACCGCGTCCGCGACATCGTCGAGAACCTCGCCGCGAAGCCGTCGCCGCCGCCCCCCTTCGAGCCGGAGCCCCCGGCCGTCGACCCGGCGACGCTGCCCGCGGTCCTCCCGCGGGACACGCGCACGCCGAGCGACGCGCGGGAGATCCTCGCGCGCCTCCTCGACGGGAGCCGCTTCCACGAGTTCAAGGAGAACTACGGGACGACGCTCGTCACCGGCTTCGGGCGGATCCACGGGTACCCGGTCGGCGTCGTCGCGAACAACGGGATCCTCTTCTCCGAGTCGGCGCTGAAGGGCGCGCACTTCGTGGAGCTCTGCGGGCAGCGCGGAGTCCCGCTCCTCTTCCTCCAGAACATCACGGGGTTCATGGTCGGGCGGCGGGCCGAGTCGGGCGGCATCGCGCGCGACGGCGCCAAGATGGTGCAGGCGGTGGCGACGGTCCCGGTGCCGAAGATCACGGTCATCGTCGGCGCCTCCTACGGCGCGGGGAACTACGCGATGTGCGGCCGCGGCTACGGGCCTCGGTTCCTCTTCACCTGGCCGAACGCGCGCATCTCCGTGATGGGGGGCGAGCAGGCGGCGATGGTCCTCCTCCAGGTCAAGCAGGAGGCGCTCGCGGCGAGGGGGAAGGCGATGAGCCCCGCGGAGCAGGAGGAGTTCCAGCGGCCGATCCTCGAGAAGTACGAGAAGGAGGGCGTCCCCTGGTACGGCACGGCGCGGCTCTGGGACGACGGCGTCCTCGACCCCGTCCGCACCCGCGACGCCCTCGGCCTCTGCCTCGCGGTCGCGATGCGCAACCCCGGCGGCGAGCCCCGGTGGCCGGTGTTCCGGATGTAGAGGCGCCGCGTCGAGGTCAGGTCGGGACCGGGGTGGTGGTCGGCCCGGGACGGATCGGCCCGTGAGCCGGCTCTCGTCGAAGCAGCCGGGCACCTGAGATCTGACCTCGCCGTCGCGTGCGAACGGCTCGCAAGAGCGAGGCGAGGTCAGGTCTCAGGACGGGAGACGCTCCGGAGGAGGCGCGTGCCGATGATGCGCGCGCCACGGGTCGCGGACACGCCCGGGCACGACCTGACCTCGCGCGATCACTTCGTGGCGGCCGCGGTCGGCGGCGGCGGGTTCGCCCCCCTCCACCAACGGCTGGAGTAGCGCTGCCACTTGCCGGAGGCGGTGACCACGGGATCGCCGGTCGCGTAGAGGTGTCGGGCGTCCACCGGCCGCCAGGAGTCGCCGCCGAACTGCCTCCGGATGCGGTCCCACGCGCCGGGCTTCTCGTTCCCCTCGGGCACGATCACGACGAACGGGCGTCGCGCGCCGGCCCGCTGCGGGAGGCCGCCGCTGCTGCCGACGTACACCCACCCCGGAACCGGGGGACCGTCCGGGATGGACCGGAGGTCCCTCTCCGCGCCGATCCACTCCCACACGTCGGGCGATGGCTGCTTCGCCGGCTCCGGCTGCAGCCGAAGCCGGAGCCCGACGAGAACGCACACGACGAGGGCGAGTCCGACGGCCGCCCATCGGAATCCGCGGGAGGGGCGCTTCACGACGGGAATCGTACTCCGACCGCACGGCGAGGTCAGGTCTGAGGACGGGAGACGCTCCGGAGGAAGCGCCTGCCGAGAATGCGCCGGCCCCGGATCGCGGAAGCGCCCGGGCACGACCTGACCTCGGGGGCGCCGCCACTCGCGCGGTATGCTCGCGCCCATGCCGAAGACGCTGAGGATCGAGAAGGCCGGCTCCCGGGCGGACGTGGTGCTGGCGCGGCCCGAGGTGCGCAACGCCTTCGACGAGGTGGTGATCCGCGAACTCTCCGAGGCCTTCGCGGCCCTCGGCGCCGACGCGTCGGTCCGCGCCGTCGTCATCCGCGGCGAGGGCAAGGTCTTCTCCGCGGGCGCCGACGTCGACTGGATGCGCCGCATGGCCGGCGCCGGCCGCGAGGAGAACCTCCGCGACGCCGCCGGGATGGCGGCGATGTTCCGCGCCGTCGGGGAGTGCCCGAAGTTCGTGATCGCGCGGGTCCACGGCGCGGCGCTGGGCGGCGGGACCGGGCTCGCGGCCGCCGCCGACGCCGCCGTCGCCGCGCGGGACGCGAAGTTCGGCTTCACCGAGGCGAAGCTCGGCATCGTCCCCGCCGTCATCAGCGAGTGGGTGCTGCGCCGCGTCGGACCGGGCCACGCCCGCGCGCTGTTCCCGACGGGCGAGCGCTTCGACGCCGCGACCGCGCTCCGCATCGGGCTCGTGGCGGAGGTCGCCGACGACGGGGCCGCGCTCGACGCCGCCGTCGCGCGCCGCGTCGAGGAGGTGCGGACTGCCGGCCCCGCCGCGGTCGCCGCGGCGAAGCGGCTGCTCCGCTCCCGCGAGGAGTGGGCCCCGCTCCCGCCGGCCGAGCGGGACCGCCGCGCCGCGGAGTTCATCGCCGACCTCCGGGCGACGCCCGAGGCGCAGGAGGGGCTGAAGGCGTTCCTCGACAAGCGGAAGCCCGGCTGGTGCCCGCCTTGAGGAAGCGCGTCCTCGTCGCGAACCGGGGGGAGATCGCGCTCCGCGTCGTCCGCACCTGCCGCGTGCTCGGGCTCACCTCGATCGCGGCCCACTCCGAGGCGGACGCCTCCCTCCCCTTCGTCCGCGAGGCCGACGAGGCGGCGGTCCTCGGGCCCGGCCCCGCCCGCGACTCCTACCTGGCGATCGGGCGCGTCGTCGAGGCGGCGCGCAACGCCCGCGCCGACCTCCTCCACCCCGGCTACGGCTTCCTCTCGGAGAACCCCGACCTCGCCGAGAGCGTCGAGGCGGCGGGCATCGTCTTCGTCGGCCCCCGCGCGGAGACGCTCCGCCGCATGGGGAACAAGGTGACCGCGAAGGAGGCCGCGGAGAAGGCCGGCGTCCCGGTCAACCCCGGCACCGGGAAGCTGCGCGACGCGCTCCACGCGGCCGGGGAGGGGGCGCGGATCGGCTGGCCCGCGCTGCTGAAGGCGGCGGCGGGCGGCGGCGGGCGCGGGATGCGGGTCGTCGAGTCGCCGAGGGACCTCGAGGCCGCCTTCCGCACGGCCTCGGCCGAGGCCCTCGCGTCCTTCGGGAAGGCCGATCTCTTCCTCGAGGGGCTCGTGCGCCCCGCGCGGCACGTCGAGGTGCAGGTCTTCGGCGACGGCGAGGGGAGGGCGGCCGCGCTCGGCGAGCGGGAGTGCTCCGTCCAGCGCCGCCACCAGAAGGTCCTCGAGGAGGCGCCGTCCCCCGCGGTCGACGCCGGGCTCCGCGCGCGCCTCTGCGCCGCCGCGGCCGCGCTGGCGCAGGAGGCGAAGTATCGCGGCGCCGGCACGGTCGAGTTCCTCCTCGACGCCGAGGGGCGCTTCCGCTTCCTCGAGATGAACTGCCGCCTCCAGGTCGAGCACCCGGTCACCGAGGCGGTGCTCGGGACCGACCTCGTCGCCGCGCAGCTGCGCCTCGCGCTCGGCGGAGGGATGCCGGAGTTCCCGCCGGCGGAGCCGCGGGGCTGGGCCGTCGAGAGCCGCGTCTGCGCCGAGGACCCGGAGGCGGAGTTCGCGCCGTCGACGGGCCGCATCCTCGCGCTCGAGGTCCCGCGCGGGCCCTGGGTGCGCTGGGACGGCGGCTACGCGGCGGGGGACGCGGTCGGGCCGCACTACGACTCGCTGATCGGCAAGTTGATCTGCTGGGGCGCGACGCGCGCCGAGGCGATCGATCGCTCGGTCGCGGCCCTCGGGCGGCTCGCGGTCCTCGGCCCGCGCACCAACGCGGAGTTCCTCCGCGCCGTGCTCGACCACCCGCGCTTCCGCGAGGGGCGCCTCTCGACCTCCTTCCTCGACGAGGAGTTCCCGCCCCCCTGGCGCGCGCCGGAGCGGGACGACGGGGACCGCGCGATCGCGGCGGCGGCGGCCTGGCTCGCGCTCGGCGGCGCGGCGGGGAACGGGGGCGCGGCGGCGGCCGAGGCGAACCCGACGCCCTGGGCCTCGCTCCCGGGCTGGCGGGGCCACGGCGGGGGCGGCGCGTGACCTTCGCGGGCACCCTCGGCGACGGCGACGCGGAGCGCGCGGTCTCGGCGTCGGTCCGCGGCGGCGTGCTGCGCGGGACCGTGGACGGGCGGCCGCTGCCGGAGGCCGCGGTCGAGCGGAGAGGGGCGGAGGTCCTCCTCGAAGCGGGCGGCGTCCGCACGCGCGCCGTCGTGGCGCGGGAGGGCGATCGGCTCCTCGTCCACCTCGACGGGCGCGTGCACGAGTTCGAGGTGGGGGACGGGGTCCGGCGGCGGCCGTCCCCGCGCGGCGGCCGCCGCGCGCGCGCCTCCGACGAGCCGCGCGCGCTGTCGCCGATGACGGGGACCGTGGTGCAGGTCGCGGTGAAGCCCGGGGAGTCCGTCGCGGCGGGCGCGACCCTCGCCGTCGTCGAGGCGATGAAGATGCAGTTCGTCGTCCGCGCCCCGCGGGCGGTCGTCGTCAGGTCGGTCTCCGTCGCCGCCGGCGCCGCCGTCGAGATCGGAGCCGTCCTCGTCGAGTTCGAGGACGGGAACCCCTCGCCGGACGCGCCGACGCGGGAGAATGCCCCGCGGTGACCGCCCCCGCCCTGCCCGCCCGCGCGACGGTGACCGAGGTCGGACCGCGCGACGGCCTCCAGAACGAGAAGGAGGTCGTGCCGACGGACGCGAAGGCCGCGTTCGTCGAGGCGCTGGCCGACGCGGGGCTCCGCGAGATCGAGGTGTCGTCCTTCGTCTCGCCGAAGTGGGTGCCGCAGCTCGCCGACGCCGAGGAGCTCTTCCGCCGCCTGAAGCCGCGCGAGGGCGTCGTCTACTCGGCCCTCGTCCCGAACGAGAAGGGGATGGATCGCGCGCTCGCCTGCGGGGTGCGGAAGGTCGCGGTGTTCGCGGCGGCGACGGAGTCCTTCAGCCGGAGGAACACGAACGCGTCGATCGCGGAGACCCTCGAGCGGTTCCGACCCGTGCTCGCGGCGGCCCGCGCGG
>Ga0187893_10015652_pt1 | contig 10128 bp, 5 predicted proteins | sample MA1701074metaG_FD_139574 | JGI IMG/M metagenome (GOLD analysis project Ga0187893, IMG submission 139574) | White microbial mat communities from a basaltic lava cave in the Kipuka Kanohina Cave System on the Island of Hawaii, USA - MA170107-4 metaG ... | reverse complement strand
CCTATGCCTCAAACAAGAGAGCATATCCTGCTTGCGCGCCAGGTAGGTGTACCCCGTATGGTGGTATTTATGAATAAGGTTGACCTTGTGGATGATCCTGAGTTGTTAGAACTTGTTGAAATGGAAATTCGCGAATTATTGACCGAAAAAGGTTTCGATGGCGACAATACCCCAATTATACAGGGTTCTGCTACAGGTGCTATGGCTGAAGATCCTAAATGGGTTGCAAAAATTGAAGAATTGATGGAAGCAGTTGATACTTATATTCCATTACCTCCGCGCCCTATTGATTTACCATTCCTGATGAGTGTTGAGGATGTATTCTCTATCACTGGTCGTGGTACAGTTGCTACAGGACGTATTGAGCGTGGTATTGTAAAAGTTGGTGAATCTGTTGAAATCGTTGGTTTAATGGATGCTCCTTTGACTTCTACCGTAACTGGTGTTGAAATGTTTAAGAAATTGCTTGATGAAGGTCAGGCTGGTGATAATGCAGGTTTATTGCTTCGTGGTATTGAGAAAAAAGATATCCGTCGTGGTATGGTAATCTGTAAACCAAAATCTATCACTCCGCATACTGAATTCAAATGCGAAGTTTACGTGTTAAGCAAAGAAGAAGGTGGCCGTCATACTCCGTTCTTTAACAAATACCGTCCGCAGTTCTACTTCCGTACAACAGACGTAACAGGTGAAGTTGTATTGCCTGAAGGAACTGAAATGGTAATGCCGGGTGATAATGTAAGCCTTACTGTAAAACTGATACAGCCAATTGCGATGGAGAAAGGTTTGAAATTCGCTATCCGCGAAGGCGGCCGTACAGTAGGTGCCGGTCAGGTTACTGAAATTTTAAAATAAGAAGCCCCCTTCCCCTAAAGGGGTGTTTGGGAAACTTCCAATAACTTTGCAAAGTACTTAGGTTAAATACCTGGGTACTTTGTTCTTAAATAGTAGTTCTTTTTAAGTCCCTTTAGGGATTTAGGGTTTCTTCTACGGGCATAGTTCAATGGTAGAATAGCGGTCTCCAAAACCGTTGATATGGGTTCGAATCCTATTGCCCGTGCTGATTAATTTGAAAATTGACCTTTGCTTTTCTTTTTTCTGTTACATTTTCAAATCATAAAATTTTCAAATTCACAAATTTGTTGAATGAACAAAGTATCAAACTACATCAGGGAAAGTTACCATGAACTGGTAGAAAAAGTAACCTGGCCAAGCGCATCGCAGTTACAGCAATCTACCGCAATTGTATTGATTGCAACTGTTGTAATCATGCTTATGGTATCTTTAATGGACTTTGCAAGCAGTGAAGTGCTGAAACTGATCTATTCACTTTTTAAGAGCTAAACAATGACGGATACTCAGGATATACAGCAGGAAGTACAGCAGGCGGAAACCAAATGGTATGTATTGCGTGTGGTAAGCGGTAAAGAGAGAAAGGTAAAAGAATACCTCGACAAGGATATTGCCCGCAGCGGCTGGACGGATGTAATCAAGCAGGTTTTCCTGCCCATGGAAAAGGTTTATAAAGTGCAGAATGGTAAAAAAGTTATGCGCGAAAAAAACTATTTCCCCGGTTATGTAATGCTTGAAGTGGCTGATGGTAAATTGACTGACGACATCATTCATCACATCAGCAACATTACCAACATCATGCATTTTCTAACAGATGGCAAGGGTTCTAAAGGCAATATTATTTCTCTGCGCAAAGCTGAAGTAAATAAAATGCTTGGTAAGGTAGATGAAATGAATGACCAGGGCGTAACGATGAGCGAACCATTTATTGTTGGTGAAACAATCAAGATAATTGAAGGGCCATTCAACGATTTCAATGGTGTAATTGAAGAAGTAAATGATGAGAAGAAGAAACTAAAAGTTACCGTGAAAATATTTGGCCGCTCCACTCCCGTTGAGCTAAATTATATGCAGGTAGAAAAATTAGGATAAGAATAACTCACTATACATTAAGCCTGCAGTTAACTGCAGGCTTTTTATTTTGTACCGGGCTGCAATACTGCTATAAGGCTTTGCTGGCGTCGCACACTTTTTGATTATATGTGCATCAAAATATTTTCAATTAAAATCATTCCAGGCTGCATTTCTTTTTGTTGATTAAAATAATTCTTTACTATACAGATAAACTTTTTGCAGGTATAAACAGGAGAGTTATTTTTGCTGCCCGCAAGGTAAATTGTTCTCACATATTTTGGGGAATTAGCTCAGTTGGCTAGAGCGCTTGCATGGCATGCAATAGGTCACCGGTTCGACTCCGGTATTCTCCACGCTTTCTGCGGAAAATCTGATAAAGGTTTTCCGCTTTTTATTTAATATCTATTCAATAAAATATTCATCAAATGCCGAAATGGTAATTCATTTGAACATTTAAAAAATTGTTCAGCCGATAAGTGAACAATGTTCAGGAATTGTAAATCTCCTCTCCAATAACACACCCACTATTTATCAGCGTTGGCAAACTGCTGTATATCACTTTTGCTGAATGTGGTTAATTCAATAATGCTTGCATTGTGTCTAAGTAAAGGAGGCACAATTTGCAGCGCTTCCGCTGCGCTGTTAAATTCGCTGATAAACCATGATTTGTGAACGCCTGCTTTACAACCCCAATGTGCATTTGCCAGTAAATGAGAACCGGATTCTACAAATAATTTGATGACCTGTTTACACTCAAAACTATTTTCTGAGTGAGGGATTTCAATTAAATAAGTAGTCATTTTTTAAAATTTTGTATGATGATTAATAATTTTATTTGTTGAAATTATTATTAAAAATTTGGCGTGTTTTACACTAAACCAAACCAACGGGCTTTTCTGCCTGAACCAAAATATTCCTTATCTGCTATCATTGCCGCTGAAGCGCCATGATGAATTCCAAATGGCTTGGGCCCTGAGAAAAAATCAACATCTACACGTCCCACCTCACCTTTGCCAAACTCTATATAACAGGAACCCGCACCGGTATATGGTGAATTATTTTTATCCCCTTTAAATGCTGCAATGATGGAAGCAGCAGCAATTTTTGCAGCACCTTCCGCAAATACACCTGCCTTTGGTGTTCCCACACTGGTTACATCACCTATGGCATACACATTTGGAAACTTTGTCAGCAGGTTAGCTCTGTCAACCGGTATCCATCCATTCTCCGCCATGCCGCTTTGCAGTACCACATCCGGTGCAACATGTTTTGGAATACCGAGGAACAAATCGAATGGCATTTCGGTTCCATCATCAAGAATGGCTACTTTTCTTTTATCAAGCAAGCTCACTTTTCGCTGTGGTATGAATTGAATATTTCTTTCTTCAAAAGCTTTAACCAGGGCTTTCGATGAATCAGGAGAAGGAGGAATGGGAGAGCCATACGGTATTACCAGGCTTATGGTGCAGGCATCACGCACACCTGCACTGGCAAGATAATCATGCAACATTAAAGCAGCTTCGCTGGGTGCCGGCGGGCATTTGAATGGTGCGCCACATACACCAACAATGGCATGACCTTTAGTAAAAGCGGGGATCACTTCTCTCAATTTTTCTGCCCCCTCAAAAGAATAGTATTCGTTGCCATATTCTGTAAGACCGGGTGTTGCATTGACGTCGTAATTAGCACCCAGCGCAACAACCAATACATCGGCTTCATACGTTTTGTTTTGAGTGGCAACAATTTTCTTTACAGGGTCAATAGACACAATCGTTTCTTTACAAAATTGCACACCAGGTTTTACGATGCTGCTGTAAGAAATTTTTACTGAGTCTGCTGCCTTGCGCCCAAACATTACATCGAGTTTTGAAAAGCCAAAATAAAATGAATCGTTTTGGTCTATCAGGGTAAGATCAAGATTGTCGCCAATTGTTTCAGAAAGCATGGAAGTGAGTTCCAATCCTCCAAAACCTGCGCCTAATACTATTACGCGTAATTTCATCTGAAGAGTTTTTATTTAGAACAGAGAAATGATCAATTAAAATACCAGCTAATATTTTTATAGCATCTTCGTTGCGTCGCAAGCACTTTATCTGCAGTGCAAATGGCATCAGTAGCTCAGTGTGAAAGTTGCAAACTAATGCTATACTTCTTTAAGGATAAAAATTGCGAATTATGAAAATCACTTCCTAACAATTTTGCAATACTGTACGGTTCATCGTAAGGCAAATAAGGTAATAAGGTAGAATTGCTTTGGTTCTATTTCTATTATTTCTACTAAGGTTATTTCTTCCGGGTGGTTTCGAACCTTATTACCTTAGTAGCCTGCAATTGCTAAACGAAACCAACCTTATTACCTTATTCATCTGCTCGCAATTTTATGTTTTGCATAGTATAAAAAGGGTTCTTAAGCTATTGATTTGAAGTTTCCTTTATTCTAAAGCCAAACATTTTTGAAATAGCAGTCAGAGACAAACAAAGACCTGTAATGGCGGCAAACACAAAACCGGCGGCAGGTACATATAGCAACCAGTGCACATTAGAGAAGCCTGTAAGATAAATACCTGCCCACAGGATTGCGCCCACAAAGGCGTACCATACACGCATGGATTTTGAAGCTTTCATAATTTATTTTTGTATGATGATAATTGCCACTGAGCACACAGAAACACAGAGAAAAAATAAAAAGAAAAATTTCAGTGTTTCAGTGGTCTCTGTGGCAACTGCTGAATAGAATTACTATCAGTACAAGATATGCACTTCGCTATGCCGCGCAGCGATCCGTCAGTACAAGAGTGCGACGCAACGATGTCTAATAGTAACAACACTGCCCGGCTCATAAAAATCCCGTTCACTTTTTATTTCCTGAACAGTACAGTAAATAAATTTTTTGAAAGCTCATAAGCTTATGAATATACCTAAGCTTATGAGCAGGGGTTATTTGCATTGATTAATTTTTGCCTGGTTGAGCAACAATGCGCAGATAAGGCTTAATTGTTTTCCAACCCTGCGGATATTTTTCTTTTGCTTCTGCATCTGATACCGCGGGAACAATGATTACATCTTCTCCATTGTTCCAGTTTACCGGTGTAGCTACTTTGTGCACCGCAGTAAGTTGCATAGAATCAATTACACGAAGTATTTCATAAAAGTTGCGGCCTGTTGTCATCGGATAAGTGAGGTGCAGTTTTATTTTTTTATCGGGACCAACTACAAACACAGAACGCACAGTCTGATTGGTAGCCGCGGTTCTGCCTTCTGAAGTGCCGGGCTCTTCCGCCGGAAGCATGTCATACAATTTTGCAATAGCAAGTGTTGAGTCTCCGATCATAGGATAGCTTACTGCATAGCCCTGCGTTTCTTCAATATCTTTTTCCCATTTTAAATGGCTCTCTACAGGATCAACACTTAGCCCGATGACCTTGCAGTTTCTTTCCTGAAACTCGGGAACAAGCTTTGCCATGTAACCAAGTTCGGTAGTGCAAACGGGTGTAAAATCTTTTGGATGTGAAAAAAGAACAGCCCAACCATCACCAATCCATTGATGAAAATTGATGATGCCTTGTGTAGTTTCTGCCTGGAAATCTGGTGCGATGTCGCCTAATCTGATACTCATGTTATTTGGTTTTTATTGTTTGATAATAATGATGAACAAATTGTTTGTTAGAATAAGACGTGTTTCTTTTTACAATTTTCACATTCGAATCGCTGTGGTTTCAGCAGTCCAAAAGAAACTATGTTTACGATACGACATACAACGGATCTTTTTTTAGCCACCAGGTTACCCGTGCAGGCTGTGCAGCGTATTCCTATCACAGTTCGTTTAATAATAATCTTGTCAAGGTCTAATAATGCCATAGCAGGAGCAAAAATGCAAATGCAAAAAAAGCTTATAAAATAAAAGGGATGAATGTGCGTGAGGAGGGATGAATGTGGGGAGGTTTGGGAAGAGTTGACAAAGAATGAAGCGACAACAGGAGTATAAGAAATGTGGGAAAGTGTAAAATTGTGGGGACAAGGTGCAAAAACCGGACACAAAAAAACTAACCTTGCAAAAAAAAATTACACCTTGCTTAGAAAATAACGTTGATTTATTACTTTACAACTAATATTTTCTCACTTCTGAATGAACTCTATTGCTTTTATTGATATAGAAATTGAGCCAAAGAGCCGAAATATTCTTGACATTGGAAGTGTTAAGGAGAACGGCAATTCCTTTCATTCAAATTCAATTGCAGACTTTATCAAGTTCCTAAATGGAACAGAGTTCATTTGCGGACACAATATTTTGGACCACGATTTAAAATATATCGGCAAGGCAGTCAGTGATGCCAAGATAAATTCAGCCAACATCATTGATACATTATTTCTCTCTCCTCTTCTCTTTCCGACAAAGCCATATCATGCTTTGCTTAAAGACGATAAACTTCAAACGGAGGACAGCAACAATCCCCTGAATGATTCCATCAAGGCGAAAGATTTGTTCCTTGATGAGGTTGCAGCCTTCAAAAACACAGACGAAACACTAAAGCAAATTTTTTATTTGCTGTTAAACGATAAAAAGGAATTCCACTCCTTTTTCCGTTTCATTGCATACACATATACAAGTGCAAATTTTGAAAAACTAATCCGGGATAAATTCAAAAATGAAATTTGCGAACGAGCAGACCTTTCAAAAATTATTTCGAAATACCCTATTGAACTTGCTTACTGTTTAGCTCTCATAAATTGTCACAACCGCTATTCAATTACACCGCCTTGGGTTCTCAAACATTATCCTAAAGTTGAAAAAATAATGTCTCTTCTCAGAAACAATCCGTGTTTGACTGGCTGTGAATATTGCAATCAATCTTTGAACATTTACAAGGGCTTGAAAAGATATTTTGGTTTTGATTCTTACCGAAGATACGCAGGTGAGCCATTGCAGGAGAACGCAGTCAAAGCAGCAATTGAAAACAAATCCATACTTGCAGTTTTCCCGACTGGTGGAGGCAAGTCAATTACTTTTCAAGTTCCCGCTTTAATGAGTGGCGAAAGTACAAAAGGCTTGACAGTTGTAATTTCTCCTTTGCAATCACTGATGAAAGACCAGGTTGACAATCTTGAAAAAGTCGGGATCACAGATGCAGTTACAATAAACGGTTTGCTTGACCCGATTGAAAGAGCAAAATCATTTGAGAGAGTTGAAGACGGTTCAGCATCCATTCTTTACATCTCACCAGAATCATTGCGTTCACGAACAATTGAAAAACTTTTGTTAGGAAGAAAAATAGTTCGCTTTGTAATTGACGAAGCACACTGCTTTTCATCCTGGGGACAAGATTTCAGAGTTGATTATTTATACATCGGTGATTTCATTAAACAAATTCAAGAGAAAAAAAATCTTGAAGAAGGAATTCCGGTTTCATGTTTCACCGCAACTGCAAAGCAGAAGGTAATTGATGACATTCGGGAATACTTCAAAACAAAATTGGGGGTTGAGTTAACGCTTTTCACTTCAAAAGCATCAAGATCAAATCTTCAATACAAAGTATTTGAGAAAGGTGGTGAAGAAGAAAAGTATCAGGCAGTAAGGGATTTGATTGAAGAGAAAAATTGTCCGACTATCATTTATGTTTCAAGAACAAGAAAAGCATATTTGCTTGCTGAACGATTGTCAGAAGATGGTTTCATTGCGAAACCTTATCACGGCAAAATAGAGGTGAAAGAAAAAACAGCAAATCAAAATGCTTTTATATCTGGCGAAGTTCCAATCATGGTTGCCACTTCTGCTTTCGGGATGGGAGTTGACAAAAAAGATGTAGGCATGGTGATTCATTACGAGATTTCTGATTCGTTGGAGAATTACATTCAGGAAGCAGGAAGAGCAGGAAGAGATGAAAGCATTACAGCAGATTGTTTCGTGTTGTTCAATGAGGAAGACCTTGGTAAACATTTCATCTTGCTCAATCAAACAAAACTTTCTATCAAAGAAATTCAACAAGTTTGGAAAGCCATTAAAGACATCACACGATTTCGCTCAACCGCCTCAAACTCGGCTTTGGAAATTGCAAGAAAGGCAGGTTGGGATGACAACATTGTTGAGATTGAAACAAGAGTAACAACTGCAATTGCAGCTTTGGAAGATGCCGGTTATTTGAAGAGGGGGCAAAACATGCCAAGAGTTTTCGCTAACAGTATTCTTGCCAAGAATGTACAAGAGGCAATTGATAAAATCAACACATCTGAAAGATTTGGGGAGAAGCAAAAAGAAAAAGGCATCCGAATTATCAAGAAACTTTTTTCAAGTAAGAGCAGAAAGCAGTCAAACGAAGAAACAGCAGAATCAAGAATTGATTATATATCAGACCATTTGGGAATTGTAAAGGAAGAAGTGATAAACATTGTGAATCTTCTTCGAGAGGAAAAAATTTTGGCTGATGCAAAAGACCTGACGGCATTTATTAAGAAAGGAGAAAATAAAAACCGGTCGCAGAACATTGTAGAATCGTTCAGCAAGATTGAGAATTTCCTTTTGCCCATTTTTGAGGAAAAAGAAAAAACATTGCACATTAAAGAGTTGAATGAGGAAGCAGAAGCAAAAGGTTGCGATGATGTTACTCCCAACAAAATAAAAACCCTCATCAACTTTTGGGCAATCAAGAACTGGATTAAGCGACAGAATCCTGAATACTCAAAGAATCATGTAGTGGTGCTTTTAATTCAGCCCAAAGATTCGCTGAAAGAGAAGTTAGAAAAGCGACATGAGTTGGCAAAGTTTATTGTGGAATTTCTTTATGCGAAAAGTAACCTGAACATTGTACAGGATGAGATTGAAAAGGAAGAAGTACTGGTTGAATTTTCAGTTCACGAATTGAAAGAAGAATTTGAGAAAAAGCCAAAGCTCTTTGAAGTGAAAGTTTCTATTGAAGATATTGAGGACACTCTCTTTTATCTTTCAAGAATTGATGCGATAAAAATTGAAGGTGGCTTCCTGGTTGTTTATAATCGTTTGACGATTGAAAGAGTTGAGCAAGACAACAAGAAACGCTACAAAGTGGAAGATTACCAAAAGCTAAATCAATTCTATGAAAACAAAGTTCAGCAAATTCATATTATTGGCGAGTATGCAAAGAAGATGATTAGCGACTACAAAGATGCTTTGCAATTTGTGGAAGATTATTTCCAACTCAACTTTCAATCGTTTCTCAATAAATATTTCAAAGGCAGCAGACAGAATGAAATTAAACGCAATCTTACACCTGCTAAGTTCAAGCAACTGTTTGGTGAACTTTCTCCAACGCAGTTGAAAATCATAAATGACAATGAAACCAAATACATTGTTGTGGCAGCAGGCCCCGGAAGCGGTAAGACAAGAGTTTTGGTTCACAAATTAGCTTCTCTGCTTTTGATGGAAGATGTAAAACATGAGCAATTACTCATGGTAACTTTTTCAAGAGCAGCAGCAACCGAGTTTAAAAAGCGCTTGCTAAAATTAATCGGCAACGCAGCCAATTACATTGAGATAAAAACATTTCACTCCTACTGCTTTGATTTGCTTGGTAAAGTTGGGAGTTTAGAAAAGTCAGGTGATATTTTGAAAAAGGCGATTGGGAAAATCAAGAAAGGAGAAGTTGAAGCAAGCAGAATTACAAAAACAGTTTTGGTAATTGATGAAGCACAAGACATGGATGGAGACGAGTTTGAATTGATAAATACTTTGATGAAACAAAACGAAGATATGAGAGTGATTGCTGTAGGGGATGATGACCAAAATATTTATGAGTTCAGAGGAGCAAGTTCAAAATATCTGGTGCAGTTGATTGAAGAAAAGAAAGCAGCCAAACACGAATTGATTGAGAATTACAGAAGCAAGAACAACCTGGTTGAGTTTACTAACCAATTTGTGAAGCAAATCAAAAACCGATTGAAAGAAATCCCAATTGTCGCCAGGCAAACCGACAACGGCAGAATAAAAGTTGTCAATTATCAAAGCAACAATCTGATTACCCCGGTTGTACATGACATATTCACATCTGCATTGGTTGGCACTACCTGTGTGCTTACAAAGACAAACGAAGAGGCATTACAGATAACAGGTTTGCTTTTGAAAAATGGAATGCAAGCCAAGTTGATTCAGACCAATGATGGTTTTATTTTACAAAATCTATTAGAGGTTCGCTTCTTTTTGAGCCAATTGAATTTGGCTGATGATGTTTTTGT
>Ga0187893_10015651_pt1 | contig 10128 bp, 10 predicted proteins | sample MA1701074metaG_FD_139574 | JGI IMG/M metagenome (GOLD analysis project Ga0187893, IMG submission 139574) | White microbial mat communities from a basaltic lava cave in the Kipuka Kanohina Cave System on the Island of Hawaii, USA - MA170107-4 metaG ... | reverse complement strand
CGGTCCATCCAGTGGAAGGAGTCTCCCATCGCCACCAGCCGGAACGGGCCCATCGACGGCGTGAGATCCCCGGATGATCCGAGAATGAACTCGAGGTTGGTCGCGTTGACCGACGCGGCCGCCCGGCGGGCTTCGTCCAGCATCCCTCTGTCAGGATCTATGCAGACCACGTGCTCAAAGTCCGGGGCAAGTCGGATGCCGATCTGACCGGTGCCGCATCCCAGGTCGAGCGCGCAGCCCGAGCCGTCCAGAGCGTAGCGGTCGGCGAGATGATCGAAGAATGCCTGAGGATAGGCGGACCGGTAACGCGCGTAGTACCAGGCCGTTCCCTCAAAGAGCGTTGGATCATCCACTCAGTCGAGGATCTCGTCCGCAGGCAGGCTAACCTCAGGCAGTGCCCCGATGGTCAGCGTGCTGCCCCTGCGGACTGTCTGAACCTCTCCATAGCCTTCCGGTGTGGGCGTGCGGTACACCTCAACAGCGCCCGCTCGAGGATCGACCAGCCAGAACTCACGCACCCGTGCGCGGGCGTAGAGGGACGCCTTGATGACACGATCGTACTCCAGGGAGGACTCGGCAACCTCGATCAGCAGCAGCACGTCTTCCGGACCGGGATGCGCCGAAGTATAGAAGTCGGCGCGCGGGCGCAGCAGTGCGAGGTCGGGTTGAGGCTCGGAGTACGCGCTCAAACGAACGGGGTTCTGGACCCAGACGAAGGCAGCCTCGCCGACGCGGCTCGAAAACACCCTGGTCAGTTTGCCAACGTACCCCGCATGCCGGCTGCCGATCGGGACCATCTCGACGATTTCCCCTTCGATCAGCTCGACCCGATCGTCTTCGGAAAAGATCCCGGCTTCGGCCATGCGGTAGTACTCGTCGACGGTGAACCGCCGTCTCACGAGGGGAACGGCCATCTCTTCCTCTTTCATCGACGCGCCATGATCGAATGTGCGGAGGGAGCGCCCCTCCGCGCCTCACTCAGCCAAGGGTCTGGCTCCGAATCGGGCGCGGTGGGCGCGGACAGCCTGGGCCTGAACGTCGGCCCGATAGGATGATCGCACGAGCGGGCCGGACTCGACGTACTTGAAGCCGCGGCGCAAGCCTTCGTCGCGCAGCGCGGCAAACTCATCGGGCGCATAGTACCGATCGATCGGATGGTACTCGGCCCCCGGACGCAGGTACTGGCCCAACGTCAGCACGTCGCAGTCTACGGCGCGCAACTCGTCCATCGTCTCCACGATCTCGTCGCGTGACTCGCCCATTCCCACAATGATGCTGCTCTTCGTGAACGCGGTGTAGCCCCATTCCTTGGCCCGGCGAAGCAGCGCAATCGATCGCTCGAAGTTCCCGCCGGCCCGCACGACCTTGAACGTGCGCCGCGGGCTCTCGATGTTGTGGGCCAGGATCTCCGGGTGCGCGTCGAGCACGGTAGCCAACGCGTCCGCGTTGCCTTTGAAGTCCGGAATCAACACCTCCACGGTGCACGACGGCAACCGCCGGTGGATCTGCCGGATCGTTTCGGCGTAGATTTGCGCGCCGCCGTCCCGAAGATCATCCCGATTGACGGATGTGATGACCGCATGCCGCAGGCCCATGGCGACGACGGCATCGGCGAGCCGCGCGGGCTCGGCGATATCGAGCTCGCTGGGGAGTCCGTGCGCCACCGCGCAGTAGGAGCAATTCCGTGTGCACACGTTCCCCAGGATCAGGAACGTGGCCGTCCTGCGCCCCCAACACTCACCGATGTTCGGGCAACGCGCCTCCTCGCAGACCGTGTGCATCTGCGCGGTGCGCATGATCCGAACTAGGTCGGCATAGTTCTCGCCGCCGGGGAGGCGAACTTTGAGCCACTCCGGGCGCGCGGGATCCGGCCGCTTCACGTCAACGGCCATCGCGGAACTCCTCAAACCATGTCTTCATATGGTTGAGAAACTGCATTGCCAGCGCGCCATCAAAGATGCGGTGATCGAATGAGAGGCCCAGATGCATGATCGGTCGGATCGCGATAGCATCATCGCGCACGACGGCCCGCTTCACGATGGCATCGGTCGCAAGGATCGCGGCCTGGCCAGGGATCACGATCGGCATCGACCAGATCGATCCGAAGACCCCGGGGTTGGTGATCGTGAACGTGCCACCTTGAATGTCTTCGATGCCCAGGCGCCCCTCGCGCGCCCGCCGGATGAGATCGTCCAGCGCCGCCGCGATGCCAGTGAGACTCAGCCGATCGGCGTCGCGCAGCACCGGCACGATGAGCCCGTCGTCAATGGCGATGCCGATGCCGACGTTAATCGCCTTCCGTACAACGACCCCATCGTCGGTCCAGGACGCATTGACGAACGGATGCGCTCGGAGCGCATCGGCCGCCGCGCGCACGAAGAACGCCGTATACGTGGGCGCTGGCCCATCGCGCTTCGAGGTCTCTCTGTGAGCATCGCGCCACGCGGCCACGGCGCTCATATCGACCTCGATGACGCCGTACGCATGCGGGATCTCCCGCTTACTCTGCGCCATACGCTGCGCGATCGCCCGGCGGATTGGCGTGAGTTTGACCAGCTCGTCGCCCGCGGCGGTCATCCCCTTGCCCGGTGCCGATGGCCCGGCGGCCGCGGTATCCGGCGTGCCACCTGCGCCGCCCGCGCGGCCGGCGACATACTTCAGAAAGTCCTCTTTCGTGACACGGCCGCCCGCACCGGTACCGTGGAGTGTTTCGAGCACCGCCAAGGACACGTCGTGTTCCTGGGCCAGCCGCATCACCAGGGGGGAAAGGCGCAGACCGCTTGCCCTGGCGGGTGAGGCCGCCGCCGCGGCGCGTTCAGGAGCGGGCGACTCGTCCGATCCTGCTGGACCACGCCCCGGGCCGGACGCGGCATCGGCCGCCGGCGCGTGCACGGCGCCGCCGGCGGAAACTGCCGAGGCGGCCTCGGTTTCGATCAATGCGATGGCCGATCCAACCGCGCGTGTATCACCTTCAGCGGCCAGCAGCTCCTTCACGACGCCTGCGAACGGCGAGGGCATCTCCACGTTGACCTTGTCCGTCGTGATCTCCACGAGGGGCTCGTACTTCTCGACCCGATCACCGGGCTTCTTCAGCCATTTGGCAATCGTCCCCTCGTGGATGCTCTCGCCCAACTGCGGCAGCTTAATCTCGACCGGCATGTGAGCGCCCGGTGGCGTCGTCAGTACGCCGCGAGCCGCCGCATCGCGTCGGCAATCTTTGCCGCGGTGGGGATGAACGCGCCGGCCAGCGGGTCGGAATAGGGCACAGCGGGAACGTCGAGGCCGGCGACACGAACGATCGGACCATCGAGCGCGTCAAACGCCTCTTCGGCGATCAGGGCGCTCACCTCGGCGCCGTACCCCAAGAACCGGTTGTCTTCATAGACGACCATGGCCTTGTTGGTTTTTCTGACCGACGTGAGGATCGTCTCGGTATCGAGTGGGCGGAGCGTGCGCAGGTCGACCACCTCTGCGTCGAGACCTTCGCCCGCGACTTGCCCGGCAGCCTGGAGCGTCTCGTGCAGCATCTGTCCGTAGGCGAAGACCGATAGCGTCGTCCCCTGGCGGCGAACGGCCGCCGGACCAATGGGCACGATGTAGTCGTCGTCGGGAACCTCGCCGCGGATCGCGCGGTACAGGCGCTTGTGCTCGAGGAACAGCACGGGATCCGGGTCGCGGATCGAGGCCTTCAACAATCCTTTGGCGTCGTAGGGCGTGTAGGGTGTGACAACCTTGAGACCGGGCACGTGCGCGAAGAACGCTTCGATGCTCTGTGAGTGGTACAACCCACCATGGACTTCGACCCCGCCGCCAAAGGGCGCGCGTATCGTGATCGGACAGCCAAAGCCCCCGTTGCTCCGATACCGCATGCGGGCGGCTTCGCTGACGATCTGGTTGAATGCGGGATAGATGAAGTCGGAGAACTGGATCTCCGCGATCGGAATCAGGCCGTTGGCGGCCATCCCGACGGCCGCGCCGACAATCAGCGACTCGGCCAGGGGGGTATCGAGCACACGCGCTTCGCCAAACTCCGCGTAGAAGCCGTCGGTCGCGCCGAAGACGCCGCCTTTCAGCCCGACATCTTCGCCGAGGATCATGACGCGCTCATCGCGCTTCATTTCCTCGTACATCCCGAGGCGGATGGCGTCGAGCAGTCGCATCTCTGGCATCGCTGTCCTCCGCCTACCCTTCGAAGTACACGTGCCGGGTCACGCCGGCGGGATCCGGCCAGGGCTGCGCTTCGGCGTAATCCGTCGCATCGTTCACGACCGCCTTAATGCGTTCGTGAAGCGCGGTGTACCGCGCCTCGTCAAGGACCCCGACCTGCTCGAGATAGTGCTTGAAGACGACGAGGGCGTCTTTGCTGCGTGCGGCTTCGATATCGTCGGTCGGCCGGTACTTCTCTTGGCGATCCTCCGAGGAATGGGCGGTCAATCGTTCGACCTTACATTCGATCAGGGTCGGGCCTTCCCCGGCCCGTGCACGGCGTACCGCCTCGGCGCCCGCCGCATAGCAGGCGAGGACATCCGAACCATCGACGACGACGCCCGGGAATCCATACCCGGCCGCCCGCTCGGCCACGTCGTCGACCGCCATTTGCAGGCGAATCGGCACCGATATCGCATAGCGGTTGTTCTCGACCATGAAGATGACGGGCAGCTTGTGCACGCCCCCGAAGTTCATCGCCTCGTGCCAGTCGCCCTGGCTCGTGCCGCCTTCGCCGATCGACGTGACGCACACTTCCCTGGTTTTGCGCAGCTTGGCGGCGTAGGCAATCCCGACGGCGTGCAGGTACTGCGTGCCGACCGGGCTGCTGGTCGAGAGAATCTTGTGCTTGGGGTGGGCCCAGTGCGCCGGCATCTGCCGTCCGCCGCTGCTGGGGTCGCCCTGACGCGCGAACAGGCCGAGCATCAGATCGCGGGCGCTCATGCCCTTGACCAGACAGGCGGCCAGGTCGCGGTAAAAGGGCACCAGCCAATCTCGCTCTCGGTCCACCGCGGACATGATGCCGACCTGCGCGCCCTCGTGCCCCTGCCCGGAGATCACAAAAGGAACCATGCCAGCACGCTGCAGCACCCACATGCGCTCGTCGATCGCCCGGGCCAGCGCGATGTGGTAGTACATGTCCAGGAGGTGGTCGGCAGAGAGCCCCAGGGCTTCGTGCCTTGTCGGCGGCGCCGTCTTCGGCTTGCCGATCGCCATCGAGCTCGCCCCCTCTCTAGATGTGAATCACGCGTCCCAACGCATCTAGCGCCGCTTCCTTCACCGCTTCCGAGAGCGTCGGATGCGAATGGACGGCAGCGCCGATCTCTAGAACTGTACCCTCAAGGTATTTTACCGCCACACCCTCCGCTAGCAACTCCGTCACAGAGGGCCCCAACATATGGATACCCAGCAGTTCGCCCGTGCGGGCGTCGCTGACGACTTTTACGAACCCCTCGCGCTCACCCTCGATCGCGGCCTTAGGGGTGGCCGAAAACGGAAACCGGCCCACCTTCACCTGATAGCCTTCTTCCTGGGCTTTCTGCTCGGACAACCCCATGGTTGCCACCTGGGGAATTGAAAACGTGGGTCTCGGCACGGCCTGATAGTTCAACGGAGCGTGCTCAACGCCGGCGATGGTCTCGACGGCATGAACCGCCTCGTCGGACGCCACGTGGGCCAGCCGGAACGCGGCCCCCGTCACATCCCCCGCGGCGTAGATGGTGGGCACCGACGTTCGGAGCGCGGCATCGACGGTCACCGCACCGCGGGCGGTCGCCACGCCGGCGGCTTCCAGGCCCAGCCCGTCGATGATCGGTGCGCGGCCGACGGCCACTAGCATGTAGTCCGTCTCGACCTCGGAGGTGTCGCCGTTCTTGTCCAACGTGACGGCCAGGCGCTGCCCCCGGCGCTCCACGCGCGTGGCGGTGGCACCGGTCTGCACCCGCATCCCCTTACGGGTGAAAATGCGCTCGAGCCCTCGCCCGATATCCCCATCCTCCAGCGGAAGGAGCGTCGGGAGAAGCTCGACCAGGGTCACTTCGGTGCCCAGCGCGCGAAACAGGCTGGCGAACTCCACGCCCACAGCGCCGGAGCCCAGGATAACCATGGATTTCGGAATCTCCGCCAACCCGAGGGCGCCGGTGCTGTCGAGGATGCGGTCGTTGTCAATGGTTGCCCCGGGGACGCTACGCGGGGCGGACCCCGTCGCGATCAACGCGTGCCTGGCTTCCACCTCTGTGTCGGAGCCATCGTTCAGCCCGATGCCAATCCGGGTGGGTGAGAGAAAGCGCGCGGCGCCTTCAAAAACATCGATCTTGTTCTTGCGCATGAGATACTGAATGCCTTTGTGGAGCTTATCGATGACCTGCGCCTTCCGTTCGTGGAGGCGTGTCATATTTACCGCGACCTGCCCGAGCTCCAATCCCAACGCGTCTGCCTCGCGCAGTCGTTCCAGCACCTCCGCGGTGAAGAGCAAGACTTTGGTCGGGATACATCCCCAGTGCGTGCAGATCCCACCGAGTTTATCGCGCTCTACCACGGCGACGCGCAACCCCAGTTGCGCCGCGCGGATTGCCCCCACGTAACCGGCGGGGCCGCCGCCGATTACAGCAAGCTCATAGGGTTCGGGCACCACGCCCTCCGTGCGAGCGAGCGGGATGGAACAGTAGCGGCGCGATCAGTGACACTCCGTGCGGATCACCATTAGCAACCGTAGAGGAACGTCCATGAGGTGTTTTCGCGTGCGCGGGAGGAACTTCCTGTTGTCAGTTGGACCGCCGGCCCGAAGAATTCATGAGCCACGCGATGGACTGGCGGCCGGCGTAGCCCTCTCCGAGACCGTGCCAGTGTGATATTCGCGCCTCCCCCACCTATTTCCTCACCTGGATACGAATCGTGTGATACCCGCTGGCGCCATCCGGTAGCGTGGGCGCCTCCTGGGCGGTCTGCAGCAGTTCCGCGCCGTCGCGCGCGCGTACTTTCAGCGTGTAGCTCCCGGGCCCAGCGGGCTTCCACACCGCGGCCCACAGCACCCACGTGTACTTGCCAAGCGGAGGCTTTGTCTCGGCCTTGAACCAGGTCTTGCCGTCGTCCGGGCTCACCTGCACTTCCTGGATGCCGCGGTCACCGCTGTAGGCCACGCCTCCCATCTCCACCTCGCCGGCGGGCGTCATGGCCACCGTCCGTAGGTTGGGCACGCGGAAGATCGAGGTCGTCTTCACCACAGCCTCATCGCTCCATCCCGACGCCTGCCAGTACCCGGTAAACTGCGTGGAGACCGCTTCGATCTTCGTCAGCCATTTAGGATTCTTCATGCCAAAGAGGCCCGGCACCAGCATGCGCACGGGGAAGCCGTGGCTGTAGGCTAGCCGCTCGCCGTTCATCTCGTAGACAAGGAGCGAATCAGGCTGCATCGCGTCGACAACCGGGATGCCCTCGGTGTAGCCGTCGGCGCAGCGCAGCGCAAAGCGCACCGCCTTCGGGTTCACGCCGCCTGCCTGCGCAATGACATCCCGAAATCGCACACCCTTCCATACCGCGTTGCCGATGAGGTCGCCGCCCACCTCGTTGCTGATGCATTCCAGGGTGTGATGGCGGGTGACCGCGGGCATCGCACGAATCTGGTCATACGTGAGCTTCACCGGCGTACCCACCAGCCCGGTGATCTCCAGGCTCCACTTCGCGGCATCGACCTTGGGATCGAGGCCCGCCGGGTTCTTGCTCACCACATAGAACTTGTCGTTGGGGGTTACTTCGGGCGGGAGTCCCTTGATCCGCTGGAAGAGCGTCTGGACGGCCGCACCCGCACGGGCCGCGGTCGCGCCCGCCCATTGGAGCACGGTACCGAGCCCTGCCATGGCGCCGGCCGAGAGCAGCGACCGAGTGAGAAACTCCCGGCGGCTTAACCCAAAGCGTTCGTCGCGACGTGGTTGTGACATGCGCTTACACCTCCGCTAGTGCCCCCGCCCGTGCAGACTGAAGGTCGTCCCTGCCGCCCGCGCGCGAATCGGAATCTGTCGTCGCCCGAGCAGACCGGCGACGACCGTAAATACCGCGCCCGCCAGGGCGGCGTAGGCAGCGATGGCCAGGGCCACGGTCCGAAGAGCCTGGGCGTCGGCGTCGGTAACACCTTCTGCCCCAAGCCGCGCGGACAGATAGGTCAGCGACGGAGGGGCGGCGATCACTGCGAGGGCGGCGGCGACCGCGATGACAGCCGCCACCGCAACGGCCCAGAGCGGCAGCCGGCGCGCGCCGAGGATGCCGCCGGCGATCACGCTCGCAACGAGTACGGTCCCGATGGTGATCCAGTAACCCAGCGGCTTGGCATCAAACTTGAAAGTGACGATAAACCATCCGAGCACGCGCAGCGGCAGCAGTGCGCGCGCACGTTCCGACAGCGCGGCGGCAAGAATGGGCGCCCCACCCGTGAGCCAGCCCATGGCCAACGCCCAGACCAGCGCGCCACCCGCGGCCATACCAGCCACTGCGCCCTGCCAGGCGAACCAGCGCCGCATCGTCATCTCACCTTACTTTAACGTACCAACCGTTCGTAAAGATTGCGTCAAACGTGGTGGATGGTGTGGGAGGCCGGCACCCCGAGCATTCAGGCTCGTTCGCCCAGCCCCAGGCCTTCGATCTCCCGCTGGCGCTGAGTCGCCAGATCAACCAGCCAGCGGGGTTCCTCAAAGACGTAGTCCTTGCGCAACGGATACCCCGACCAGTCCTCGGTCATCATGATCCGCCGCAGGTCGGGATGGCCCTCGAAGACCACCCCCAACAAGTCATAGGTCTCCCGCTCGTGCCAGTTCGCCGCGCTCCAAATGGCGGTCACGGTTGGCACACGCGGGCTCTCTCGCGGCACACGGACCTTCAGGAGCACTTCGTGGCGGGCCGTGGTTGAATACAGATGATAAAGCACGTCGATCCCGCCTTCTGCCGGGAGGTCGGTCCCGGACACGAACGAGCAGTAGTCCATGCGAAAGGGCGTATCGTCCCGAAGCGCACGGCAGACTTCGAGCAGTCGTCCGACGGGGACGGCGGCCCCGGGAACATGGTGGGTGTAGGCTTTAGGATCGGCGTGTGGGCGCGCCGGTGGTCTGGCAGGGGCCGCGGGACCGCCCGGCGCCTCTTCGGCAACGTCGCCTTCGGCGGGAGCATCCAGAGGGACATCGGGAGAGGCGGCGGCGTGGGCCGCTTCCGGCCGGGGAAAGGGCACGACGTCCGGGAATCGTTTTCGCAGCGCCTCGACCAGGTCCCAGCTCATCTACGCTTGACCCCGACGACGCCATGAGCAATGGGCTCTTTAGGCGCCGCGCGATGCAGATCGTCGAGGTCGTAGAGAAGATTGCCGCGGTTGAACGTGCTCGCCTCATAGTGTGGGATGAAGACAATCGCTTCGGTGGGGCAGACTTCGACGCACAATCCGCAGTACTGGCACTTGTCCATCTCGATGTCGAAGCGCGTGAGCACGCGGTCCTTCGCCCGGCCAGTCGCTTCGATGTGAATGCAGCGGCTAGGGCAGACGCGCTCGCACTGAAAGCAAATGATGCAGAGATCGTTGCCGATCGTGGGATCCACCGGCAGCGCCAGCAGTCCGTGCCACCGCGGCGACACATTGACCTTCTCGATGGGATACTTCACCGTGTTCTTGCGATCGACCATTGCTTTGATCGTCACTCCGAGACCGGTGGCCAGTCCCGCCACCGCGTCCCAGGCGCGCGTTGCAATGTCCGCCACGAGATCCTCCTCTAGTCTAGCGGTCGACGTCCGAGAGCACGATGTCTACGCTGCCCAGAATCGCGATCACGTCAGCGACCTTCCATCCACGCATCATCTCGGTGAGCGCAAACAGATTGGCAAATGAGGGCGCCCGGATCTTGACGCGATACGGCATGTCCTTTCCATCACTCACCAGGTACACTCCAAGGTCGCCGCGCGGGGATTCGGAGCGGCTGTAGACCTCACCGCGTGGGAGCTTCACGTTCACCTGTACTTTGCTCCGGATCTCTCCAGCCGGGAGACGCTCGATCGCCGTTCTGATGATGCGCACTGACTGCCGCATCTCATCCATGCGCACTATATAGCGTGAGAAGCAGTCCCCGGCCTCATAGACAGGCACGTCGAAGTCGATCTCCCCGTAGGCTT
>Ga0187893_10015650_pt1 | contig 10128 bp, 8 predicted proteins | sample MA1701074metaG_FD_139574 | JGI IMG/M metagenome (GOLD analysis project Ga0187893, IMG submission 139574) | White microbial mat communities from a basaltic lava cave in the Kipuka Kanohina Cave System on the Island of Hawaii, USA - MA170107-4 metaG ... | reverse complement strand
GTCGCCGAGGAGGCCGCGGTCACGGCCGAACTGATGGGAAACGCAATTGATCGTCTCTACGACGTCGGCGTCGCAGGCATCCACCGGCTGCTCGCGGAGCAGACCCGGCTGGCGGCCGCGCGCGTCGTCATCGTCGTGGCCGGTATGGAAGGCGCGCTGCCGTCGGTCGTGGGCGGGCTCGTGTCGGTGCCCGTCATCGCCGTGCCGACGAGCGTGGGGTACGGAGCGAGCTTCGGCGGCCTGACGGCGCTCCTCGCGATGCTGAACAGCTGTGCGACCGGCGTCGCCGTCGTCAACATCGACAACGGGTTCGGAGCGGCGGCGATTGCCAGCAGCATCAACCACCTCTGAAATCAGTAACCGCTTGTCGCGTCAGACTTTAGACAGCCCTCGCATGTTTTTACGCCACCGTCGTCGGATCTTGACAATCCCGTGAAGCGCCCCGATATTTGACAGGTTATAGACGCAGCCTGACCTGAACCAATAAACTAAACGTTTCCTCCGGCCGGCCACTCGGCTCTCTACTACATGCACCCCGGTGCCCTGAGGGCCCTCGAATACGACCGTGTTGTGGACGCCGTCGCGCGGCTGGCGCTGACTCCGCTCGGGCGGCAGCGCCTGGCCGAGCTGCGCCCACAGACCGACCCACGACTGGTCGGATCAGCGCTGGCGGCCACCTCCGAAGCGGTCCGTCTGCTCGACGACGGCGGGACGCTTCCGCTCGACGCCCCCGCCAACATCGACGCGATCCTCACGGGGCTTGCCGTGGAGGGACGCGGGCTTGAACCCCTGCAGCTCGCGGGCCTCGCGCGATTCCTTCGATCGATCGAAGCGGCGCGCGCCTGCGTTCGGCGTGCCCGTCATCCCCTTCCGGGCCTGCGGGCTCTCGTGGATACGGCCGCCACGTTCGAAGGGGAATGCGCCGACATCGCGGCGAAGATCGCACCGACCGGCGAGGTCGTCGACGAGGCGAGTCCCGAGCTGAAGGCCATCCGGGACCGGCTGCGGAAGCAACGCGCGCGGCTCCGATCGACGCTCGAGTCCTATCTTCGCGGGCGCGAAACCGCTCGTTACCTGCAGGAACAGATCGTCACCGATCGCAGCGGCCGGTACGTGCTCGTCGTCCGATCCGAGCACCGCGGCGCCATACCCGGCATCGTGCACGGCAGCTCGGCGAGCGGCGCCAGCCTCTATCTCGAGCCGCTCAGCACCGTTGAGATCAACAACGAAGTCGTCGCACTCGAGCAGCAGGAGCAGGAAGAGGTGCGGCGCATCCTCCTCGCGATTTCAGACGGGTTCCGGCGACGCGGCGCGGACCTCAATCGCACGCTCGCCGTCGCCACCGAGCTCGATGTCCTGCAGGCGAAGGCTCGGCTCGCCAGGCACTGCGATGGGATCGAGCCGGCGCTTGCCGCGGACGGCCGACTCGAGCTGCGCGGCGCGCGCCATCCGCTGCTGATTCCGGCGGTGGCTGAAAAGGTGTCAGGTACCTTTTCCGGAGATGGGCGGGCGGAAAAGGTACCTGACACCTTTTCACCGGTTCCGGTCGACATCCTGCTCATCCCGCCGGTCAAGGCGCTCGTGATCTCCGGTCCGAACACGGGCGGCAAGACTGTCGCGCTCAAGGCCGCGGGACTGCTGCCGCTCATGGCACAATCGGGCCTCCACATTCCGGCGGCCGCCGGGACGCGGGTGCCGATCTTCCGGACCGTCTTCGCCGACATCGGCGACGAGCAGTCGATCGCCGCGAACCTGAGCACGTTCTCGGCGCACATGACCAACATCGCCTCCATGGATCGGGCCCTGGCACTGCCGTCCCTGGTTCTCCTCGACGAGGTTGGCGGCGGTACCGATCCGGCCGACGGCGGCGCGCTGGGCGCGGCGATCGTCGACCATTTCAAGACCCGCGGCGCCCTCGTCGTGGCGACGACACATTACGACGCGCTGAAGACCTACGCCTCTACGGCGGACGGTGTGGCGTGCGCCGCCTTCGGCTTCAATCCCGACACCTTCGCTCCGACGTACCGCTTGATGTACGGCTCGCCGGGACGCAGCCTCGCGCTCGAGATTGCGGCGCGGCTCGGCATGCCCGCATCGATTATCGACGCGGCGCGGGCGCAGCGCACCGCGCGAGAGAGTCAGCTCGCCGAGCACCTGGCGAAGGTTGACCACGATTTGCACGCGTTGGATCATGAGCGCCGGCTGGCGGCACGCGAGCGGGAGACCATCGCGGCCGACGCGACGCGCATGCAGGCTCGCGAGGATGAGCTGCGACGCCGCGAGGAGACCTTCAAGCGGCGGCTCGACGAGCGGCTCGACGAGCGACTTCGCGAGGCCCGACGCGACATCGACGATGTCGTCCGTGCCGTGCGGGAGCGCGCCGACAGGCTGCAGCACCCTTCGACCGGAGAAACCGGTGAGTTGCGCTCGAACGCCCGCGCGGCGCTCGACGCGATTGCCACGCGCGCTGCCGGATCCGATGAACACCCCGCCGAGCCGCCGGCGGTATCCGCGGCCCCTCCCGGCGCGGTCGCATCGGTCGGTGACCGTGTCCTGGCCGGCCCGTTCGGTGTCGAGGGAACGGTTCAGAGCATTCACGACCGCGAAGCCGAAGTGGACGTGCGAGGCAAGCGCATCCGAGTGCGCCTCGACGAGTTGCGGGTGCTCGCGGGCGCGTCGGCCCCGAGCCGGGCCGCCGTCCGGGTCAACGTGGACCTGCAACCGCGATCGGGCGTCGTGGGGGATCTGAACGTGATCGGGTGCACGACCGACGAAGCGCTGGCTCGCGCGGAAAAATTTCTGGACGACGCCCTCGTGACCGAGCAGCGGACAGTGCGGGTCATCCACGGCCACGGCACGGGCCAGCTCCGGCGCGCGATTGGCGAGTTCCTCGCGCGGCACCCGCTGGTCGCGAGCCATAGTCACCCGCCGCCCGAGCAAGGGGGCGCGGGAGTCACCGTCGTCGAGCTCAAGGAGTAATGGCGCTCTTTCCACAGTCCTTTATCGACGACTTGAAGATGCAGGCGAACATCCTGCAGGTGGTCCAGGACCGCATGCCGCTCAGGAAGAGCGGCGCGACCTGGAAGGGACTGTGTCCGTTCCACGGCGAGAAGACGCCGTCGTTTCACGTCAACCCGGACAAGGGGTTTTTCCACTGCTTCGGCTGCGGCGTCGGCGGCGACGTGTTCAAGTTCGTCGAACTGTTCGACAAGGTCGCGTTCCCGGAGGCGGTCCGGTTGCTTGCCGGGCGGTTCGGTATTCCCGTGCCAGACCCGGCCGAAGCGCCCAAGGACGAGGCCGCGGAACGCGACCGCGAAGCGCTGCTGAAGATCCATGAAGTCGCCGCCGCCTGGTTTCGCGAACAGCTGGCTTCGCCAGCCGGACGCGCGGCGCGTCGTATGCTCAAGGACCGCGGCCTCTCTCCCGCGACGTGCGAAACGATCGGTTTCGGCTACGCGCCCGGTTCCCGCGACGCGCTGCGCCGCCACCTCGAACAGCAGAAGATCGCGACCGGCCTGCTCGTCCGCGGCGGCCTGGTCTCGCAGCGCGACGACGGATCGCTCGTCGACAGGTTTCGCAACAGATTGATGGTGCCGATCTGCCGGGATAGCGGCGCGATCGTCGCGTTCGGCGGCCGGGCGATGGAGAAGGATCAGCAGCCGAAGTACCTCAACTCGCCGGAGACCGCAATCTACACGAAGGGACGGACGCTGTACGGACTGCACCTGTCCAAGGCCGCCATCCGGCAACAGCGGTATGCCGTCCTCGTCGAGGGCTATTTCGACGTCGCGCAGCCCTGGCAGGCGGGCATCCAGAACGTCGTCGCCTCGTCCGGTACCGCGCTGACGGCGGCGCAGGCACGCCTGCTCCGCCGGTTCACCGACAAGGTGGTCCTCAGCTTCGACCCCGACAGCGCGGGTCAAGGCGCCGCCGCGCGATCCTCGGAACTGCTGGTCGCGGAAGGCTTTCAGGTCAACGTCGCCATGCTGCCGGCGGGAGAGGATCCCGATACGTTGATACGAAGGCAGGGCGGGCAGGCGTACACAGAAAAACTGCGCACGTCCCGCCCGTATCTGGAATACCTTCTTGACCGGGCGGTCAGCCGGCACGACATGACCAGCGGGGAAAGCCGACGCGGGTTCTTGGACAGCATGCTGGCGGTCGCGGCCCGCATCCCGGACCCGACCGCCCGGGATCAGTTCGCCGATCGCCTCGCCCACCGGGCCCGGATCACCGAGGAGGTCGTTCGAAGCGAAATCCGTCGGGCGGCAGTGGAACGAAGGGCCTCGCTCGGCGAGGCGGAGGCGGCCCGCGGCCTCCGGCTGGTCGGTGACGTCAAGCCGGCCGAAAAAGCGCTGATTTGGGCGCTCCTGCATCAGCCGGCGACGGCGCTGGGCGCAATGGATGAGCTTGAGGACCGCGACTTGGACGGCCTTGCCACGGGGGGGATCCTGACGGTAGCCCGGTCCCTGGCAGGTTTTCCGGCCGACTCGTTGCCTAACAGCCTGTTGGAGCGTCTAAGTACAGGAGAGGCCCAGCTCGTCGAGCGGATCGGTGCCCAGACCGGCCCCGCAGCCCCCGCCGACGATTGCGTCAGGGCGCTCAAGCGCCTCCGGTACGAGCGCGAGCGCGCGGAAGTCCAGCGAGAAATCGACCGTCTCCAGGAGCTCGGGGCTGCGGCCCACGACGCCGAGATCACCGAGCTCTGGGCGCGCAAGAAGGACCTCCTGACCCGCATCGAAGCATTGAGCGCGTGAATTTGCATGATGGTGATCTGTAGTGGAGGGTAAGCCGTTGTCGATCGAGGAAAAATACGACGAGGTCCGGCAGCTCATCTCCATCGGGAAGGAGAAGGGCTACCTGCTCTATGACGAGGTGAACGAGCTGCTTCCGGCCGACATTACGTCGTCGGACGAGCTCGATGATCTCTTCAGCACGTTCGGGAGCGCCGGCATCGAGGTCGTCGACTCCGAACAGAAGTATCGCGAGGACAAGCTGCTCGACCGCACCGGCGAAGGGGCCGAGGAGCTCGAGCTCGACCTCACGCCCGGCGCGCTCGACAAGACGAACGACCCGGTCCGGATGTACCTGCGCGAGATGGGAACCGTCCCGCTCCTCACGCGCGAGGGGGAAGTCGAGATCGCGAAGCGCATCGAGCGCGGCAAGCTCGCGGTCATCAAGTCGATCTCGCGGACCCCCACGATCGCGAAGCTGGTCATCCACATGGGCGATCAGCTCAAGAGCGGCGAGCGGACCATCCGCGAGCTGGTCATCTTCAACGACGAAGAGCTGACCGACGAGCGCATCGAAGAGCGCGCCAAGGAAGTCGGCAAGCAGATCGACGCGGTCCGCCGCGCCTGGCAGGTCGTCGAGAAGGCGAACGAGAAGCTCGCCGACACGCCCAGGGGCGTCACCACGCGCGAGCGGCGGAAGTACCGGCGCGTGCGCTGGGCGGCGCTTCGCGCGCGGGTCGAGTTGTCTCAGCTCATCCGCCGGATCGAGTTCACCGAGTCGGTCAAGCGCCGGATGATCGAGCAGATCAAGGAACGGGTCGAAGCCGTCCAGCGGGCGCAGCGGGAAGTGGACGCGATCGAGCGGCAGCTCAACCCGAAGACCCGCAAGATCAAGATGAAGGAGGACGATCGCAAGAACCTCCTCAAGAAGCAGAAAGATCTCCGGGGGGGCGTCAAGGCGCTCGCCGACGAGCTGCAGGAGACGCCGGAGCAGCTGCTGCGGACCCTCGAGACGATCTATCGCGGCGAGGCGCAGGCCGAGCAGGCGAAGAAGGAGCTGGTCGAGGCCAACCTCCGTCTGGTCGTGTCGATCGCCAAGAAGTACACGAACCGCGGACTGCAGTTCCTCGATCTGATCCAGGAGGGGAACATCGGGCTGATGAAGGCAGTCGATAAGTTCGAGTACCGCCGCGGCTACAAGTTCTCGACCTATGCGACGTGGTGGATCCGGCAGGCGATTACGCGCGCGATCGCCGACCAGGCCAGGACGATTCGCATCCCGGTGCACATGATCGAGACGATCAACAAGCTGATTCGCACGTCGCGCGCGCTCGTGCAGGAGCTCGGGCGCGAGCCGACCTCCGAGGAAATCGCGCGACGGATGGACATCCCCGTCGCGAAGGTCCGCAAGGTCCTGAAGATCGCGCAGGAGCCGATTTCGCTCGAGACGCCGATCGGAGAGGAAGAGGATTCGCATCTTGGCGACTTCATCGAGGACCGCAACGTGGTGTCGCCCGCCGACGCGGTGATCAACCTGAACCTCAGAGAACAGACGGATCAGGTCCTGAAGACGCTCACGCCGCGGGAGGAGAAGGTCATCAAGATGCGGTTCGGCGTCGGCGACGGGTCGGAGCACACCCTCGAGGAAGTGGGTCAGAGCTTCGCCGTCACGCGCGAGCGCATCCGTCAGATAGAGGCCAAGGCGCTCCGGAAGCTCCGGCACCCGTCGCGGAGCCGGAAGCTTCGTGCGTTTCTCGAAGGGCGATCGTAGAATTGCGCGGGCCCATAGCTCAGCGGTTAGAGCCGCCGGCTCATAACCGGCCCGTCCCAGGTTCGAATCCTGGTGGGCCCATCTCTTCATGCTCCCCGAGCTCGAACGATTAGTCCGCCTTCAACAGATTGAGACCGCCGCCGAGCACGCTCGGCGGCGGCTTGAAGCCCTTCCAGCCGACCACCAGGCGCTCGACTCGCGACTCGCCGCCGGCCAGGCGGCGCTCGACGAGGCCAAGTCGCGCCTGACTGCGTCGGCGACGGCGCGCCGCGACATCGAAAAAGAGCTGGCCGTGGTCCAGGCCCGCCTCTCCAAGTTCAAGGATCAATTGATGGAGGTGAAGACGAACAAGGAATACCAGGCCATGCAGAAGGAGATCGCCACGGCCGAGCGCGAAGTGCGGTCGTTCGAGGATCGGATCCTGGACAACATGGAGGAAGCCGAGGGACTGCAGGCGGATGTCAAACGCGCCGAGGGGGACGTGAAGAAGGAGCAGGCGGCCATCGCCGACGCGCGCAGGACGCTCGACGCGGAGCGCGAAGGCATCGAGGCGAACGCCGCCCGGTTGTCCGCCGAACGCGCGGCGGTCGTCGGCGAGATCCCGTCTCCCGCCCTCGCGCTCTTCGATCACGTCAGCCGCTCGCGCCGCCCACCCGCGGTCGTCGAGGCCCGCGAGGGACATTGCAGCTTCTGCCACGTGCGGCTTCGGCCGCAGGTGTTCAACGAGATCCGGCGCAACGACCAGCTGATTCAGTGCGAAAGCTGTCAGCGGATCCTCTATTTCGCCGGCACGCCCGCGCTCGCCGAACCCGAGGCGCCAACTCCAAGCCCCAAGCCCTAAGCCCCAAGCCCTAAGCCCCGGGCCCACGCCCCAAGCCACGTCCCAAGCCCCGATGCCCCACGCCCCAAGCCCCACGATCATCGCCTACATCGACGGAGGCGCGCGGGGCAACCCCGGACCGGCGGGATACGGCGTGCGGATGGAAGCGGCCGACGGCACGGTCCTGGCGGAGTTCCATGGCGCGCTCGGCATCGCCACCAACAACGTCGCGGAATACAACGGGCTGCTGGCGGCGCTCCGCTCGGCGGTGGAGGCCGGCCATCAGGACCTGCTCGTACGGTCCGACTCGGAGCTGCTGGTCAAGCAGATGCGGGGTGAGTATCGCGTGAAGAATCCCGGTTTGCAGCCGTTGCACCGCGAGGCGCAGTCGCTGATCGCCCGGTTCATTCGCGTGAGGTTCGAGCACGTGCCCCGGGAGAAGAACGCGGAGGCGGACCGGCTCGCCAACCTCGGCATGGACGAAGCCCAGGCGTCGACAGACTCTGTCTGAGGGGACGCGGGCTGTCTGTTTATTGGGGGATCGACACTCGACCCGGCGGCCTGCGTGTCGCCGACAGCGATGGGCAAACGACGACGGCGTCCGAAGCACACTTCGATGTGGTTGGCCTCACAAGACCTGCCACGCAGCGCCGCGCAGCCCGTTCTACCTCTAGGCCCGTGGTGAGCTCCGGGCCCCTTCGACCGCAGGCATCTCACCGGCCCTGAGCCGGATCGCCGCAAGCATCCGACCCGCATCGTCGCCGTCCACGCGATAGGAATGAAACGCGCCGGCGTGGGTCTTTGTGCACAGCTCTGCGACGTGGATGTTGACCGGAAGGACTCCCGCGCCTTCGAGCTGGTCGCGCGTCGCCCTCCAGAGGTCGAGGTGGAACCTGCCCCCGCGCGCCTCGAACCACCGGTCCAGCAGCGCATCGTGATGGCCCGCGGCGTGAAACTCGCCGCGCGTCGCCTGGCCGACCTCGTAGCAGCAGGGTCCGATGCTCGGACCGACCGCCGCGACGAGCCTCTCGGGCCGGATGCCGAAGTGCTCCTGCAGGGCGTTGATTCCGGCAATCGCCGCTCGCTTCGCCGTGCCCCGCCAGCCCGCGTGGATCGCGGCAACCGCGGTTCCCGTGTCTTCGGCGAGAAGAACCGGGACGCAATCGGCGACCCGGACGCCGATGGCCACCTTGGGGTCGTCCGTCACGATCACGTCGGCATCGGGACGGGCCCACGGACGCGTGCGGGTCCGCAGCGCCATCGTCACTTCGGCGCCATGCACTTGTTTCACGAGCAGCAGGTTGTCCCGGACCACACCCATCGAGGCGGCAAATGCCGTCCACTCGTCGTCACGCTCGCGAAGCCTGAGCGCGCGGCTGGAGAAGAGGTGCGGCGCGACCGCGGCCAGTGGCGAACACTGAAGCGCGGCGCCCCACGGCTCTTGCGTCCACCGGAAGCTGCCGTTAGGCTGAGGGTGCGGTATGTCCGTTCTCGGCATCGGTCTGGACGCCACTGAGATCTCCCGGATCGACGAAACGCTTCGGCGTTATGGCGATCGCTTCATGCGGCGCGTGTTCACGAACGGCGAGATCGAGTATTGCACACGTCGCCGATCTGCCGCGCCGCACTTTGCCGGACGTTGGGCGGCCAAGGAAGCGGCCATGAAAGCGCTCGGCACCGGGCACGGGCGCGGCGTCCTCTGGAAAGACATCGAAGTCGTGCGGCACGGCGGCGCGCCGCAACTGAAGTTATATGGCGCCGCCGCCCGGCACGCGGCGCGGCTCGGCGTGACGCGCGCCATCGTGACTATCACGCACTGCGAAACGCTCGCCATCGCCCAGGTGATGCTGCAGTCGGACTGACAGCCTGCCGCGCCGTAACGCGCAGCGCGAAGGCGGGCAACTCCGGTTTCCTTCCACGCGCCGTTCCCGAGCCGACGTCTGCCCCGACTCGTCCGGCTGCGCCCGAACTCCCGGGATCGCCGCAGTTTCGGCCGCCACCGCCGCCGGCTGACGCGGGGCACTCCCTTTGCCTTCCCTCCGGACAAACGCACGCGCCGCCGCAAAGGAGACCGACATGGTGGTCAAGATTCAGGTGACCGAGAAGGGCCCCCCAGGGAAGCTGGCAGATGCAGAGGTGCATTTCACGAGCGGCCCGCTGGAAGGCATGAAGTTGATGGGCTTCTCGATTTGGGAGCGGCGCACCGGTGGAGGCCGCAACGTCACGTTTCCGGCCCGGCAGTACTCAGTGAACGGCGAGCGCCGCAGCTTCGCGCTGCTCCGGCCGATCGGCGACACAACCGCGCAGGATCGCATCCGCGAGTTGGTGCTGCAGGCGTATGCCGAATATGAGGCGCAGACGGCGATCAGCGCCTGACCGTTCGACGGTTGCACGGGGTGGGCTCGGTGCTGGTGCCGTAGGTGGTGGACCTGGGTGGCTGCTGCAGGAGAGCTGGGGCTGAACAGATGGCCGGCACCACGGCACTGGCACCAAGCGCACCTCGAGGCAGACCATGAGGTAGGCGCGCACGCGCGCGCCTGCGACGAGCGGAGCGGGGCGGAGGGGTCCCCGCCCTTCGACTTTCGCTCAGGGCGCCCCGAGCGGAGTCGAGGGGCGCGAGCGAGGAGCCGGGGTGTGGGGCGGAGCCCCACGTTAGATGACGACCGGGAGGTACTTGGCGTTGTCCGCCTGGCGTTTGGGGGGCAGGGTCCATTCCTCCCGGAGCGCCTTCTCGAACTCGTTGCGGAAGAAGCTCTCCTTCATGCCGCCGTCGATGATGTCCCACGGGAGGACAGGATCGGCGC
>Ga0187893_10015649_pt1 | contig 10128 bp, 7 predicted proteins | sample MA1701074metaG_FD_139574 | JGI IMG/M metagenome (GOLD analysis project Ga0187893, IMG submission 139574) | White microbial mat communities from a basaltic lava cave in the Kipuka Kanohina Cave System on the Island of Hawaii, USA - MA170107-4 metaG ... | reverse complement strand
GCAGCAGCGCCCGTGCGGGCCCCGTCGTCACACGCGCAGCGTACAGAACTCGCCGAGAAAGTACAAGTCCCGTCGCTCAGCCGGCCCGAGCCAGACGACGATCAATCTGACAAAGTAGTGTTAGCCGGACCGGCGGTCTATCTGTTTTGTGTCGACTCTTTCGCGCTCTCGTGGGCCCGCCTCAGGACGTACTGCTGAATCGCTCGGGCCTGTTCGCCGTTCAGCAGATCGCCGAATCCCGGCATGCCGAGGGCCGCCCGCGCGCCGCCGAGGACGATGGTCTCGAACTGGGCATGCACCTGCGCTGACGCGTATCGAAGATCGGGAAGCGACCCGGCAACGGCGTTGAAGCCGTGACAGCCCAGGCAGTTCCGCTCGTAAAGGTCCCATCCCTGCTTGATCGTGGCGGCCGACGCCGTGACCGGCAGCGGTGGCTCCGGCGGTACTGTGCGGCCGTACGGCGGAACCCGGAGCGTTTCCTTGCCGTCGAGTGCGAATGTCAGAATTCGCCCAAAGCCCGGTTTGACCGGTCCCCATCCGGGCAGATTGATGAGCCCGGGTGGACCGCCCCACCCCACCATTAGGGTGAGGTACTGCACGCCATCGGCGAGATAGGTGACGGGCGGTGCCATGATCCCCGTGCCTGCCTCAAACTCCCAGAGCTTCGCGCCGTCGGTAGCGCGATACGCAGCAAAGATCCCGTCGCTGCGTCCCTGCAAGACGAGGTTGCCCCCCGTGGCGAGTACGCCGCCGCTTTCAACAACGGGTAGATCCACCGTCCACACGGCGCGGCGCTCGACGGGATTCCACGCGACGAGGCGGCCTTCCGCAAGAGGCTCCGCCGAAAGCTTCTGCAGCAGCGGTCCGTCGTATGGCTTCATGCCGGCATTGAAGCCTCGGCGGCCGGGACGCCACTCCGGATCCGGCGCGTGCAGGAAGAACGTCCGATTCTTGACGGGGATGTACACCAGGCCTGTTCGGGGATGGAAGGCCATCGGGTACCAGTTGTGCGCACCACCAGGGTCGGGCGTGACAATCACTGGATTCATCCGGTCGTACGCCGTCTGAGCTTCGATGGGACGGCCGGTCTTCGGATCCAGGCCCGTGGCCCAGTTCATGTCGGCATACGGCGTGCCTGAGATGAACTCACCCGTCGCGCGGTCGAGCACATAGAAGAAGCCGCTCTTCGGCGCCTGCATGATGACCGCGCGGGTCCTGCCGCCGATGTCGAGGTCCGCCAGCATCAACGGCTGCGTGGCGTCGAAATCCCAGTGATCGCCGGGGACGACCTGGAAATGCCACACCTGTTCGCCTGTGTCCGCGCGCAGTGCCAGAATCGAGCAGCCGTACAGATTGTCCCCGCTTCCGCCGCGGAGGTCCCGGTACCACGGGTCGGCGTTGCCTGTGCCGACGAAGATGAGCTGCAGTTCGGGATCGAAGACGATCGTGTCCCACGCGGTGCCGCCGCCGCCTGCCGTCCACCACTCGCCCTTCCACGTGGCTGCCGCGCGACGCATCGCCTCCGACTCGAAGCCTTCCGTTGGATTCCCGGGGACGGTATACGTGCGCCACTTCAGTGCGCCGGTCTGGGCGTCGTACGCGGAAACGTAGCCGCGCACGTTGAACTCGGCGCCGGCGTTTCCGATGACGACCATCCCGTTAGCGATTCGCGGCGCGCCGGTAATGGCGTACGGTTTGGACGGATCGATCGTGAGGACGTCCCAGACGACCCGGCCCGCGGCCGCGTCCAGCGCGATCAGGCGACCGTCGATGGTGCCGACGTACACCTTGCCCCGATAAAACGCCGCGCCGCGGTTCACGACGTCGCAGCACACCATGCGCGCCCGACTGCGGTCGACTTTCGGGTCGTAGGTCCAGCGGAGATCGCCGCTACGCGCGTCGATCGCGTAGACCACACTCCACGATCCCGTGGTGTAGATCACGCCGTCAACGACGAGCGGCGTCGCCTCGAGGCCGCGGGTTGTCGGCATCGGACGACTCCACGCCAATCCAAGCCGATCCACATTGCTGTCGTTGATTTGCTGCAGCGGGCTGAACCGCTGCTCGTCGTACGTCCGCCCGTACATCAGCCAGTTGGCCATGTCGCGATCGGCGTCGCGGAGGCGCTCGTCATCGATCTCCTGCGAAGAGTTCAGGATGGTGCATCCGGCGAGGACGAGCGAAGCAACGAAAGACACCAGCGAGAGCACCGGGACCCGTTGACGCATACCGGCCTCCTCGAGAGCAAGTGTAGGCGTGTGCCTGCCCGGGCGGTTTGGATTAGGAATCGGGCCGAGACGATAGCACGACTATGGTCAGAACCGAAAAATCGGCTGATCGGGAGACACGCCCTGCTCGTCCAGCTCTCGAGTCCTGCGTCTTGACTTCTGAGTTTCGTTCGCGTCGTCGTCGCCTCGCTGATTGATCCCGTACTTCTTCCGCAACAGACCGACGACGTTCTGCACTTCCCTGCGGTAGGGTGATGGTGCGTACTTCGTGGCGTAGAGCTGGTTGTAGCCCTCGACGAGGTGGGGGAACTCCTGGGCGAGCCAGCGCATGAAGTGATCGCGCGTGCCACCTTCGAGGAACATCAGGTTGCAGCCGACGAAGCGCGCGCCGTGATCCGCAATCGCTTTCATCGTCCGCTCGAGAAGCGCGGGCTTCGAAGTGATGCCGGGAACAATGGGGTTCATGAGCACGCCGGCACGGATGCCGGCGTCGACCAGCTCGCGGACGGCGCGCAGGCGCTGCAGCGGCGGAGCGGTGCCAGGCTCGAGCAGCCGCCAGGCCTCCTCGTCGACCGTGGGCACGCTGATATGCACGCCGCAGCCGGGGCCCGCGGTCAGATCCGCGAGCACGTCCTTGTCGCGGACGACCATCGGGCCCTTCGTGACCACCCCGACCGGATTCCTGAAATCACGAAGTGCCTCGAGTGCGCCGCGCGTCAGCTTGTAATGGCCCTCGATCGGCTGATAGCAGTCGGTCGCAGTACCGAGCGCTACGTATTCGCCGCTCCAGGTGGGCCGGGCCAGTTCGCGGCGGAGGACGTCGACGAGGTTCGTCTTGACGAAGATGATCGATGCGAAGTCGTCGTCGGCCCCGAGCTCGAACTGCGTCTGATAGCGCCGCGCGTAGCAATAGTGACAGCCGTGCGTGCAGCCTCGGTACGGGTTGAGCGTCCACTCGAACGGCATCCCTTGCACGCGGTTGAGCGCCGACCGGCAGCGGACCTCCTGGTAGCGCGCGGCGTCCGCGCGCCATTCCGCTTCGGTGAGCGCCGCCGCACCGCCGGCTCTGACAAGGTCCGCGATCTGGCGGGTTGTGGGCGGCCTGCGACCCAGGTCAAAGAGAAGTGGCGAAGTTTCCAAGGAAACCCCTACATATTCGCGAAATATTCGCCAATGCTATCACAGGCGCGGCGTCTGAAGCCCGGTGCGTAAGAGCTCGGAGAGGCGGACCCTCAGGCCCGCCTGTGACTTAAGGGCATACGCGGCAATACGCGGGGGCGCGAGCATCAGCACCCGCTCACGGGACATAGCATGAACAGTTGCCGGATGCGATCGGCTCAGGTCCGAACCGCAGCTCTCCAGTACTCGAGTAAATCGTCGAGCATGCGATCGAAGGAGATCTGGGGCGTCCAGCCGGTCGCGCCCCGCAGGCGTGAGGCGTCACCCACGAGCACCGGCGTGTCGTTGGGGCGGAGACGCGCCGCATCGACGGCGATCTCCACGGGTATGCGCGATCGCTGCGCGAGACCGTCGAGTACGGCACGGATCCGCCGCGGCACGCCCGACGCGACGTTGTAGATCGTGCCTGGCGTTCCGCCTTCCATCAGCAGGGCGTAGGCGCGCACCACATCGCGCACGTCGGTGAAATCGCGTTGTGCCTCGAGGTTGCCGACCTTGATACGCGGCTCCTGCCCGCCGCGCTCGATGAGGGCAATCTGCCGCGCGAAGCTGGGGGCGGAAAAGACCGGCCGCTGGCGCGTGCCCGTGTGGTTGAAGGCGCGCGTGAGCACGACCTCGATGCCGTCCTCCATCCATCCCCGCCAGCCGAGCTGCTCCTGCGCCAATTTGCTGAGCGCGTACGGGCTGGATGGCCCGATGGCGTCGTCCTCACGCAGCGGCGCCGCGGAGGGCGCGTAGACCGTGCCCGACCCCGTGATCAAGACGCGGCACCGCACGTTCGCGCGACGAACGGCGTCGAGCAGGTGGTGGGTCGTGCGGACGTTCTGGGCCAGCGGCTCGGACGTGTTGTGCCACGAGTCGCCCACGTGCGGGGCGCCGGCGCAGTGGTACACGGCGTCAGGGCGCGCCTCGCGGATGGCTCGACGGACCTCGTCACGATCGAGCAAATCGATCGGCGCCCAGGTCGCCAACGGGTCCAGCTCCAGCGGCGGCGGCGTGGAACGGGCCCAGGCACGGAGATCGTGACGCCCCGCCAAGTGCTCGACGAGGTGGCTGCCGACGAACCCGGCGGCGCCGGTCACCAGGACGCAACTCATTCCCGGGATCCGGGATCCGGGATCCAGGATCGGGGGCTCGGGGTTCGCGGTTGCACGGATCCCGGATCCCCGATCCCGGATCCCCCGTATTGCGTCTGATAGTACGACCGGAAGGCCGCGTCCTGCTCCTTGATCGGCCGCCACCACCATTCGTTGCGGCGGTACCAGTCGACCGTGTCGCCGAGGCCGCGCTCGAACGGCACGCGCGCCGTCCACCCGAGCGCGCGCAGTTTCGTCGTGTCGAGGCAGTAGCGGCGGTCATGCCCCAGCCGATCCGGCACTGGCTGGATGAGGGATGTCGATTTGCCCAGCGCCGCCAGGATGCGGTGCGTCAGGTCGACGTTCATGACCTCATTGCCGCCGCCGATGTTGTACACCTCGCCGCTGGTGCCTACGTCGATCAGTAGGTCGAGCGCCTCGCAGTGATCTTCGACGTGCAGCCAGTCGCGGACGTTGCGGCCGTCGCCGTACAGCGGTACGGGGCGGTCGTCAATGGCGTTGGTGACGAAGAGCGGGATGACCTTTTCGGGAAACTGATACGGACCGTAGTTGTTCGACGCGCGTGTGATGATCACCGGTACGTTGTACGTCGCCCAATAGCTGTACGCGAGGCGGTCCGCGCCGGCTTTGCTCGCCGAGTATGGATTGCGCGGTTTCAGCTCGTCAGTCTCCCGGCTCGCGCCCGTCGGGACGGTGCCGTACACCTCGTCGGTCGAAACCTGCACGAAGCGGCGAAGCCGCGTCGCCCGGCGCGCCGCCTCGAGGAGCACGAACGTGCCCTCGACGTCGGTGCGGATGAATTCGCCCGCGGCGAGAATCGACCGGTCGACGTGCGTCTCCGCGGCGAAGTGCACCACCACCTCGGCTCGTTCGACGAGCGGCGCGCTGGCCGGCGTGTCGAGGATGTCGCCGTGGACGAACGTATGCCGCGGATGATCCATGACATCGTGCAGATTCTCGCGGCGTCCCGCATAGGTGAGCTTGTCGAGCGTCGTCACACGCCAGTCAGGATGACGCGCCAGCGCGTGGCGGACGAAGTTGCTGCCGATGAAGCCGGCGCCTCCCGTGACCAGGACGTCAACCATCCTTCCGCGTCCAGTCGTACGGCAGCGTGTCGTGCGGCGCCAGACGGTATTCGTCGGGTTCCGCGTAGCGGTACGGCTCCGTCGGCACATTGACGACGAGCGCCGCCTCGAGGCTGATGCACTTCCAGCCGTGATAGACGAGATTCGGCACTTGGACCAGGATCGGGTTAAGGGTGCCGACGAAGAACTCGTTGACGGCGCCGTTGGTCTGGGAGTCGGGGCGTGTATCGATCAGGACGAGCTTCACCATACCCGCGACGCACGCGAAGTTGTCGACCTGTTTCTGGTGGTAGTGCCATGCCTTGACGACGCCGGGATAGGTGGCGGAGACGTAGACCTGGCCGAACTTCGTGAAGAGCTCCGGATCGTCGGCGCGCAGGATCTCCATCAGCCAGCCGCGCTCGTCAGGAATGAGGCGCAGCGGCTTGGTCCGGACGCCGTGAATACGCGGGTGCCTGGTCGCCGTGTCCGTATACGCCGCCGGATTAGTCATAACGCTGCATTATTACCATCGAATTCCAACCTCGGAGTTATCTCCCAGCATGAATCGGTACGCGCTTGGTTTGACCGGCATCCGGTAGATACGGACGTTCTTGCCGATCAAGCTGTCGATTACACGGTTTGCCAAATCACGGACCGACGACCCCTCGAGCACGATGCTGTGCTCGATTTCGGAGCCCTGGATCTCCACGTCGTTCATGATCGACGTGAACGGCCCGACATAGGCTTGGATGATTCGCGCGCCGCGGCCGATGATCGCGGGGCCGCGAATGACCGAGCGCTCGACCACGGCACCGGCCTCGACGACCACTTTTCCTTCGATCCGACTCTCGGCATCGATCGTCCCCTCAATCCGGCGCTCGAACGTATCGAGAATCAGCCGGTTCGCCTCGAGCATGTCCTCGAGCTTGCCGGTGTCTTTCCACCATCCGTCAACGACGTGCGGGCGCACGGTGAGGCCGCGATCGATCAGATCCTGGATTGCATCGGTGATCTCGAGCTCGTTGCGAAAGCTGGGGCGGATGCGCCCGACCGATTCGAAGACCTCCGGCCCGAACATGTAGACGCCGACGAGCGCCAGGTCGCCGATCGGCTCCTTCGGCTTCTCGACCAGCCGCACGACCTTCCCATCGTTCAGCTGCGCGACGCCGAACATCTGGGGGTCGGGGACATGCGCGAGCAGGATCTGCGCCGCCGGTCGCTCCCGAGCGAACTCCTCCACGAAATGCGTGATCCCCTTGTTCAGGAGGTTGTCGCCCAGGTACATCACGAAGGGCTCCCCGCCCAGGAACGGCTCGCTGATCTTGACCGCATGCGCGAGCCCGAGCGGCGCCTCCTGCTCGATGTAGACGATCTGCACCCCCCAGCGCGAGCCGTTGCCGACGGCGGCGCAGATTTCCGCCTGGGTGTCGCCGACCACGATCCCGATCTCACGGATGCCGGCGGCCGCGATCGCCTCGATGCCGTAGAAGAGGACCGGCTTGTTGGCCACCGGCACGAGTTGCTTGGCGCTCGTGTAGGTGAGCGGCCGCAGGCGCGTGCCCTTGCCGCCGCTGAGAATGAGGCCCTTCACTTCAGTACCCCGGCCCCATCAGGCCACCGAACGCGCCCAGGAAGTTCGAGAAGGTTCCGAGGCCAGCCAGGACGAACGACACATTGAACCGCCTGTCCGCAGCCGGAAACCCCGCGATCGACTGCGCAAACTTGAACTTCTGGAATTCGGCCTGGATGCCGCAGCACTGGGCGAGATAGGAGAAGCCGACGCTCTGGTTCAGGACGCTGGCGCGTCCGATGTCCCACGTCAGGCCGTACATGCCGCGCGCCCGGCCGTCGAGGAGCGTCGCCGACGAGAACCACGAGAGCGAGCTCTCTGGCTTGGCGGTACGGTTGCGCCGCAACCGGCTGTAGCTCACCGTCGTTGAACTGCCGAGTACTTGCGTCGTCCCGCCGGTGGTGAGCACGTGTAGTCCTTGTCCGTGCACGTCGTACTCGAGACGGGTCGTCGAGTCGAGCCTCGGAGAGGGCGTTACCTTCACGGTGATGCCGACATCCGACAGATCGATGGACCGCGACCGGAAACCTGTGCTGACATACTGCATGTCGTTGAGGCTCGCCCGCCGCGTCAGGTAGTACGTTTGCTGCGCGCCGATCGTGAGGAACTGGATCGTGGATCCGGCCGAACCATCGGTGGTGCGTGCGCGGTAGAGCAAGCGGTTGTTGATGCCGTAGGTGAACCGCGTGGTGTCCCCAAGCACGACGTCGGTCTGATCGACCCCTGCCAGCACGCGCGAGGCGTTGTCGATCGCCGGAATGTACTCCAGCGCGAAGGTCGGCTCGATCAGGTGCTTCATGCGCTCGCTGTAGCGGTTCTCCGGCGTATCCCAGATCTTGGCGAATACCGGCCCGATCACATCGGAGCGGAGCGTCAGGTACTGGCGCACCAGCGGTTCCGTAATCACTTGTCCACGGTTGTCGGCGCTCCGGGAATAGTACGTCGTACGGTACGCCGCGCTCGTGTTGAAGGTGAGAAACGTCAGCCGCGACAGCGCGGCGCGCGCCGTCGGCTGGACGTCGAGCCGCGACAGGCTCCGGTCGCTGGTGACGCGGCCCTTCTCGATCTGGCGGAACGGCAGATTGCTGAACTCGTTGTTGACAGACGCGTACACCGGCAGGCCGAACAGGCGCTGAGGCGCGAGTGCCGCGGTCAGGCGCGGCGTGCTGCCATAGAGCTGCGAGACGTTTTCGCCCGTAAAGGTCTCGGTGCGCTGGAAGAGCGCGTTGGCCGTCAGCGCACCCCACGTGCCTGTCATGCCGCCTTCAACCGTCCGCGTCGCATTCGACGCTTGATAGAGGTTTTGCTGATAGAGCTGCTGCGTCCTGATGCTGGTCGTGTAATCGATGCGCTGATGGAGCCGAATGGCTGTGCCGATCGACTGGTTGCCGGTGCCGTAGAACTGGTACGCCGATTCCGCCGGCAGCCGCCCGACCTGCCCGGCCTGCTGGAATTCTGTCTCGTGCTGGTCGAAGCGATAGAAACGGAACGTGCCGTTGGAGGTTTGGGCCGCGGCGTACCGGTACTCGACCCCGGCGCCCTGGCCGGTGTTGGTGAACCAGTCGTGAAAGAAGGTCGCATCCTGACTGCGGCCCATCGCCCAGAAGAACGCGTTGCTGAGCGACTGACCGCGCAGCGTCGACGTGCCGTAGGTGGGCAGCAGAAAGCCTGTGGCACGATCTTCGTTCTTGATCGGGTAGTAGAGCACCGGCAGGTACATCAGCGGCACGCCCTTGACGCGGAGCAGCATATGGCGCGCGATCGCGTAGCTGTCGAGGACGATGAGCACGGAGCCGCTCGTTACCTCCCAGCGAGGCGTCGGCTGCACGCACGTGGTGAATCCGCCGCGCGTGAGGCGATACCGACGGTTTTCGAGCTTCTCGATCGTCTCGCCGTAAAAATAGACGTCGGGATCCTGGCCACCGAACTGCGCGCGATCCACCTCGTCGCCGAGCGACAGCAAGCCGGACGCCTGATAGAAAGTGCCGGTCCCCTTGGCCACGTTGAATTCGACGCGCTCGGCGGCAATGCGCCCTTCGGGATTGGTGAACACCACGTTGCCGCTCGCGACCAGCCGCAGCTCCGGCTCGGTGAAGAGGTCGATGACGTCGGCGAAAAAGCTCATCTGCGGACATTCCACCTGCACCTGGCCGGTCAAGCGCAGATGGTTGGTCGCCAGCTGGTCGAACTGCCACTGCGTCGATCGCGTGCACGTCTGGAAGAACGGATCGTCGACGACCGGTACCGCGGCGCCTGGAGCCTGCGTCTGTGCCAGCGCGCACACCGGAAGCAGGACGAGGACATAGGAAAGAAAAAGCCGCGACACACGCATCAGATGCCGCAAGCAGTTTACCGTAACGGTCGGCACGGTCTTGACGACCCCAACGTCCCGCTGAACAAGTAGTTGCAGATGTTAGGCGGAAGCGGCAGGCGGGGATGAAGCGTCAGTGATCGAGCGCGCGGCCTTTCTCGTGGATGTCTGGCGGCAGTGATGGGAGATCGGGAGCCCACGTATGGTGGCATGGAGCACGTCACCGTCATCACGGTGACGGTGTTGACGACCACCAATGAAGGGGAATTACCGCAGGAGCGCACGGCGGCGCAGGCGCTCACGAACGGCGCCGACCAGGTAAATCGACCCGGTTACGCACACCGTGTGGCCGGTGGCCATCGCGTCCTCGACTGCGGTGATCGGATCGGGTTCGGCCCGCACCGGCACATTCGTGCCCGCGGCGGTGATGCGCGCGGCGAGGTCGCGCGCCGGCAGTGCGCGCGGCGTGTCGGCCGCAGTCGCGATCACGGACGAGACCACTGGGACGAGCGTGCCGACGATCCCGGCAACGTCCTTATCGCGCATGACGCCGACGACGAGCGTCGGGCGTTCCGGGTGCCACCGACCCAGATACGCCGCGAGCGCGGCGGCCCCATCGACGTTGTGCGCGGCATCGAGGAGCACCGGTGGACGGCCCTGTACCTGAATGAGCTCG
>Ga0187893_10015647_pt1 | contig 10128 bp, 5 predicted proteins | sample MA1701074metaG_FD_139574 | JGI IMG/M metagenome (GOLD analysis project Ga0187893, IMG submission 139574) | White microbial mat communities from a basaltic lava cave in the Kipuka Kanohina Cave System on the Island of Hawaii, USA - MA170107-4 metaG ... | reverse complement strand
TCATGAGGCCTTCTGAATACGCGGTTTTTGTCCAAGCGTCAACGTGGATCAACGGATGGGCAGCCAAAACCGGCTGAGGGGTAGCCAAATACGGTCGGCCCTACCCTTTACATTGCCACGCGGAACGAATGGACGGGCTCGTTCCGCGTTCGGGTCGATGAAATTGCTGGCATCCCTACCCTTCTCGGCGGCGCGTTTGGCCAGCGCCAGTGCCATATCCTCGTTCGGGCACAGTGTTTTGGTGCACGTGAGCTCGACGACGGTGTCGGTGTCGGGGATCCCAAACAAGAATGTCCAGCTACGCTCGTCGGCTGTCGAGCGCCCGCCGGCGGCTACACGATCGTCCGGCGAAACACTCGGCAACGGGTGTGCCAATTCGTCGATCGTGGCTGCTATACCAGTGCGAGGTCGTCGCCATGCCCTCACGTCGACGGCGTATTCCGGATCTCGCGTCGACGCCTCGAAACGCACGCGATCGTATTCGTAGTTCGACGGAGCAGGCTCCGACTCGGGTTCGCGTTCAGGTAGGCGCACGATCTCGGGCGTAACGATGTCTTCGATGCTCCGATGTTCCCGAGTTGCGGCCAGGAGCTTGCCTCGAATCGATTGGGAGATCAGAGTGAGCTGAGATTCGTTGGTGCAATGCTTTTGCCCGCACTCGATCATCATGACGGTGTGAAGCAGGGGATCCGCAGCGATCACAGCAGTACGATCGGCTGTGCGGACGAGCCACGCGTCCTCTCCCAAGGTCGCCACGGCACGAGCGAGCTCTCGGGAACTGCCGAGAGCCAGCAACGCGACATCACGCAGCCACTCCTCACCTTCCGGCGCACCGCGCCATACCCGAACGCGAACCTGGGCATCGACACTGGCTCCAGAACGGCCAAACACCCGATCGAGCAGTTTGTCCTTGCGTTCACCGCGGCCCGTCCAGTGCTCGTTGTAGCGCACCGACTTGTCCGGCTCGACGAGCTCGCGTGCATCCTGGTCGTGATCACGCCGATAGGCTTTTACGATCGTGGCGACATAGCGCGCCAGCACGCTGTCGCGATCGCACAGCTCGCTTCCGCAGCGCAGATTGAAGACGGTATTGGTGACGGGATCGACAAATAGCGCCTGTCGTCCAAGCTCCGTGTGTCCAAGTGCCAAGCGTTCGATGGTTTCGCTGGCGCGAGCGAGACGTTCGCGCCGCTCTTCGCCGATCCGATGATCGTCCGCGAGCACGTCTTCGATGTCGGACGCACGTGCATACGACATGCGTCCGAGTAGCATCTCGTAAATTGTACTGACACCGAGATTGGGCCTTCGCCATACCTCGAGCTCGAGATCGTGTTCGAGAGCACGACGTTCGGCGAGATACCTTACGTGATCGAACTGTGGGTCCTCTGCGCCCTCGCTCGACGTCGGACGAAACAGCGAAAACAGCCGCTCTTTCGTCAGATCCCGCAGATCCTTGAACGACAGCAGCCCATCCGCGGCAACTGCCTCGACCGTCGTTGTCCAAGCCAGGCTGTCGTGGGATTGGTTTCGATTGTCCCCCATCACCAGAAGGTGTCCGTCGGGAATGCTGAGCACACGGTCGCGCCGCGAGGGATCGACCTGCCCCTCGGCGTCCATCATGTAGCGCACGATGTAACTTTCACCGTCGAGCGTTTCACGAAACAGCAGACATCGCTGGACCTCTTTGGCACCGGTTTCATCGTAACATCGTTGATCTTCGAGCTTCTCGTGGGGCAAACGCGTGAAGTCCGACTCACCCATGCGCTTGATGAACACGTCGCGTCCCTCGAGCTTGACTTGGTCACCAGGTAGACCAATGACGCGTTTGATGAAGTCCTCCGACTCGTCGAGCGGATAGCGGAACACAATCACGTCGCCACGTTCGATGTCCCCGAGTGTCTGTCCTACGACGATGGTGGTAAATGGGATCTGTACACCATAGGCGAACTTGTTGACAAAGATGTGATCGCCTGAGCGCAACGTGGGCAGCATGCTGCCACTCGGGATCTTGAATGGCTCATACAGACAAGAACGCAAACCCAGCGCGATGATCACGGCAATCAGAACGTTCTCCATGGTCTCTCGCAACGCACTTTTGCGTGCAAACGAAGCGTGTTGGTGGAGCAATTCGTCGAGCTGCTCGGCTTGTTCTTCCAATCCGGCCCAATCGCCGGATTCACGCAACCGATCCATGGCATGCATCGCCGCGCGAATCTGATCGACCACGTCGGGAACGATTCGATGAGCATGTTTTGCGAGGATGCGCTGCGTTTCCTTGTGCAGGATGCGCGCAGCAGCTTTGATGTGCCTCGGTGACCGTGGCCGGCGAACGGTACGACTCGCTGCTTCTTCGGACACCGTTGCTACTCCAGTTTGAGCACTGCGTGAAATGCAGACTGCGGGATCTCGATGTTACCCACCGCCTTGAGACGTTTTTTGCCGCGTTTTTGCTTTTCGAGCAGTTTGCGCTTGCGGGTTATGTCTCCGCCGTAACACTTGGCAAGCACGTTCTTGCGCAGCGCCTTGACGTTCGTACGAGCGATGATGCGGGTCCCGATCGCTGCTTGAATCGCGACTTCGAACTGCTGTTGCGGAATCAGCTCTTTCATCTTGCTGCACAGGTCCCGTCCACGTTCGTAGGAGCTGTCACGATGTGTCACGAGCGACAGTGCGTCGACACGATCACCGTTGACGAGCAGGTCGAGTCTGACCAGATCGGCAGGACGATAGTCGGCGATTTCGTAGTCCATACTGGCATAGCCGCGTGATAGGCTCTTTAGTCGATCGTAGAAACCGAATACGACCTCGCCCAACGGGAGCTCGTAACCAAGCTGAACGAGCTTTGGAGCGAGATAGTGCAGGTCCTTTTGCATGCCGCGCCGACTCTCGCACAACTTGATGATGCTTCCGAGATGTTCCTCAGGAACTTGAATTCGCGCCAAAATCACCGGCTCTTCGATGGCCTCGTAGTTCCCCACGTCGGGGACCTCGGCAGGATTGTCAACGACGTCGACGCAGCCGTCTTTTTGCAAAATCCGGTATTTCACACTCGGGGCCGTGGTCAAGATGTCGAGATCGTATTCTCGTTCGAGTCGTTCCTGGATGATTTCCATGTGTAGCAGGCCGAGGAAACCAAGTCGAAACCCGAAGCCCAGGGCAGCCGAGGTCTCGGGCTCCCAACTCAAGCTGGAATCGTTGAGCGCGAGTTTCGTGAGCGCGTCGCGCAGCGCCGGATAGTCGGCATTGTCGCTGGGAAATACCCCAGCAAACACCATCGGCTGGATCTCCTTGAACCCCGGGAGCGGCTCGGCGTCGAGGTCGACGGCGGACGCCACTGTATCGCCGACCTTGGCATCCGCGACGTCTTTGATGTTGCACACGACGAAGCCAACCGCGCCGGCTTGGAGCTGCTCGAGCTCGACGGCTTCTGGAGAAAATGCACCCACACTGACGACATCGCAGGTTTTTTGGGTGGCGAGCAAGCGGACTTTGTCACCTGGCTTCAAGGTGCCGTGCATCATTCGGACGAGCGATATGACGCCTTTGTAGGCGTCCCACCAGCTATCGATGACGAGCGCGCGCAGCGGGGCAGTGGGATCGCCCTTCGGGGCGGGCAACCGACGGATGATGGCGTCGATCAGCTGGTCGACGCCCTGCCCCGTTTTTGCGCTGCACAGCACCGCGTCACTGGCGTCGATCCCGACCACCTCTTCGATCTGTGCGCGGACGCGCTCTGGATCGGCGCTCGGCAGGTCGATTTTGTTGATGACTGGAATGATCTCGAGGTTGGCATCGAGCGCCATGTACACGTTGGCCAGCGTCTGCGCCTCGACACCTTGTGTGGCATCGACGACGAGCAATGCACCCTCGCATGCCGCCAGGCTCCGTGACACCTCGTAGCCGAAATCGACGTGGCCAGGTGTATCGATGAGATTTAGCTGGTATCGCATGCCGTCGTGCACGCAAGGCATGCGAACAGCTTGGGCCTTGATCGTGATGCCACGCTCGCGTTCGATTTCCATGCGGTCGAGGTATTGCTCGGCTTTGTCGCGTGCGGCCAGGACTCCGGTCTGCTCCATCAATCGGTCGGCCAAGGTGCTTTTGCCATGATCGATGTGGGCAATGATGCAGAAGCTGCGAATATGGCTCTGCTCAGGTCCGGTCCTTGGCCTGGCATGGGTCGTCGTCGAGTGGCTCGAGGAAGGCTGCATGACGTTGCGTCCAGGCGGGCCTGGAGCGGCCGGGACACGTACCACATCGCCGGGATCGACATAACCCGTCTTGCCGTGCCACACCCTTGCCCATCGAACGGTGGACCTTTAGAGTATCCCGATGCCTCGCTGGTTTCGCGATCGCGCCAGCATCGCGCACGTGCTCGTGCTGAGCTTTTCCGCATGTGCTTGTGCGGCCACCGAGAACAGGCGTGCGCAGCTGGCGGAAGACCCCGGAGTCGCGGAAACCCCGCCCAAAGCCCCAAAAATGCAAGGCCTTCGGGTCGACGCGATCCGCTGCGAGACCGCTGGCAAACGTGTCGATCAGCTCGATCTGAACCACGACAATCGAGCCGATCTCATCACCATTACGTCTCCGGATGGTGCTGGGGCCGCGCTGTCGTGCAAGCAAGCCGATCTCAATTTCGACGGCCGCCTCGACGCGTATTTCCATTACGGCGTACGCGGCCTCGAACGCGAGCAGTTCGATCTCGACTTCGACGGCCGAATCGATGCCGGCCGTACCTATGACGGCGACACGTTGACGCTCGACGAGCAAGACTTGAACCACGATGGCTTCGTGGATGCCTGGCGCCGCTACGAAAAAGGCAAGCTCGTTCGAATCGAGAACGATCGCGACGCCGACGGGCGGGCGGACATGTTCACGTATTTCGTCGGCGGCCTGGTGGATCGTATCGGCTACGATGTCGACGGCGATGGCAAGGTGGATCAATGGGATCACGACGCGGCCCGGCGTGCACGTATTGCGGCGGAAAAACAAGGACGGCGTACGAGCAAGGGCGAAGCCAACGACGACAAAGACGAATACGTCGAAGCTCCGACGAAGGACAAGGACAACAAAGACAAGGGCAAAGACACAACGGGCGGAGCAAGCCAGGACCCCCCAACAAAAGCTAAAAAAACCGGCAGATCCGCGCGCGAAAGCACAGCGAAACAGCCCACGTCGTCTCCTCCATCCGGCGCGGAATCGAGTGCGAAACCGGCAGGTTCCGGTAGTCAGGCACCCACGTCGAGCCCAGCGGTTCAGTCACCGAAGCGCCAGCCCTCGTGACGGTGCCCACCACTATCGTCTGAATGACGCTATCTGGATACGTTTCTCGAGGTGAGATGTACTAAGGTCCCGGGAGGGAGGCTCCTTTGCGCCAGACATTCTTCTCCACAGCTTCGCTCGCCCTGTCGTTCTCACTCGCGAGCGCCCTCGGGTTTGGTGGTTGTCGTGGTCCACGTCCAGCCGCGACACTGGCCGCCAGCCCCACGACAGCGCCCGTGGAAAAAACGACTCCGAGTGTGCCCCACAAAGGCCTGGAAGGCGCCTGGCAAGGAACGCTCGAAATGTCCGGCCAAGACCAAACGCTGTTTCTCACGATCTCTAAATCGAGCGAGGGAGTCTATTCTGGCAAGCTCAACAACGTCGATTTGGGCGTGACCCATGCGCTCAATCGCATCACGGTAAACGGCGATTCGATACGGCTCGAGATCTCGTCGGTCGGTGCCGTGTTCGAAGGCGCGCTCGTTCAAACCCCTTTGGAGCTGCGCGGAAAATTCACGGCGGGCGGTGCTTCCTTTCCGATCGTTCTCAGCGCGGTGTCGGAAGAACTGGCGGCCGCGGCGAAAGCAAGTATCAAGCCCGGCGTTAGGATGGAGCTGGACATACCTTGGGAGGTCATCGTTCCGATCGCACCCTCCACCTTTCGGGCGGACGGCAAAACCCATCTGGTATACGAGCTCCATGTAACCAACCTGGGCGCGGTCGAGCAAACGTTGACGGGTCTCGAAATTCTCGACTCGGACGGAAAGATTGTGGCCCGCTACGAGGGCAGCGATCTTTCGGACATCCTGGCGCGGCGCGGAATGCCTGCCGGACCAGACCGAGGACGGCTCGCACGCGGACAGCGTACGCTCGTTTACGTGTGGATCGTACTCGACGCGAGTGCCGAACAAGCGCCAAAAACGTTGCGACATCGCTTTCATGTCAAAACGGGGGAGTCTCCCGAAACGCACACGCTCGACTGTGCACGGATCGCGGTGGACCGCGGAGGCCTTACGCTCCACCCGCCACTGCGCGGCGGTCGTTGGCAAGCCTTCAACGGTCCCGCGAATACCTCCAACCATCGCCGTGCCGTGTTGGTGACCGCTGGACATTCATCGATCGCTCAGCGGTTCGCAATCGATTGGCTGAAGCTGGGCGACGACGGCCAAACCTTCACGGGAGATTCGAAGGACAACAAGAGCTATTACGCTTATGGTGCGGAAGTCATCTCGGCGAGCAATGGCACCGTCGTTACCGTCAAGGATGGCATTCCGGACAATGTCCCTGGCCTCGATTCACGTGCAGTTCCAATCACCATCGAAACCCTCGCCGGTAACCTGGTGATCGTCGATCTCGGCAAAAACCGCTACGTCGTATATTCACACCTGCAACCGGGCAGCATCCGTGTCAAGGTCGGTCAGCGCGTTCGTCGGGGTCAGCTGCTCGCGCTGGTGGGGAATTCGGGCAACTCTACCGAGCCGCATCTGCACTTTCACGTCCACACTGGCAACGCTGACTCATGGATCAACTCGGAAGGGATCCCATATGTCTTGTCCGAGTTCGAAGAGCACGCAGGGTCAGAAGCCTCCGCCCCGTTGCAAAAGCGACGGATGGAGCTGCCACTCCACAACGACGTAGTGCGTTTCCCCCAATAGAGCGGAGTCATGGCAATCTGGAGCCTGCGATGAAACGAATCGTTCGTTGGTATCCCCTGCTCATCCCGCTGGTTTCCTGCGCGGGATCCGAAAGATCGGCCCCCACGGTGAGCGCCCACGCGGACGCGCCGCACAGGGCCACCGACACTGCGACCCAATCGGGGGCGCAACGATTCACGCACAAAGAGGTGATGATCCCCATGCGTGATGGGGTGCGTTTGCAGACAGCCGTGTTCGTGCCGAACGGTGCTGTGGCACCATTGCCATTTCTTTTCACGCGAACGCCCTACGGCATCCCGCCAGACGAGCGCTGGACGGAAACTGGCCGGTACCATGAGCTCATCGCCGACGGTTATATTTTCGTGTTTCAGAACCTGCGTGGACGCTTCGCGTCCGAAGGTCAGTGGGTCATGCAGCGGCCGCCACGGACCACCAGCGGAGATACTATAGACGAGTCCACAGACGCGTACGACACCATCGAGTGGCTGCTCGCGAATGTGCCCAACCACAACGCTCGTGTCGGCATGTATGGCGTGTCGTATTCAGGATGGACGACGACCATGGCATTGCTCGAGCCCCACCCTGCTTTGAAAGCCACGTCCCCGCAGGGGTCACCTGCCGACATGTTCGTGGGTGATGACTTCCACCACAATGGTGCATTTCGCCTGAGTTACGGGTTCGAATACGCGGCGCTGGTAGAAATGGCGAAAGAGCGCAACACGAACTTCGAATTCGATCGCTACGACACCTACGAATGGTACCTCGCGCTGGGCACGCTTTCTCATGCCAACGAACGCTACTTCCACGGCCGAATCCCGAGCTGGAACAACTTTGTCCAACATCCCAATCGCGATACATTCTGGCGCGATCAAGCATTCGAAACTCATTTGCGCGACACCAAGGTGCCCAACCTCAACGTCGTCGGTTGGTGGGATCAGGAGGACTTCTATGGCCCGTTCAAAATCTACCAACTACTGGAAGCCAAAGACGACAAGCACCTGAACTACCTGGTAGCGGGCCCCTGGAATCACGGTGGGTGGTTCAGCAAGGGCGACCACCTCGGCCCTATCGCGTTCGGCAGCGAAACCGGCACGCATTTTCGCACCAACGTTCATGCACCATGGTTTGCCTATTGGCTGCATGGAAAGGGCGAGCAGAAATTGCCCGAAGCTTTGATGTTCCAAACCGGATCGAACCAATGGAAGTCCTACGATGTTTGGCCGCCCAAAAACGGCATCGAGCAGCGCAAGATCTATTTCCACGCGGACGGCAAGCTGTCGTTCGAGCGCCCCCAAGCCGACGGATCCATGGCCTATGACGACTACGTCTCGGATCCCGCGAATCCCGTACCGTATCGCCAACGTCCGATCGGGCCCACCTATTCCGGCCCCGAGTGGACGAAATGGCTCGTTGCGGACCAGCGTTTCGTCGATCGTCGACCCGACGTCCTGTCCTGGCAAAGCGACGTGCTCACCGACGACGTCGTTGTGACCGGCGAAGTCATTGCCGATGTGTTTGCATCGACCTCGGGTACCGACAGCGACTGGATCGTCAAGCTCATCGACGTCCACCCCGATGACTACAAGCCCGAAATTAGTAGGAACGAAGGCCACTCCTCGAAGGACAGCGAGCCTACCCTGAAGGGATACCAGCTCATGATCGCATGCGAGGTGTTCCGGGGACGCTTTCGCAACAGCTTCGAAAAACCACAGCCGATTCCGCGGAATCGAACGATCGAATACAAATTCAGCCTGCGCGACCATGATCATGTGTTCAAGAAGGGGCACAAGATTATGGTTCAGGTCCAAAGCACCTGGTTCCCTCTCATCGACCGCAATCCTCAAACCTACGTGGACAACATTTTTTTGGCCAAAGCCGAGCATTACAAGAAAGCCGAACAACGCATTTTTCGAAGCAAATCAAGCGCATCGGGCATTATCCTTCCGGTCAGGTCCGAGTCATCCACCCCACGTAAGGCGCCATAGCGCTCGATGTCGACTGGGGGGGGGGCGGTAGGCCGTCATTCCGCCGGAGGGAGCGGCTGGCACGTACCACCACCTTGTTTGTGGATCTGTGCTTGGGTCCGATAGGTGTTGAGCGCTTTCCACGACGGTTGCTCGAACTGGGGAATGCGACCGTCCTCGAGCACGTTCGTGACATGGTAGGTGTGCTGGTTCCAGATCCGCCGCGCTTTGATCCAGCGATCCTCTTTGTCGCGGATCACCTGCACAGTCGGCGCTGTCTGTGGCGTGTCGCGACCGACCATCGACACGACCACGATTTCAGCCGAGCCATCGTTGTCGACATCGGCCACCGTTGGATATTCGATGGCCGTCTGACTCGATCGCGGTACCGCGAAATACGGCATCCCGGTGGCGTTGTAGATGAAAAAATTGACCTCATCGGCATACATGGCCTCGGCTGTGCCGTCGCCGAGAAAATCGAAAGCCGTTCCTGCGGCGATACCGCTGCCGTCCTGGACCAATGCTTTCCAAACGATGGTCGCGTCGCCGTTGTACACCGTGTAGTTGCGCGCAGAGCTGGTGGCGAACTCGGCCACGCCGTTGCCATCGAAATCGTGGATCGTGGCGGGTCGGATCCATGTGGTGCTGAACCCCGGATCACCCGTCGGCGTCAGGTCTTTGTACTTCAGTTGCCCGTCGTGCTCGAGCATCGTCAGTCCGGTCATGTTCGTGACGAGCACTTCCGGGTCTGGATCTGCGTCCAGGTCGGCGATCTGGGGAAAGCCGTTACCGATGCCTGGAGCGAGGTAATACTGCGACCCATCATGGTGATAAGCCGAATGTCCGAGCACGACCTCGAGGTCGCCGTCGCCGTCGAGGTCGGCAGCTGCCGTGGCGTTGACCTTGAGCAAGCCAGTGTAGCCAGACGCTGCTGTCCATAGATGCTGGCCATTGTGGTCGTAGACATTGCTTCCAGCCATGATCTCGACATCGCCGTCGTTGTCGAGATCCGCGAGCGCGACCGCACTGATGTATGTGTCACCGACCCATGCGAATGGGCTGACCCACTTGGGAGTTCCATCGTGCTCGAACGCAGCGAGATGGATGCCCCCAGGCTTCGCCGCAGCGACGATCTCGGGCTTGCCGTCGCCGTCGATGTCGCCGATGGCTGGGTTGATCGTGGGATCCATCGGATCCGCGATCTTGAAGTGCAACGCGCCGGTCTCGCCGTCGAGCACGTAGATGTG
>Ga0187893_10015644_pt1 | contig 10129 bp, 10 predicted proteins | sample MA1701074metaG_FD_139574 | JGI IMG/M metagenome (GOLD analysis project Ga0187893, IMG submission 139574) | White microbial mat communities from a basaltic lava cave in the Kipuka Kanohina Cave System on the Island of Hawaii, USA - MA170107-4 metaG ... | reverse complement strand
GAACGGGACCTGCGGCTGGTGCAACAGTTCCTCCGGCGACAATCGGAGACGGTTGATGAGAGCCTGAAACCGATCGTAGCCTGGGAGCATTTCCCCGATCGCGGCTACTCGGAGGTGGTGATCTGCACCTGGGATCGTGCGCGGCTGTTCTCGAAGATCACCGGCTCGTTTGCGGCCTCCGAGCTCAATATCCTGAGCGCGGAAATCTACACGCGCATGGACAGCATCGTGCTCGATGCGTTCTGGGTCACCGACGCCTCGCTCGGGCCGGTGGCGAACGCTCGTTCCCTGGAGCGGTTCGAAACCTGTCTCAACCTGGCCCTAGGCGGCGAGATCGATCTGATGGAGGAGATCCGCAAGCTGCAGCAACCGCACGCTCCCGGGCGCGTGTCGTATGGCGCGGACACGTCCGTCACGCACGTCGCCACGAAGGTGTGGTTCGACAACAGCAGTTCGCGCCGAACGATCATCGAATTGCAGACCGAGGACCGGCTGGGGCTGCTGTTTACGATTTCCCACGCCATGGCGGACCTCGGCCTGGATTTGTCGCTGGCCAAGATCAGCACCGAAAAGGGCGCGGCGCTGGACGCGTTCTTCGTGACCGACCTCGAAGGGTGCAAGATCACCGACGAAACGCGCCTCGAATCGATCCGCAAGCGCTTGATCGAGGCCATCGAGCAACTGAAGACGCATCCGATCGCGTGAATGTGCTGGCTTGCCATACGCGAAGTCGCATTCTGGCCACCGGGATGCCGAACACTGCAACAGAATTCATTGGCGACGACGGCCACTCCGGCTATGTTGGCGGGCATGAGCACGACCATTCTGAGTCCCATTCGGCAAGACGCGCAGCCATTCAGCGCCGAAGAGACCGCGCGCATCAAGGCGGAGTTCTTTCGCGACGGCTACCGTTTGATCCGCGGCGTCCTCGCTTCGGACGAAATCGAAGCGCTCAAGGAAGCCACCGACCGCGTGTTCGCCGACCCGGGCCCGCCGGAGAAGAACAAGTTGTATGGCGCGTTCGTGGCCGTGCGGCTGTTCGAGGACGACCCTGCGTTCGAGGACGTGCTCACGCGCGAGCCGATCATCAGCCTGGTCGAAGACATTCTCGGCAAGGACTGCCACCTGATCGCGGAGAACGTCGTGCGCAACGCCCCCGGCCAGGCAATCGACAAGTTTCACGCGGACGACCTGCTGCAATTTCCCGTCGCCGAAGGCATGCAACGCCACGATCCACGGCTGCAGATGCCGGTGTTCCAACTCACCGTGCAGATTCCGTTGACGGACATTCCTTCGATCGAGTACGGCCCGAGCGAGTTCGTTCCCGGCAGCCATTACGCGGGTCGCCAGCCGAACGATCCAAAGAAACCAACGTTCGAGGGAGGCGGCCCCGTGCCGATCCTTTGCCGGGCGGGAGACATCTATTTGCACAACGGCCAGTGCTGGCATCGCGGCGCGCCGAACACGTCGGACCGCGTGCGTTACCTCCTGCAACTTGCCTATGGCATGCGTTTCATTTCGCAGCGGTTCTATCCTTTCGTGAACTACGAACTTCCGCAACACGTGTACGATCGCGCCGATGCCCGACGCAGGCGCGTGCTCGGCTTCCATTCCAAGGGCGCGTACGGGTAATTTCGGGTCGGCAGGGCCCGTTCGCGGCGGCGGCCCGGGCTTTTGGCTTGTCTTGCGTTCCGGATCGCGAGAAAGTCCCGCGAGAATGGTTCGAGGAACGAAGCCGAACAACCGGTCGAACTGCCGCGCCCGGCGCCCGAACAGGCGACGCACCCCATGATTCCCTTCCGACGACCGCGCAACGTGGATTGGCGGCGTGGCGCCGCGTTGCTCTATGGCGACTGGGGCACGAGCAAGGCGTACGTGCTCGGAATCGGGTTTGCCCTCGCCGCCTATTCCTCGCTGCCGATCATTTTGGCCATGTCGGTGCTGACGCTGATCGTCGGCATCAACTACATCTGGGTGTCGCGTAATTTCCCGGACGGCGGCGGGGTGTTTTCGTGCGCCCGTCCCCATTCGGAGGTGCTGGCGGTGGTCGGCGCGTTGCTGCTGATCGCCGGGTACATCGTCACGGCGTCGTTGAGCACCTTCGAGGCGTTTCATTACCTGAAAAACGTCGTTCACCTGGACGATGGACGAATTCTCGATCTCTCCGTGCTCGCGATCGTTGTCCTCGGGCTGGTGAACTTCTTCGGCCCCAAGCACAGCGGCACGCTGGCGATCGTGCTGGCGGTGCCCACGGTGCTGGCGGTGGTGGCTCTTGGGCTGATGGCGTTGCCGCACATTCCCGCGGCGCTGGAGACCGCACAGAGGCCGGTGCGCGAGCCGTTGTCCTGGTGGATCGCCTTCACCGGCGTGGTGCTGGCGCTCTCAGGCGTCGAGTCGGTCGCGAACATGACCGGCACGATGAGACTCGATCCGGGATCCTCCGAGGACAAACCGTCGATCCGGCAATCCGTGCGTTGGACCATCATCCCGGTCATGATCGAGGTCTGCCTGTTCACCTCGTTGCTCGGGCTGGCGATGCACGCGATCCCGGGCATGGCGCCCGGCGACCACCAGGAAGACATGCTCCAGCACATGGGCGAGGTGTTCGTCGGGAAGTGGTTCGGCATCGTGGTCAGCATCGTGTTCGCCCTGTTGCTGTTGTCGGCGTCGAATACCGCGATCGTGGCAATGGTCGCCGTGATCTACATGATGGCGCGCGAGAACGATCTGCCCCGGGTTTGCGGGCGGTTGAATTTCTGGGGTGTGCCCTGGCTGCCGCTGGTGATTTCCACGGCGGCGCCGATCTTCGTGCTCGTCCTGCAACACGACCTTTCGGACATGGCCGCGCTGTATGCCATCGGCGTGGTGGGCGCGATCACGATCACGCTCGGGTCCGCCGCGACGAACCGCCGGACGGACCTGAAGACATGGCAACGGGTATTCATGTTCGCCACGTTCCTCGTCATGGCCTTGATCGGAATCACGGTGATGCTGACCAAGAAGAACGCCTTCTATTTTGCCGCCGGCGTGCGCTGGGGGGGCCGGATCGCGCACCTGTTCCATCGGGAGTTCGAGCGGAAACGCGGCGTGGCGGAGGTGGTGGCGCGGTCTGCCGAGTCGTTGTCGCTGGCCCAGGAAAAGGGCGCCACGTCCATCCTGGTCGCTGCGCGAGGGATCACGCCGGCGCTGCGGTTCGCGATCGAAGAAGCGAAGCTTCGCAGCGCCACGCTCTACGTGCTCTACGTCAACGAGATCGCGGTGCAACTGCTCGGCGAACGCTCCGCGCGCTGGCAGGACGACCCGCAGGCGGCGCACATCTTCGCCGAAGTCCAGAAATCGGCGGAAGGCGTCCCCATCGTCCCGTTGTACAGCGTCAGCGACGCGCCCGCGGTGACGATCCTGGACGTGGGGGCGACCTTGGGAGTGGACATGCTGATTTTGGGAGGCTCGCAGCGTGGCCGGCTGGTGAACCTGCTCAAGGGTAATGTGGTGACGGACGTGGCGCGCGATCTGCCGCCGAGCATACGGTTGCTGATCTACGGCTGAGTCGCCGCCGGCTTCACTTCTTTTCTTCGCTCACCGCTTTCCACTGACTGAAAGGGAGATCGCTGTGGGCACCGGGCAAGCCGGTCGGTGGTTCCTTGCGGATCAATGTCTGCCAGTTCGTCGTGGGTTTGTCGGCGATCTGGTGCGGCAGTTCCTTGGTCCGCGCTTCCTTTGTCGCGACCGTCTTGGTTTCGAACTGCTTGTTTGCCTCCTCGTAAGTCTTGGCGGGGACCTCCGGCGTGGCGACTGCCTTGGACGAGTCCCTGGCCGTTTTCGTGTTGAAGCTCTTGCTGGAATGGCTGAACTCCCGGGTCGGATACTCGCGCGAGTCCCGGTAGTTGCCCTGCTTTCCGTATTGCTTGGTCGGGAACTCATTCGTCGCCGGGCCATCCTTCGTCTCGAACTGCTTCGTCTCGAACCCGGACTTCTTGTTGAGGTCGAGAGGTTTGATCAACTGCGCTCCTGCCCAAGGGGCGTTCAGACAGACAGCGATGGCAACAGCAATGCAGGCCGGTCTCATTCGCGAGAAGTGTAGCGCGGCAACGCGAAGATGTCTTGTGGAAAATCACAGCCCCACGCGCGGCACAAACGGCTTCCCCGACGGGTGCTCCAGCAACTGCTGGAACGTCGTTCCGGCATGCACGCTGAGCCGTTTCTCCATCAATTCATCGAGCGCCTTGCGCAGCTTTCGCTCCGTTGGCTCGCCGGCGATCCGCTCTTCAAGCTCCGCCGCGGCGATGCGCAAGGTGGGGTTCAGTCCGTGTTTCGGCGGCAATAGATCGAGGGCGCGATCGATTTCAGCCTGACGGCACGTTTGCGGCGTGCTCCGAGCGCGGTCGGCGGCGCAGAGTTCTCTGTAGAGTCGGAAATCGAACCCGAGAGGAACGTCTGCAGGATACGACGCCAGGGTCTTCGCCCGGTCCCGCGTGAAGCGTCCAGCGCCATCGAACACGAAGAGGCAATTCAACGGCGCGGCAAAATACGCATCCACGATGACCGGCTTCGCGTCCGCCTTCAGCCAGGGGAACGTCTTCTCCCGCTCGCACTCCGCCCGGTACTTGTCTCGAAAGAGCGCGGCCAACGTCGAAACGACCCGATCCCGGTCGAGGCGTCTCGTTTTCATCAGGGAACGAACGTCAGCAACTCGATCCATTCCTTGCCGCGTTCCGAGAGCGCCCATTGCCCCTTCACGCGTTTGACCAGGTACCGGCAGTTGCATCGCGCCAGCTCGGTTTCGTTCACGGAAACCAAGGCCGGCAACCGTTTGCGCCCGGCGGGCAACTCGCTCGGCTCGCGCGGGACAACCCGCACCGGCAGGCCGACATAGTTCATCACCAACTCATACCCGCCCGGCGTCTCCGGGCCCGGCTGCATGCACTCGGGGTGGGCTTTGATCCACGGGAACGCCCTGGCCGGTACGAGCACTCGGAACGCCTCGGGCTGCTGTTTGAGATGGTCGGCGAAATGCAGGGACGGGTTCGCGCGCAGCGCGCGAAAGAACGCGGCGGGATCGATCCCCATGAAGTTCTGCCCGTTGAAGTTTCCGAAGTCCGGCGCCTTCGGGTCCTTCTTCGGATACCAGTGGCGAAAGTGGGAACTGATCATGAAGTTGATCTCGAAATGCAGATGGGCGCGGTCGCGGGAGATGCCTTCGCGGGTGTTCGCAGAACGCCCCAGCGTCGCGATCACGTCGCCCTTGGTGACGTTCTGGCCGGTCCCCAGCCCGCTCGCGATCTCGCGCAGGTGCGCGTACAGGGTGAATACCTCCACGCCGTGCCATTCGTGGCGCAAGATCACGTACCGGCCGTAGTTCGATTGTCCCGCGCTGCGGTTGGCGAACGCCACGACGCCGTTGGCGATGGCGCGCACGGGGTCGGTCGGCTCGCCTTTGCGGTCCCGTTGCAGGCATTTGATGTCGATTCCCTCGTGAAAGCTGGGCCCGTGCTTGCCTTTGCGGACGCAGCCGTACTGGCCGGATTCCCAGGTGCCCATCACGGTCGATTGGAAGAACTTCTCCTCCTGGCCCGGCTGGAAAAGCGCGTCGTTCGCCGTCGGCAGACACACGTCGAGTGGCGGAGCGGCGTTGGTCGTCGCGAGCACACCGATCGCGCAAATCAGAGGCGAAATCATTTTCGCAAGGCGTAACACGTGGCGCAAGGTGTGCAAAGCACTATTTCGCGTGCGCGCGCCGCGGCGAATGGCACATCCATTGCTAAAATAGAACGCGAGGAGGACGCGGGACCAAGGTTGCGAATTTAACACCCGCTCTCACTTTTTGTATGCCACAATTGGATTCGTTGCTGAAGCAGATGGTCGAGCTTGGCTCGTCGGACATGCACCTGGCCGTCGGTTCACCCCCGAACATTCGTCAGAAAGGCGAACTTAAACCCATGGGCGAAGAGGCGCTCGACGAAGCGAAGCTCCGCGCCATGCTCTACGAAATCCTGAGCCAGACCCAGATCAGCGAATTCGAGAAGAACTGGGACATCGATTTTGGCCATGCGGCCCCGGGCATCGCGCGGTTTCGCGGCAACATCTTCATGAAATCCACCGGCATCGCCGCCGTGTTCCGCCAGATCCCCTACAAAATTCTCACCTGCAACCAGCTCGGCCTTCCCTCGATCGTCGAGCAAATGTGTGATTACAAGAACGGGATGGTCCTCGTGACCGGCCCGACCGGCAGCGGCAAGTCCACCACGTTGGCGGCCATGATCGACCATATCAACGCTTTTTCGGAGGAGCATATTATCACTCTGGAAGACCCGATCGAGTTCGTTCAGGAAAAGAAGAAGTCGCTGTTGAGTCAGCGTGAGATTGGCACCCATTGCCTCAGTTTCGCCAATGGCCTGCGCGCCGCTCTCCGCGAAGACCCCGACGTGATCATGGTCGGCGAAATGCGCGACCTGGAAACCATCCAGCTCGCCATGACCGCAGCGGAGACCGGGCATTTGGTCTTTGCAACGCTTCACACGCGCAATGCGCCGAAGACCGTGGACCGCATCATCGATGTCTTCCCGCAGGAACGCCAGGCCCAGATTCGCACGATGCTCTCGGAATCGATTCGCGGCGTCATTTCCCAAACCCTGCTCAAGCGGGCCGACGGCCAGGGCCGCATCGGCGCCTACGAAATCCTCGTCGCCAATACCGGCATTCGCGCGCTGATCCGCGAAGGCAAAACGTTCCAGATCGGTTCTTCGATTTCGACGGGGCGCAAGGAAGGGATGCAGAGCCTCGATCAACACTTGCAGGAGTTGTTCACGAAGGGATTGATCACCGCCGACGAAGCGCTCAAGGCCTGTGACAACCCGGCCCCCTTCCAACGGTTTGCAACTCCCAAGGCCCTCGCCGCCGCCGCCTGAGAAGCCAGTTCGTTCCCCGATTCGCCGGGGCCTCGAACAGCAGTCATCGCCCGGTTTGGCCCAGGGATTTTTCCTAACTTTTTTGTTGAGCCTGCCCGGGTCGCCCGCTATAACTCGCCTGCTCGGAATTTAACCCGTCAACTCAAACCAAGAGGAGAAATATCATGAATAAAGTCGTACCATTGATCAGTTCGGGCGTCGCTGGCCCGCTCGGTGTCCTTCATTTGCCGCGGTTCTGGCTCAAATGCGTCCTCGCCGCAAAGGGAATGCTCGCAGACGGCTATCCCGATTGCGGGAAGGGCTTCGATCAGATGACCCTCGACGCGCTCGGCTTGAATAAGGACGAGACGCTCGCCTATCTGCGGAAGGAACTGCCCAGCTACTCGCAATTCGAGGCGTGGGTCCTCAAGAAAAAAGGCGGCAAGCTCGATCCCGCCGCCGTCGCCAAGCACAACAAAGCGGTCGTCGGTTACAACCACGACGACAACACCCGCAAGAACATCATGGCGGGCGCTGGCGTGAAGGACGAGGGCAAGATCAAAGACGCCGTCAACCTCAACAACCTCGACGACTGGACGGAGTTCCACAAAGCGCTCAAGTCGTCCTGAGCGTCTCCGACATTGTTTGACCGCGAGGGGCGCACGGTTGTGCGCCCCTTGTCGTTTCGGTGTATCCTTCGTCCGACTCGGTTGCGCCGGCAAAAGGCTTGACGCTTCCGTCGCGTTCCAGAAAACTCGCGAGACAATCATGGACTTGGGAATTCATCCGCCGCTGCCGAAACGGAAGGACTTCCGAATCGGCGTGCTGGGGAGCGGGTTCATTGTCAACGACTGCCACCTCGTCGCGTATCGCAAAGCCGGCTTCAACCCGGTCGCGATCGCGTCGCGCACGAAAGCGAACGCGCAGAAGGTCGCCGACCGGCACCACGTCGCGAAGGTGCACGACAGCTACGAGCAATTGCTCGATGACCCAAGCATCGAAGTGCTCGACGTCGGCGTCCCGCCCAACGCGCAGGTCGCGCTGATCCAGCAGGCCTGTCAACGCCGCACGGTCAAGGGCATCCTCGCGCAAAAACCGCTCGGGATGGACTACGCCGACGCGCTGGCAGCGGTCCAGGCGTGCGAGGCGGCGGGCATCGTGCTGGCCGTGAACCAGAACATGCGTTACGACCAATCGGTTCGCGCCGGTAAAACGCTGCTCGACAACGGCACCATCGGCGAGCCGGTGTTGGCGACCATCGACATGCGCGGCATCCCGCACTGGATGCCGTGGCAGAAGAACATGGGCTGGGCCGCGCTGCGGATCATGTCGATCCATCATCTCGATTGCATGCGCTATTGGTTCGGCGATCCCGCGCGGATTTATTGCAGCACGCGTCCCGACCCGCGCACGAAGTTCCCGCACACGGACGGCATCTGCACGTACGTGCTCGAATACGCGAACGCCCTCCGCTGCGTATGTCTCGACGATACCTGGACGGGCCCGGCGCGCGAAGGTTGCCCGAAGGACATCTACATCCGTTGGCGCATCGAGGGCCTCAACGGCCTGGCCATCGGCGACATCGGGTGGTGTCAAGACCCGTACACGACGCCATCGCGCATCCGCTACGCTGCGAAAGGCGACAAGGATTTCCATGCGCCGACGTGGACGGAGAGCTGGTTTCCGGACGCATTCGTGGGCACGATGGCGCAGTTGCTCATCGCGCTCGAAACCGGCAAGCCCCCCGTCATCAGCGGGCGGGACAATCTCAAGACGATGGCGTTGGTCGATGCCGCTTATCGCAGCGCGGCGGAGCATCGCACGGTGACGATTCAGGAGATCGAAAAGTAGCCGCAGCCTCCATGGGTGTGAGAACCTGCCTGATTGTAGCCCCACAAATCGCAACATTTTGGTCGTTGAACCGCAGAGGTACGGAGGAGGCGGAAAGTCGATGCAGAAGCCCGTCCAGATACGCCACGGTCCGCCGTTGCACTTCAGCCGACGGTGTCACGCCGTAAAGCCTCCCAGGCGGCGCGATACTTCTTCAGCCGCGCCAGCACCGCCACCTGCCTCGCCAACCCGTCCCGATACCCCACCAGTTGCCGTTGCCTCATTTCTCCATTTCCTCCAGTTGGGCGACGACTCCGGCGACATAATCGTGAAATCCCCAGCCGATGCCGCTGGTCATCTGTTCCACGGCCGCCAGCCGGTCGCGGAACTGGGGATATAATTCCCGTGCTTCGCCCTGTAACAGGGCGGCGAGTTCCTCCAATGCCGATTCCACGCTGGTGTAGAACCGCTCGTCAATGTCCCCATACTCGCGGGTGAATTGCGCGCCGTTCTCCACATAGGTCATCAGGAGTTCCACCGTACCGGCAAGGTTGCCGGTCGCCTTGCGGTAGTCGCGAATGGCCTTGCGCGCCTCGGCTAGTTTGAGCTTGCCAAACCCACGCTGGGGAAAGAACTGCTCCACGATCTTTCGCCGGTATTTCTCCAAGGCATCACCGCCACTGTCGTCGGCTTGGCAACGGGCGTGGATGAAATCGCGGTTGGCGGCAGCGGCTTCGTACAAGTCTTTCACCAGCGCGAGCAGCGCGGCCTTGTTCCAGGTGGCAAGGTGTTGGCGGGCCACGCTCCAGCCGCCGGGTTTCCTGGTTGGTTTTTTGGCTTCGTCGCTCATATCACAATTTTATATTGGGAAACCGGCAGCAGATGAAGGGGGATATTACGCTCAGCGTTGTGAGCACAACTCTCACGGGTTTCCTTCCTCCCAGGCATCGATGGTGAACATGAAACGGACGATCTCCAGGATTTTCGTGCGACTGGGACCGTTCAGGTCACTGCCATAACGACAATCGTAGTGCTGACAATAATCCGCGGCGAGTTTGTAGCCATGCTCCGGCGAATCCGCGTGCCAGAGCCAGATGGCCAGGCCTTGCTCCACCAACATCAGATTCCAGTTGTGGATGACACGCGCCGGTCCCCATTGCTGATTCCGGTGTTCATTCTGGAAATCCCGCAGCCGGTTGTGCAACTGTTCCGCCGCCGCCCGGTCCACGACAGGAGCGTATGGATCAAAGTTGCCCAACAGTGCCCCCGCTTCCCGAAACAGTGTGCCAGCAGGGCCGGTCGTCTTGCCCTTCCGCGACTTCGCCCGGCTAGCCACCCAGAGGGTAAAGGCGCTCAGGCGACGGGGCTGCTCGAACCACTTCTTCAGCACCGTCAACCGCGTCAGGTTGTCGTGG
>Ga0187893_10015643_pt1 | contig 10129 bp, 5 predicted proteins | sample MA1701074metaG_FD_139574 | JGI IMG/M metagenome (GOLD analysis project Ga0187893, IMG submission 139574) | White microbial mat communities from a basaltic lava cave in the Kipuka Kanohina Cave System on the Island of Hawaii, USA - MA170107-4 metaG ... | reverse complement strand
CTCCCTCGTCGCCGCCTCGGCCCCGGAGAGCTCGACTCCCAGGAGAGCCTTAAACGATTTCGGGTACCCGGTGACCCCGGTGCTCTCCTTGCAGGTCAGTTTGTTCTTGACGCAGAGAGGCCCTGTCATCACCTCCCCGTCGCGCGCCCAGTCTCGGCGGAACTCATCAATCGCCGTCCGCATTTCGCGCAGCTTCTGCCGCAATTCCAGCTCCTGCGTCCGTTTGCCGGTCATCTTTGCGAGAGGCATCGCCACGGACGCGAGCACCATGATGATGCTCAGCGTCACCAGCAACTCAAGCAGTGTCACCCCACGCTCCGGCACCAGCGCCCTCGCGTCAGCGGACCAGGACCTCCCCGCGAGCCACGAGCACCTGCCGGGCTTTGGCCTCACCTTTCGCGACGTCGGGCATCTGAATCTCGACGGGGACCTTTCCGCTCGCCTTGGCTTTGAAGAGCACCGTGCCCAACACCCCGCTGCCCGTCACCGGCTTATCCTGTTGCCCCAGACGAAGCTCAATCTCGCCCATCCCGTGCATGGCAGTGACCGTGGCGCGCTGCGAGGCGCCGTCTGGATTGAGCAACGCGCCGTCCACCACGCGTTTGAATTCGAGCAGGCTCGGGTCATAGGTCAATCTGACCGTCGCCTCCGTGAAATGATCGAGCTGGTCCGCCACGAGATCCATCGAGAATTCCTGCCCCACGAAAGCAGTGAATCGAGCCGGCTGCAGGCTCAGGAGGCCGCCGCCGGCCTGACCGGATAGGGCCGCGGGCTCGGCAGGAGCGGTGGGCATCGCAGGCACCGGATCGAGCTTGAACGACGTCTTCTTGGGCAGGGCGCGGGACGTATCGGTAAACAGGGGCGCGGTCGCGTAGTTCGTCTCCGTGCCCGACCAGAAGGCCTGGTGCTCGATGTCCGGCAGGATCACGTTCCGCACGACTTTAGGAGTCAGGGTCAGGATCAACTCCGTCGAGATGGTGTCCGTCGTGGTGGCGGTAAAGAACTTACCCAGCCAGGGAATGTCCATCAGATAGGGCACGCCGGTCCGCGTCTTCCGCTCCTCATCCTGGATCAGGCCGGCCAGCACGACCGTCTCCATGTCTTTCAGGTTTAAGGTCGTCTCGGCGGTGCGCGTCCCGAACCGGAACTGCGTGATCAGGGGGCTTTCCTGCAGGACGACTTTGTCGCCGAGGCGGGTCACGTCGATCGTCAGCTTCAAGGTCACCTCGTTCACAAGATGCACGATCGGCTCGATCGTGACCTTGATGCCCGTGTCCTTGAATTCGATCGAGGTGACCGTCGAGGTGGTCGGCACCGCCCCCGTGGCCGCCTGGCCAGGCAGCACGTTCGTAGTCGAGAGCAGGATCGGCTGCTTATCCCCCACATTGATAAAGCCCTTCTTGCCGTTGGCGACCCGTACCTTGGGATTGGCGAGCGTCTTGGCCTGCGACTCCTGCTTGAAAAAGTCCAGCAAGGCCGAGGACGGGACTGAAAACGCGTAGACGCTCGGCCCGATCGAAGTCAATTGCTGGTAGGTAAACTGGAACGCTGAGCCGAAGGCGACGGCCGCGCTGCCGGCCGGATTCGGGAGCGCAGCCAGGCCGGCAGCTTTGGCGTAAGTCAACCCCAGTTTCTCCGACATGGTGCGGTCGACTTCGAGCACTTCTACCTCGAACTCCACTTCCGAGTCACGCCGGTCGTTGGCCTGAATGATCCGTTCGGCCAGCCGCAACTTGTCGGGTTGGTCCCGGATCACGATGCTGTTGATCTGCTCATTGACGTAGACGCGCTTGCTGTCCAGCATGGTGCGGAGAGCATTGACCATGTCCTTCGCCCTGGCATTGGACAGGTAGAAGGTGCGGATCATCTGGTCCTGGAACTGATCCTGCTTTTGCTTGGTGTTCGGAATGATCAGCAAGGTGTCCGGCCCCACGCGCCTGGAGAAGAGGTTGTTACTGCTCATGATCATGCTCAGGGCGTCCTGGAACGGCGTGTCCTTGATGAAAATAGTGACCGGGTCGTCCTTGAAATCTTTGTCGAACACCACGTTGATCCCGCCCGCGCGGGCGAGGATCTCGAACACTTCTTTCAGACGCGCATTCTGGAAGCGCAGGGTGATCGGCTGGCCGGTATGCCCGAGGGATTTATCAACCCTCTGTTGCTGGGTGAGCAAAGTGATGGCCTGAAGCGCCGGAGCGAGGCTGGGGTCCAGCTCAACGGCTTGCTCGTAGGCCTGCAGGGCTTCCTCCAGCCGGCCCATTCCGCGAAGCTTGTCGCCCGCTTGGACCCTCTCTCGGGCATCCTTCAGCCGCAGCGCTTCAGCCAGGACATCATGGTATTCGGCCCGGGTGGGATCCAGACTGAGCGCGAGGTTCAATTCCTGGAGAGCCTCGGGAAGCTGATTTTCTTTCAGTGCCTGATGGCCTTGTGTGTAGTGTTGTTCAGCCGCCTTGTTGCGCGCGGTTTCCAGGGCCAGCCGCAAATCGTCATTGAACGGGTCTTTCCTGACGGCCACGCGGTAGGCGGCCACCGCTCCGTCCCAGTTTCCTGCCGCGGCGAAGCGCTCGGCCGTCCGCACTTCGGGCATCGAGCACCCGGACAGGGACCAGCCGAGTAACAACCCCGCTCCCAGAAGCAGACCGAGAAACGCTCCTCGCCGCGGATCGTGGCTCATATGCGACCCCCTCGCCTACAACCTCAGACCAGAAAGGCACACAATCGAGCCTAAAGTGGGGCTATACAAGCAAGATTGGCTTGGTCTGTCAAGAGATATCCGAGCCGTAATCCGGGTGCTGACAAACAGCCGCCGGCTCGGGTAGAATGACTTGTATTCAGGCCCTGCTCCGGGATACGGCCCATGGCTCTGCAGGGTTTCACAGGCAGGTATATTGCCCTCCTGGGGTTGTTGTGGGCCACCGCAGGATGCGCGGTCCTCACCCATAGCCCCACCCCTTCCCCGAAAGTGCTGAAGACCGTGCCGGCCTCTCTGCAAGTTCCCATCACCATCGAGCGTCTCGCGATCCTCTACCCCAAGACCTACAACCGGGAACTGCTCAACGCCTACGCCCGCCTGCACGGAGCCTCGTTCCAACTGAAGGAGCTTCGCCCCTTGCTTCGTATCGTGGAACGCTTCGACCTGCCCACCATCCTGGATGAGCACCGCTTCCAGTTGGGAGGCAGCGTGTCGGATGAATCGGCCATTCGTCTCGGCCGTCTCCTGGGAGTGGATACGGTCCTGATCTACCGGATCGAGGGCCCCAGCACCCGCGATCTGTTCTTCGCCCGGTACTCCGGCGCCCTGCTGTCCTACCTGGTCTCCAGCAAGGTCATCCTGGTCGAGAGTGCCGAGGTGGTGTTTCATAATGTCGTCACCAGTACGGTAGAAGGGTCCGAGTCATCCGCTGGTCTGTTCTCGTCCGGCCACAAGTGGGAGCATCTCGCCAGCTCGGCGCTGGACCGGGGGATCGAACAGACCATTGCCGACCTCTGGAACGCGTTTCAGTAACCGCTTCGCCAGGTCGGCGCACCCCCTCGCTGCCAGGAGTCGCAAGAATCTTGCCATGTTAGCCTGCTATCGCCTTCTTAGATCTGGCTACCGGCCAGGCCCGGAAGTGATTGTTAGCAAAAGGTAATTTAAAAGCGCTCGCAGGGCTCAATCCTTCTCTTCCTCCAGGGTCGTATCCAAGTGTCACCAGGTAGTATCCATTCGTTGACAGTGAACAGACAAAATCTGGCAGGCCCTTTCCGGTTACGACGACCGCAGCCGCTGAAACCACGTGGCGGCAAACTCCTCATAGGCAATGAAAAACCGTCGCTCGAAGGCGTCGGCAAAGACCGCGCCCTGCCCCAGATCCTGAATGAATTGCGCGACCGAGAGGGCGTTCCCCCGCTCCAGAAGCGCCTGCACCACCAGGCCGCTCTCCGCATAGGCGAGGAGGACTTGATCCTGGGGTAGTTTGACGAACCCGTTCTGGAGCTCCTGCAGTGGAATGAGGGCCGGAGCGCGCCGGACCGACTGCTCGGCCCACCCCAGTTCACCGGCCTCGAAGACCACCGCGAGCCCCTCGTCCAGCCAGGTGGGGACCCCGTGAGAGGCCAGACTCTTGACCAAGGCATGCGTCAGCTCGTGCGCCAGAACCTTCTCCAGCTCACCGGGATGGTCCAGCGCGCCCCGCATCGGCACGCGAATCTTGCCGTCAAACGCGCCGCCCGCCCAGGACGGGCTTCGGGTGATGTCATGAAACTGCTCTTCCGTGTAGAGCACGACCGTCAGGACCGCGGAGGGATAGGTCAGGAGCGTGGTCCCGATGCGCCAATACGCGATCTCCAACCCCTCGATCGCCCGTGCCGCCAGGCGCTGCTCGGCCGGACCTTCGAACAACACCGTGAAGTGGGGGCTCAGCGCCTGCTGGAAACTCCCATGCACGGCGGCCTCTTTACGCCAGCGGTCGAGCTGCGCGCGGAGCTGGGGATGCTCCGGATTGAGCGCGAGGGCGTCCTCATAGATTCTGATGGCCGCCTCCAGCTCACCGGCCCGGTAGGTGAGTTGGCCCAGCAGCAGCGAGGCCGGCGTCAGCCGCTTATCGAGTCGTAATGCCTCCTGTAGCGCGCTCCGCGCGTCGTCCTCTCGTCCTTGCAGATGAGCCGCCAACCCGGCCCCCAGGTGCAGGGTCGCCTCCCTGGGGTTGGCGGCAATCGCGTCCTGAAAGGCGCGCGTCGCGTCATCCAACCGGCCGGCGCGGATCGCCTCCCAGCCCGCGCGCGCCAGGAGCGCGGCCCGGACTTCCGCGAAGACCAGGGCCGGAGCATGAGCCCCCGAACAGATCAGAACCAGAAACACCGCGACGACATAACGCATATTTTCACCGGGGACAGTCTTCGCCTGGGACTGTCCCTCTTTCGTCCACGCAATTGGGGACTGGCTCCCTTCCTGGGGACAGGGACCGGCGGGGACTGTCCCGTCTCGGGACTGTCCCCCTTCTTAGCCGGTGCCAGTCCTCTATCTCGGCGCCGTCCGGCTCGGCCGGGGCGGCTTTGAACGCTACCACATTGACCGCAGTCCCGCCGAGCACGCTGGCGCCGACAGCCGGAGTTTGACCCAACACCAACTCCTCTCGCCCCTCTCGCTGGCCCCGCATGCGGAGGTATCACCGCCTCACCAGCGGACATGTGTTGACAAGCCCGATGTCTTTTCGTACTGTGCAGAGCATGGATTACCGGGAGCGTATCACCATCGAACCGGGTAAGCGCGGCGGCAAGCCGTGTATTCGTGGGATGCGAATCACTGTCTACGATGTCCTGGATTACCTGGCCTCCGGCATGTCGGAGGATGAAATTCTTGCTGACTTTCCAGATCTGACGCGCGAGGACATCCGGGCCTGCCTTGCGTTTGCCGCTGACCGGGAGCGCAAACTCCTCTCCGTCCCCCCTGCATGAAACTGCTCTTCGACCACAACCTGTCTCCCAGGTTGGTACGGTCGCTTGCGGATACCTACCCAGGCTCCACGCACATCCGTGACATTGGCCTGCAGACGGCCGACGATGAAGCAATGTGGGCCTATGCAGCCCAGCACGGGTTCGTGATCGTGTCCAAGGACGCTGATTTTCATCAGCGGAGCTTTGTGCTGGGGCCTCCTCCCAAGGTGATCTGGGTCCGGTTGGGCAATTGCCGCACGAGCGAGATCGAAACGCTCCTGCGCGCCCAGGCACCGAACGTCCAGGCGTTCAACCTGGATGAGGAAGCTGCATTTCTAGCCTTGGGCTAGAGGCCTACCCTCCTACCGATTCGGCAGCGTCCGGCTCGGCTTGGGCTTTTTGACCGGCAGGGCGCGGAACGTGGCCTTGACATTCTTGGCTGCATTCATCGTCACCGTGCACGTCTGGGATGTGGGCGGCGTGCTGTTGCAGGCTCCGCCCCAGTCCATAAATACCGACCCATGGTTTGCCGCCTGCGTGAGCGTGACTACCGTTCCGATAGTAAAAGGCGCGCTACACGGCGCGGGCTGACCATCGACTTCGCAGGTCACCGTGCCACTGCCGCTACCCGCGGAAATCACTGAGAGGGCAACGTCGTTGCTGCGCAATGTCACCGCACTCGTATTGGGTAAGCCCATGTTGTAAGGGTCGGCCGTCGGGGACGCCAGTGTGACCACCACCCCTTCATCCGGCTCGATATTCGCATCATCGACCGCCGTGACGGAGATCTGTGCGGACGCAGCATTCCCTGGGATCACGACACTTCCGATTGGCGAAATCGTATAGTCGCCCGCAACGGCGCCATTCACCGGGCCTACCGTGAAGTTCACCGTCAAGGGCGCGCTCGTGACGACCGAGCGCGTGACGGTCAACATTCCGGCCGCGCCGCCCTCAGACGCGGTGGCTGATCCGGGGGCTATCGTGACCGTGGGCCGATCATTGTCTATGATCGTGACGGTGGCCTGGCTTGGCGAGCCAATCATGTAGTCGGCAGCAGGCTCTATTTCGAGGATGACGGTTTCATCAAATTCCGACAGGGTATCATCAGTCGGCAGCACTTCTTTCGTTGCCTGGGTCTGATTTGCGGGAATGGTGATCTGAAGGCCCACGGGACTGAAGACATAGTCCGTCCCGCCTCCCACAGCGGTGCCCAGCCTCGTCAAGTGAACCGTCAGCGAACTCGCTGTCACGGGAGTCCGCGTCACCCGAAACATGCCCGGCGTTGTGCCGGCCTCGGTGGCCTCGTTATCGATGGCTTCGATAATGACCGTGGGCCCGTCATCGCTCACGATCGTGACCGACCGACTAATCGGAGAACCCAAAGCATACCCAGGAACGTTAGTGAGCGTCACAGTCGCCGTCTCATTGGATTCCACCACCGAATCATTGATTACAGTCAACGTGATCGTTGCCTGCGCCTGGCCTTGGGCGATCATCACCTGGTGCGGGGGATTGTCGGGAGTCAGCGTGTAATCTGACCCGGCGCCCTCAGTGGCTGTTCCGCTGACGGAGTAGCTGGCTGTCAGATTGGCTGAGGCCGGTGGGGAGAGCGTGATGGTAAACGTGGCGGTGGTCGATCCCCCAGACTCGTTGATGGTCGAGGGAGAAACGGAGAGCGTTGCTGCGATCACGCTGAAGGTGGCAGACACTGACTGCCCCTGATTCATGGTAACCGTGCAAGTCAATGACGTGGCGGCAGTACTATTGCAAGCACCGCCCCAGTCCGATAGATAGGACCCTTGGCTGGGCGAGGCGGTCACGGTCACAGTCGTGCCGTCCTGGAACGGGTTTGTGCAGGGCACAGAATTGCCGCCTACTGAACATGTGATCGTCCCGTTCCCCTGGGTCGTCATGCTCAGGCTATATTGCGCAGGCGCCCCGACGCCCGTGATGTCCACATTGGTCACATATCCTGGGCCGGCTCCCTCTCCCGACCATTGCATCGTCACCTGCCGGGTAACCGCTCCGACCGCTGTTGGCGTAAATCGCAGTTGGACACCGGCACCTGCAGCTTCCTCGAGAGTCTGTCCGGCCTCCATCGAAAAGGTTGAGGGGCCGATTAGGCTGAAGGGCGGAGAAGTTGAGATGGAAACGTTTACTGAAGCGTCCTCGCTCGGATTGGGCATAGTTGAATAAAATGTCTTGTCGAGGAACTGCCCAATCGGGACTACCTCCGAAAAATCGCCGCGAAATATGCCGTCTTGAGGATTCGTAGTTGAGATGCCACACTGCACATCCCTCAGCATCCTGATAACACCGCCAACTATAGGGCATTGCTGGGTTTGCGGGATCCCTTTCGTCTGTGTAGGTGACACGGCGAGATGGACCTCTGTTCCCAGGAGATATTGATGAGCACAGTCAGGTCCACATGAAATGCCCGGCACGTTTGTGGAAAAAACCTGTCCAGCAGTCACCCTGAGGGTGAGCTTGTGTGACTTATTGTCCCTCGGCGTAGGATCACACTGACTTGACGTCACTGCCGCACGGTTTCTGAGCTGATTCGCATCCGTCAAGTTGACCGTGATGGTGACCGTTGCCGTCGCCTCATCCGCTAGAGTGCCTAAGGTACAAGTCACGACGCCCGACGCGTTTGTACAACTTCCCTGGGAAGCAGTGGACGACGAGAACGTCGTCCCGGAAGGAAGAATATCAATGAGCTTGACGCTGGTCGCGGTCTGGGGTCCTTTATTGAGCACGGTCATGGTATACGTAAAAGTTGGGGGCGACGGGGACACCAAGGGATCTGGCGACTCGGTCACTGTGAGTGAAAGGTCTGCGATGGCCCCTGTGGGGCAGGATGGAGCGAATTTCACCAGAAAGGCGTCACGCAGCGAACTTAGAGTGTGCGGTCCCGATGGTATTGCGAGCGCTGCCTGATATGGGGCGACCGTGGGGAAATCAGACGACCGCGTCTGGCCGGTCACGAAGATGGAATCACCGAAGGTCGCGATTGCGTTTCCACGATCATCCCGGTCGCCGCCGAGATATGTGGAATACACCAAACTCGTCCCGTCCGCGCTCAAACCGGCGACGAAAGCATCGCCGACAAACCCGTCATCGCCAATAACCAAACCTGTTCCAGCTCCGGCATTCAATGTATAATCGAACGCATCCTGAGTTGTCGGAAACGCGATCACTCCCAGGCTGTCTTCCCCCGCAGAATTGGTGGTCCCTGTGATATAGGCTATGCCTTGCCCATTTACGGCAATGCCACGTCCATCCTCGTTCTGATTGGAGAAAAGGTCGGTACTGCTCCCGAAGAAGGTCGAATACACAAGGGCTGATGCCGTCGCATTGAATTTTGTAATAAAGGCATCGGTATCCGATTCGCCCAGTTTGTTGCCCCGATACGCGTTCAATGTCGGGAAGTTCGACGACCGGGTGCTGCCGGTTACAAAGGCATTGCCACCGCTATCGACCGCGATGCCCCGGCCGAAATCATCGTTGCTCCCTCCGAGAAAGGTGGATGATTGCAGCGTACCGATGTTCGTCAATCTCGCGACGAAGGTGTCGGCCCCGGTTCCGGATGATGCTTTGGCTGGTTGGTAAGAATCGAAGGTGGGGAAATTGATGGAGCGTGTGTAGCCGGTGATATAGGCGACCCCTGCCGAATCGACGGCGATCGCGAAGCCCTCGTCGGTGTCGCTTCCTCCAAGATAAGTAGAAAAATTCAGCGATGTACCCGTCGAGCTGTATCTCGTCAGAAAAGCATCCGTGCCGCCGCCGAGGGAGGCCTGATGGGCCTTGACCGTCGGAAAATTGTCGGAGCTCGTCGCTCCCGTAACATAGGCATTCACGAGAGGCGATGGTCCTACGCTGATGCCATATCCGACATCGGCGCCTGTCCCACCCAAAAATGTGGAGAAGACCAACACCGTGCCATTACTGTTCAACTTGGTCACAAAGGCGTCAGTTGTCCCGCCTCCATACACCGACTGGACGGCGTTAAGAAGCGGAAAAGTGGACTGTGACGAGGTGGACCCCGTCACCAGTGCCTGCCCATTCGGATCGGCGGTAATGCTCAGCCCAACATCCTGGCCAGTTCCTCCCAGGTAGGTCGAATAGATGAGACCTCCGGCGGTGCTGAACTTCGCCACGAAAATATCGCCTCCACCGTTGTAACTCGCATCATAAGAAGGGCCAATAATAGGCGGATTCGGAAAAGGCTGCGGGTGCGACGCGCGGTTAGGAAAATCGTTCGAAGACGTACTGCCTGTAATATAAATGCGTCCGGCCGGATCGATCGCAATGGCATTGGCCGCATCTTGAGCTGTGCCGCCGAAATAGGTTGCATATTCCAGCACCGGATCGATTATCAGGGGCAGGGCAGGGTCGTAGGCGGCGACGGCGAAGCCAACTTGGGTGTCGGGTGTCAGGCTCGACGGGGGACTGTCCCCTTTTCGTCCGCGCAAAAGGGGACTGTCCCCGTCGGTTCGGAGGACATAGCTGCCGTCGAGGTCACGGCGTTGACCGTCAATGAGCTGGTAGACGATCGGTTTTTTGAGCCGGAGCACCGGCGGCTCTGTCGAGGCGGCCCCCTCACCGTGAGTAGCGTCGCCCCTCACCCCCACCCTCTCCCCGCTCGCGGGGCGAGGGGCAGCAACAGCACCCTCTCCCTTGATGGGAGAGGGGAGGGTGAGGGTGAGATCCCCAT
>Ga0187893_10015639_pt1 | contig 10130 bp, 6 predicted proteins | sample MA1701074metaG_FD_139574 | JGI IMG/M metagenome (GOLD analysis project Ga0187893, IMG submission 139574) | White microbial mat communities from a basaltic lava cave in the Kipuka Kanohina Cave System on the Island of Hawaii, USA - MA170107-4 metaG ... | reverse complement strand
GTCGTCGAGGATCAGCACCGGCGCCGGGCGGATCAGGGCGCGCGCCAGCGCGACGCGCTGCTTCTGGCCGCCCGACAGGTTGATGCCGCGCTCGCCGAGCATCGAATCGAGGGGGGCGGGAAACGTGTCGGGCGTCATGCCGGCGCGGGCGGCGGCGGCTTCGACGTCCCCGGCGGCGCCCGCGAGGATGTTGTCGCGGATCGTGTCGGAGAACAGGAACACCTCCTGGGGGGCGACCGCGACCTGGCGGCGCAAGTCGGCGAGCCTGAGCGACCGGACATCGCGGCCGTCGAGCAGGACGGTCCCTGACGGAGGATCTTCGAGGCGGGTCAGAAGATCCACGAGCGTCGATTTGCCCCCGCCGACGGGTCCGACGACGGCCAGCGTCTCGCCCGGCTTGACGCGGAGCGAAACCTCCCGCAGCGCGGGCGCCGGTGAACCCAGGTACGAAAAGGTCAGGTTTCGAAATTCGATCTCCCCGGCCGCCCGCTCCAGCGGCTCCGTTCCATCGGCGATGGCGGGCGGCGTGTCGAGCACCTCATGGATCCGGCGCAGGCTCGCCTTGGCCCGCTGAAACAGGGTGATCGTCCAGCCGAGCGTCATCAGCGGCCAGATCAGCATGTGCATGTAGTGCACGAAGGTTACCAGCTGCCCGACGCTGATTTCTTTCGCCAGGGCGCGGGCGCCGCCGAAGTAGAGCACCGCAAACATGCCGATGCCGAGAAAGAGATTGATGGCGGGCCAGAACGCCGCCTCGAGCCGCGCGAGCGCCAGGCTCTTCGTCACATACCGCTGGGCGGTTTCGCCGAAGGCGTCGGCCTCCGCCTGCTCGGCCCCGTAGGCGCGCACGACCTGGACGCCGGCGGCGTTCTGCTGCGCCTTGGCGCTCATCTCCCCGAAAATCCCCTGGACCTCCTCGAACATCCGGTCGATCAGGCGCGCGACGAGATAGACGAACACCGGCACGAGCGGCATGAGCGCGAAGGCGTACAGCGCCAGGCTCGGGCTGAGGAGCAGCATTACGACGGGGATCGTGGCCAGGTAATAGACCGTATCGATGAAGAGCAGCAACCCCCACCCCATGGCGCGTTCGACCGCTTCGATGTCGTTCGAGGCGCGGCTCATCAGGTCGCCGGTGGTCCGGCCGGCGTAAAAACCGGGGGGAAGCCTGAGCAGGTGATCGGCGTAGCGGTCGCGCAGGTCGGCGGTCACCCGAAGGGCGGTTCCCCGGAAGTACATGCGCATCGGGTAGCGGAAGAGGTTCTGAACGACCACGACCGCGAGAAACCCGCCCGCGATCATGAGGGGCGTCCAGCCGGGCGCTTCGCCGCGGACCGTGTCCACGAGCCGCCCGACGATGAGCGGCGGCAGAAGATCCAGCAGGTCCACGACGAGCAGAGCCAGCGCGCCGACGAAATAGAGCTTTCGATGGCGTCCGGCCGTCCGCCAGAGCTCCCGGAAAATCCCCGGGCGTTTCACCGGAGGATCATAACAAGGGCGGTCGGAGGTTTGACCGATTCATCCGGCGGGAAAGGGTGGCCGCCGCGGAGGATTTCGCATAGAATGCGGCCGCGCCATGGGATTCTCCGTCGCGTGGACCTTTCTCGCCCTCGTGCCGCAGGACGGGATCGACTTTCGACAGGACCTGCAGGAGGCGCTGAAAGAGGCGAAGCAGAAAAAAAGCTGCGTGCTGATCGCCTTCTTCCAGCCCGGCTGAGAATACTGCGGGGATCTGGAGACGGATTCGTTCTCCAAACCGGCCGTCGTCGAGCTGCACAACAGGAGCTTCATCAACGTCAAGATCGCCAGGAAGAACGCCGAGCTCGGCCGCAAGTACAAGGTGCCGAGGACCCCGAGCCTGGTGCTCGTCGATGCGGACGGCGAGATGCTCTGGACGCTGTACGGGTACGTGCCGAACGCGGAGTACATGACCTGGCTGAAGACGGCCGCCACCCTCGCGAAATACCCCGAGGCCGTGCGGGGCAAAAGCAAGGACTGCCTCGAACTCCGCGAGGTGGGCGACGCCTTCGCCCGGGCGTCGCACGACGGCCGCGCGCTGGAGTTCTACGACAAGGCCCTCGCCCTGAACGATCAAAAGCCGGCCTCCGAGGAGACGAAAAAGTTCATGGCGGAAACGCTCGCGTGCAAGGGATTCTCGCTCTACAAGAACCAGGAGAGCATCGACAAGATCGCGGGCATCGCGAAATCGATTCTTGAACTGGACCCGGAGGGAAAGTTCCGCGTCCGCGACAACGCCCTGTTTCTCCAGGCGGTGGCCGACGCCACGCAGGGGCGGGGGGCCGAGGCCTCGGCCGCGGTCGACGAAGCGCTCAAAAAGTATCCGGACAGCGACGTCCGCGACGGGCTTCTCTACATCCGCGGCCACACGCTCCTTCAGCTCCGGAACGATCGCGAGAATGCGCGCAAATCGTTCCAGGAGATCCTCGACAAGTTCCCCGACTCGCCGTTCCGCCTGGGCGCGGAGGACGCGCTCAAGAATCTCAAGTAGGGGCGGATGTCAAATTTGACCGACGGCATCAACCCCGGCTCCCGGGGCGACTCCCGTCAGGGCCTGGAAAAATTTGCCCGGCAGAATCGCCCCAAACCTGGATAAACCGCGTTGAAACCACGCGAAAGCTTTTGCTTGAATCCTTTTGGATGATGAGGAATTCTTGGGGTCTCCGCGTATGATCAAGTACTGGGGCTAGCGTTATAGGAGGCTCACATGGGTGGTAAGTGCGTTCTATTCCTAGCTGTCCTCTTCCCGTGTATCGAAGCGGTTGCCATCGCCGACGTTGACGTCGTCGAGGCGGTAAAGCCTGCCCTCAGGGCCAGGAGCATGGCGCAAGAAGCATTCGCGCAAGCTCAGGCGCTCGCGGCTTACCGCGGAGGAGCTCCGTCGCTCCCGACACCTCCTCCGACCCAGGCGCAGACGCCGCCGCCGGCTCCGCAGCCGTCGGCGCCCGCTCAGGATCCTGGACAGACAGCGGGAGGCGGGTTCCGCACTTCAAGGCCCGAGCCTGCGCCGTCGCAGACGCCGCCGCCGGCTCCGCAGCCTCCGGCACCGGCGCCGAGCGCACCGACGGCTCAGCCGCCGGCTCCGCCTCCGGAGCCGATGCCGCAGCAGCAGCCTGCCCCTCCGAGCTCGTCGACCACGACGACCAGCAGCTCCAGCTCCAGCACGCCGAGTCCCTTCAGCATGCCTCGGCCGCCCGGAGCGGTGGGCCCTGGACCCGTCGGGTGCCCCTATCAGTAGGGTGGGTTCGCGTCTCCCTTCGCAGGAGGGAAGCTCATGCGTTCGCTGACGGCCGCTCTCTTGTTGCCCGTGCTCTTCTCGCTGGCGGGGCATCCTGCCCGGGGGGTCGTCCAGGACCCTCAGCCCGCCCCGCCGCCGAAACCCAAGGGTGAGTCCAGCAAGCTGCTGACCACCAAGGCCTCCCTTCTCTTCCCGCATCCGACCGACAAGCTGATCCTGGAGACGATGAACGTCACGGACGCCGGCAAGATCACCTTCGTCGTCAAGATGAAGGACGGCAAGGAGCGCGCGATGCTCAACGGCAAGGCCCAAAAGCCGTACCCCAGCATCGTCCCGGCGGACCTCCTCGCGACGCTGCAGAATCTCCCCAATCAGCAGCGGGCGGCCGTGCGCGCCTCGCGCGGAGCGCTCGCCCGGCTGATCAAGTTCACGCCGAACGGCGAGCAAATCTACTACGTCGCCTACACCGGCAAGGGGTACCTCGTGGCGGGCGACGGGTACGAGAGCAAGGTCTACGACTCGATCATGGAAGGGATGCCCGTCATCAGCCCCGACTCGAAAAAGGTGGCGTTCGCGGCCGGCCGCAACGGCCGCTGGATGGTCGTCCAGAACGACAAGGAGAGCAAGGACGTCGACGACATCCTCGTTGGCACCCTTGTCTACAGCCCCGACAGCGCCCGCCTCGCCTTTTGCGCGAAAAAGGCGAGCGTGTGGAGCGTCGTCTGCGAAGACAAGGCGTTCCCCGCGCTCGAAGGCGTGGCCGAAGGGAGCCCGATCTTCAGCCCCGATTCGAAGAAGATCGCCTACGCGGCCTTCAACAAGCAGAACCGGATCGTCGTCATGCTGGACGGCCGGCAGATCGGCGAATACGACGCAATCGGGGAGAAGACTCTGGCATTCACCCCGGACTCGGCGCACATCCTTTTCGCCGGAAAAATCAAGGACCGCTGGTACATCCAGCTGGACGACAAGGCGTACGGGCCCTACGAGGGAGTGGGCGAAGGGAGTCCGCTCTACAGCAAGGACTCGAAACGGATCGTGTGGACGGCGCAGAACGGCGGTCAATGGATGATCTACGAGAACGGAAAGGAGCTGACGTACCCCCCCAAGGCACCGAAGAAAAAGCCTGAACCGATCATCGCGGAGAAAATTCTCGGTGGAACCCCGGCGCTGAGCTCCGACGGCAAGCGGCTGGCCTTCGGCATGAAGCGGCAGGGAAGCTGGGTCGTCTGGTGCGAAGGGACCGAGTCGAAGCCCTTCGAAGAGCTCCGCGACGGAAGCCTCCGCTTCACCTGGGATTCGACGAAAATGGCGTTCGTCGGGCTCCGGGGGGGAAAGCTCATACCCGTGATCGACTTCAAGGAGTACGCGCCGGCCCTCGAAATAAGCCCGACGCGCGTCAGCGGGAACGACACCTCCTCCACGGTCGCCTTCGCCGTCCGGCGGCAGCGGACCTCCGAGGAGGTCGCCGAGGTCCGAAAGAAGGACCCCGAGGCGACTGAAACGTACTGGATGCTCATGGAGAACGGCGAAGATCGCTACGGGCCCTACAACAACATCCAGTCGGGAGCGCTGAGCGTGTCGTGGGACGGCAAGCGCCTCGCCATCCCCGCCGAAATCAAGCAGGTCTGGGGGATCTTCATTAACGGAGAGCAACGCACGGACGGGTTGCCGATCTGGATCCGCTTTCATCCCGAGACCCATCTGATGGAAATGATCGCGGTGACCAAGGACGGCTACATGTTCGTCAAAGAAGTCTACGAATGAGTCGCCGGGCGACGATTGTTTCGATCCTCCTCCTCCTCCTTCTCCTGACCTCCTGCGAAGGCGCAATGCCTCCGGCCCCCGCTCCCGCGCCGACTCCGGATCCGGGCCCCTACCTGACGGCCTATGCCACGCTCGGCCGGACGCCCGACCGCGCCGCGAAAGGGTGCGTCTCCTGCCACCAGGGCATGAAGGACCTGTCGATGATCGTCCTGCCGTGGGGGACCGACCGGACGTTCCGCGACCCAGAGCTGCAGGCCGCCGCCGAAAAGGCCTTCCTCGACCCGGCCGTCCGCCGCTCGATGACGGTCGCCCTCATGGCGCATCCCAAGCCCGATGTAATCGCCGGCCCCCAGTCCCCGCACGCCTCCTTTTCGTGCGAAAAGTGCCACGTCTACGACGACCGGCAGTCCGATCCGCTGCTGACGCCGGATCGAAAAAAGTACTGGGTCGAGCACCACATGAAGCCTCATCCGCTGCTGAGCGATACCCCCCTCCGTCTCTCCCATCGGCAGCAGGCCATGTGCCTGCGCTGCCACATGGGCGAGGATCCGCTGCCGGGGGCCGAGGTCATCAATCGGGGGCGGTGGCTCTACCAGGCCACCGCGTGCCACACGTGCCATGTTACCGATGGGATGAAGATCCTGGAGGCGGATCTCAAGCCGGGAGAGAAAACCGTCCGCCGTCCGGGCCCGCCGCTGTCTCCGATTGCCGGCAAGGTGGACAAAAAGTGGATGTTCAACTGGGTCTCCTATCCCCCCGCCTTCAAGCCGACCGCCCGGATGCCGCCGATCTTTCCGCGCGGCGGCATCGTCGGCAAGCTGCCTCCCCAGATCGCGCCTCAGGACCTGCCGAGGGAGCGGATCGCCGGGTTCGAGGAGGTTCTGATTGCCAGCGTCGTCGAGTACATCTTCTCGCTCTCGACGCCGGTCGCGCTGGACGAAATCCCCGAAGGCCTTTTCGAAACCGAGGACTGGAAGATCGACGACCAGCGCGCGCGGGGCCGGAGGTTGGTGGAGGACCGCGGGTGCTTCGGCTGCCACCGTTTCGACGACGGCTATCCGCCCAACTACAAGCAGGAGGAGATCTACCTCGAAACCGAATTCGCCACGAACCTGATGGGGTCCGGGGACAAGTTCGACTCGCCGCTCGGCCGCCGCTGGCTCTTCACCTGGCTTCGCAGCCCGAGGCATTACAACCCCGAGACTCCCATGCCCGAGTTCGGCTTCACCGGGCAGGAGCGCGCGGACATCGTGCAGTTCCTGCTTTCGCTCAAGGTCGACAACGACGCCCGGCGGGGCAAAGGTTGGAGGACCTGGAATCCGAAGGAGCCGCCGCTGCGGATCGACGCTGAAAAGGTCGAGATTTCGCCCGAGGCCCTCCGGACGCTCGACGAACTGCTCGAGTATCAAAAGGGGCCGACCCGAGCCCCGCTGAGGGAGAAGATCCTGTGGGAGGGACGCAAGGTCGTCGAGGCGTTCACCTGCTATTCCTGCCATCGGCTCGGCGGGGAATGGGACTCGAAACCGGTCGTGTGGGGGACGCTGTCCCACGATCTGCTCCCCCCGCGGCAGATCATGTCGAGGATGCCGCTCTTTGAGCTTCAGGCCGAGGAGAGCAATCTGATGGTGACCTATTTGTGGGGCGCCATCGAGGGGACGAAGCCGCCCGACGACCGCCACCCGACAAGCCCGCGGCGGAAGGCGCTGGCGGCCGGCGAGCGCGTCCTGGAAAAGTACAACTGCCAGGGATGCCACACCCTGGAGATGGTCAAGCTCTACGTCCGCAACGGGGACCGGATTGAATCCGGGGAGGTCAATTTCAAAGGGCGGGTCGAGCGGACGGAGGAGCTCGACCGCCCGCACTGGGCGGTGGACTGGCTCCGACGACCGGCGGACTGGAAGTCGCCCGAGGTATCCGTCCGGTACCCCACCCTCGTTCCTTCGTACCTCGTGGAGCGTTTCGAGCCCGCGCGCGGCGGGGCTTACGCCTTCCGGCGGATGCCGCTCTTCGAAGGCGAGGAGGAGCGCGCGCTCGCCCTGTTCAAGATGCCGCCGTCGCTCCGGACGGTGGGCCGCAAGCTCGATCCGGACTGGTTGAGGAGGTTCCTTGAAAACCCGGACCGCCTGAGCGAAACCCGGGCGGCGATCATGCCCGCGTTCGCGCTCGAGCCCGACGAGATCGAAGCCCTAATCGAGTATTTCCGGGTGCGCGACGGGGCGATCCCGGAGGACCGGCGCGAAAAACTCTCCGACGCGCAGATCGCCTCTCGGTTCGAGACGCTGCAAAAGGCCGACCGGCTGCTGCAGGCGGGCTGCGCGCAGTGCCACGCCGTCGACGGCGCCGGCAATGCCTATTCCGCAGACCTCGGGATTGTGTACCGGCGATTGCAGCGGCCCTGGCTCCGGGAGTTCCTGCTCGAGCCGGGGTCGTTCTATCCGGCGACGCCGATGCCGAGCCTGCCGGCGGACGCGTCGGTCGACGACGTGACGGATCTGCTGCTCAACTACGACCGGTTCCGATGGGCGAAGGTCCGTCTCGGAGGCGTTCGTGAAATCCTGGAGGCCTTGAGGTCTCCCGAGGCGGATCTGGGGGAGCTCGTAGAGGCGGCGATCGTCCGGATGGCGGCGGAGCCCGCGCTGAGCGAGGCGGTGCCCCCCACCGTGGCGCTGGCGCTGAGCCGGTCGCTGAAGCTATCCGCGGCGGTCGAAAAACTGCTTTCGCACCCGGACGGCACGGTCCGGAGGATCGCCCTGGAGACGCTCGTTCGAATGGACGCCCGCGATCGCGTGGACTCGATCGCGAAACGGCTCGAGGATCCGGAGGCGTCGGTTCGCAGCGCCGCCCTCCTTGCCCTCGCGCAGTTCCGGGGGGTGCGCTTCGCGCCGGAGGTGACTCGCCGGCTCGAGGATGCGGACGCCGCGGTTCGCGCGACGGCCCTTCGCGCGGCGTCGACCCTTTCCGGGCGGTCCGCCGCCCCGGCGATCGCGGGACGGCTGGAGGACGCCGACGAGGAGGTGCGCCGAGCCGCGGTGGAGGAGCTCGCCGGTCTGGAGGCGAAGGAGTTCGCCGGAGCGATCGCGCAGCGGCTGCGGAAGGACGCGATCCCGCTCCGCGTCGCGGCGGCCGAGGCGCTGGCGGACCTGGGGGCGAAAGATCACCTTGACTCGTTGCGCGCGGCCGTCGGCGACGAAAGCGACGCCGTCCGGGTCGCGGCGCTCCTCGCCCTCGGAAGGCTGGGCGAAGCGCCCCCCGACGGTGCCGACCGACTCGAGCAGGGGACGCCCTCGGTGCGGGCGGCGGCGGCGGTCTGCCTGATGGCGTTGGGAGATTCCCGCGGAGTAGAGGCGTTTCGAGCGGTCCTGGAGCGCCGGCCTTACGACGCCGCGACGCGTCGAGTGATTGTCGAGGGGCTGAACTCGAGGCTGCCGAAAGAAGTCCTGAGCCGCCGCGTCGAGGCGGGCCGGCGGACGATCGCCGAGTGGATCGAATGGATCGGGGCCTCGGTCGAATCTGAGGATGAGGACCTGGCGGCGAGGCTCAGAGAGTCGGCCGGTTTTCGAGCGTCCCCCGCCCGGAAGCTGATCGGAGAGATTTCAAAACGGACCGGGATGGTGTTTATTTCGAACGAGGGGAGGCTTCAGGCCGTTTCCTTGAACCGGGCGATCGAGCACTTCCAATCGAATCGCTGAATCCGGCGTGAGGGATTCGAACGAACCTTGCGTAGGTACAGATAGAGTTGTCCCCCCGGCGCGGGCTATTGCGTAACCTCACTAATAGAACCCAGCCTGATTTCCGTGGGGATAATGACTATGAAGGTGCCGCCTTTCGTCCTGAGCTTGGCGCTCCTGCCCCTGGTGGCGGTTGCCCAAGATACGGTCAGCACGGACGATTCTGACGCCGAAATCGCGGTCTCTTATCGCAAGGCCGCGAGCGTCATGTCGACCGCATACCAGAGCTACCAGAATCTTCAGGGAATGAAGAACGGCGGGGCTCCTGGCGGGGATCCTTCGGGATCCGCCGGGACAGGGGCGACCTCTCAGCCCAAGTACAACCCGCCTGCGGCGCCCCCGGCTTCCACCCCCCAAGGGCAACAGAGCGAAGAGCCACCGGCGACTTCGGGGGGCGGAGGGGGATTCCGCACGACCGTCAACAAGCCGCCACCCCCACAGAATAACACCCCGGCTCCCGCGCCACAGCCGACCCAGACGACAACGACCCGGACCGTGCGCATCGTGATCATAATCCGGACGGGCGGCGGGGTCGGCTGCCCGCCTCACTAATCGGCCGGCTTCCAGGGGCTGTTTCAGCGCGATTTCAAATTTGAATTCGATTCTGCACTTTCGCTGCAATTTTTGCAGAAAGTGAGAGGAACGAGGGGGCCCAGCGCGATAGTACCATTGAGGCTCCCCTGAACGGGTTCGCAAGGTGGTTCGGTGCAAGAAGGATTGAGCGTGTCCCGGGCGACCGGGGCCGTTGAATCGAATCCAAGACTCAAGCCTGTTTTCATTGGGGGCGTGATGAAGGGAATGGCGGTAATCCTGGGTTCCCTGATCTTCGTTTCGTCGGCGTTCGCGCAGGTCGCGAGCGACGGCAAGGCCGCGGAGCCTTATCGCAAGGCTCGCAGCGTGATGCAGGCGGTCTACGAGAATTATCAGAATCTCCAGGGGATGAAGAACGGTGCGACCGGGGCTCCGGCCGCGCCCCAGGCGCCGACCCCGACGCCCGCTCCGACGGCGCAAAACAATCCGCCCAAGCAGGACCCGGCTCCGTCCGGCTCCGGTGGCGGCGGCTTCAGCACCAAGCCCCCCGAGCCGCCTGCGCAGCAGCCGCCGGCCCCGGCGCCGACCACGACGCAGACGCCCCCTCCGGCATCGACCCCGACCCCACCCCCGGCGCCGACGAATCCGCCGCCGGCCTCGACGCCTCCACCGGCTTCGACTCCGCAGAATCCTCCGACCCAGCCGTCGACGCCGCCTCCGGCGTCAACGCCTCCTCCGGCCTCCACGCCGCCCCCGGCCTCGACGCCTCCGCCGAGTTCGGGCGGATCCACGTCGACCACGACCACCACCACGAGTTCGGGCAGCACCACGACCACGACGACGACAAG
>Ga0187893_10015638_pt1 | contig 10131 bp, 9 predicted proteins | sample MA1701074metaG_FD_139574 | JGI IMG/M metagenome (GOLD analysis project Ga0187893, IMG submission 139574) | White microbial mat communities from a basaltic lava cave in the Kipuka Kanohina Cave System on the Island of Hawaii, USA - MA170107-4 metaG ... | reverse complement strand
GGTCGCCGGCGACGGCGTACAGGTCGAGCATGTCGCGCAGCGCGCGGGCGCCCTCGCGCTCGTCCGCGTCGACCAGGCTCAGGTAGTTGAGCGACAGGTGGTCGATGAAGCGCCACGCGATCTGCCCTTCGCGCAGCGACGACGCCGGCTTGGTCGGCCCCTTGCGAACGCGGATCGAGGCCACCGGCGCCGCGCTGTCGAGCACCAGGTCGGTCGCGCCGGTGCCGACCGGCATCGCGAGCGGCAGGTCGCGGTTGGTGCAGAGCGCCGCGATCGACAGCTCCTTCAGGTCGCCGCCGTACGGCGCCTCGTTCGCGTCGACGAGCTGAAGGAACACCTCGCTGCCGACGTAGCTCGAGCGAAAGCCGCTCTTCTTCTGCTCGGCGGAGAGCAGCCGCGGCTCGCGCAGCAAGGTGTAGTACGCGCCCTGGCTCGTCGCATCGCCGGCGACGGCGCCGTAGAACGGCCGGAACTCGCGGCGCGCGTCGAGCCCGGAGCCGAAGCCGACGACCGATTCGACGTCGTAGACCTCGAAGTCGACCGGACGCGTCCGATCGACGACGACGTGGTGCTCGTACTCGGCATCGCCGAGGTGGACGCGGTCGGCGCGCTTCGAGAACAGGTTGATCGCCGGCGTGCAGTGCAGCGCGAAGTTGCCTGCGTCGACGACGTTTTCGAGCCCGGCATCGGCCCTGTCGAACAGCAGCACGACCTCGACCTCGCTCGCGCGGCAGCGGCCGAGCGCCGGCGCAAGACCGCCCAGCTCGGCGAACAGGAAACGCTGCGGGAACGCGTGGTACTCGTGCAGCAGCCGGTACGCCGACAAGCCGCGCCGCGTGACGGGAAGGAGCGCCTCGTCGTCGCCGTAGCCGATCGCGCGCACGTGCTCGGCCGCGACGAACGCGTGCCACGCGTGCGGCCGCGCCAGCGGCACCGCGAGCGCACCGGCGCAGTGCCCGAGCACCAGCTCGTGCAGCCTGTACGCGACCTCGTCGTTGCCGCAGAAGTGAAGCGGCAGCGCGTCGACGTCGAGCGCGTCGAACAGCAGGCCGCCGCCCGCCTTCAGGTGCAGCCGTACGCCGCTCTTCACCCGGGCCGCGATCGGCAGCTTGGCGATCGGCAGGTCGGGCGCGAACGAGAAGTACGCGGCCGCGTGCAGCTCGATCGGGAACAGCCGCACGTCGCGCGCGGTGCGCCATTCGCACGCGGTACGCTCGCCCTTCGCGAGCGGGCTGCGCATGCCGCTGCCGCGCGGCACCAGGTGGCCGCGCGCCAGGTTCGCGTCGTTCACGTCGGGACGCAGCTGCGCGATCAGCATCGACGGCGTCGGCGCCAGGTACTGCGGGTACAGCACCTCGAGCATGCGCTGCGTGAAGCGCGGGAATTCGGCGTCGAGCTTCAACTGCACGCGCCCGGCGAGGAACGCGAAGCCTTCCATCAGCCGCTCGACGTAGGGATCGGCGACCTCGATGCCGTCGATCGCGAGGCGCGCCGCGATCTTCGGGAACTGCGCGGCGAACTCCGCGCCCATCTCGCGCACGTGCGCCAGCTCCTGGTTGTAGTAACGCAGGAGGCGCGGGTCCATCGATCTCAGGCCGCGACGCCGGCGCGGTCGGCAAGCAGGTACTGGTTGATCCGCGTCGGCCAGCGATGGCCGAGCACGGTGCTCTGCTTGAACCGATCCTCGGTCACCGCGTCGCCCTGGTTGCCGCCGAGCAGCACGACGTTGGAGCCGCGCGACTCGACGAAGAAGCCGACGTGGCCGGTCGTGCTGCCGGTCGACGACGACGGCTTGATGACCGTGATGCAGCCGTACACCGGGTGCGCGACCGGCGTGCCGAAGTCGAGCCACGACTTGGCCGTCGCGTAGCCGAGGTGCGGCGCGTCGGCCTGCTTCAAGCACCAATCGACGAAGGCTGCACACCACGCCGTGATGCGGCCGCGGTCTGCGGAAACGTAGGTCGGCGCGATGTCGTACGAGCGACCCTTCTTGTCGTAGATCGGGTCGCTCTTCACGCCGCTGAAGTACTTGCCGATCTCGGGGTTGCGCTGGTCGAGGCGGCTCGCTTCCATGCCGCCGAGGACTCCGGGCATCGGGTCGCGCAACGGCCTGGCGCCGAGCGAGTAGCGCGACGGGTCCATCGCGCCCGCCTTGCCCCCGAGCAGCGGGCCGCCCTGTCCGAGGCCGGCGAGCGTTCTCTCCGCCTCGCGCATGCGTGCGTCGAGTGCGAGCGCGCCGCGCAGCGAGGTGATGAACGCGTCGTCCGCCGCCAGCTCGCGGATCTTCTTGCCGAGCTCGGCCTTCGCGAACTCCATCCACGGCGCCTTCGACGTATCGACCTTGATCTCGTCGGACTTGATGAAGTCGGCCATCGTTCTTCCCTTCAGGTGCTACGGCCGCAGGTCCTCGATCTCGACCTGCCCGGTTTCGAGGTCGACGTCGGTGCGCAGCAGCAACTCGATCGGCACCGGCTGCGCCCACATCTGGCCGCGGATCTGCACCTGGATCTGGTTGTGGTGGTCGAGCGCGATCTGCGTCGAGAGCGCCTCGACCTGCAAACTCGTCGGGTCGAGGCGCGGCTCGAAGGTGAGCACCGCCTCACGGATCGCGGCTTCGAGGCCGATCACGTCGAAGGTCGACGCGGTCGCGCCCGACATCGGCGGCAGCCCGTAGTTGAGCACCGAGCGGCGCGCCGCAGCCAGGCCGACCCAATCGGCCTCGCGCGTGCTCGGCCGCGTCGCGTTGAAGAGCCACGTCAGATCGCGCAGCACCGCGGCACGCAGCCGCTGGCGCGACATCACGCGCACCTCGCGCGGCTCTTTCCTGACCTGCGGCTCGTCGTCGGTCAGGCGGTCGAGCAGCGCGGGCTGCAAGCGATCCTGGGCGCTGAGCTCTGCCATCGCCGTTCAACCGAAAGCCACGCTGCGCACGTCGAGCAGGCCGACCTCGGCGCCGTCGGTCGCGAGCAGACGCTGGCCGGTTCCTGTCTGGAGCGCGTCGGACGTCTGGCGCCATTCGGTCTTGCGTGCGAGCCGGATCGCGCCGTCGGCGCTGGCGTGCGAACCCGGATAGCGCACGGGAATCAGCGCGAGCGCTTCCCCGCCGTTGGCAAAGCGCAGCTGGCCGGGCAGCCAGACGCAGTCGCGCAGGTCGGCCGGCGCCTCGAACCGAATGGCCTGCAAGCGCGAGAACGGGACCCACGTGTACTTGTTGTTGACGATCGCCTCCAGCACCGGCCCGAGCCGCATGTCGGCGTCGGCGATCCATTCGAAGCGCTCGCCGTCGAGCGCCCCGGCACTCGGCGGCGCCGCGTCGAACGCCTGCGCGCGCAGCCGCGCCGCGGCTTCGCTTTCGCCGCGTCCGTCGCGCGCCAGCGCCTCGATCAGGAGCGCGCTCCAGGTTTCGGGCTCGCCGAACAGAAGCGGCGACTTGGCGCCGGCAAAGACCTGCTCGCGCAGGCGCTCGCACGCGATCGCCGGCGCGTACATCTCGCGCATCGGGAGCGCCGCGGCGTCCAGATCGGCGCACACGTCGAGCTGCGTCAGCGCGCGGTCCCACTCGCCGGCGATCGCGAGCAGCTGGAACAGGAACACGCGCAGCTTCGCATCCGCCGGCTTTGCACGCACGGCCTCCTGCAGGCTGCGCAGCGCACCGGCGACGTCGCCTTCCTTCAGCAGCGCCTCGGCTGCGATGCCGGTCATCTCAAGCCTCGGCCTCGACCTCGGCCTCGAACTGCGTCGCGCCGCGCTTGCCACCTTCGGAACCTTGCGGCCGGTACTCGACGGTGATCTTCTGGAACGACATCTCGATCGATTCGAGCAGCTCGGGAGCTTCGTCGCCCGACGACTCGACATCGACCGCGGTGATGCGTCCTTTCTCCAGCTTGATCGTCAGGTACTCGATGGCCGGCGCGCCGGCCTTGCGCACCGACAGCGCTGCGCTCTTGACGAGGTCGTTGTTGCGCGCCGCAGACATCAGCGCGGTGCTCGCGTGATCGACACGCTTCCTGATCTTGATGTCGCGCAGGGTCGCCTTCGAGACCGAGCCCCCGCTGCCCATGCTCGTCTTGGCGCGCATGCCCCACGACCATGCGATGACGTCGATCTCCTCCTTGTGGTCGGGATCGACCGACTCGCCCTTGATCAGCCCGGCACGCGAGGTCTCGAGCTTGAGGAACATGTCGCTGCGCGCCATGGGTCACCTCGTATGAATGGACGGGCGCCGCGGCGGCAACGTGCCGCTGAGCGCCCCTCACCCTGGCCCTCTCCCGGAGGGGAGAGAAAGATGGGCTGTCTCAGGCCTTCTTGTTGGCGGCGATGTCGAACGCCGCCTCGACCGCGGCGTCGCCGCTGCCGTCGGCCTTCTGCGGCGTGTACTCGACCTTGAACTTCGCGAAGTTGAGCGCGAGGTTCTCGGTCAGGCGGTCCTCGCCGCCGCTGCCGCCCGTCGATACCGAGGTGATGATCGCGTCCTCGAGCGTGATCTTCAGGTACTCGAGCGGCTTGGTGCCCGCCTTGCGCACGGTGAGCAGCGCGCTCTTGATGTGCGCGCCCTGGCAGCACGCAAGCATCAGCGGCGGCGAGCTCTTGTCGATGTACTTGGTGACCGAGACGTCCTGCACGCTCACCTTGCCCGCGCCCCCGCCGGTGCCCGCATGGGTCGTCCCCGACTGCGACATGCCCCAGCTCCAGGCCAGCACGTCGATCTCGCCCTTGTGCTTGTCGTCCGCCGACTCGCCCTTGATACCGTCGAGCTTCAGGAACATGTCCACTGCCATCTCACACCTCCTTCCTAGCGTTCATTCGTCGTTGATGGATCAAGCGGCCTTGGCCGACGGCAGCTTGGAGACCAGACGCAGCGACACCGTCAGGCCTTCGAGTTGGTAATGCGGTCTCAAATAGAACTTCGAGCTGTAGTAGCCCGGGTTGCCCTCGACTTCCTCGACCACGACCTCGGCCGCGGCGAGCGGCTTGCGCGCCTTCGTCGCCTGCGACGAGTGCGCCGGATCGCCGTCGACGTAGTTCATGATCCAGTCCTGCAGCCAGCGCTGCATGTCCTCGCGCTCCTTGAACGAGCCGACCTTGTCGCGCACGATGCACTTGAGGTAGTGCGCAAAGCGGTTGCACGCGAACAGGTACGGCAGCCGCGCCGCGAGGTTCGCGTTCGCGGTCGCGTCCGGGTCGTCGTACTCGGCGGGCTTCTGCAGCGACTGGGCGCCGATGAACGCGGCGAAGTCCGAGTTCTTGCGGTGCAGGAGCGGCATGAAGCCGTTCTTGGCGAGTTCGGCCTCGCGCCGGTCGGTGATCGCGATCTCGGTCGGGCACTTCATGTCGACGCCGCCGTCGTCGGTCGGGAAGGTGTGCGTCGGCAGACCCTCGACCGAGCCGCCCGACTCGACGCCGCGAATGCTCGTGCACCAGCCGTACAGCTTGAACGAGCGGTTGATGTTGACTGCCATCGCGTACGCCGAGTTGGCCCACGTGTAGCGGCTGTGGTCGGCGCCCGAGGTGTCCTCCTCGAAGTTGAACTCCTCGACCGGCGACGTCTTCGCACCGTACGGCAGGCGCGCCAGGAAACGCGGCATCGCGAGGCCGATGTAGCGCGAGTCTTCCGACTCGCGCAGCGAACGCCACGCAGCGTACTCGGGCGTGGTGAAGATCTTGGTCAGGTCGCGCGGGTTGGACAGCTCCTGCCACGAATCCATCTGCATCACGGTCGGCGCGCCGCCGGCGATGAACGGAGCGTGCGCCGAGGCGGCGACCTTCGCCATCTCGCCCAGCAGTTCCACGTCGGGCGGGCTGTGGTCGAAGTGGTAGTCGCCGACGAGGCAGCCGTACGGCGCGCCGCCGAAGGTGCCGTACTCCTCCTCGTAGAGCTTCTTGAAGATCGGGCTCTGGTCCCACGCCGTGCCCTTGTAGCGCTTCAAGGTCTTGCCCAGCTCGGCCTTGCCGATGTCCATCACGCGGATCTTCAGCATCTCGTCGGTCTCGGTGTTGTTGACGAGGTGGTGCAGGCCGCGCCACGCGCTTTCGATCTTCTGGAAGTCGGCGTGGTGCAGGATCAGGTTGATCTGCTCGGACAGCTTCTTGTCGATCTGCGCGATGATCGCCTCGATCGAGCGGACGACGTCCGCCCCGATCAGCTGCGTCTGCGCCAGCGCCTGTTGCGCCAAGGTCTGCACCGCCTCCTCGACGGCCGACTTGGCCTCTTCGGATTTGGGCTTGAACTCCTTCCTGAGCAGGCTCGCGAAGTCGCTGCCCTGGTACTCGACGCCGACCAGCGGCGAGCCTTCGGTCCTGGTTTCTGCCATGTGGGGTCTCCGTCGTCGAGGTCAGGCCTTGGCCGCGTCGTCTTCAGGCTTCTTCGAGGCGGCCAGCGTCGAAAGGAGCGCCGGGTCCTTCAGTACCTGCGCGAGCAGTTCCTCGGCCCCCGACTTGCCGTCCATGTAAGTGATGAGGTTCGAAAGCTGCTGGCGCGCGGCGAGCAGCTTGGCCAGTGCGTCCACCTTCTGCGCCACCTTCGCGGGCGAGAAGTCCTCCATGTTCTCGAACGTGACCTCGACCGCGAGGTTGCCTTCGCCGGTGAGCGTGTTCGGAACCTGGAACGCGACGCGCGGCTTCATCGACTTCATGCGCGAGTCGAAGTTGTCGACGTCGAACTCGAGGAACTTGCGGTCGGCCACCGGCTTCAGCGGTTCGGCGGGCTTGCCCGACAGGTCCGCCAGCACTCCCATCACGAACGGCAGCTGGACCTTCTTCTCCGCGCCGTACAGCTCGACGTCGTATTCGATCTGCACGCGCGGCGCGCGGTTGCGCGCGATGAACTTCTGGCTGCTGGTTGCCATGGTCGGCTCCTTTCTCTTTTCTACTCGGGCGCTGCGCCCGCGATCTTGTGCACCTGGTCGATGCCGTCGGGCACCAGGTCCTTGATGATGTCGATGAAGTTCTTGCTCATCAAGCGCTGCGCGCGGCGGATCAGCAACGGCGCCGGATGGCTCGGCTCGTTCGATTCGAGCCAGGCGCAGACGCGCTCCAGCGCCGCCATCGCCTCGGCGCGGCTCGTGATCGTGCCGGTCGCCCGGGCCGGCGCGGCGAGCGCGGCGTGCGGTTCATCGCCCGTGACCGGCGCGGCCTGCGGCTCGCCGCTCGCGCGCGCCGCCGCGTCGGCAAGCATCTGCGTCAGCTTCGCGAGCGGGCGCAGGTCGGGGCCCTGTCCGGGCACACGGCTCGTGAGCAAGGAGTCGATCGCGAGCAGGCTTTGGTGCGCCTCCCGCATCGTGTCGAGCGCGCCGGTGGATTCGGCCTCGTGGTCGCCGAGCGCCTTCACGATCGCGTCGATGCTGCGCACCGGCTCGCCCGGCCGCGCCTGCGCCTTGCCGAGCGCGAGCTCGAGGTCGCGCAACGTGAGGCCCGAGCGCGGCGACGCGATCGGCAGCGCGCGCAGCTCGACGTGCAACTGCGCGTCGGCGAGCGGCGCGAGCGCGTTGAGGCGCATCGTCGGATCGTCGTTGTCGTCGGCGTCGAGCAGCGGAAAGACATGCGCCCAATGGCGCTCGAGCAAGCCGTGGATCAGTTGCAGGCCGCGCGCGAGGCCCGGCACCTTTTCCTCGCGCAGCGCCGCGCGCCACAGATAGACCGCGACGCGCAGGTCGCGCGTGCGGCCAGCCAGTTCGAGCGCCTGGGTCTGCACGGCGCGCCAGTCGGGAGCGACGGCTTCGACGATCGTGTCGCCGAACTGCTGTTCGAGCTTGCCGCGCGCCGCGTCCTCGAGCGCCTGGAACGCCGGGTCATACGACAGGTCGGGCCCGCACGGCGCGTCCGCGGCGAGCGGAGCAAGCAGCGCTTCGACGTTGATCGCGGGCATGATGCGCGACTCTAGGCGTGCGCAGAGGCCTGACGAAGTTGTCCAAAGTCACCTGTCGGCGCCAGCGACGCGCACCGCTCAGAGCGAGACGGGCATCCTGATCGAGAGCGTCACGTCGGGTGTGTCGCGCGTCAGTCCGGCACCGAGCGAGATATTGACCGTGCGCGACGGATTGATGCGCACCGAATAGCCGAGCAGCAACGTGCCGAGCTGCACCCGCACCGAATCGGGGGCCGCGCCGCCGTTGATCTTCGTCTTGCCGACCGAGCTGTGGTCATAGCCGATCGAGAACGACGATCGTTCGTTGAGCGCCAGCCCCATGCCGAAGTTGAATCCGAACACGCCGCCCGGCTGGACCGAACCGATGAACGTCGTGCCCGAGTCCGTCTGCGCGCTCACGTCGTCGCGCTTGAAGCTGTAGAGGTACGAGACGGTGCCGAAGAACACCGCCGGGTCGGACGGCAGGAGCACCGTCAACCCGGGCTGCAGCCCGACGAAGCCCGAGCCGCGCGGCAGCTCGACCTGGACGCCGTCGCGCAGGCCGACGATCGTGTTCGACGTCAGCACCTCGAACGGGTCCTTGCCGGTGCGGCTCTTGTAGCGCAGGCTGCCGACGAAATACGCCGAGTCGACTCCGCCGTCGTTGAACTGGTAGCGCGCCGTCGCTTCGACGTCGCCGATGCCGTCGCCGTCGGCCTTGAACGCGGTGTTCGTCGTCGCACCCTGTCCCAGCTCGCGTCCGACGCTCGTGTCGGAGCGATAGACGTACGGCAGCCGGGCTTCCATCTCGAAGCGGCTCGTGATGCCGTAGCGGCCGGTGAGCGCCGCGGTCCACGTGTTGCGCTTCACCTCGCGCACATCGACGACGCCGATCAGGATCGCCGGGATCACCGTGTAGCCGACGAGCGCGACCCGGTTGCTCGACGAGTACGAGTACTGCAGCGACGGCTCGAGAACGAACTTGTCGCGCGGCGTCAGCACGCCGGGCTGGTCGAAGATCGGCGCGACCGCGGGCGGGCGGCCCGCGTCGCCACTCTGCCCCGACGGCGACGCAGCCGCTGCGGGCTGGGTTGCTTCGCTCTGCGCGTGCGCACCGGCGGCAAGCAGCAAGGCCGCAAAGCCAGCGCACCCGAGGCGGGTCAGTGGTGCCTGTGTCATCGAAGGTCCCCTCCGGAGTGATTGCGCCGGCGCAGACAGCACCCGCTGCGATGACGCGCACTGTACATGCGGCCCCCCTCATTCGAGTGCTGCGACCCCCTCCACCAGTGGATTGTTGCGCAGTCGTCAACTGTTAGCCTCGCCTCCACATCGACGGATCGACCGATCCAGTCACACCAACGATGGGGGACGACATTGACGAGCCACGCGAGCACGACCTCCCGGTCCGACGCGATTCCATCCGGAGCGCACTCGTGCACGACGGCGGCCTGATCTGCATCGCCGCTCCCGGCGGGGACGATTCGCTGCATGCGCGCCTGGCGGCGCTCGGATGGGACCTGCACCTCGTGCCCGACGTCGCGAGCGCAGCCCGCGCGATGCGCGAGCGGCGCTTCGGCGTCGGCCTCTTGCTGCTCGCCGGGCTCGACGCCGACGCGCTCGCGCGCGTCGATCGGTTCCTCACGCGCTCGACCGACACGACGTGGGTCGGCGTGTTCGATGCGGCGACCTTGCGGTTGCCGGTGTGCAGGCAATTGATCCTCGACCACCTGTTCGACCACCACACGACACCGGTCGACGTGCAGCGCCTGTCGCAGACGCTCGGCCACGCGCGCGGCCGTACCGCACTGCGCTCGCGCACCGCCGCCGACGACAAGCCGAAGGCGGGCTCGGGGATCGTCGGCGAAAGCCCGGCCGTTCAGGCGATGCAGCGCCAGATCGAGCGCATCGGCAAGGTCGATGCGCCGGCGCTGATCTGCGGCGAAAGCGGGACGGGCAAGGAACTCGCCGCGCGCGCGATCCACGACGCGTCGTCGCGCGCGCAAGGGCCGTTCGTCGCGGTCAACTGCGCCGCGATCCAGCCGACCCTGGTGCTCTCCGAGCTGTTCGGCCATACCAAGGGATCGTTCACCGGCGCCAACGGCGACAAGCGCGGCTACGTCGAAGCGGCGGCCGGCGGCACCTTGTTCCTCGACGAGATCGGCGACCTCGGGCTCGAACTGCAGATCACGCTGCTGCGCTTCCTGCAGGAGCGCACGATCGTGCGCGTCGGCTCGACGCGTCACGTCGATGTCGACGTGCGCGTGATCGCGGCCACCCACGTCGATCTC
>Ga0187893_10015637_pt1 | contig 10131 bp, 4 predicted proteins | sample MA1701074metaG_FD_139574 | JGI IMG/M metagenome (GOLD analysis project Ga0187893, IMG submission 139574) | White microbial mat communities from a basaltic lava cave in the Kipuka Kanohina Cave System on the Island of Hawaii, USA - MA170107-4 metaG ... | reverse complement strand
TCCAAGCCGAAAGGGGTTTCAATGACTCAAACATTTGCCCACGACTTAACCACCCGTCCTTCGACGCAGCACCAAAGGGTCAGAAGTGACTTTCCAATGACTATAAGCATAAAAGCGACTGCCGCTCCGCTTTCATTCCCGCTTTTCCGGAAAACGGTGGACCGCTTGGGGTAAGCCCTCCAGTACTCGCGATGTTGGGCCTTGCCTTCAACAATTTATAGGAGAGAGTCGTTTCATGAGGACTTGCAAGCCTGTTTTCACTCTTATATCCGTCACTTATTTAGATAAGTCCCTTCTGCCAACGTCTCTGACAAGTCGCTGACAACGACAATCGTCCCCTTCTCTGCGTTTTGTAAAGAAGCTGGTCTATGATCTGATAGAACGAAATGCGCTTTATCGAGCTGAACCATGCCAATAAGCTGAAACTTCAAACCCATAATTGGAGTTTTCTTGGAAAATCAGACCGAACTATCTAGATGATCAAGAAAGAAGCTACAGCGGCTTGAGGTCATTTAGAACACTCTCTGCTTGATCGCGTAAGTCGCGAACACTTCGGTCATTTTTCGCAATTTCGAGCGATCGGCAAAACTCTTTCACAGCGAGACGTAGGCTTATTCTTGCCTTCTTAGTTTGCAATCTTGCGGCTTGCAACCGACCGAGCTCCAGCAGCGCGATGCCCTTGCTGTTGTGGCAACTAACATTTCTAGGAGCGAGCTCCAGCGCCTTGTCAAAAGCATTAATTGATTGCCTGAAATTCTTGATTGCTTTCCCGAGATACCGTGGGCTTTCTGCCTGTAATGAGCCGAGCGTCCTAAGTGCATCTCCTTTGTTGATATGGATTATAATGTCAGCAGGAGCGCGGGCGAGCGCTTTTCCACACAGGTCAACAGCCTGCTCGCAATCGTGGTATGCCTCGTCAGACTGCGAAGGCCTGCTTCTTGCTGGAGCAAGCCTTCGAAGGCTAATAGTTTTCTCCTTCAAGGCGAGGATATTATCTGGCGCGATCCCAAGTGCGTGATCTAAACTCACAATAGCTTGTTGACAAAAGTAATTTGCTTTCTGATGCTTCTTCAGCTTAAAAAATAATTCTCCGACACATGAAAGCGCAGAGCCTTTAGTAATGTAGGCGTGAGAACTGTTGGGCGCTACTTTAACAGCTTTCTTGTAGGCGGCTATGGACGCTCTATAGTTCTTGAAGGCCTCTCTATGTTGCGAACCCTTCGTCTGCAACTCAGCGAGGCTAGCAAGTGCGTATCCCTTACTAATGTTGGCAGAAACGTCGTCTTGTGCCTCATCCAACACTCTCTGACAACTATCCAGGGCTTGCTCGTAGCTTGCAAACGCTGCCTTGTAGTCCGACAAGTCGGTTTGGAGGTCACCAATGCTTTCAAGAGCATTAGCCATATTGATGCGCACGGTAATGTCACCTGAGGCATGCAGTAGTGCCTCTTCAAGACTCGCTGTAGCTTGTTCGTAGCTCTTGATCGCTTTTTCATAATGCGCTACTTCCGATTGAATGTCACCAAGGCTTGTGAATGCTAAGCCTTTATTGTTGTGTGCTATAACGTCATGAGGCGCACTCTGCAGCGCCTTCTCAAAATGCATAATACCTTTCTTGTACCAACACGTAGCTTCTTTTCTTCGTGATAGCTCAAACAATACATCTGCAAGATTGATACTTGCGTGACCTTTATTCACATGACCGATGACATCTTCAGGAGCAATCTCTAAGAGGTCCTCGCCCTCAGTTATGGCTTTTTCAAGTGTCTGAATTGCCTCATCGTAACGCGCGCGTTGCGCTTCCATATCGCCGACACAGCTAAGGATCCATATTTTGTTCACTCGTGCCGTAACATCGTCACCATCCGATTTAACTGGTTGCTCACACGCTGCGATGGCTCGTCTGTAAATCTCACCAGCTTCGTCGTAGTGTGATAGCTCGGCCTCTACCTCACCTAAACTTCCAAGCGCCTTCGCCTTATTGATCTGTGCATCAGCGTAATCATGAGCATCAGCGGGTATTTCATCAAAGGCATTCGTAGCTTCCCTGTAACTCTGAATCGCCTCTTTGTGAAGCGATCTACCAGCTTGTACATCACCGAGGCTTGAAAGCGCCCAACCCTTGTTGTTATAAGCTTCAAAGAAACTTGAATCGAGCTTCAGCGTCGCCTCACACGCATCCACTGCTTTTTTGTAACTCTCAATTGCTTTATTGTTCTTTGCAAGCGTCGCTTGTACATCGCCCAGTTTTGCAAGTGCCAGTCCTTTCTTGTTTTGGGCTCCGATTTGATCGGGTACATTTCCCATTGCTCGATCGAATGCATCAATGGCTTCTACATACGTTTTTATAGCCTCATCATGGCGAGATAGGTTCGCAAAGTAATCACCCTCCGTGAGGCAGACTTTGCCGTAGGTGAAGTCTGTCTTCACATCAAGCTCGTTTCGTATCTCTTGCAATGCATGACATAGATCATAGCGACCAGACTCTAACGCTGATTCGAATACTTCCACCCACTCATCCACCGCTCGTTTCCAATCCAGGTGATTTGCATGATAGATAGCTTCAACTTTTGCAAGTTCCTCGCCCGCTCTCGCTCGCTCGCGGTAGTACTTTTCCATTACTTCATCGGCTTGGCGAATCACTTCATCCGGGCGCTCGCGCAGAAGACGCCTCACGAGGAGATGAATATGAAGCCAACCCTGCCGACTTCCCTCCCAAACGAAGGAGAAACTCCTGAGCACATGAAAGTTTGGTAAAGTGCTCTGAAAACCTAACTCACGTCCTAATATGATGTAGATATCTTGGGTAAACGCCCGGCAGGCGCTCAACGCTCGAATCGCGTACTCTAGATTTACGTCAACGTACTTCAGAAGCGTCGCCAACAGTTCAGGGATCCTCATTGATGAGTGCAGGTGCGTGTGGAAATTGGAAGGTTCAATGGGTATCTTCTTATCAATTGCAGCATGGACGACTTCAGCGCACATCCTGAGCAAAAGCGGATGTATCTCTCGTGCCGAGACGCTGGCGTATTCGATTAGTGCATGTTGCATGGGTACATCTACAATTCCGGTGCGCTGAAGAAATGAGGAGGCGTCTTCATAAGATAGATGTCCGATCAAGCTGAAAACCAGGTCTTCCTCTCCAATGGCTGCCTTGCTTGCTTTGGGCCATCGGGGAGGTTCTCGGCCAGCAATGACCACCTTTATCCTGGACCTGCGATCCAGAGATTTAAGTAGGATTCTGAACCATTCGTCGCGATAGAAATAAGGATCGCTCTCTCGATCTCCGGCCTTCCAAAAAGCTTCATGAGTGTCGAAAAAAAGAACGACTCTTTCGGGTGCTCCTTCGGCCCGCATCGCTGTGTTCAAATCTTGTGAGAAGACCTCCGGCAGTCGGTCAATCAATTGCGTCCTTGGATCGAGCCTTGAAATGTCTTCGAATTGGTCTCTATCGATTTTCCATTTGTGTGCGAAGATTGTGAAGCTTAGGTCAAGTTTCGGACCAAACAGTCCAATTGTTGCATTGATGAGTGATGCATAAGAGGTCCCCGTGACGACATCGATGAAGTTAGCCATCAAATCCTGGGTGGGCATCAGGCTCTTGATCATATTGCCTGAGAGGTTCAGCCCTTTATGCAAATACCAAATATATGTGAAGTCGAAAAGAGGAAAGCGAAAACCATAGTTCATCAGGTCTTGCCGTAGCATCCGCAGCGCCGTGGGAGCTTCCTGAGAAGCTCCATCTAGGAAAGTTACAGGCCGATGGTGGAAATCAACAAAAGCGGAAGGAATAGCTCTTGCTCCCTCGGCGTTTGTCAAATTTGACACGAATTCGACGTCTGCCAACTCCTTTACATAGCTCCAGTTTTCCTGCGAGAGTTTCTTGCAGCATCGTTCGCGCAGAAACCGTAGAAGCATCGTTTTGCCGTTACCGCCATCTCCGTAGAAAAAGATGATTCTGTCGAGAGACGAGTTTTCGCCTGCTCGATCTTCATTGAGGACATTAGCAAAGAGTCTTACCGCATGATGTCGGTCGGTGAAGAAGTCTAGTTCATCGCAGGTTTCTTTGACGGCGTGGTTTCGTCCGATTCCTTCGCGTGTAGACATTGCAAAAACTCCTGAGGAAAAGGTGGAATCGCTAGGTTTCGCCAAGTGTTGTCGGTCGATTCCGAAGGCCGGAACGGGCGCGAGAATCGAATCGCGAGAGTCGCACGCCTTGAGAGATCAGCCTGGTCGCTATGCGAGGCGAGGGCACAATATTACAACCATTTGTCTGGAGTCAATCGGAAGGCTTGCCTCGTTGATGTCAAGCAGCTTGTGCAAAAGCTGGAGAGTGCGTTTGCCCCATTTTTGGTTGTAGGCGAGGAAGATCACAAAAATGCGATCAACACTCCACTATGCAGTCAGATCTGGATCAAGCGTCGCGCGTGCGTAAGCACGATTATGCCTTTAATTCTGAACTACTGATCAGGTGAAAGCGGATATGAACGCGGAAATTAAATTCCTTCATTTATATCTTGCCTGATCTAAGTTCTTCGAAATCGATCGTTTTTGCTGCATCGCGAAGTGCGACCGTCCGTCTCTGAATCAAAAGCACTACCTTAAATGTATTTGCACAACGTCGAACGCATGCACCTTAACTCGTCGTCTACCTTTCATGGAGACAATTCACGGTGCCTCCACCCAACTGGCTCGAAGGCACATCCTAGAATTAAATGGTCGACGTATCGTGTGCTCATCGAGCAGGAGTCTCAAAAACTTATGACGCCGGTTTCACTTACGCTACACAGTTCGTGGGACAACGATGGTCTGGTGGTGGGAAGTTTCCGTTTTGATGGGAGACCAGTTCGAATTGCACTTGCCAGGTTAATTTCATGTGGGTATTCCTTTGCGGCTCGGGTTGGTAAGCCAACGCTTAACCTGCCCGAGGAATGCCCACACGTCATCGTCCGTTGGCTTCACATAGCTGTGGGTCGCGGGATCTTCACCCATCTTCTCAAAGATGCTGATCAGCCACGCAGGGCTATGCCCGGTCGCACCGAGATGCGTCAACCATGACTCAAGTTCACCATGCGGGACCACGAACAGTCCGTACTCCCTAAGTCTTTCCAAGAGATTAGTGGCGGCCTCCCTGTCGCCCTCTGTGAGCAACTGCAGGCCGCCGTCGCGCTTCATATTTCTCCCGGTTTGATCAAGACGCTGTTTCACAGCTGATCGCACGCTCGACAGGGACGTGCGATCAATCTCCGGTACAAACCCACTCTCGAGGTACGATGTCCAAACTGTACCTCCTTCTTTTAGTATGTCGATATCGACAATGCCAGCCGCAGGAATCCCTAGTTCCCTGAGTGGGCGAATGATGGTTTGGATAGTCTGCTTGTTCTGCGCATTAATAAATAGGCAGTTCGGAATTCCTAGCTCCGGCTTGTAGCGCTGAAGACGCTCGTTGATTTCCTGGTAGAACGCTCTGTCCGCATCAGCTTCAGTTATCACCACAAACTCGTAAAAGAGTCCGCTAAGTACGCCTGTGGACCTCAAGAGCGGGTTTCTCATAAGGCGAAGAATGTCGTCGTTAGGGAGCACTCTGGCCGTTGCAACTCCGCCTCTGTAGGTAAGTCGGATGATGTTCACCGGAGCTCCCGATTGGATACACCCCATCACAAAGTTCGGGCTATGGGTCGATACAAAAAGACGCTTCTCTGAACCGAGACTTGCTCGTGCAATTTCATCACCGAGTTTGAACGCAAGAGATGGGTGTAAAAATGCCTCTGGTTCGTCAATCAGTAAGATGGCAGGATCTCCAGCGATGATTTCCGTGATCATTCCGGTGAATGCTTTCACGCCATCGCTAGCCTCCTCAATTGGCAAAGATGCCGAATGGAAGAGAACCGCTTCATCGTGAATACCGCGCTCCTCGATGTGCGAGCTGGGCGGGCGAGGAGAGAGACGTAACCGCAGATGACCGAGGTTCGTGGGATCGATAGCGAAAAACGCGCTGAAAGCGTCATGAATGATCCGTCGTACCTCTATCCGTTTGGTGTCATCCCTAAAGAGAACTTGAAAGCTTGTGTGTGGCGGCTGTTGAAGATCCCCGGCCGCCTGCTGATTGATGAGGCTAATTCGACTTTGACCATCGAGGATTAGGGTGTTGTATTGCAGATACCACTGGCAGAAGTGGTTTGCTTGAGAGTTTGTGTTTTTGAACGCCTCGATCAAACTCTGCCGGTTCAACTGATGTCGCGCACCGCGTTTTCCCACGATTACGTGGTCTGGGAGCACGGCCTCGGCTGCATGCGGCTTTAGCGTTACGCGAGCAATCTTTTCTTCAGCAGCAGCCTCCGAAAAAACGTTGAATTCAATCTCGTCAACGATTACGTCAGTGGTGCTTTTCTGTCCGGACTTACAGAAGCGATGAATTTCCGATAACACTTTGCTCTTGCCAGAGTTGTTTGGTCCAACGAACACTGTCACGGGTGTTGTCGAAATCATTTCGGCCGACGACCCCGGCCCCTTTCCAAACCTCAAGCGGAGATTCTTGATCATTCTGTTTGCGGTGCGCAGTCCTGAAATATGAAACCTATTGTCATAGCCAGTTGACCGGGCGCGGCCATCCGTAACGACTTCGATTCAATCGAACAAAGTTAAGGATCGCTCCCTGGCGTTGTGAAGCAGGCATCTTAGACTCTCGGCTGGTGTGAGCTCCATAGTGGAGTAGCATCCCAAGCTTGATTGATCCCCGAAACAGCGATTTATAGATTTCTAGGCCTACATATCATAAGTCTAAAACCGTTTTCAGTTGAATGTGTCAGTAATATTCCCGAATGTATCTGTATGCTTTGTCGAACAGCTCCTGGTCCTGATGGATCTTGTACTTGAACAGCGTCTTCCGTAAGGCCAGCTTTATCTCGCGCTCTCCGGCGTGTGTACTCTGCCAGCCGTCGAAGCGGACGTACCGCACGATCTCGTCGATGTCGTTCACCACACGTTCCACGATAATCGGAGTATCCGAATTTCGCGCCTCTTCGAAGAGCTGAGTGAGAGCCGCCTTCCCCTGTTCCTCCCGTCCCATAGGAGGCGCCGCGCGCTCGGCGGAGACAACATCGCGAGCTAAATTGAGCAGCTCCTTGAGAAACTCCACGCTCGTCAGAAGGCCTCGCGCGTGGCGCTCCTTGAGGGCTTCCAGCCGCTCTCCGAGCTCCCTGAAACGCGGGTCGTGCAAACGCTTTCGAAGCCACCGCGAAACCTTGATTTCGATTTCTTTCGCCCTCTTATTGGGATCCGGAGTGCCCAGCACAGCTTCGAGGAGGTCGGCGTCGAGCACGAGTGTCTCGAGATCATCGCGTATTGCGTCAACGTGCACGTGCTCGTGAATCAGCTCGATGGTTTTCGGGCCAAGCGCATGCCACAGGAGACGGCCGGTGCCAGTCGAGGGCCGCACCGATTCGTAGACATGCGTCAGCCAGCGGTAGTCGATCTCGTACTGAGTCAAGAGGGGATCGGGCGAAATGGCTTCCCACAGGCGACCTAGGTAACTGTACTCAGCGGCAAAACGATCTCGTGCATCATTGTTTGGCAGACAGGCTTGCGCAGCCATTAGCCCTTCGTAGCCTGTGACGGTGCGATCGACTCCAGGGAAGTACGCGATACATTTCTGGACTGCCTCCGGTAGGCGCGCGGACAGCTCGCTGATGTTCTTGACGACCCTAGTGATTCCTTCTTCGTCGAACTGAATGGCCTGCGCCACATCGTCGAACACTCCGAGGTAGTCGACGATGAGCCCATGGGTCTTCGATTCACCGTAGGGCCGATTCGTACGACAGATCGCCTGGAGCAACGTGTGGTCCCGGAGCGGCTTGTCGAGATACATAGCCTGCAGGATCGGCGCGTCGAAACCGGTCAGGAGCTTCGACGTGACGATTAGCACGTTCAGCGGGTCGGCTGCGTCGCGAAACCGATCGAGCAGCTTCTCCTCGGCGTCGCGGTCGCGACGGTACGCCGAGTACTCGTCCTCACCGCTATTGACCGTCATGACGATGTCGGACATCTCGGGCGGCAAGTACTCATCGAGAGCCTTCTTGTAAAGCACGCAGCTTTCGCGATCGAAAGTGACCACCTGCGCGCCGAAGCCGTTCGGCGCGACCTTCTCCTGGAAGTGCCGCGCGATGTCGGCGCAGATCTTCCGAATCCGTTCCGGCGACTTCACCAGCACCGCCATCTTCGCGGCAGTCTTCGCCAGTTGGTCCCTGTCCAGGTCGCTGAGGCTGCCGGTGAGCTGCTTGAACGCCTGGTCGATGGCGTCTTTGTCGATGTGCAGCTCCAGCAGCCTCGGCTCGAAGTGGAGGGGCATCGTCGCTCCGTCGCGGATCGACTCCTCGAAGCCATAGCGGCTCATGTAGCCGGCCTTGTCCTCTTCCGCTCCGAAAGCGTAGAACGTGTTTCGGTCTGCGCGGTTGATTGGCGTTCCTGTGAGGCCGAAGAGAAACGCGTTCGGGAGCGCCTCGCGCATTTTGCGGCCGAGATCACCCTCTTGCGTACGATGGGCCTCATCGACCATGGCGATGATATTGCTGCGAACGTTCAGCACTCCTCCGGCCTCGCCGAATTTGAAAATCGTCGTGATGATGATCTTCCGAGTGTCCTGCGTGAGCAGTCGCTGGAGTTCAGACCGGCTGTCGGCTTTCACAAGGTTCGGAGTATCCGCGGTGTAGAAGGTGCTCGAGATCTGGGTATCGAGGTCCACTCGGTCGACGACGATCATCACGGTCGGATTCTTCAGCGCAGGATGCAGGCGCAGCTTCCGCGCCGCGAAGAGCATCAGAAGAGACTTGCCGGATCCCTGAAAGTGCCAGATGAGCCCCTTCTTCGGGTGCCCTGCGACGACGCGCTCGACGATCTGGTTCGTAGCTTCGTACTGCTGGTGCCGGGCGACGATCTTGATGCGGCGCTTCTTCTTGTCAGTGGCGTACGCTGTGAAGTTTGCTAGTAGGTCCAGGACGACGTTCGGTCGAAGCATCGAGTCGATCGCCTGCTCGATGCGCTTCAGCGCCGGAGTCGCGGCGTCCGCCTCAATCCGCCACGGTCCCCACAGATCAACCGGCAGCCCGATGGAGCCGTATCGGAACTCCTTGCCCTCCGTCGCGATCGACATGACGTTGGGCACGAACAGCTCGGGAACGTTGCGCTCGTAGTCCTCGTGGACCTGAACCGCGGCGTCGAACCAGCTCTGGCTCGCACGCACGGGCGTCTTCGCCTCGAAAACGACGAGCGGGATGCCATTGACCAGCAGAACGAGGTCAGCGCGCTTCTCGCTCGCGCCGGCACGGCAGGTGAACTGCGTGGTGACGACGTAATGGTTGCGTTCGAGATCGTCGAAGTCAATCAGCCGAACGGTCACGTGCTCGCCGCGCTCGCCGAAGGGCATAGACCGCTCGCCCGTGAGCCACGCCGCGAACTCCTCGTTGGCCTTTACGAGGCCGTCACTTCTGACGCCCATGAGGATAGCGCGGAGCCGGTACAGTACATCGTCCGCGCGGTCGGGCTGAGCAGCAATCGCCGGGTTGAGACGACTGAGCGCCTCGCGCAGCTGATCTTCGACTAGGATTTCGTGCCGCTGCCGCGAAAGGTTCTGAGACGCGAGGAAGTGCCAACCGAGGCCGGAGACGCGGCCCTGCCGGCGGGCGACGCCGGGGCCGGCAGCGGTGTGATGCGTAATGCTCCCGCACAGGCGGTCTCGGATGAAGGCTTCGACAGTGTTAGACTCGTTGAAGGTCATCGACTGAATCTCAGCATGTCGTTCGCAACTCTGCTCGCCAACAGAGCGGATTCTTTGGCTCTCTGCCGGTGCGCTCGCCAAGCCTCCCTGAGGCGATCGACGTACTCGATCACGCGTCGTTGGTAGTCAAGCTGCGCCAGTGGGATTAGCACTGTGCGGAGGTTCGAGGCGTTCACATTGGTCTGGCTCACGGCGCGTGTGGCGAATCTCATGACCTGTCGTCGACCGACGGGAGCATTGAGAAATGCGCACAGGTAGTCTGGAAGGAGCCTGTCTTGCTTCGTCTTCAGTCGTATCAAATACGAAGCGAACACATGGTTGCCATCAAGCTTATAAACGCCCGTACGGCCGACGAGTTC
>Ga0187893_10015636_pt1 | contig 10133 bp, 4 predicted proteins | sample MA1701074metaG_FD_139574 | JGI IMG/M metagenome (GOLD analysis project Ga0187893, IMG submission 139574) | White microbial mat communities from a basaltic lava cave in the Kipuka Kanohina Cave System on the Island of Hawaii, USA - MA170107-4 metaG ... | reverse complement strand
TTCACGTCAATCGGCGACTTCCCTGCCAATTCGATACGTCCCAGGTGATAGGGGTTCCCCTCCACAATGGCCACGCTCAGGTCAGCCACTTTCTTACCGTCCGGTGCATCGAGCGAGGTCTTGATTTCCACGTCCAGGTATCCCAGGGCCAGATAAGCCTCGCGGACCGCTAGAATTCCCGCGTTGATCTTGGCCAGGTTTGCCATCGCCTTGGGTTGAAGGCTCAACATCGAAGCCACCACGGTGTCGCGCAGGACCGTGGCCCCTGTGACCTTCACAGTGCCCAGTTGGTACGCATTGTTCTCCGTTATCTTCAACACCAGGCTCATCGTTGCGCTGCCGGCAGGACCCAGGTCGAAGTCCGGAGGATGAATAACGGCCTTCACGAAGCCGCGATTGCGATAAAACGCCAACAGCATTCTGCTGGCATGGACAATGCGATCGTTGTTGTAGGTGTCCATGAACTCAGGTCGCACTTGTGCCGTAACCGTTCCCGCGCTGCGAAAGATTGCCTTCAAATCCTCCAAAGCAAAGGATCTGTTTCCAATGAAGTTGAGGTTCTCCGGAGGAACCTTCAGTCCGGCCAGGGCACCCTGCTGGGCGGGTGATGGCAAAACGGCAAGAACCAGCCACAGCAGGACAGGTACGGTACTCTGGCGAAGCATTCGACCGGGTCCGAAACCGCGTCGTCCATCGAACAGCTTGCAATTCATGGTGCGACCTCCTTGTAGAACCCAAAGTACAAGGCCCATAGTGCTGGACCTGGATGGGCACGCGATCTGTCTAAAACCGTGCGACTCCCATTATGGCGAGAGCACGCGCCCGCTTGAATTCTGAGAGCGCGGACCTCTCATCCGGCCCTGCCACCCTGCGGGCGCACCAGCTTGGGTGGCGCCCGCTCTCCCGGGCACTGACCATCGGCCAACTTCCAAAAACGGCGTGTGGCATAATGACAGCATGGCGCTGATTGACCCACTGGACGAAAAACTTGCCAACATTCCGGTCGAGCCTGGAGTCTACCTCTATAAAGACTCCAAGGGGAGAATCATCTATGTCGGCAAGGCCAAGTCGCTCCGTAATCGCGTCCGCACCTATTTTCAGGAATCGCGAAACACCGATTTCAAGCTCGATCACCTGCTGGCGGAGATTGCCGATCTTGAGTTCATCGTGGTGGGCAACGAAATGGAAGCGCTGGCGCTGGAAAACAATCTCATCAAACGCCACAAGCCCAAGTTCAACATCCTGCTGCGCGACGACAAGACCTACCCCTACATTAAGCTCACGTTGAACGAGGCGTATCCGAGAATCTATGTGACCCGGCGGGTCAAGAAGGACGGCGCACTTTACTTCGGACCTTACTTTCCTGCCAGCCTGGCTCATCGTACCTTCAAACTGATGAGCCGTTACTTCCAGATCCGCACCTGCACAATCGACGTTGATGGAAACCGACCGCGTGTCTGTCTCGACTACCACATCAAGCGGTGCATGGGTCCGTGCGTGGCAACGGTCTGCAGCCGAGAGGAGTATGCCAGCCGGGTGCAGGATCTGAAACTCTTCATGGAAGGCAAGCGCACCGAAATGGTCAAACGGTTAACGGAGAAAATGGAGATCGCCGCCGCCGAAGAACACTTCGAGGTAGCCGCTCACCTGCGGGATACAATTCGGACCATCGGCCAGCTCGCCGAGCCTCAACGGATTTCTTCCAGCCAGGTTTCGAACGCGGATGTTTTTGCACTGTACCGGGAGGACGCAAAAGCCGCGGCCCAACTCTTTCACCTCCGAGGCGGGAAAGTGGTCGACCGCCGTGAGTTCTTCTGGGAAGACCTGCTGGAAAGCACAACCGAGGGCGAGATTCTGGCGTCTCTCTTAAAGCAGTACTACTTCAGTTCAGATTTCACGCCCGATGAAGTGTTTGTACCCGCCGACTTCGAAGATCGGCAACTACTCGAAGACTTTCTGTCTCAACGAAAGGGCCGGCGCATCGAGATCAGAATCCCGCAGCGCGGTGTGAAGCGAACTTTCGTACATCTGGTCAATCAGAATGCGAAGCTTTCGTTCGACCAGCGGTTTCGAATCTTGAATCCATCTGCCGGCGCGATCAGCGAAGGATTGGCCAACGCATTGGGTCTGGAAACGGCGCCGCGGCGCATCGAGTGTTTCGACATCTCCAACATTCAGGGCACCGATTCGGTGGCCTCCATGGTGGTTTGGGAAGACGGCAAGATGAAAAAGAGCGACTATCGCAAATTCATCATCAAGACCGTGGAGGGCGCGGATGACTTTCGCAGCATTCGCGAGGTGGTCTTGCGCCGTTACAAACGACTTCGAGAGGAAGCGCAACCCCTGCCCGATCTGGTGCTGATTGACGGAGGACTTGGCCAACTGCACGCGGCTGCTTCGGCGCTGGAGGAACTGGACCTGCCCACTCAGCCGCTGGCCAGCATCGCCAAGAAGGAAGAAATCCTCTACGTTTTCGGCAGCGAGGAAGACCCTGTCGTTCTCGACAAGCACTCACCCGTGCTGCATCTGGTGCAAATGATTCGCGACGAAACCCACCGCTTTGCCGTGACGTTTCACCGCCACCGCCGCTCAAAAAGAACGTTGGTTTCCGCCATGTCGGCGATTCCGGGAATTGGGGAAAAGACCGGCAAGCTGCTGTTGAGAAAATTCGGCAGCGTCCAGAATATCGAACAACAAACACTGGAAACGCTCGCACAGGAGGTCGCTCCGCGGCTGGCGCGCCGGGTGTATGAGCATTTTCATCCAGCCGCAAGTCAGGAAGCCCAGCCAGACATCGAAGTGAAAGTCTGAGACCAGCCGCCTCTCGGGTGAGGATGCGTGCCGGTCTTGGACCTGACCTCCAGTACCTTCCCCGCCCATTCAGGAACTCGTCACAATGCACCATCGCCGCTCCGTTCACCAGGTTGTCCTCCGTCGTTGATGACCGCATGAGCCATGAAGGGATTGTTCCCGCTGGTTCTCCTTACCTGGGCATACCCTTGACTAACCCCGGGCGCATGCAACGCAAGCATACTGTTGATCTGAAGCCAACGCCGTGCTCTCACGGAGATTCCTTCAATGGTGAATGCTTTGGTTCCCGTGGTTCCGTTGTAGATGTCGAGGGTGAAGACATCTGTGCTGGCATCCGTCTCGCCAGTGTTTACGAGCGCCAAATTGCCGCGGCTTTCCGTGGCCTGCTGCAGGCCGTAGAGCCACGCTCTGCTTGTGGAGGTTGCTCCATTGGGAACAGCATTGTAGAAGAGGGTCTTGGCTGAACCTGGGAGATTCGTAACGGTCAGCTCGCTCGAGATAATGGGCGTTTCGGCAAGGACTGGCAAAGACTGTCCGGTGCGTCCAGACAGCGAGGTTTCAACTACTGGAAAGACGAAGGCCCCTTCGAAGTTCGCCTGGTAATTAATGACTCCGTAAGCATTATAAGGAGCAGTGCCGCTGATCCGCTCCACGATCAATCAGGCTTGGAAATCCATCACGTTGTTGGAACGAGGAACGCGACGCCGGGGCGAGGGGCATCGTTCTCAGAGTAGTACGATAATGAATCTCGAACGCGGATGAGAGAGATCACCAGAATCTCAGAGTTTAAAGCCTCTCAGGATCACTTGGCGTCCGGGGGTTCGCAAAACCAGACGAGCGCCTCTTCAGCCGAGGCTCCGGGTGGAGCCTCCTTGGCCAGGGGGTGGGTGTCTTTGAACCGTCGAAGCAGGGTTTGCTGCAGTTCGTGAAGCTTGGCCTGGTGCTTGGGGAGCTGCGCCAGATTTCTGGTCTCGCCGGGATCAAGCTTCAAGTCGTAGAGCGCGTGCGTAATCCCAGGCGGAGGATTGCCGGTGGCGTAGCCCAAGCCCAGGTCGGCCTTGCCCGTCGTAAAAACATACTTCCACCCGGCCGTGCGCAGCATGACGCGGTTGTCCACGAGATACTCGCTGAAAACCGAGTCGCGATGCTGGTTTGTCTTTCCATCGATGACGGATACGATGCTTTTCCCCTGCACGCCGTCAATATCCGCAACCTTCAGCTCTTCCAGGATTGTGGGCACCAGGTCGATGAATTCCACCAGCGCCTCGGTAGCTTTTATCTGCCCTTTGCCCGAACCTCGTCGAACAATCAGCGGCGCTCGCACAGCCGGTTCCCACATGGAGTGCTTTTCGAATCGTCCGTGATGCCCCAGCAAGTAGCCATGGTCGCCCACGTAGATCACCAGGGTTGACTCCTCGAGTCCCAGGCGCTTCAGTTCATCCAAAACCAGGCCGACGTTTTTGTCGAGATACTCAACAGAGCTGTAATACGAAGCCGCAATGCCGCGCTTATCGGCGTCGGTCAGGTCCCGGAACACAGCGGGAATCCAAGGTCGATCTTCAGGCGAGGTTTGCGGTAAGGGCATCTTGGCAGGATTGTACTTGCCGGCATATTCAACCGGGAAGTCAAACGGTGAATGGGGCTGGTTGTAGCTCAGCCACAGGCAAAATCGATTGTCTTTGTTGTTACGCAAGAATTCGATCGCCTTATTGGAGAAGTAGGTTCCTTCGCTGTCCGCGTCGAGAATTCCGACCGGCAGGCCATCCGCATTCAGCCAAATCCGGGCCGGATCCTTAAAAGGCTGCCAGACCGGCTTCACCCTGGTGTTGGGCGGCAGCGGCTGCGCAGGATGTTCCTGAAGATATTTCCGGTAGTCCGGCTTGTCGAAGCGATACTCGAATCCATGCTTGAGATCGCTGTTGAAATGCATCTTGCCCACAGCCCCGGTTGCAAATCCTAAGCCCTTCAAATGATCGGCGATCGTAATCTCATTCTCAGCCAGGGGTGTTTTCAGAACCGTAACACCGGCCGCGTGCGGCAGTTTGCCCGTGATCAACGACTGTCGTGACGGAGTGCACATAGGGCAGTTCACGTAGGCCCGATCGAAACGGGTGCCGTGAGAGGCCAGCTGGTCGAGGTGCGGCGTGCGCACGATCTTGTTGCCATAACAGCCCAGCACCTCCGCAGAGTGGTCGTCTCCCATGATGAAGAGCACGCTGCGGATCGGCTTGGCGTTTGGGCTTGACGGCTGTGAAAGCAAGCGGTCAGAGGCGACAGGAATGCCAAGCGCCAGGAGAATTGGAAGACAGAGCCTAAGTCGCATTCTTCGATTCCTCGCGGTGGCTGATTGAGGCCACAATGGAAATTACCATAACAGCTTCAGTCCGAACTGAATCTCGCGCGCGGCACGCGCACTGGATATCTGGCCAAAGAACGCACTTTGCACACCCAGATCGGGTTGAGCGAATTGGGTATGATTGAAGGCATTGTAAAACTCCGCCCGAAATTGAAGTTTGAGGCTTTCGTTAAGCTGCGTGTCCTTGAACAGCGACAAATCCCAGTTGTTCAATCCAGGAATCTCAACCACATTTCTCCCGCTGTTTCCAAAAGTCCCCAGAGGCGTCACTGTGAAGCAGGACGTGTCGAAATAGCGAAGCAAGGTTCTTTCTCCCCGCGGCAGATTGCCATCGCAAGTCCGGTTGGCACGCTGGAAGGGAAAGCCTCCGACATTTGCCCGGTCTCCGGAGACAGTGACGGAAAAAGCGTTGCCGGTATTAAAACTTCCAATGCCATGGACCTGCCACCCTCCGACAAGCTTTCCGGCCAGTCCCCTGGCGTTTGACATCCAGGACCGACCCTTCCCGAACGGCAGCTGATAGCTGAAGCTGGTGGCGAACCGCTGGCGTACGTCGAAGTCTGAACTGCCACGATCACCCCTCAAATCTCGAATGTTCTGATGCCACGAACCTCCCGAGCCACGGGATGCTGTGTCAATCGAGTGCGACCACGTGTAAGACTGGAGGAAAGCCAGGCCGTTTGCAAAGCGCCGCTCCAGGCGCGCTTGCAGCGAATGGTAGTTGGAGTTTTCCTGAAACAGAGCGGAAAGAATATCGCCAAACGTCGGATACGGTCGGCGCTCCACAATGGGGGTGGGACTCGCCGGATTCGTGGGCAGCACCGCCTGATTAATATTGGTCCGCTCGGCCAACTTGTGGCCCACACTTCCCACGTATGCGACCTCACCCAGAAGTTGGCCCGGCAGTTCCTGCTGCCAGCTCAGGTTCCACTGCTGAAGATAGGGAGTGCGGTCACTTGGATCTACCGAGAACGGAGACAATGTGCTCACGGGAAAACTGGGACTGGCCGGATTCGGGAACAGATCTCGATCCACGAGCAAATTCGGTGTGGTCAGTGATCCCACGAGTGCGGCGGCAACCACAGTGGGCGGCGTGTTGATCTTAAACTGCAGCTCGTTTCCCTGAGTCTTTGCGTAAAACACACCGTAGCCCGCGCGAATCGCTGCAGTGTTTGTCAGGCGGTAGGCAATACCGAGGCGCGGCGCAAAATTGTTGGTGTCCTTAAACCAGATTCCAGGACGAAGACTGGGATCCAGGACAACGTTGGGAAGTCTCAAAGGCGTCTGATTTTCGCTCAGCCCCACAATCAATTGGCGTTTGCCCGTGTCGAAATACCCTTCCTTGCCGTCAATCTCGCTGAATGGCGTGTCGTACTCATAGCGGAGTCCCAGGTTTAGAGTGAGGCGTGAGTTGAGCCTGATGTCATCCGCCAGAAAAAGGTTCGTTGATTTCGACCGCCAGTTCGCCAACCCGAGACCCACCTGAGCGGTCGCTGAAGAGGCATAGCCCAGCAGAAAGTCGGCTACCGAACTTCCGCTATAACGTCCGTCAAATGCGACTGTGCCGTTGTTGTTTAAGCCGAGGCGAAGTTGAAACTGGACGGCTCTGAAATCCACACCCAGATTGATATTGTGCTTGCCCCGATTCAGCGAAACCGTATCGCTGATCTGGTACAGATTGTCGATGCCACCCTGGTTGATACCCCCGCCACCTCCGAGGGTGTAACCTTGCGTGGCGGTAAAGTTGGGCAGGCCGAATTCCGCCTCCACCTGGTTCAGGTTCTTAAACCCGATCTCGGACGCCAGACTTCGGTCTGCGGGAAACCAGGAATTGAAGACTTTGGCGCGATTATAGCCGAGCTTCACCACATTCAGCGTACGAGGGCTGAAGACGTGAGTCTCCTGAAAAATGAAATTCTTGCCGCCGTAAGGGAAAATGCTTCCAGAAAATATTGGCAGGCCGGGAGCCTGCAGGCTGGAATCAAAATCGGTGTAGCGGCCGAAGAACGAGTCTTTCTCAGACAGCGTGTAGTCGAGGCGTGCCGTGAATTGATCGTCGTTGCGGTCGCGGCTGCGCGTGGCCACTGTGTTTCGGCCGGCGATACTGAAGCCGGGAGTGGGTTCAGGGATGTACTGCATGAAGTTTCGCGCCACTTGCGAGATGCGATCGGCAGGAATGACATTTCCGGGAAACGGTTGTCCCGTGAGCGGATCCAGAATGGCGGTGGCTCCGGACGCAGGATCTCGCTTCGTGGATGGCAGTCCCCCGAGATTCCCGTTCAACTGCGCCCGCGTGGGGACCAGCGCCGTCAGCGTGCTGCTGCGACGATTCCGGAATCCTTCATAGTTGCCAAAAAAGAACAGGCGGCTCTTTATGATAGCCCCGCCGGCGGAGGCTCCAAACTGGTTATACCGCAGCGGCGACTTGCGGCGATTGTTGAAGTTGTCAAAAAAATTGGCGGCGTCCAGTTTGTCGTTGCGGAAGAACTCATACACCGAGCCGTGAAAGTCGTTGCCGCCCGAGCGGGTCACCATGCTCACAATGCCGGATCCCTGGCCATAGTCTCCACTGAACAGATTTTTTTGAATTTTGAACTCCTGGGCGGCGTCTACCGAAATCAGGATGCTGGGAGAATTGAACCACGAGCTCCGCATTTCCACTCCGTCCAAGAGGTAGCTATTCGTGTCGCCGCGCCCCCCGGAGACATGGACGGCAAGGTCTTCGCGTCCTGATTGATTCGTGATCGTCGCGCTGCGCGCGTTGTAAGCCGGAACAACGCCGGAAGAGATGTTGGCCAGCTGCATGAAATTGCGGCCATTCAGGGGAAGGTCCACAATACGCTCCCGCTCGATGACCTGACCAACCGATGAAGTCTCTCCTTCCACCGCCACCGGACTGGCCTGAACTACGACCTCTTCCGTCACTTCACCGACTTGAAAGCTCACATCCACGCGCACCGTCTGATTTACCAGCAGCGTGATGTTTTCCACTTCCTGCCGTTTGAATGACGCTGCGCTGCCGCTGAGCTTGTAAATGCCTACCGGCAATTGGGGAGCCGTGAAGTTGCCGTCCGCATCGGTAACGACCACGCGGCGCAACTGGGTCTGAACATTGGTGAGGACGATTTCGGCGCCCCCAACAATGGCACCACTCTGGTCGAACGCAGTGCCGACAACAGTTCCTGAGGCGATCTGCGCCCGGAGCAAAGGGGCCGTCCAATTGAGCAACAGAACTGCGATCAGGGTGAAGAGTTTTTTGGTAGTCATGTTGGTCGCAACCTCAAAGTCAATTCCAGTTAGGTTCACTGCGAGAGATTCCAGCGTCTCGGCCGGTCTGTCTCCTGCGAAAAGTAGTCGCCGTATCCCAAGTTTGGCTGAGGTGGTAGAGACATTATAGATGAGTGACCTTTGGATTCAAAAGTTTCTTATCTTTTGCGAACGCGAGGGCGATGCTAAGGCTACCGAATCGAATCATCCATCTGGCGCTAAGGCTGGTTTTTTGAGAAAGTTAGCGTTCGGGAAACGAACCCTAACTAGGATCGAATCCATCCTCCCTCTGACGCTTCTCCCTCGCGACCGTGAAGCTGTGAAAGAACGTAGGATGGCACTTTTCACTGTCGGATCGAAAGCTGTAAGGTAAGGGTGCAGCGTAGCGTTTACTCTCAGAAAGGAACTGCCGCTCAGCCAGCGGCGGCTACGATTTTTTCAAAGCTCTCTTTAAACGGGAGTCGCTAGACGTACATTTCGGGGTAAGCATGACACCATGAACAGCCAAGTGCCTTACGAAGACTCGCCTTATTTTGGGCTTCCTGCAATTGCGGGCCTCCTTGGAAAGTCAAGGGCTCGTGGTACCGGGTCCGGCCGAAACCACCGGCACCCAAGGCGACCCTCCTGGCGTCAATCGGGTTGTCTTGCTTTCGGTCTCTTGTGGCTCTGGGCCGTCGCACCTCCGGTTGAGGCTCAGACCGGTCCTGCGCGTCAACGAACCAACGTTGTTGTGATCCTGGCGGACGATTTGGGATGGGGCGATCTCGGCTCCTATGGCCATCCCAGATTCAAGACACCCAACCTTGATCGCATGGCGCAAGAAGGCGCCCGGCTAACCCATTTCTATAGTCCGACTCCTTACTGCGCGCCTTCCCGAGCCTCGTTGCTGACCGGCCGCTATCCCTTCCGAAATGGAATTACCAGGAATCCCGCTCCGGACGCCGGAATCAACGACATCGGTATACGCGCCTCCGAGGTCACGCTGGGCGAAGCTTTCCAGTCCGCCGGGTATCAAACCGCCATCATCGGCAAGTGGCATCTCGGTCACAAGCCCGAGTTCTATCCGACGCGACACGGCTTTCATGAGTATCTCGGGATTCTCTACAGCAATGACATGCGACCGGTGCAGTTGATCGACGGAGAAAAGGTTGTGGAGTATCCGCTCGTTCAGGCGACGCTCACGAAGCGCTACACGGACCGGGCACTCTCATTCATTGAACGCAGCAAAGACCAGCCTTTCTTCCTCTACTTCCCACACGCGATGCCGCACAAGCCGCTGGCAGCTTCGGAAGAGTTTTACAAAAGAAGCGGCGCCGGTCTGTACGGCGACGCGGTGCTGGAACTGGATTGGAGTGTCGGGCAGGTTCTTCAGAAGCTGAAACAACTCGGACTCGACGAGAAGACCCTGGTTATTTTCACCAGCGACAACGGCCCGTGGTATGGAGGCAGAACCGGCGGCCTGCGAGGCATGAAAAGCAACAACTGGGAAGGCGGTCTCAGGGTTCCACTCATTGCCCGCTGGCCTGGCAGGATTCCGGCAGGCCACGTGAGTGATGCGCCGGCGATTATGATGGATTTGTTTCCCACCGCTCTGAACGCGGCCGGCCTAGCCTTACCCGCCGACCGCACGATCGATGGGAAAGACCTTCTCCCGCTCTTCACTTCGAAGGCTGCGAGCCAGCACGCAGCCCTCTTCAGC